>Ga0193723_1000531_pt1 | contig 15061 bp, 16 predicted proteins | sample H2m2metaG_FD_143042 | JGI IMG/M metagenome (GOLD analysis project Ga0193723, IMG submission 143042) | Soil microbial communities from a riparian zone of the East river system, Colorado, United States - H2m2 | ecosystem: Environmental > Terrestrial > Soil > Riparian zone | place: USA: East River... | reverse complement strand
TGCCGACACTAGGAACCCTGTAGAGTGAAACATCAGCAGACCAATGGCCCCCGCAATGCTGATGGCGCCTCCGAACACCGTTGGCTTTACTTTTCCCAATTTGGATATTATATAGGCTGTCGCGGCTGAGAATACGAGAAATACCACCATGAACGGAAGCTGGATATGTGCGGCATCTACCGCATTTCCACCAAATCCCACAGGTTGGGGGCTCCTCACCAATTGTACTATAGTCGGGTACACAAGAAATATGGTGGTCCCCGTAACTATCATCATGATGTATGACGGCAACAGGACCCTGTGTCTTAACAGTCGCAAGTTAATCAAGGGCTCTTCCGCTCTTTTCTCTAAAAAGACAAAGATGGTCAGCGAAGCTGCTGATGCAGCAAAAGAGATGCCTGCGATCTGAGTTGAATTTTCTGCAAACGAGTCGCCGTTTTCTATGAACGTCAGCGCAATCAGGAAGGATGTTATTGCAGCTGACAATGCTATCGCACCCCTGATATCTATCATAGAACCTCTGCCACGAATAGCGCGTCTATTGCCGCTAGCATTCTTCTCCGATGTCTCTAGCTGATGTGGCTTGTCGGAACTCTGAACAAATCTGGCAATCACGAATGTTACAATCGATGCTAACGGGGCTATGGCAAAGAACGTGGCATGCCATCCAAAGTTCTGGATTATGCTGGCTCCCACAAGTAAGCCCACCACTGAACCTCCTGATGCTGCAGAACTGAAGACTGCCACAGGCATTGCAAGTTTCTCGGGCGGAAACGAATACCTGAGAATGCTAAAGGCTACGGGAACCGCAGCCATGCCTAGGCCCTGGATTACCCTGCTGGCTAGCAGAAAAGTTATATTGTTGGAAAATCCCCCTGCAACTACACCTACAACATACAATACAAGTAAAGTAAGCAACACTTTTTTGCTTCCATAAATATCTGAAAGCTTGCCGGCGATCGGGGTCATAACAGCAGCTACAATGAGATATGCGCTGAATATCCACGCAGAGGTGCTGTATGGTATGTTAAAGTCCCTCATGATCTCAGGAATAGCTGGCAGCAACATAGTCTCTGAAAACATCACTGCCAGAAGAGTACTGCTAAGTATGATTAGAGTGAACAACGCTGAACGACTGTCGGTCACTCCTTTTGTATCGTTCTGCTTTTCTTCCTCTATTCGCCTTCTGTTTTCCTTCTCCATTCAAGAGATTTTGATTGTCATGAATATATGAACTCAGAGGTCTTCAAATTATACAAATTATCTTACGAAGACTATTTTTCCGCAAATTACTATTGTTATTATTGCGCTAATTCTTAGACATATTATAAGTCAGTAAAAGCAAAGGCTAGACAATGAAATCAGAAGAATATTCTTGGAAGATGTTTAGAGGAAATGTGATGCGAACGGGAATATCATCTTCTAACTTAGCTAGAAGACCATCACTTCAATGGGTGATAGAATTAGGACCTATCGTTGCTTCACCCGCTGTTGATAACAGTATCCTGTATGCCGCAACTATTACTGGAAGAATTTTTGCTTTGCAAATATACCAAAGACAAATAAAATGGCATTCAAGCATAGGCAGCCCTATGGTATCCTCACCTGTAGTTCAAGAGGATTTGCTAATAGCTGCCACATTTGATTCTTGGATTAAAGAATCGAGCTTTCTTGGAAAAAATATGGTTTTAGCGTTAAATGCAAAGACCGGTGAACAAGCATGGAGCCTTGAAATTGATGGAGATATATTTTCTTCTCCATGTATAGCAAAAGATATCATAATTATTGGATCTATGAATAAACACTTATTGGCAATAGATATGACTGGAAATCTAAAATGGACATTTGAAACCCAAGGAGAAATTTGGTCTTCGCCCTCTTTTAATGGAGATCAGATATTTGTGGGTTCTGATGATGGTTTTCTATATTGCCTAAACTTAGATGGTAAATTACAATGGAGAACAAAATTGAATGGCAAAATTAGATCCTCGTCACCCTGTTTATCAGACGCTAACATGATGATATTTATCGGAACCCATAATGGTACAATGTGTTGCTTGAACCAGTCTGATGGATCGATAAGATGGGATAAACATCTAACGAAGCCGGTCTTAAGTTCAGCTGCATTACTAAAAGATAGGATATACTTTGCGTCCTCAGACCACAAAATATACTGTTTTGATTGTAATACTGGTTCGAAGATATGGGAGTTTGAGACTGGTGATAGGATCTGGTCCTCGCCTGCTATAACTGAGAATGATGAAATGTTATTTTTTGGCTCCCTTGATTCACATATCTATGGAGTTGATATTAGAACAGGTAATCAAATATGGAAATTTCCAACTATGAATATAGTAGATTCATCTCCGTGTATAGCTGGTCATATGCTCTTTGTAGGTGGGAGAGATGGTCTATTGTATGCCTTTGGTTCACGAGAGAATGCCTCTTATATAAGATAAAAATAACGAGTCAATTGTGATGTTGTTACATAATCAAACTTGCTGCATTATAAAAATTGAATCATTGGTTTTTGGGAAGATCTTAATTCCGCTTCTTCACATCTAATCCGAAACATTGCGAATCCAACTGTTGCCTCACCTATTCCAGCTTCGCCATTATCGTCATTATTATTAGTACTAGATCCTATCTGATGGTTAATGTCATTTGTCATATTTGCTGCCGGTACTGCTATTTCCTGCGTTTAACATGATATCTGATCCCAATTCACAGATATACTTTTACTGTACATAATACAATAATTAGAGACTATTTTCGTGCCAGAAGAGTCTGAAGAGTCTGACAAAAGCTTTCCGAGCTGGGAGGACTTGTACAATAATCAACGTGTAGAAACGATGCCATGGTTTAATGAAAAGTTAGATGCTGATTTAGAAGAGGAATTAGAAAGAAGAAAAATTACAAACGGTAGAATTCTTGACCTTGGCACTGGCCCAGCAACACAAGCAATACAACTTGCTGAAAGAGGTTTGAAGGTAACAGGATCAGATGTGTCCAAGAGTGCTATTAAGAGAGCAAAAGAAGTTTATGCAAACAATAATATCAACTTCATAGTAGACAACATTCTAGATTCAGAGATTAAGGACAAGGATTTTGATTATATATTCGATAGAGGTTGTTTCCATGTGATGCCTATTGAAGAAAGGCCAAAATATATCATACAAATAAAAAGGATTTTGGACGATAAGGGAATATTGTTCCTAAAGTGCTTCAGCATAAAAGAGTCACGACAGGAAGGACCATACAAGTTTTCGGAAGATGAAATAAGAGACTTATTTGAAAAAGATCAAGCATTTAAAATAGAGAGCATAAAGGAAACAGTCTATCAGGGAACATTAGATCCATTACCAAAGGCTTTGCTTGTTGTAATGAAAAAGTGTTAGTAAATGTGCTTGCGCATTTTTTTGTTACACCTGAAACATTGGTCTACATATTTGGAATGCCCGCCGTTCTCAAAGAGTCGGGTGGACTGCAAACATGTCATTGCTAAACTACCAACTTACAGGATTTTGGTAACAGATAACTGTCATTTTCATTTCCTTCTGGTTTCCATCTATGCTAATTGCCGGGGCTATTAGTGTCAGGATTATTATTGTCGCTACTGCCAGTACTGCCATCGCCACTTCCACTACTACCATCCTGAATATTCATGCAATATTTTATTTGCTCCACCGTGACAACACCACTTTTCTTAACATCTGAAAGGCAGCTTTTGACCGTTTCATAGATATTGTGAGCCATACTAGTGTTATTACTATTTCCTCCAGTGCTCTGGGCTAACACGGGTATTACAATTGCGTTTGATGATATAATTGCTACTACAGCTGCAGCAATCACTGCGACAACTATTGATGTTATACTTTTCCTATTCATTGTCTTGCTGTTGTAACTTTATTTGCCTAATCTATTAACTGCTGCTTAATATTTTACAAGTCATTGTTCATATTACCTTGTAATAAGTACTTGTTCCATGCAGCAGAAATATAATGAATGAACTTAAAAATAATATTTCAAGCATACTACCTGGTCTTTCTATGGCCTTTCCAATAAATCATTTATTCTGTATTTGCAAAAACTCTTCAACATACAAAAAAAGAAAAAGCTGGAAGATTAGCACAGAGAAAAGTCTCTAGTTAGGTAGTCAGGCCACATCAGAGAAATAACACTATTCTACAAATATTCTGCGAGTATGAAAATCTGCAGTTAACAGAGACTGATCTCTCAGCTTTGAAAAATTAAAATGAATATATTGTAAGAAGATATAATGAAGAAACTTTATTACTCATAGATTTCAAATAGACGGTGTACAGTTCTCTGTGAAAGCTTTAAATTTTGACTTGTTGCTATTAATTCATGGCGAGTGACAAGGAAAACTTCATGGCTGTCCTAATGTCAAGACTGTGTGAGAAGTTTAAGTATCTTAGGACCAATAAAGGCCATGATACAGTTGAATTTACTATCGATGATATTTTTAAGTCGCGTAATGAAGCTAAGCCTGAAGATGCCGGATTTTACATTAGCAAAGACATTGGATGGGATAGACCATATGTAGAATCAACGCTTCTTCCATATGTTGAGGGTAAAGGGCTAATTGAAAAATTGGCAGATGGAGATAGGTATAGACTTACCGAAAATGGGAAGAATTATTGTAATAAGATTGACGCATCGATAGCATAAATCTGTTTGAATAGCAGAAAAAACAATGAATTTCAAAGTAAATAATTGTCTAACGAAGAGTAATCATCATCATAATGACAAACTGGCATGAGTCCATTAATGATACCTAAGAGCGCTGATCAGACTACTCTTGATGGAGCAAGTCTCAAAAAGCTAAATGAAATAGAAGCCCATTGGTTACGGCTATACATAAAATCTGTAAGAGTGCAAAGCTAAATGATACCAGATTGTAATAATATCAAATTGGTTGAGATCTCGAGCCTGAATTGGTAATCAATGATTATTTCTTATTTTATTACAATCTTCATAGAAGTATCCCTATGCCATCTATTCCAAAGGTCTGGTTCTCTTAATCTCACCCTCTCTTATCAAGTGCGATAGTGTAAATCAGACTTTGAAATCGGAAAACTCGAAATAATTTTTATAATAATAGTTGCTTTATTTTAGGAAGATGTGAAACATGAGTTTAAGGGTAATAAACCCATGTAATATTTACAGGATTGCTATTTTATAGTTTCTATAATTATTTGACATCGAAACAATCTGTGTATCTCTATCGGTCTTCTATATCAGAATTTCACTACGGCATTCAATAACTCAATATTCCACCTCATGTATGCTTAATTGAGAAATCTGACAGAGTAGTTTGCTTCGAATCTGTAGAAAATTTACTTTCTTCAGTCAGAGGGATTTTCTTATCCTTCCATGTCACTTCTTCTAAGCCTACCATCTTCCTAAACATGTTAGCAGTACCAGGACCAAAACCCGCATAATGATTATTTGCTGCTACTATTGCAAGATTAACCCTGTCTTTTTCTGTTTCTGCTATTCTCTTTAGTTTCCTAGCCCACTTCTTCATCTCTGCAACTCTATCTTTTTGTATTATTCCAAAGTCTTTTTCATCTATGCTTCTATCGCCAATGAATCTGACATACAAAAAATCTGTAGTTACTATTGGCGGTGTTCTTATTCCTGCAAGCTGACTCCAGACCATACAGATGTTATTATTTCTAAAGAAGTTATATGCTAGGTCTTGAAACCATGAACTATCTCGTACCTCTACTGCATATCTGAATCTCTTATCTAACTCTGGTACAATTTCTCTTAGACCTTCTATGCCTTCAGTTAGACCTAATGATGGTGGTAGTTGTATCAGTAACGCTAGAATCTTTTCTTCAAGACCAGATATTGATTCAAGGAAATATTCTAACTCTTTTTCAACATTATTCAATCTCTTGTCATGAGTTATAACCTTGGGAAATTTAGCAGTAAATCTAAAGTTCTCAGGTGTTCTTTTATACCAATTCTTTACCATGAATGGATTGGGCGTTCTATAAAAAGTGGAATCAATTTCTACGAAATCGAAAACCTGAGAATAACATCTTAACCATTGAGAATTATCAATGTTCAAAGGATAGAACGGTCCTTGCCATGATGAATAACTCCATCCAGAACAACCAATATAATATTGCAAGGTATCATGATAACTAAAACCACATCGTTAGGATAAAGATTGTGTTTAGGGACTTGAAGTTGATTCGATCATTAACAATACATTTTGGATATGATGCAACAGATTTCTTAAACTCTAATATTCCTTACTTATTGTGAACTATTACCATCACAGTTTTTTAACCCTTAACTATGAGTGGGTGGGATTAGAAATAATCAGAGGTTCACTTTTTGTGATGTTTTTATTCTCTACGATGACATCTTGACCGACCCAGTCTTTATGAATTATAATATGTTCAGAATTTCCGCTCTTAGTTACAGTACTTTTAATCTGTTTATTCTTCATCTTCCGCATTAAAAATAATCATACTGTATATACTTTGTATATGATCCAAGACTTTTCAGGGGGATTTTAGCAAATGAATATTTGCGAGTTATTTTCAAAAATAACTGCAAGCAAAATAAGCCAACTTTTTAACGACATAATAGGTTACAACGATGCTAAATGGCTCTTTAGGTGGGCTTGGAAACTAATGATGGAATTCATATAGTAGTGCTGGCATCAGCAATGACTATGACCATAATAGTAGATAAAGCAGTGCTAGATAACAACAAAATCCTTAGACTTGTAAATGGGGATATCACAGAAAGAAATGTTGATGTTATAGTAAATGCTGCAAATTCTTATCTAAAACATGGGGGAGGCGTAGCAGCTTCCATAGTAAGAAAAGGCGGAGCAATCATTCAGGAAGAAAGCGACAGGATGGGAGGAGGGTTTGTTCCGGTTGGCTCCGCAGTGATTACTAGTGCAGGAAAATTACCATGTAAGGCAGTAATACACACAGTTGGTCCGAGGATGGGCGAAGGTGATGAAGATAATAAGCTGCTTAGAGCTGTTCAAGGTAGTCTGGCATTAGCTTCACAGAAGGAGTTCAAAAGTATCTGTTTTCCAGCTATAAGTTCTGGTATTTTTGGATTTCCTAAGGATAGATGTGCAAAGATACTTGTACAAGAATCAGAAAGGTTTCTTGAACGCAACAATACATGTTCAATAGACATTATAGAATTCTGTATATTTGATAATGAGACTCTAGATTGCTTTAAAACTGAATTTATTAATGTCAAGAAAATAATAAAGTGAAACGTAGATGATGACCTTCGAAGGCTGCTGAAGTTTACATGTAAGAACTTATTCTAATGTGTGTTCGATCATGCATACAACATGGCTAAAGATTTTTGGTTTCTGCTAGATTCTTAAGTGATTGATTAATAGATTTTTTCACATTCGTTAGAAGATCTTTAAGAACATCCTCGTCACTCTTGCCTATATTTATCTCTGTGTTATAATATTTCATCCATGAATAAGTATGCTGCAGATCTTCAAATGTTTCAAAAGAGAGTAAAGAGTGCCTTCCTGTTAAAATTATGGCGTCCCACATATCAGTGAAAAAAGGTATATAATTTTTGTACTGATTTGATTCTAACAAGCGTAGTTTATTCTCTAAGTCATTAATTACAATGTTAATAGTCTTTTTCATTGCCTCTCTTTCTTTGCGTCGACGTGATTGTTCCACAAGCCATCTTTCAAGGTAAATTGAGCCAACAATAATTGCAGCTAACAAGATATTTTCGATAAGTACCTGGTCCCATTCTATTGCCAATTTTCATCATCCAAGTTATTGCAGTTTAAATTCTTTCAACAAATATAGGGAAGTGTTTAAAGTTGTTACTTATAAAATTTCATGAAATGATAATAGACTAATTCGGACGGCACATTAACTACTGCTGGAGACACCGCTGTAGGATGTATTACGAATGGAGCCTTTATAACAATGATTGCAGCTCAGCTCAATATCTATAGATGAGCATTTTTTACAAACGTATATTTCGAAACCAAATATATCTTCAGGTCTTGGAATAATATGCAAATGGAATTGACTGGGATAATAGTAAGGGGCCCCATTACTACCAAATTGTTGGAAATCAAACTGACCTTTGGTAACTCATTATATCGCCCCATCGTGATTTATTAATATCATATACTTCTGAAAATGATTAATAGAAGTAATGCAGATCGCAAAGTTGCATCAGGGTATTTTGACAAAGGCATTTGAGGGAAAATTGGTTCCGCATCATCTGACAGATGGGCCAACCAATGAATTTCTAGAGAGCATAAGACAAAAAAACCAGTGCTAATTAAAAGTCCTGTTAGCGATTGACTTAGTGCGTTATTGTTTTCAAGATCTCTTTGCCTCATAGCGGAGCAATACTTTACCGCATTCAAACGCTTTTGATTCTATCAGAGTGTATTTTTGAATCTCGTTTAAGTCCTTAAATATGGTCATACCGTTTCCAATTGCAACAGGATTAATAAACAAATAAAATTCGTCAATTAGTTTTTCTTTAATCAAAGAAGAATCGAACGAGGCACCACCATAAACGATGATGTCCCTGCCGTTTTGGCTCTTTATCTTGCTAACTTCTTCTATGAGATCGCCTCTTGCTATATCTGTATTTATCCACCTAGATTTGTTTAGTGTTTTAGTAAACACAACTTTTGGGGTTTCAATCATCTTTTTAGCGAACTCATACCAGGGGTCATCAGGTTTGTTCACCACATTTGACCAGTAAGAGATGAAGACATCAGTCATTTTCCGTCCCAGGAGAATGGTGTCAACAGACTCAGTTAATCTGTATGCATATTTTTTGATTTCATCATCCAAGAGTCCGACCATCCAGTCCATTTCACCGTTTGGCCCAGCAATGCAGCCATCTACAGACATTTGCACCTGCAGTCTTAATTTTCTTAATACCCTTTTGTTATTTGCCATTTGTAGAAAAACGAATCTCTGTCTTAACTCTATTACTATGCCTTAAGAACCCAAAACTTTGTTAGATGGACACGAAGGTCAAGGAAGGAAGGCAGGCATATGCGGTATAATCAGTTGCTTCATCAAGCCAACCACTCAATGTAAAAAATGCACCAATTATTACTGTTCAGAATATTTTCCCTCACACCTTGACCTATCACCAGACAGCAGCGACTTTGAATTCAATAATAATAGCAGTTCAAATGATGGTCTCGAACCTTATATGGAAGAGGGTGTCTACTTAAAATTGCATATCTAAATGGTTTCAACATATTACCTAATAATTTACAAGCATCCGATAACAACACAGGTCTATATGTCGGTTTAGGATGGCTTATAAGTATGTCCCGAGTTAACGCTTCTTTAATTAGTAGGTAGTCTTTTCATTATCTCTAATGGTAAAAATTGGGCTGATTATATTACTGAAGCAAAGAGATGTCTTGCAACTAATGGTTATTTGTTAATAGCAGAAACGACAAAGTCAATGAAAGGAAGATTACTAAACTTCCTGATGTAATCAAACAGCAAGGCTTTGAAATATATGAAGATGAAGAAAGAGGAGACTTTACATTTATTGAAGCAAGAGAACTTTAAGTATTCGAACTTCTAGAGATAGAAACCAAGTATGACCTACTTTTTCAATGACCAAAATTTGGGCCCATTAATTTAACTTGTGTTAGCCTAGGAAAGTTCTCATCGAGCCAAAATTCCTTTGACAATAAAAATTATTTGTCATAAGTTGTACCTATAATCTATCGTCAGGCGCTGGGCTTGGGAATTTACCATACTATCTATAATCCTGCATTGGCTGCTTATGTTATGGACCCAAGCTTCAGCCAGTCCTGGTTCATTAGTCTTATTGTGGAATTTATCATATCGTTGAACTCTGGCCATTCATACTCTTCTGCATGTAGTATTTGTATCTGATTGTTAACCCATTCTGTTATTACGACACCAAAAGGAGAACTACCAAAGCATGGGTCTAGGCCTATTGATTTCTGTACGTATGTATTCACAATATCGGGATTGTATAGCCTTTACCAATTAGACCTAGATACTTGAGGTTGTATTCTCTTTCAAATGATGGTGATTGCTTGGCCTTGTCGATCTCTTCTAGACTGTAGATTTTGCTTAGGCCAAAAGTGTAATCTAGTTTCAGACGTGCATGTACATAATGCTCCCGCAGCAAAGAAAATATGAATCCAACACTGAGAATAGCAAGAACAACTAGATTTCAGAGTTGGATATTGGGTTTCTTGCATACGCTATATAGGTGCCCGTCCTTCTTTCTCAACCTTCGTTTCGCCTGTATGTCTTTTGAACTTTGACCCAAACAGAATTCCGGTAAGGACTGCAAAGACTCCTGCAACTATGGCATACATAAACACTTGATCAGCCATAATTCTATTAGACTATTGTTAAAGATAAAGTTAACGTCGTGCATGTTAACATATTATATAGGATTTACATAAAAACGCGTTGTTCAAGATTTATTTATGTGTTTACTCATAAAATTAGTAGTAAATTGAAGAATTTGTCTCAAATAATGACAATTTGACTTACAACTGATAAATAGTTCTTCTACCAAATATAGAAATGGAAGAAGTAGCAGCAGTATCTTCCTCTCTTAGATGTTCTGTATGTAGTAATAAAGGTGTAAAATCTGCAGTTGTTGTTACTGACCCTGAATCTGGTGAGATTATTTGTAGTAATTGTGGTATGGTTATTAGCCAAAACATTGAAGATGATACCAGACCAGAATGGCGTTCTTTTGGTAATGAAGAAGGAGGAGGAAATAATAGAAGTAGAACAGGTATGCCTACTACCTTAGCTCGTCATGATAAAGGACTTACTACAATTATTGGAAGAACAGATAGAGATGCTAGTGGTAACAAAATTGCTGCGTCAATTCGTTCTAAAATGGAAAGGCTAAAGGTATGGGACTTTAGATCACATGCACACGATTCTACAAATAGAAATCTTATGCAGGCTTTTAATGAACTTGACAAATTAAAAGATAAACTAGCCCTACCAGATGCAGTGATAGAAAGGACTGCTTATATTTATAGAAAGGCTCGACAAAGAGGATTAATTAGAGGAAGGACAACAGATGGCATTCTGACTGCTGCTATATACATAGCATGCAGAGACTTGGGTGTTACAAAGACACTGAAAGAAGTTGCTGCCGCTAGTAGCATAAGGTTCAAAACATTATCAAGAAGTTATAGAATATTAGTTACAGAACTCGAAATATCTACTCCTCCAGTAATTGATCCTATGAAATGCATTGTCAAGGTTGCAAATAATGCAGATCTGAATGAAAATACGAAACGTCGAGCAATGGATGTTATGAATAACATTACTAAAAGGGAGATATCAGCAGGCAAAAACCCAATGGCAGTTGCAGCAACAGTTCTCTATGTGTCATGTCTTAATACTGGTGTGAATAAAACTCAAACTGATATTGCAGATGCTGCTGGAATAACAGAAGTAACATTAAGGAATAGATATAAAGATCTCAAAGATAAACTTCCACAGCTAAACAATTAGTTGGATTAGATTAGACTATAGGTAAAAGCAATGTATCGTCTGCAATGATGGATTCTATGTTATCGATAAAATGAATCAAGATATTGGTAATCTAAAAATCGGACTTGGATGCAAATGATGATATCCTAGCACCAGCGCTAATAATACACCCATCTTATCTGTATTATTATGTTCATTTAAGACAAACACCAGTGAAGCTCTAATTAATATTGAAGTTGTGGGGGCCCCTTTCTAATTCGTTTTTCAGAGTCCTGCCATCATCGAAGGAAATATTAGAGCATAATAATGCACAGGTTAAAAAATTAGAGCATTAGCCGTTTTTCCGTGTCGATCAGGATACAATCATGAATATGACGATGCAAACAATCTAAATACGAACCAAGACTTAATCCAGCGAGTGCCAACCACATGCAACTGCCAGTAATTTTGGCTTGGTCTGTTTTCAATCAAATAGTTTTTTGATGATTTGATTTGCGGTATATAGCAAAGATACCCAGAAGAAGAATATAATTGCTGACATAGCAAAGAATTTATCAATATTATCGCCGTAGAATTGCAGAAATGAAAGCATGTGAAATTTGTGGTGGTCTAGGATCATTTGGAACTAGCAATATGTGTCCATTTTGTAGCGGTACTAAAGAATCTAGTGCCGCTTCGAAAGGGGCTAATTAAACATCATATTTGCGGGTGTAATTACACAGATAGAAAGAACTGCCCGTGGTGCAAGAAACCATGTCATCATGATGCGTCGCTGAGCCCTAGGATACTAATTTCACCTATCTAATATTTAGTACACATCTAGATACGTTACATGAAATTATGTGAATATTAGAGTTTGATGATTGAATGTTTTTAGGCTATGAATCCCGCGAGCAGGACTGCATTACCCGGCAAGAAGTTTGCTCTTCACGGACTAAATCAAACATACACAACTGACTGACAAAATGAACCCATGACCAGGAAGCAATCAAATGCAAATGACGAGCTCAAGAAAATAGCATTCAGAGGAGGCCTACTCTAACCAAGAACCGGGTATGGCCGCTTTTCTGGAAACCCATGTTTTGCTTTAAAGATAAGACTTCTCTCCCCAAGATTATCGCAGGAAAAATTAAGCCAAAGCAATGGAATCCAAACGGGAGAAATGATCTTGTACTTGATAGGGATAATGACTAAGAATATGAAGATGCTATTTTCATCCCATATAAACAGCTGTCCAGATGGTATAATATCAAAGTTAAGAACCTATTTGTACTTGGATATCGCTGCATTCTTGCTAGCTCGTAGACATACAGCACCAAAACTAGCGCCAGTATTCTTAAAGGGAATTGAATGAAATAGAAATTAGGCAAAGGATATAATAGGACCAGCGAAATTTTTAAGACATGTCTAAAAAGTCATCAAGCTCTGCTGCGCGACACAGTCTCACTATCAGGTCCAAAGTTACGCTTAACCGCATAATCGAAATCACAAATAATTCAGTAAAGATAGAAATCAATGAAAAGGGTACTATTACCGGCAGATATACCGGAACCCAGTTAGCCACAATAAATAACACAACAAATCAAGACGGCACTTCAAGTTGGAGTGGTAAATTCATGCAAATGACGAATAAGGGAGACGTGATAGTTACGACTGGAAGCGGAACAGGCGAGCCTGCAAATTCGAAGGGCATTGTAAAGATAAGAGGAGAAGGTGAGATGTGGACGCAGTCTACTAGGCTGGCTAACCTCAATGGTGCAAAGTGGAGGTGCAAGGGAGAGAGCAATATCAAAAAGGGAAGTACGGTGATCTATGTTGACATTAACGAAATGGAACACTAAAGGAGCCTACAGAAGACCAAGATTAATAGATTAATATTATTCATGCTTGCCACTCATGGCCGCTTAGGAGAGCTGACCATAGTTCTAAGCTAATCTTAATCTTCTATTCACAATATCATTGAGGATTGCCATCAGGTAAATGCCCTTAAATTCCTTTATCTTTACAGTGAAAAATCCAAAAGTGGCATTTTCGGTTTTCTTCAAGAAATCAGCTAGATCACCGTCACTTAAGGTTGTTGTTCCAGCCCTAACACATCTAGGGGCCCAATGATTTTCATCATCATTATCAAGTTCAATATTTCTCTCTGAGTAATACTCTAAAGAAATAGATTTGTGAGTACCTACCTGTAATAATTTAAGGGAATTGCCATGGAATGACTCAGGTATTTTTATTGCAACAAGTCCGGGTTTTTTATTAGTCCATATGTCTACACAATCCTTTAATTTATTTTGAATTTTTTGCTGCAGCTCATTATTATTGTTCAAGTTTTTTTGATCTAGTTTCTTTAAACCACAACAAGTGGCCCAACTCATTTTTGATCCTCCTTCTTGGCCGTCATTAAAAGATACAATGATGGGTTGTATAGATGAGCACTTTTTGCAAACGTATATTTTGAAACCAAATACATCTTCAGGCCTTGGAATAATATGCGAAAGGAATTGACTAGGATAGAAGTAAGCGGCCCCATTACTACCAAATCCTTGAAAACTCGAAAATTGATGGTTTTGCATTGCTGAGGAAGACAAGGCCTTATTGACTGCTTTAGAAGCAAATCCTTTCAAAAGTTCATCTTTAAATGTATCCATAACCGTGACCGTTTTAGTAGCATTCTTTTTTACAAAAATAGGATTAAATTTTGGGAGATAAAACCCCGATCTTCTTCCTACGAGATAATCCACAAATGGAACAACGTTTCCAGTCCCGTCATGAAGGTTAAGGATATGGCGCTCTACACTCCACCTTCTTGAGGAATACATTCCACATGAGGAACAGGCCCAATTTGGTTTTGACATACTAATTTATCTGTATGAGCAGAGCATCAAGGTGTAACGCCGGACGCTAAACTCGCACCATTACTAGATATAGAGAAATGTACTATAATAATTCTATGTATATTGTCCACCACGCTTCTGTTAAGATCTGGGAAAATCGCAATTCATTCTAGGACATTTTAGAAATCTAAGAACCCAGATAGATTACTAAAAATTCACATCATTAAAATACATCCCAAAGGGTGTCATCTTCTGATACAATATATTCATACTGCTGATTGCCCACTTCAGGAAGTGAAATACCATTTTTCACCATGGGGTGATTAGAATTGCATTTATTTAGCCAATTCCTTATCATACTAAAAGCATTCTCAGTTGAGGATTCTTTAATGTTAATGAGGTATGGTGCCAATATTCGCCATATTCCCTTAACTACTGCACCTAAACGTCTTTCGATCTTGTGTTGATACCAAGAATAATATACAATAGCAAGAAATCTATTTAAATAATAGAAGGCAGAGATCGTTATTAGATATGTGCGAGTTTATAGCAGGTTATGAAGATAGTAAACCGCTGAAGAGAAGAATCAAGAAGTTAGCGGAGGAAGTGCCAGAGCTTGAAAAAGTAGAGGAGCAACCGTTACTCGCTTCTACGTAGAGAACAGATACAATTTAGTTTGTCCCT
>Ga0193723_1000530_pt1 | contig 15067 bp, 34 predicted proteins | sample H2m2metaG_FD_143042 | JGI IMG/M metagenome (GOLD analysis project Ga0193723, IMG submission 143042) | Soil microbial communities from a riparian zone of the East river system, Colorado, United States - H2m2 | ecosystem: Environmental > Terrestrial > Soil > Riparian zone | place: USA: East River... | reverse complement strand
ACAAGGATCCCCGCGCCCGACAGTATGCGAAGATGGTTATGCATACCGCAAAGATCCTTGAAGAAAATCAAATGTTGTAAAGAAAGCCCTTGACTTCGGTCTGGGGCTTTTTTATTATCGGTGCTTCACCCATTGAGGATTATATTATGGCTCTTACTCCTGAAGAAACTATCCAGTACAACACAAAACGCATTGAACTGATCAACACTCTGATCCGTCCGCATGTCGAAGAGCGCGACCGCCTGACCGCTGAAATCAAGTCACTGGAAGAGCAGATGCGCAAAACCATTGGTGACCGGATCAAGAGCAAGAGTATTGAAGAGCAAATCCCTTACTATCTGGACAAAGAAACCTTTCGTCGGAATATGATGGGCGTTCGTGGGTTCTTTCGTAGTATGGGTATCGACTCTGGCACATGTTCAGCATCCCGCGACCAGGTAGGCTTGCGTATTGCTCTGAACCAGAGCGGAAGCAATATTGATCAGGTCTACGAAAGCTTAGAGATGATTATTCCCCATCTCAAAGAAAACCATCGCGGAGAACTCGCTTCCATCGAGGTTCTCTGCATGAATGTCAAAAACGGCCCATACATATCACTGACTAAGCGCTATGGTTTCTGGGAAGTGTACGCCGGTAGTCGTCTGGCTATCAGAAGCCGCAACTTAAAAGAAATGCTTGAACATATTTCAGCGATATATTACTATCTCTCTATCCGAGATGAACAGATCTCCACTAACCTCCAAAAGGATCCGAAATGAAAAAGTTACTGCTGGGTTTGCTGCTTGTTGTTGCCGGTACTGCTCACGCTTCATCAGATGAGCGCGTTGATGAACTGTGCGGGACCAAAGATATCAAAAATCAGGAAGTCTGCACCCAGGTTATCAGCGAACAGCTTGATGCTGCGTACATGTGGGGAGAGAACAACGCTCACCTCTACAAGCGCGAGAAGAAAGCGAAGCTGCAACAGTTCGAGACTTCAGAGCCGATGATGAACCTGTGTACGCAAGCGCCGAACAAAGAGCGTTGTGAGAAACTGCGCAGTTACCTGATCGAAGAATACAAAGCGGGTATCGGCTTATGATAACCAAAGGTATGTTTAAACGCGCAATTGTGAAGATCCGGTCACTACAGATTGAACTTCATAAAGAGAAAGCTGAAAATGAACGCCTTCGTAAACAGTTGCGCCGTATGGGTATCGCGTATCGTTCAGCGGTAAGTGGATCATGATTTGGTTCATCCTGATGATTATCATAATCGTCCTGCTTATTCTGCGCTGGCGTAAGGTGGAGCGGGACCGGAAGAAGTGGGATGTCGTTTATGACGACGAATTGCAGTACTGGATCCGCGAAAATGAAGGTGACAAATAATGTTTGAACTTGGGATTTTCTTAGCGACCGTTGCCCTTCTGGTCATCGCCGCTCTCATTGTCCGTAGTCTGGAGAAATAATATGAAAATTAGACATTTGAAGTGGGAAGATACAGACTCTTCGGTTAATACCTTGATGTTTGATGGATCTGGTTGGGTAGAAGTGCTTATCGCTGAATGCGATGGTAAATTCTACGCCCATACCGAAAATCTGGATCCACCAGAACGTTTCTTGTCCGGTAACACCTTGGACATAGTTAAAAATATGGTCGAATCACAGCATCGCAAAAATGCGATGGAGATTATCTATGAATACTGAATATGTACCACCTCTGCGCGTACGCATCCGCAAATCCGAAAAGCAGATCCAGAAAATGCGTAGCCGACTGAACGCAATCAATAAGCTGACTGACACTTACCGCCAGAGCAGCAAGGGTTATATTATTACGGCTACTGAATGTCATGTTGGTTTGTTGATTAACAAGAAAATCACAGACTACATTCAACAGAAACTCTTTAATGAGATCCGAAATCTGCAAGACCTCAAGCGCGAAGAGAATCCTGCCGTGATTGGTCGGGGGCAACGTGCGGGTACGAAAACGCATGATGTGTCGGTGCAAATTGTTAATTTCAGGAAGTTATAATGTTCATGAACTCAAACTTAGTCGAGCCGAAAGATCCTCTGGCTCGCATCAAAACAAAGGCGCTGGCGGTGATCGCCCGTTATGGCTCCCTGCGCTGGTGTACAAACTCTGTGTGCGGTTGCATGGGTTGCGCTAACTCCAGCATGACCAAAGAAGAATATGAGCTGGCAAAAACCATGCCGGAAGTCGTAGAGATGCTGGGCAAGATGAAGCGTGTAAACGTCATCAGGAACGCTGACTTCAGCAAACTGCATAATTTTGTCAAGGAGTGGCCTGACAATGGCTAAACTTTACTTTCACTATGCGTCAATGAACGCAGGTAAATCGGCTTCGCTGCTGAAAGACTCCAACAACTACAACGAGCAAGGGTTCCTTACGCTCCTGTACAAGCCAGCAATCGACACGCGCACGCTGGGTACAATCGCTTCCCGTATGGGTATCGAAGCAGGCTGCAATCTGATCTATCCGGGCTTTGACCTGTTCGCGGATATCAAACAACATGCCGGTACGGTGAAATGCATCTTTGTCGATGAAGCACAGTTCCTTTCTGAACAGAATGTTCGCGATCTCTGTCGGGTTGTTGATGAACTGGGTATCCCTGTAATGACTTACGGTCTGCGCACCGACTTCAGAGGCGTGATGTTCGAAGGGTCTACCTGGCTCATGGCATGGGCTGACGAACTGCGGGAACTTCGTGGGGTATGTCACTGCGGGGCTGCTGCTCGCTTCGTCGCACGCGTCGATTCCGATGGTAAAATGGTGACTCTGGGCAAACAGGTAGAGATCGGCGGTAACGACCGGTATATCTCGTTATGTCGAAAACACTACAACCAAAAGAAAATCGTTGCATAATAAATCCGGGCGGGTTACATTTAAATCCTCAAAACAAGGAGATGAATATGAGCCGCACTTATCGTAAAAAGTATGTCCCTGTCGAAAGCGTCGAGACCCTTGAGCATGATGCAATGCTTCTTTTGCATTCGGACTCAATAGAGAAAACCGGTCGGTGTCCTGACGGTGTGAAGTGGTTCACCACTAACTATCGTCACAAAGCTGGATGTGCTCTGAAACGCTGGAACAAAAACATCACCCGTGACGGGAACAAGGCTCATGGCAACATCCGAGCAATGATCAACCTCTCTAAGAAGAAGATCAAGAATCGTTCTGTTGCCCGCTTTCAGCTTCAGCATGAACTGAACAACATGCGAGCCGGTAACATTGAGTGGGATGGTAATATTCATCAAATCAACAAAATCCGCCAGGCAGAACGTAGCCGATGGGCCTACGACCTCTTCTGATTTGACAAAGGGACTTCGGTCCCTTTTGTTTTTTATAAATACAGTTGGAAACGGGGTCATTCCGACTTCGTGAATACCATAGAGTAATGATTATGAGTATTAAGCGTTTAGCGCAAGTCCTGGTGCTGGGAGCCTTTTTGTTATCCCCAACCACACAGGCGCAACCTAACTCGCCTGTTCCTAAAGAGTTTGATTACTATATCAATGCAGCCCTTAAGGTATATCTCGATGTTATACCCCCGAGCATCAACACCAGCGAACTATTCTACAGCTATATGCAGCAAAGCTGGCAGAAAAAGAAATGCGGAACCGAACCTGAATGCCAGCGTTTAGGCGTTAAGGTCGCGCATGAGTTCGCAAGCAACTACCGCACATAAGGAACCTTATGCAAACCTTTAACCAGATCGCAGACCGTGACGCAGGAAGCGCAGATGCGTTTATCGGGACGTGCTTAATGTCAATCCCGTATATGCAGAGTGCTCACTTTGCGACAACCTCCTACGCACAACACATGGCCTACGAAACATTTTACAAGGCTATGCCAGCCCTGGTGGATAAGTTCGCGGAGATCCACATTGCGATCACCGGTCGATATAAACCTGTATTAAAAGTAGATAATGTTGTTGACACCGTTGAACATATGCGTAGAATTGTCCAGGCAGCAGACGAGATTTACCCGACACAGGACAGCGCATTGAAAACTGTTCTCGACGAGATCAAAACTCTCTGTTACCAGACCATCTACAAACTGAAACAATTTGATTGATTTGATTTGCAGATGTGATAAATTGAATTTGAAACCTAAACTATATGGATAACCCATGAACAACGAAGAACAGATCGTCAAAGTAAAGAAAATCGCCAAAATCACTGGTGTAGCACTGCTGGCCCTAATCATCGGTTACAACTGCTTCACCGTGGTTTCTGACGGTACAGTGAAAACTCAGAAATTCCTGGGTCGCGTAGCTGATAAGCCTTTACTGCCGGGTCCGCACCTGATCAACCCGCTGGCAACTCTGGAAGAGTTCACCACTCGCGACATCGCATTGAAGTTTGCTAAGTTGCAGGTTCCGAGCCAGGACAAGTTCAAATCGACGGTTGATATCACCGTGATGCTTCAGTTCGACGGCAGCAAAGCGCCAATGAACCTGATCAACGCCGGTTCTCAGGATGCAGCGCTGAACAAGTATGTTGAAGAGAAACTTCTCTCGACGATTCGCGAATTCGGTAAGTCTATGAAGAAAGCGCAGGATCTCTATAACCCAGATATCCAGGCGCAGTTGCAGACCTCTATTCAGCAGGAAGTCGAAGCCTATTCACGTCCTTACGGATACACCGTGAAGCAGGTATTCTTGCAGGATATTGAACTGCCTGAAGTCATCAAGAAACAGGTAGAGAATACCAAAATCCGCGAAGAGCTGGTCAACGCAGCACAGGCAGATCTGGACCGCGTAGACAAAGAAGCACAGCAGGCGGTTAAGCGTGCGGAATCCGAGCGTAAAGCAAGTGAACAGCGTGCTATTGCCGGTGAACGCGATGCGGATGCTAAGCTGTACGCAGCGAAGAAAGAAGCAGAAGCCAACCGTGCGCTGCAATCGACAATCACCCAGGAAATGATCACCTGGAAGAAACTCGATGTTGAAATGAAGTACGCGCAGGAATACAAAGGCGGCGTACCAACTACCGTGGTCGGTTCTGACTACAAAGGCGGTCTGTTCATCGGTGGCGCAGTACCTCTCGTTAAATAATAGTTTATGGCTCCTAATAGTTAGGAGCCTATCTTTTATAGAGAGAAAATTATGACCACAAAACAGATATTCATCGTGGCGGGAGTTCTGTCTTTATGCTGCTTTATCGCTAGTCTGATTGGTAGTATGTCTGGATTTCTGATTGTCGCCTCTGTTCTGTGATTATCCCTTAAAAAACGTGGAGCACGTTATGAAACACAAATATGAAAAAGCAGTTGTAATCGGTCGTTTTCAACCCTTCCATTTCGGTCATGCGAGTATGGTGGAAACAGCCCTGAAAGAATCCGCAACGGTCTACATCCTGATCGGTTCTGCTCTGGGTCTGCCAACTACCAAAAACCCTCTGACTGCCAAAGAGCGTCAGTCTATGATTACATCATGGGCGGTTTCTACTCTCGAACCCAAAGACGCAGCGCGGATCCAGTTCCGCTATATTCCAGATTTCCTCTACAATGAAGAAAAATGGAAAACCAGCGTTCGCATGGCAATCGACGAAAAGAAAGGCGATAAGATCGGGATCTATGGCTATTACAAAGACAAAGACTCCTACTGGTTGCATTCTTTCGGCTGGGAACATCGTGCGGTTGAACCGTTTATTGTCGCCAAACCAAACCCGGAAGACGATTACGAGATCAACGCGACTGAGGTCAGGTCTGTGCTGTTCAAGCATAAGAATGGCTGGGAAACAGAACTGGGGAACCGGTTGCCTCAGAGCATCATCCGTCACCTGGATGAATGGTTGGTGTCAGACACCTTCTGGCGTCTGGTGTACGAGAACGAACACTGGGAACGTGAACTGGAGAAGTTCCGCAACTACCCGTACAAAGGTACGCTTAACTGCTGTACTGCCGACGCGGTTGTTGTGTGCAACAATCACCTGCTGGTGATACGTCGCAAGTTCCATCCGGGCCAGGGTGCTTTAGCTCTGCCAGGCGGACACAAAAACAGTGACGAATCGTTCCTCGACTGTGCGATCCGCGAACTGCTGTAAGAATCAAGGTTCCTGAAAAGGTTATCCGTGGTTCAATCCGTAATTCTATGTTGTTCGACCATCCTCAGCGGTCGCAGCACTTCTGTAAACCGACAGTGGCGCAGTATATCAAGCTGGAGCCGAATGCTGATGGAAGCCTTCCCCGTATCATGGGAGGCGCTGACGATGCGGCTGACGCGTTCTGGTTGCCACTGCATGAAGCTGTGAAGCATCAGGATCAGTTCTTTGACGACCATTTCCAGATTGTTACCGCTTTCACCGGTATCTGATAAAAAAGCCCTTGCCTAACGGTGAGGGCTTTTGTTATATTAGGGGTATCGAAACCAATTGAGAAAATCATCATGAAAAAGATTATGTTTGTTTCAAACCGCAAAGTTCAGAAGTACGTACCTCTTACTCCTGGTAAGGTAGTTGACGTATTTCTTAAAAATAACCTGGGCGAAAAGGTATTGAGTCGTTTTACGGTTCAGTCTATGGCTAAAACATCGGTGCATGGCGTTGTTTTAGTGGTCCTGACCAAAGCAGAAGCAACCCTTCTGATGGAATGGAATGTAGAAGATGGAGAAGTTAAGCTGAACTATATCAACGGCGCGGTGCAAAAAGAAGATTTCCTGCGCATGGATGTAATTAAAGGTCGCAATTCGGTTGATGTTTCCCGCGTCCTGACTTACCTCGAAGAAGTTAACGAAGAGGCTAAAGAACCCCTTGTCCCTGGGTCTACGCTGTCTTCCTCTTCTGCAAACTATGTGGTTGAATACGTGACCTCTGATCTGTCGGTCGTCCTGCAATCAACGCGCATCGGTTCGGACCGTAACAAGGTATATCCAACGAAGACGATTCTGATCGGTGCGAAGAACCAGGACTTCTGGAAATCACTCCACCAGAAAATTGAAATGGTTGAAGTATGATCATCGCGAGAAAAGTTATCCCGTCTGATGTAATCTCTATCGACGGGGCCAACTACTACGCAGCAGAGATCCATACAAAGGGCAAGCGGGAGAAGATTGATTTCGATATCGTTATACCGACAGAGGGCAAGCCCCTGAAGATTGTGTATGAATACACAAAAAGTGCTGGTAACGATCCAACCGCTCCTGTATTCTGGGACACGAAAACAAACAAGTGGAGGCATAAAGATGCCTAATTTAATGGATGTGAAAGTGGGCGATACCCTGTACGATCCAGGTGTTCGTAAAAATAGCCGAATCACCCGCGATCCCGTTGAACTTACTGTGACCAAAGTTGCTCGCCTGTATCTGTATGCGACCGGTCGTAGTTTTGAAAACCTGAAAATCGGTCGTGACAATGGGTTTACACATCGGGACTTTGATAACTTCACCGTGTACCGATCAAAAGAACAATTTGATGATCGCGACCTGTGTAAAGAAATATCCGGTAAAATCGTCAAGCACTTTGGAACTTATGGTAATGGCGTCCCTGGTCACATGAACAGCGAACAACTGCAAAAGATCCTCAATATTCTGGAAGGTAAAGAATGAAAACTGTAATGGAAACCGTATTCGGTTCGCATCTGTATGAACTGCAAACCCCAACAAGCGACCGCGACTACAAAGGGATCTTTATCCCACATCCTCGCGATATCCTGTTAGGGACCGCACCGAAGGCTATCGATACGAGTACCGGCGATAAAAGTTCAAAGAACACTATCGACGATATCGATCGTCAACTGTATAGCCTGAAAAAGTTCATCAGCCTGGCGTGTGATGGTGATACCGTGGCGCTGGATATGCTTCACGCAACTGATGATAAGCTGGTTGCCAACTCAGAGATCTGGCAGTACATCCGCGCAAACCGCTGGCGCTTCTACACCACGGAGTTAACTGGTCTGTTTGGTTACGTCCGTAAGCAGGCTGCGAAGTATGGCGTTAAAGGTTCTCGCCTGGCTGCATTGCGTGAAGTGTATGACGTGTTGCAGGCAACACCAGATGAAGATATTTTCGACGGTCGCAGTCGCAAATCGAAAGTGTACGATATCATCGACACATTACCGGAAAACGAGTTCTGTCGGTTCATTAAAGACGAAGGAATGAAAGCCGGTTGTCAGGACTTCTATGAGGTTCTGGGTCGCAAGTTCCAGTATACGATCACTGTTGCGGAGATGAAAAAGTCTCTGTACAAACTCTGGGACGAATACGGCGAACGCGCACGCCAGGCAGAAGCGAACGAAGGTATCGACTGGAAAGCCCTCTCTCATGCTCTGCGTGGTGGCTACCAGCTGATCAGTATCTTCCGCGATGGTGATATCGTCTATCCTCTGAAGGAAAGCGAATTCATCAAGCGTGTTAAGACTGGTGGCGCGAAGTTCTCTGAGGTTCAGGAAGAACTTGAAGACGCAATGCAGCAGGTTGAACGCCTCGCAGCGGTAAGCCAGTATCCGAAGCAGGTTGATCGTGAGTTCTGGGATACATTCGTAGAGCGCGTGTATGCGGACGCGGTTAAGGCTTACTACAAATAGCACTTTTTGCTAAAGACATTGCGACCCCTAATCGGTACTATGTATTCATAGCGACACGGGGTCGCAGTGAGGAAAACATTATGAAACTTTCAAATCGTGGTAAAAGCTGGTTGGCAATGGTCGCTGCTTCTGTGACTCTGGTTTCCTTGACCGTGTATGGCGTCGTCTGTGTTGTTGTCCGGGTGATGGCATGAGTTTCCGACTGGTAGAAGTAAACGCGTGTCGCTATGACATCATAAACGGTTCTGGGGTAATCGGTGCTGTGTACTGGTTTGGTAATCTCAGACAGCATCAGGAACGACCTTACAATGTCGTAGTGAACAAAAAAGACGAAGGCATGTTTAAAGATCTCACCGAAGTTCGTGAGTTCCTGTCAACTGTCTTATAGCAAATCGCCTCGCTGATGCGGGGCTTTTTAATTGGTGGATATATGAAATTATCAGACCTGTCTTCAGAAGACCGTCTGGAGCTTTTACAGTCGCTGAGTCTCGAAGCAGAAATCAAAACCAACGAAAGTTATATCGGCGGAATGGATGGTAGCGGTCGCATGTATGAAAAATCACACACGCTAAACCTCCGTTTGGTTGCCGACATTGACGAAGACCGTCATATCATTAGCGAAGAGGAAATCAGTCTATGAAAGAGCTATATTTTCGTGTTAACATTATTGCTGATGCGGATGACCTTGAAGAGCTTGGTCCCGAAGCCAATGGAGTAGAAAAACTGGTCGAGGATCTTGCATTAAACAAGCCTGAAATGTATTTCGAAGAACTTCTCAGAAGCAATCTGAAAAGATTCGCGGTCATCGGAGGTCGTGGGTTTGGCCTCAAAATTAATAAAGACGAACCAGATGTTGTGGTGATTACGATTACCTTAGATCCAAAGCGTTCCTTTCGGATCAGCACATCCTTGATGCCCCGACCATGAAACCCAACGTAACGGCGGTATATCCGGCCTATCATCCCGCGTTCCATGCTGAATGTAAGGACTGCAAGCGTAAGTACTGGTCTTGTGCAGTGTTGGCTACAGAGACGCCTAACGAGTACATCTGTTCCCGCTGTGCGTTTATGTATTACTTCATTGACGGGCGTCCACTGTTCCAGGAGCGTGATATGCGCGAGTTAAACGAGTACGGTAACTTATGGCAAAAATAAAGGTAGTTTGGTCTCTATTTGATGGCTCTGGCTTTATGGTCAAGCCGTGGGCAGATGCGGGGCATACCTGCTACTGTTTCAATTATGATGGCGGTGACCATGGAGCTTATGAAATGCGTCTGGAACACCCTAACATTCACTATATCAATTCGTGGATTGCTGAAGGGTTTGACCCGTGTTCTGATGGAATCCCGGTTCCTGATATCATCTTTGCGTTTCCTCCGTGTACGCTTATGTCTCAGTCTGGGGCAAAGCATGGGCGCGATACCGAAGACCTCGAAGCGGCCTATCAGATGGCTAAATGCGCAGAGATACTAGGCAACCGGTATAACTGTCCTTGGATGGTAGAAAACCCTGTAGGAAAGCTGTCAACGAACTGGAGAAAACCGAATCATTATTTCGATCCTTACCAGTACGGCGGACACCTTACCGGGGATGAAGAGGTTATGCATCCCCGGATGCCTGCTTTTGACGGGTACACAAAGAAAACTTGCATCTGGTCCGGCAACGGGTTTATCATGCCCGAAAAGAACCCAGGCCCGATTAATATCGGCAAGTTCTGGGGATGGGCTTATTTGGGAGGTAAGAGCGCCAGAACAAAACAACTGAGAAGTTTAACTCCTCGCGGCTTCGCAATAGCAGTATACGAGGCAAATCATATTTTTAAGAAGGCTATATCATGAGTGCAGAAAAACAAGATTTTGAAGAAGTTCAGGTATTCTTGATCAATCCGGTCAAAGCCCCTAATATCTTAGGGGTTCCGCGTCGTTATGGTCATGTCGTGATTAAAAATCGTGCGGATGGCCTGGAAATTACCCAGACCGATACCAACAACAAAACGCAGACATTAGTCCTGCATACTTCTCAACTGGAGAAGCTGAAAGAGGCTATCGAAATGAAACTGGAAATCGGGGTGGGCAATGGGTACTAAATTCAATCAGATCATTCCTGCGCATGACGTAGAAGATCAACCGGCTGGAGAGGTTGCAACCTGGTTTAACAATGTGACCGACTGTTTTATTATGACCCAGGCCGATAGTGTTGGTGAAGTCGAACAGATCTCAATCTATCCCCAGCAGATGCGGGAATTGCGCGACCTGTTAAACAAAGCGCTGGGAGAGGATAAACCTTTACAACTGGATGTTTCGCAAATCGAGCAGGAACTGATTGATAAGATCATGGAACAGGCTGGGGCTTACGGACAGCAATACAAGGTCGGTTCCCCTGGCTGGCATAAGTGGAAATCTACCCTTATGTTCCTCTCCGTCTACAAATCTTCCGAGAAGGAGCAGCAAGATGACTGAAGACCATCAGGCAGACATCCAGATGTTGTTTCTTCGCCTGCTCCGTAACCAGCCGGAAGGAACCCGTATTGAAACCGTATGGGATCAGATGGCACAACTCTTTCCTGAATACAACATCGAAGAGATTAAGAAGGTGTGTTTGCCGGTCGCGTGGAAACTCACCTCAGCACACTTTTAGCACTTTTTGCTAAAGACAATGGCCCCGTAGATCGGTATATTAATCACATACCGGCACGGGGCCGAATTGTTTAGAGGATATCAAGATGCGACTGACCAAAGAAATCAAAGAGAAGCTGGCTGCAAAGGGTTTTCTTATCACTCCACGCGGTAAAGTGAAAGGTGTCACAACTTACTCTGTTTCTGGTCGCCTGATGGCCTACACCGCACGCCAGCTTGTTGACCTGGCAAACACTAACGTAACTCGCTTAGACCGCGAAATCATCTTGTGAGGCTCTTATGAACCCATTACCACTGTCCGGCATACCAATGGCCCAGATGTATGACCAAAAGGCCCGTAAAGCAGCAAAGCGCAAACAAAAGATCGCAGAGTACATGGCAAAAGGCCATACCCGCGCCCGCGCAACTCAGTTGGCAAAACAGCACTAATTGCTAAAGACACACGGCACTGTATTTGATATAGTGCCTTCATCGAAACCAGTCGGAGAATCAAAATGGAAGAATCAATCATGGTAAGCAAAGCAGAAGTTCTGAAGGCAACAATCATCGCTGCTGAAGCCCTGAAGTTTATGGCAGAGAAAGCCGGTGTTAGTCCTGAAACTATCCTGATTGCCATTTCCACCGACCCGACTGGCAACACCGCAAAGTATTTCAAGTCTCTGACTTCGGAAATCATGGCAAAATGCTAATGGGGTTTATCATGAAAAAGTTATTGCTCCTGATGTTGCTGTTCTCTGGTGTTTCCCATGCAGAACGCGCCCGCGATGTTGGGCAAGGTCTGGCAGTCCTGGAACGCATCGGCAAAGATGTGTTGTTGACCTTCAACAAAGAAGGCCCGCAATACTGCAAGAAAGAAAACTTCGATCCAATGTCTCGCCGTGCATACCCTATCCGGGTATGGGATTGCGGTGGCGGTCTCCGCGTTGCTGTTGGTAATGCTGAATACGGCACATCCTTTCGCAAAATGGCGCTGGTTATCAACGGAAACGTGATTTATGATTCACGTATCGACTACCCGGAATAAATTATGAACAACGAAGATATTATTCAAAAGCTGAAGGATCTTGCGCTGCTTGCCTCTCCTGGTCGCTGGACCACTGAGAACGAACACCAGGGTAAGTGGAACATCTATGATCAAGAAGGCAATGACCTTGCCATGACACATCAGCTTGTTCCGATTCCCCAGGATCCAAAGCAAACGACCCGTACTGCGAACGCAGAATGGATTGCAGCAGCAAACCCCGCTGATATTATGGCGCTGGTTGAAGAACTGGAGCAGGCGCAATTAAAACTGGAACTGGCTGGTTTCGCTAAAGTACATGGCCCAGTTTACGTTACCTGGCAATATCCAGACTGGGTGGAGGATGATAGCTGGTCCTTTGAGAAAGGAACGCTGATTCATTTCGACACTTCGAGCAAACAACAGCATGTTGTGTTGATCAAAGGCAATCCAACCATTCTGGAAAAAGTAAACCTTAAACTGGAATCAGGCAGGGTAATCAAATGGAAACCGTAATCGAACAAACAGATCGCATCATCTTTCAATATCGCACCTGGTGCGGTGCATGGAACTCCTGGACCATCTGCGAACAGGACACATACGATAGCATGAAGAACATCGCCGAAAACGATTCCTCTATTCAGGTTCGTATGACTAAGGTTCCTTACGGACTGAACTCTTCTGAGTCCTTTATCAACTGGTGGGAGTCTCTGGCGTCTCCATTCGGTGAAGGCGAACCACGGGTAGCGGCTAACCAGGCGTGGAATCATTCTCGTTATGTAACAGAGAAAGAAATGCTTGAAGTTGTCGCGCAAGGGATTTATGATCAGTGGCGATTCATGCCTGGTTGGGAACCGTGGGTTCCTGGTGGAAACTCTCTGCGCCAGGTCGATGCTCGTAAACTCGCTAAAAATTACGCAGGGAAATAATCATGTTCTATGCTGTATCAACCGAAAACGAAGTAGGCACGACCGGTAATGTGAGCACATCTCTGGTGAGTGTTGCGGAATCTCTTATTCCTGTTGTCGAAGCTGCTCAGGATCTCTGCTGCGATTCGATTCTTTTTCAGCTTTTCGACAACGGAAAACCGGTATCGTGGTCCCGCTTTGATGCCAACGAAGAAATCACATACGAGACCGTCATTGCGTCTCTGATACAAAACAGAGGGGAATAATCATGAAACAAGAAACCGCTGCGCATATGCCAGCATACAAGCTGGGCGATCCGATTCAGTTCACCCAGTATCGCGAAATCCCGATCAACCTGTTCCGTCTCCGCAAGGAAATGGAAAAATATGGGTTCCATGATTGGCCTATCGAAATTGTTTACTCGGAAACTATGGCAAAGGCCGGTAAAGTCGCGTATGCTATCGGTGTTCCAATGCAATCAACCGGCGCTGTAACTCACGAAGAGTTCTATCAAGCAGTCGGTAAAAAACTCGGGGTCGAGCCAAATCCAGCAGCAATCGGCATGACCTTTTATCAACTCCTTATGAGAACCGCACTATGACTATTTCGAACATCGAATTCAAAAACGCAGTAGCCAAACCAACTCCGACCAACCACTTTTTCGTGTGTGACGTGTCGTATTCAATGGACCGCGAACTGCCAAAGATTCGCCAGCACCTGAAAAATAATCTGGCGACTCTGGTTAAACCAGAAGACACTGTGTCTATCCTGTATTTCGCAAGCCGTGGTCAGTATGGCTCTGTGTTTGTCGGTGAGAAAGTTCGTGACCTCGCGGACCTGTCGAACATCAACGCAGCGATTGATCGCTTCCTGCGTCCGACCGGCTGCACCGGCTTTGTTGAGCCTCTGCAACTGGCTGCAAGCCTGGCGACCGATCTGCAAGCTGAAAACGGTAACCTGAACAGTCTTCTGTTCCTGACCGATGGTTACGATAACTGCTGGAACACTCAGGACATTCTGAAAGCCTGTTCGGTTCTCCCACTGACATTCAACAACATTGCGTTCCTGGAGTACGGCTATTATGTAAACCGTCCGCTGCTGGAGAAAATGTCAGAGTCAACAAACGCACTGCATAAGTTCGTTGAAGGCTTTAGCGACTTTGAACCGGCGTTCGATGAAATCCTGACCGCGCAGACCTCTGCACGCGTCGAAGTGAAAGTAGGTGATCTGTACGTCCTGAACGCTGCTAACGGTGTTGTTCTGGTGCCAGAGCACATCAAAAACATCATTGCTCTGGGCGACAACGCGATCAACGATATCGACTCCATCACGGACGAAGATACCCTGTATACGGTCCTGTTCTTCGCGATTCATACCATGAATCCAGACCTCGCGTGGAAAGTCCTGAAAAAACTGGGTGACGTTCGCCTGATTAAGGTATACGACAACTGCTTTACCAAACAGGACTATTCAAACGCGAAAGCAGCAATCGAACAGGCTGTTGTTGATCGCGGTAACCGTTTCGTTGACGGTATCGATCACAACATGGTGCCGGACGAAAACGCGTTCACTCTGGTAGATGCGCTGGCTATCCTGGCGGAATCAGATACGGTTATCGATCTGTCGTCTCCGCACTGGGCCTACAATCGCACCAGCCGCAAGACTGAACAGAAGGATGATGATACTATCGAAATCCTGTCTAAAGCGATTGCAGACGCTACCAGCGAAGAAGAGCGCAAAGAACTCGCGGCTAAGCTGGTTGAACACCAGAGCTGGAAACCAGAGTTCACCCAGACCACAACAAAGGTCAATGTGAAACACCTGGTAGGCAACAGCAGCCGCCCGAACATCTCGATCAACACAGACCTTAAAGGTTATGTGACCATCCCGGAAAACTTCCAGAAGAAGTTAGGACTGCCGGAACAGATCGAGACTAAACAGGTGCGTAACTTCACCATCGTTAAAGATGGTATCGTGAACGTTAAGGTTCTTCCGCTGGAA
>Ga0193723_1000528_pt1 | contig 15071 bp, 15 predicted proteins | sample H2m2metaG_FD_143042 | JGI IMG/M metagenome (GOLD analysis project Ga0193723, IMG submission 143042) | Soil microbial communities from a riparian zone of the East river system, Colorado, United States - H2m2 | ecosystem: Environmental > Terrestrial > Soil > Riparian zone | place: USA: East River... | reverse complement strand
GGCTGCCGATCACGGGGAAGTCGCGATAGGCGGGCAGGCTGTCGGTCGCGGCCTGGAGGAGATGGACGGCGTCGATCATCAACTATCCGCTACGAAGAAGGGGCGCCGCTTGCTGAAATCCACCGGCATCGCGGACCGGATCTCGGTGAGGAGCTCCGGGGTGATCTCGTGGAGGCCGCGTTCGTGCGCCCAGCTTTCGACACGCTGCATCACGACGCCGCGCACGAACGACGGAATGCGCTCGAGCCGGGCCCGCGCTGCCTCCGACCACACGAGCGCCGGTGTGAAATCGCTTCCATAGCTGACCCTTGCCGGTTCAATCACGTCGATCCCTCGAGGTTCATACGTGCATGAGGGGTCCGCGGCGAGTACATCTCCCTCGAGCGCGAACGCACGCGCGCGGCACCCGCCGCACAGCTTCCGGTACTCGCAGCGCCCGCACTTCCCGCCCAGGGTCCCCTCGCGCAGCTGTTGAAACAGCGGCGCCGAGCGCCAGATGTCGGCGAAGGTCTGCGTGCGCAGATCGCCGGCGACTTCGGGGAGGTAGGGGCACGGCGTGAGCTTGCCGTCGGGCGTGATGCGGCAGTACTGGGTGCCGCAGGGGCAGCGCGTCTCGTAGTTGAGGACGGGCGACTCGGGATCGGCCGCGTGCACGTGGCGCATGAAGTGCGGCGCGCACTTGGAGCGCACCATCATCCGGCCGCGGTAGTCCTTCTGCCAACGCGCCAGATCCGCGAGCACCGCCTCGTACTCCGCGGGGGCGAGATCGGAGAGGCCCGCCCCCCGCCCGGTGGCGACCAGGAAATAACAATTGAACGCGACCGCACCCTGCGCCGCCGACCAGGCGACGAGCCGCTCGAGCTCGGCGCGGTTGCCCTTGGTCGCCGTCGTCTGGACGATGAAGTCGAGCCGCTGCGCCTGGAGGCGGCCGAGGGCCGCCATCGTGTCCTGGAGCGAGCCTTTGCCGTGGCGGAAGTTGTCGTGGTAGGTCGGCCGCAAAGAGTCGATCGAGACGGCCACGCCGCGGACACCGGCGGCCTTGAGCGCCGCAATGCGCTCGTCCGTCAGCATCGTGCCGTTCGTGCCCACCACCACGGTCGCGCCGCGCTGCGATGCATACGCGGCGATCTCCGTGAGATCGTCACGCAGCAGCGGCTCGCCGCCCGAGAGGATCAGCATCGGCGCGGGGTTGACGGCGAGCAGCTCGTCCACGATGCGCAGACACTCGGCCGTCGCCAGCTCCGAGGCGGCGCTCTCATGGGGGCCCGCCGCGATGTAGCAGTGGGCGCACTCGAGGTTGCAGCGCCTGGTCAGGTTCCAGGCGACGACGTGCGGTACGAAGTTCACTGCAGCAGCTTCTCCACCGCCCGCTTCGCGTCCTCCGGGGTCACCGCCTTCATGTCCACGGGGCACTTGTCCATTTTCTCTTCGATGTCGCGGATCGGGCAGCGCGTGATCCCCTGCGCCTTGGCCTCCTCGATGAACGCCCGCATCTCGGGCGAGAGCGCGTCTTTCCCTTCCGCTTCGGCGCGGATCTGCTTGGCCCGCAGCTCGGTGAACATCACCATCATCGTGTCGATGTCGAATTCATCGGCTTCGATCATCGCCTGCTTGTTGTCGTCCATCACCGGCGTCGTGACCCGCCAGATCGCGTGACTGCGTGCAAAGCGCTCGACCGTGTTGCGGGCCAGCGGTCGCGCGATGAGAGGCACCAGTTGTAACCGCTGCCACGCCTCCTGCGTCCACACGATCGGATCGGTCGCCACCCGCTCGCGCGAGAGGACGTTGCCCGTCACCGGGCACTTCGTCTCGATCATCGGCACGGCGGGGACGGGGTCGCCGTCGGCCCCCTGCACCTTCGTCGCCTGCATCTGCTCGGTCGCCTTCACTTCCGCGAGGGCGATCTCCTCCGCGTTGCCGATCCCCATGATGAGCTGCATGTGGGTCGGCAGCAGCTTCCGGATCGCTTCGTCGAGCCACTTGTTCGTGACCGTCGGCGGCGGGCCGGCGTTGCCGACGTTCTCGAGCACGTATTCCTCGACCGCCCGCCGCGCGATTCCCTGCGCGAACGGCGGCACGCGCAGGATGCGAACTTCGGCATCCGGCGCCCACGGCAATCCCGCCTGGCCGTCTTCCTCGATCCAGGGGATGTCCTCGGGGCGAATGCCCACGGTCCCCGTGAGCAGCGTGTTGCACGGCGCCAGGCGCACCAGGTTCTCGGCTTGCGAGCCCAGATCGGTCCCCTCGATCCGGTGGGCGCCGTGCCGCGCCAGCACCATCAGCGACGGCTTCACCTCTTCGGCCCACTGCATGATCACCTGGAACGGCTTGCCGATGAGGATCTGCGTCTTGATCGGCACGTCGGGGAACTGCTGCGCCATCACCTCGGCGCGTTTCAGGTTCGCCTGGCACAGCTTGAGGAGGCCCTTGTCGATGATGTTGTTGTGCAGCTCTTCCTGCTCCTCGAACTTGAAGACCTTCGACGCCTGATACGACAGCACGTCCTTGATGTTGTGGAACACGACGTGGTGATACTCGACGTCGAATGCGCTGCACACGTAGAGCGAGCCGCCGAATGCCTGCGCCAGCTCGAGCGCGGCCTTCATCGCCTTGTAGCTGTACGACGACCCGTCCACGCAGACGAGGAACCGGCCGCCCTCGAAGGGCCGGTCGTCGCGGACGATCAGCACGTCCTTTTCGACCCCGCGCAACACGCGCGCGACGACGCCCCCGAGCTGCGAGAACTGTTGGCGGCCGAGGCCGTGGGCGCCGACGGCGAGCAGGTCGTATTGGCGGCCCGAGGAGCCGACCAGCCGCGCGGCCGCGTCTTCCTCCTCGGCGACGAGCCGGCCATTTTCGCCGAGCTTCACGTCGCTGCGAACCTTGTCGCCACCGTCGTATCCGGCGGCGCGGTTCGGATCGAAGCCGATCAGGCCAGGCAGCCGCCCGGCGCCACGGTTCACCTCGTTGACGATTTCTTCGTAGTTGATCCCCTCGAGGAGTTGCCGAGTCAGAGGAACGCCCGCGGCCTCACAGCGCTTGCCCAGCTGATCCAGAAAGCTGTCGGCGATCAGCTGTAAGCCCTTTTCGATCAGCTTGTCGTGGATCTTGCGTTGCTTCTTGATCTCTTCGGGGGTCTGGAACTGCGCGGGGAGGCCGGTCTCGAGCTGGCGGAAGCGGACATCGTGAAGGCGGGCGGCGTACACATGATTGCCGGTGATGCGCCCGTCTTGACTCTTGCGACACATCTCGAGGGCCCGGTCCACTGCCCAATCGGAGTGCTGCGAGTTATCGACCGGCACGAAGATCTCGCGGTACACCGGCATCTCCTAGAGCGATGAGAGGGGAGGGTGTCGGCATTGCATATGCGACATGGACGCATACCTGTCAAGGAACTTGTTCACAAGCTCCCGGGGACGAGTTGCCCCCCGTTTTCGTCCCAAACTGTAATGTAATGGCGTCCACCGGGCAGACGTCGCACGCGCGCAACAACCGCTCGCGGTCTACTTGGTCGGGGGTGACGAACACCGCCGTCCCGCTGTCGTCCAGGACGAACGCCTCGGGGGCCTCGGTCACGCAGTCTCCGAACCCGACGCACAGCGTCCGGTCGATGCGGACGCGGAGACCTCCGACCAGACGTTCTTCGAAGGCGCTCACATCCCTTCCAAGCCCAACTCGGCGCGCGCCGTATCCATCACCGCTGGCGTGATTTCAGCGATGCCCCGTTCTTTGGCGTAATCGGCGTAGATCCGCTTCACCATGCCGCGCACGAAATTCGGGACGCGGGCCAGCCGCTCGTGTGCCTCCGCGGACCAGGATGGGCTGCTCCGTGCTCCGTGCTCGGCGCGGTCTTCGAACGCATCGTCCCGCCCCGTCGCAACCATCTTGCGGACCGTCTCGAGCGGCTGGGCCGGCACGGTCCGCCCACCGATCTCGACACCGAGCGACGATACCAGCTGCGTTTCCATCGGATTCGTAAGCATCGCCACCACTCGGCCGCAGGTCGGGCACTTGAAGGTGGCCGCGAGCGTCCCGTCGCCGGGGAGCTGACGCTCCTCGAACGCCATCTGCTTGTCGCAATCGACGCAGAGGAACTTCACAAGCGGCCTCCGAGCGCCGTCCAGGTGTCGGGGGTCGGATACCACAGAACGCGCGCCAACACCGGGGTTCCGAACTCCGCGGCGAGGTCGTCGCCGGCGCTGCCCACGAACGGCGATCCCACCATGTTCTCGACGATACCGAGGAGGCGCGACCCGCGATCCACGGCCGCGCGCATCGCCCGGCGCACGGCGTCACGCGACTCGGGCGTCGGGATCGTCACCGTCAAGACCGCCGGGGGAGCGCCGAGGATGTCGCACAGCTCGACGTAGCGCTGCATCCCCGGCGGGAGGTCGAGCAACAGGACGTCGAGCGCGCCCCACGCGACGTCGCCCAGCAGCTCGCGCAGCGCCGCCGCCTCCATCGCGCCGCGCCACACGAAGCTCTCCGCCGCCGGGCCCTTGAACGCGAGGGGGGCGCCGTCTTCGAGCAGCATCGCCATGGAAATGCACTTCACCCCCTCCGCACTGATCGCCGGCGCTACGGCGTCATGGGGCGCGGAGAGTGGGGCGTGGTCGATTCCCAGGAGGCGGGGGATCGTCGGCCCATTGAGATCCGCATCGAGCACGCCTACCGACCGGCCCGACCCGGCCAGGGCACGCGCCAAGTGTGCGGTGACGTAGCTCTTACCAACCCCACCTTTGCCGCTCATCACGGCGATGACCCGACCCACGCCTGCCAGGCGCTCGGCGACGCGCTTGCGCTGGGCCCCGATTTGCTCCGGCAGGCCGGAACGGTCGGCCTCCGTGAGCTCGTGATAGGTGCGAATGGGGGGCATAGACGGGAATAATAGAACCAGGGATAGGCGCTCGGTTAGATCGGGCGCCCTAACGGTCATAACGCCTCATCGCCTATCTTTTGTCTCCCATGATCGAAGCGTTGAAGGACAAGCTGCAGGCCGAAGTCGAGCGCCTGAACCACGAGATCAACTTCGTTCTGCCGAAGGAGATCGATAAGGCGCGCCAGCACGGAGACCTGCGGGAGAACTCCGAGTACAAAGCCGCGCTCGAGCGCCAACAGTTCGTGGCCTCGCGGCTCACCCACCTGCGCATGCGACTCGGCAAGCTGTCCAGCGTAACCGAAGCCGAGATCCCCCGCGACCGCGTGGGCTTCGGGTCCCGCGTCACCGTCGAGGACGTCGACACGAAACAGAAGGAGGTCTACGCCCTGACGTTGGGTGAGTTCATCGAAGGTGGGGAAGATGGAGCGGAAGAAATGCCCGTCTCGATGGCCTCACCGCTCGGCAAGGCGCTGCTCGGCAAAAAGGTCAAGGAACAAGTCGATATCGTGTTGCCGATGGGGAAGCGGAAGCTGAAGGTCCTGGACCTGGAAACGGTGCACGACATCGCGGAGGGAAAAGCGCGTCACAAACGCAAATGAAACACCATCGGCCCGCGCGGCTCCGCTGATCCGCCGCGCGCTTCGATGCTCATCGCCGCGCCCGTGACCGGACCCACGTCCTCCGGAACATCGAACGACATCGCCATCACGATCGACCGCTCGTCGGCCATCGTCATCACCGCCGCCTGCTTCATCCCCCCGGCCGTTACGAACCAGATCTGGTAGCTCTCGTCGGGCTCGTTCGGCGCCATTCCCTCGCAGCGCACCAGCCAGCGCCGCGCCGCGCTGTCCGCGAAGATTGTCACGCCACCGAGGCGGCCGTTCGTGGTCACGGGCACCCAGACGACGCGCGTCGCCGATCCCCGCATGAATCCCAGCGTGTCGCGCACGGCGGCGAGCTCCGCGGCGAGTCGATCGCGCTCGGCGGCGAGATCCCGGATCGTGCCGCGCGCCCAGTATCCCGCGCCGCCGAGGCCCGCGAGCACCAGGACCGCCGCCGCCGCGCGCCACACCCACCGGCGACGGCCGCTGCCCGCTCGCACGGCGCGCGCCAGCACGCGCGCCCGGAGCTCGGGCCGCGGCTCGCGCGGGTTCGGGATCATGCCCAGCCAGTCGGTCATCGCAGCCAATCCTTCACGTGCTTCAACGTCTCCTCCAGCTTGCCATGCGCGATACGCAGCCGCGTCTTCACGGTCCCGAGCGGCTGCCCGGTGCGACGCGCGATCTCCGAGTGCGTCAGACCCTCGAAGTACGCGAGCTGCACTACGCGACGCTGATCGGCCGGGAGCGCGGCCAGGGCGGCATGCACCTCCTGGTGCACCGGCCAGCCCGGTACTGACGCCTCAGCCGGGTCCGGCGCCGGCACCACACCGTCGTGACGCCGCGCGGCCTCCCAGCGCTCTGCCTTGCGCCACCAGCGTCGCCTCCTCCGCAGGGCATCGAGCGCCCGGTTGCGCGCGATCGACAGGACCCAGGGGACGAGGGGCCCGCGGCTCGGCTCGTGCTGGTGAATCCGTGCCCACACTTGCACGAAAACGTCGCTCAGGACCTCCTCGGCCTCGCCGTGGTCCTGGAGGATACGTGTCGCAAGGCCCAGCACCCACGGCGCCATGGCATCATACAGCTCGGCCAGGGCGCTCTCGTCCCGCGCCTTGAGGCGCCGAACGAGGGTTCGCTCCTCCTCTTGACTAAGACGTTTTGGCTGGGTCACTTAGATTCCTTATTCTAGTGTCGCTCCGGGTGGGCGACCACCAGGCCTCACACTTTTCGAGGGTCAGCCATGGTTTCGAAGCGTTTCGTACTCGTGCCCGCCCTTTGCGGCCTCGCGACGACACTGTCTGCCCAGGCCGACCCCGACCGCACCGTCGCGGGGGGTGGCAGCTTCCCGGCTGGTTGGCACGTGCGTACGGAGCTGGCGCGGCAGACCGGTCAACCGGCCCCGCTGGCGAACGTGAAGTTCAGCGGGATGGGCGACGGGATGCATGTGACCGTCGGCCCCGCAGCGATCTACTGGCGCGACGCCGACACGGCGTCGGGGAACTATCACATCGTCACCAAGATCACGCAGATGCAGAACCCCGCGCATCCCGAGAGCTACGGGATCATCATGGGCGGCAGGAGCCTGGCCGATTCGGGTCAGAGCTACACCTACTTCCTGGTGCGCGCGGTGGACGGCATGTACTCGATCCGCCGCCGCGCGGGGTACACGGCCCGTCCGACCGCTGTCGTGGAATGGACGGCGAGCGACGCGGTGGTCAAGTCGGACAGCACCGGCAAAGCGACGAACGAGCTGAGCGTCGCGGTGTCCGGTGGCCGGGTCCGTTTCATGGTGAACGGTAAGGAAGTGTACGCCGCTGATGCCGCGGGTCTGGACACGCGTGGAGTGGTCGGGTATCGCGTGAACCACAACCTCGACGTGCACCTCGGACCGCTGGGGATCCACAAACTGTGAGCGGCGCGTCGTACGCCGACGACGAGAAGTATTCATTCACACCGTTCACCCGGCATCCGTTCTTCACGCAGGTGAACAACTGGATCATCGATAAGGTGATCTGCCCGGGGCGTCAGGTCATCGTCGACTTGGGGTGCGGGCCTGGCGCCGTCACCCAGCTGATCCTCGAGCACGTTCGTGGCACGGAGCCGCCGCCGCGCGTGATCGGCGTTGATCCGTCGCCCTCGGCGATCGCCAAGGCTCGCGCGGCGATTTCCTCAAAGCTTGCCGAATTCATTGAGGGCAGCGCGGAGTTGCTGTCGCGTCTCGTCCCCCCCGCCGACGCCGTCGTGTTCTTGAACGCCATCCACCTGATTCAAGACAAGCACCAGGTGCTGGGCGAGATCCGCAAGACGCTGAAGCCCGGGGGCCGGCTCGGTTTCAATTCGACGTTCTTCGCCGGCGCCTACGTCGAGGGCACGAGCGGGTTCTGGCGCCGTTGGGTCGTCCGCGCCGTGCAGGTCTTGCGTGAGAAGGGGTTTGTCGTGAAGCACGACGGGCACGCTGCGGCGATGAAGTGGTTCTCCGCAGACGACTATGCCCAAGCCTGCGAAGCGGCAGGCCTCCGTCCCACGGCCGTCGAGCTGGTGACGGTCGAGATGACGCCGGAGAGCCTCGCCGACATCGGCCAGTTCTCGTTGTTCATCGAAGGCGCCCTTCCCGGTGTGCCGCTCGAAGAAGGATCGGAGGCCCTGATCAAGGGTCTCGACCGCACCCTCGACGAGCTCAAGGTGCCGAGCGTGTCGCGGAACTGGCTGGAGGTAGTGGCGGAAGCGGTCTGAGCGCCGCCCACAGCGCCAGGCCGACGACCAGCAGCGCCCCGACGGTAATCACGTTCACCGACTCGAGCGCGTTCTTGAAGCGCTCCCCCACCAGCGCCGGCGCGCTGAGCGTCAGGCAAGCGAACGACGCCCACCACACCCCCCAGGCGATGCGGCCGTCGATCACCCGCCAGATCAGCCAATAGCCGGCCAACAACGACACGAAGTGCGCCTTCCATGCCAGCGGCGACACGAGCGGCATCGCCGCGAGGCACACGGCGAGCTCCGCCGCGAGGAACGGCGGGGCCCCGGGGGGCCCGTGCAGTCCTGGCGGATGTCGACGAAATGCGAGAGCCAGGCCTAGCGCACCGAGCGCCGCCAGCAGGTAGAACGCCGTCACCACCCGCGAGGTGGGCCATGAGGCGACGGCGTAGCGTACGGGGTCACTCGCGCCCCCCTCGGTCGTGAGGAGGCGTTTCATGGCAGCGAGCAGCGACTGGTTCATGTAGTGCGGCGTCGGGTCAGCCGTTTCCAGCGCGGCGACGCTACGCCACACACGCCAGTGCTGCGCGGTCCGCGCCGGCCCGAACACGGCGAACGGCAACACCACGTTCAACACGACGAGAAACCCCGCCGTCCACGCCGCGGCCCCCCAGGCACGCTTATAGAGGAGGTACGGCAGGAACACGATCGGAACCGCCTTCGCGCTTGCGGCGGCGGCGAGCGCAAGGCCGCCCCACGCGTCCCTGCGTTGCCGAAACAGATGGAACGCGAGCACCACCAGCAGGAACAGATAGAAGTTCACCTGTGTGTGCTGGAGATGCTCTTGAAACAGGCGCGCGGTCATGAGGACCGGCACGAGGGTGGCGGCGGATGCGAACGGCGGCGGCCGCTCGTCCGCGAGCCGCGCGAGCAGGCGGCACGACCCCCAGATCGCCGCCACGCAGCCCACCTGCCACAGGAGTAGGGCGCCCCCGAACGAAAGGCGCGCCAGCAAGGCGAGCCCCGCCGCGATGAAGAGGAAGAACGGGGGCCAGGTATTGAGCGCCGGCCAGGTGGTGAAGCGCGGGCCGTACGGATCGCCGCCCTCCAGAACGACGTTCCCGACATCGACGTAGGTCGCGAAGATGACCCGATCGAGCCGCCCCAGGCTGCGCGCGATCTCGAGCGCCGCCAGACAGATGAGCAGGACGGTGAGCGCGCGCCGCCACTTCATGCGAGCACGAACTCCAGCCGGCGGTGCGCCTCGCGCAGCGCTCCTTCAACCGCGGATGGCGTTTCGCCGCGGGCGAAGATAAAGCCGGGGTACCGCGAGCCTTCGGGGAACGGCACGAGCCGCTCGCCGGGGTGCGCCGTGATCTGCACGTCTTCGACGAGCGGCACCGCTTTGGCCTCGGCGACCCCGCGCACTTCCCGCAACACGCCGGCGCCCGGGATGGGAATCATCATCACCCCCGCGGCGACGTTCTCGCGCGCGAGCGAGGGAATCGGCATGCCGAGTGCGTGACGCAGGATCAACTCCTCGAGCGTCACCCCGTCGCCAAAGCGCAGCACGGCGGAGCAGCGCCCGCCGATCGGCCGGGCCGCGAGCTCGATGAGCCACGGCCCCCGCTCGTTGTAGCGCAGCTCCGCGTGCCCGCCGATCGGCCGGGCCGCGAGCTCGATGAGCCACGGCCCCCGCTCGTTGTAGCGCAGCTCCGCGTGTACCGGACCTTCCATGAGACCGAGTGCGCGTGCCGCGCGCTCGGTGCACTGGGCGATCGATTTCTGCAGGGGCGCAGGCACGCGCGACGGGGTCACGTAGATCGTCTCTTCGAAGAACGGGCCGTCGAGCGGATCGGGTTTGTCGAACAGCGCCAAGGCGTGCAGCCGCCGGTTCACCAGGAGGCCCTCGAGCGCGACTTCGTAACCGGGTACGAAGTCTTCGACGAGAAAGTCCGCGTCGCAACCGTCGAGAATCGCCGCCAGCCGGGCGTGCGCGGCGACGAATCCGGCGGGGTTGTCGGCGCGGATGACGCCGCGCGACGCGCTCAGGTGCAAAGGCTTGAGCACACACGGATACGTGATGGCCCGCGCGAGCTCCTGGGGATCCCGCGCCAGCGCGTGGAGCGCGAACCGGGGCGTCGGCACGCCGTGCTTCGCCAGCAGCTCGCGTTGCCGGTGCTTGTTCCGGGCGGCTTGGGACGCCTCCACGGGGTTGCCCGGGAGCCGGAGCCGAGCGGCTACCACGGAGGCGACGACGGCCGTGTCGTCGTCGACGCCGACCACGGCGTCGATCGGATGGCGGCGCGCGAAGTCATGCGCCTGCTCCGCGGCGCGCTCGGGATGCTGGAAGTCGAGGGTGAGGAGTCCGGTGGGATTCGCGGCTTCGAGGGTGCTGGGTTGCTCTGAGGCGACGGTCAGGTCGGCGCTGATGCGGCGGGCCGCGTCAACGAACGCCGCGGTGCGATACGTGGTGGACGGGAGCAACAGCAGGAGGCGCGGCATGCCGCGCCCCTACTTTTTCGACGCCTGGAAGTAGGGGTTCGCGCCCGTGGTGTGGTCGGTGATATCCACGATGCCCCGGACCTCCGGGATGTGCTGGGCCAGCATGCCCTCGATCCCCTGGCGCAATGTGACATCGGCCATGCCGCACCCCTGGCACCCGCCGCCCATCCGGAGCATCACGACGGCGTCCTGCACGTCGATCAGCTCGACGCGGCACGTCGATCAGCTCGACGCGGCCGCCATGGCGCGCGACCATCGGATTCACTTGATCCTCAAAGAGCCGCGCCACCCGCTCATAGAGCACGTCATCATCCACCGCACCTGCTGCAGGCGCCGCCTTCGTTGCAACGGGAGGAGCACCTGATGCAGCCGCCGCGCGAATCGCCGCGCCGACGGCCTTCCCCACTGCCGGCCATGGCGCGGCATTGTCCTTGACCACCGTGACGATGTTGCCCGAAACGATCACCTCGGTGACGCCCCCCGCGGGAATCGCGAAGATCGCTTCCGCCAGCGGCGATCCCTGCGCGTCGGCAGCGGACGCAAAACGCCGCACGCCCGCCGCGTGGAGCGGCTGGCTCACGACGAACTTGCAGCGGTGGTTGTCCACCGGCTCGGCGGTGATGCGTATCGCCTCATCCATATCCGGCAACCTAAGCCCTCACGGCGTGTACGCCAAGTTCGCGGACAGCCAGCGCTCTACTTCCTCTTGCGTCATGCCTTTGCGGGCGGCGTAGTCCGTCACCTGATCCTGCCCGACGCGCCCCAGGCCGAAGTACTTGGCTTCCGGATGCGCGAAGTACCAGCCGCTCACCGAAGCCGCGGGCAGCATCGCGCACGACTCCGTCAGCGTGATGCCCGTCGCGCCCGTCACGTCGAGCAAGTCGAACAATGTCCGCTTCTCGGTGTGATCGGGGCACGCCGGGTACCCGGGCGCCGGACGGATGCCGCGGAAGCGTTCGGCCACGAGCGTCGCGACGTCGTTCTTCTCTTCCGGCGCGTATCCCCAGAATTCGGTGCGCACGCGCTCGTGCAGCCGCTCGGCGAGGGCCTCGGTCAGCCGGTCGGCCAGTGCCTTGGCGATGATGCTCGAGTAGTCGTCGTGATCGCGCTCGAACGCGGCGCACACCGCGTCGAGGCCGTGGCCTGCCGTCACCGCGAAGCCGCCGACCCAATCGGGTTTGCCACTGTCCTTGGGGGCCACGTAGTCCGACAGGGTCAGGTTGGGGCGCCCCGGCCCCTTCTCGAACTGCTGTCGCAAGCCGCGCAACACCGTTTGCACGTTCGCGCGATCCTCACCCGTGTAAATCTCGATGTCGTCGCCCCGGGCGTTGGCGGGGAAGAGACCGACGACCGCCCGCGCCTGCACCAGGCGCTCGGCGACGATGCGCTTGAGCAGCGCTTGCGCGTCCACGAATAGTTTGCGGGCGGCATCGCCGACCGTTGAATCCTCAAGGATCGCGGGGTAACTGCCCTTCAGCTCCCACGCCTGGAAGAACGGCGTCCAGTCGATGTAGGGGACCAGCTCCTCGAGCGGGTAGTCGTCGAGCACGGTGACGCCGGGACGACAGGGGCGCGGCGGGTCGTAGGTGTCCCAGTCGAGCCGCAGGCCGCGCCGCCGCGCCTCGGCGAGCGGCAGGATCACGCGCTCGGCATCCCGCGAGCCGTACTCGGCGCGCAGGCGCTCGTACTCCGCCCGCACGTCGCCGAGGTAGGCGTCGCGGCGCTCGGCCGCGCCCGCACGTCGCCGAGGTAGGCGTCGCGGCGCTCGGCGGAGAGCAGCTGGCTCACAACACCAACGCCGCGCGACGCATCGAGCACGTGAATCGTCGGGCCGTGGTACGCAGGGGCGATCTTCACCGCCGTGTGCGCGCGCGAGGTGGTCGCGCCACCGATCAGGAGCGGCAGCGTGAAGCCCTGGCGCGTCATCTCCTTGCCCACCCGCACCATCTCGTCGAGCGACGGCGTAATGAGACCCGACAGGCCGATGACGTCGGCGCCTTCCTTGCGCGCCGTATCGAGAATCGTCTGCGTCGGCACCATCACGCCGAGGTCGATCACGTCGTAGTTGTTACAGCGCAGGACGACGCCCACGATGTTCTTGCCGATGTCGTGCACGTCCCCCTTCACGGTCGCCAGCACGATCTTGCCTGCCCGCCGCACGCCACCCGCCGCCCGCTGCTCGGCCTCGAGGAAGCCCACGATGTTCTTGCCGATGTCGTGCACGTCCCCCTTCACCGTCGCCAGCACGATCTTGCCTGCCCGCCGCACGCCACCCGCCGCCCGCTGCTCGGCCTCGAGGAAGGGAACGAGGTAGGCGACGGCTTTCTTCATGACGCGGGCGCTCTTCACCACCTGCGGCAGGAACATCTTGCCCGATCCAAAGAGGTCTCCCACGACGTTCATGCCGTCCATGAGTGGCCCCTCGATCACTTCGATCGGGCGCGCGGCGTGGCGCCGCGCCTCTTCGACGTCGGCCTCGACGTGGTCGAGAATGCCTTCCACGAGGGCGTGCCGCAGGCGCTCCGTCACCGGCAGCGAGCGCCACGCCGCGTCAGCGCGCGTCGCGATCGTACTCTCGCGGTGCTGCTCCGCGAGCGCCGTCAGCCGCTCTGTCGCGTCGGGGCGGCGGTTGAAGATCACGTCCTCGACGAGCACGAGCACGTCGGCCGGGAGGTCTTCGTACACGGCGAGCTGGCCGGCGTTGACGATGCCCATGTCCATGCCCGCGGCGATGGCGTGGAACAGGAACGCCGAGTGCATCGCCTCGCGGACGTGCGGGCTCCCGCGGAACGCGAACGACAGATTGCTGACGCCGCCGCTCACGAGGGCGCGCGGCAGCGTCGCCTTGATGCGACGCACCGCGTCGATGTAGGAGATCGCATAGCCGTTGTGCTCTTCGATCCCCGTGGCCACGGCGAACACGTTCGGATCGAAGATGATGTCTTCGGGCGGGAAGCCGGCCTGCTCGGTCAGCAGTTTGTACGCCCGCGCGCAAATCGCCACCTTGCGATCGGCGGAATCGGCCTGGCCCGCTTCGTCGAACGCCATCACCACGACGGCGGCGCCATAACCACGACTGCGGCGCCGTAACGCCGCACGAGCCGCGCCTTCGCGAGGAACTCCGCCTCGCCTTCCTTGAGACTGATGGAATTGACGATGCCCTTCCCCTGGAGATTCTGGAGACCGAGCTCCAACACCTCCCAACGGGACGAGTCGACCATCACCGGCACCTTTGAGATGTCGGGCTCGGCGGCCACAAGCCTGAGGAAGCGCTCCATCGCGGCCGCGCTGTCGAGCATTCCTTCGTCCATGTTGATGTCGATGATCTGCGCGCCGTTCTCGACCTGCTGGCGCGCGACCTCGAGCGCGGCTTCGTAGTTGCCGGCTTTGACGAGCCCGGCGAAACGCGGGGAGCCGGTGACGTTGGTGCGCTCGCCGATGTTCACGAACAACGTGTCGGGCCGGATGTTGAGGGGCTCGAGACCAGATAGCCTGCAAAGCGGCGCGACGTCCGGCAGCGCGCGGGGCGGCGCGCCCGCCACCGCATCGGCCAGCGCGCGAATGTGCGCGGGCGTCGTGCCGCAACAGCCACCGACGACGTTCACGAACCCCGAGCGCGCGAACTCGCTCACCAGCGCCGCCATCTCGGCGGCGGTTTGATCATAGCCGCCGAACGCGTTCGGCAACCCGGCGTTGGGGTGACAGCTGACGGGGATGTTCGCGAGGCGCGACAGCTCTTCGACGTAGGGCCGCAGCTGCGCCGCTCCCAGCGCGCAGTTCAGCCCGACCGTGAAGAGATCCGCGTGGCGGACGGAGTTCCAGAACGCCTCGACCGTCTGCCCGGACAGAGTCCGCCCACTCGCGTCCGTGATCGTACCCGACACCATCAGCGGAACCTCGAGCCCGCGTTCGTCCAACAAACTGCGCACCGCGAACAACGCGGCCTTGCAATTGAGCGTATCGAAGATGGTCTCGATCATGAGCAGATCGACGCCACCTTCGAGGAGTGCTTCGGTCTGGGTGCGATAGGCGGCGGCGAGCTGCGCGAACGTGACGTTCCGGAAGCCCGGATCGTTGACGTCGGGCGACAGCGACGCGGTGCGGTTCGTCGGGCCGAGGACGCCGACGACGAAGCGCGGCCGCTCGGGTGTCTTGGCGGTCATCTCGTCCGCGGCCTCACGCGCCAGCCGCGCCGCGGCCACGTTCAGCTCGTAGACGAGACCTTCCAGGCCGTAGTCGCTTTGCGAAATGACCTGGGCGTTGAAGGTGTTCGTCTCGAGGATGTCGGCGCCCGCCTCGAGGTAGCCGCGGTGGATCTCGGCGATGATGTCGGGACGGGTGAGACACAAGAGATCGTTGTTGCCGCGCAGATCCTTGGGATGGTCGCGCAGCCG
>Ga0193723_1000526_pt1 | contig 15091 bp, 13 predicted proteins | sample H2m2metaG_FD_143042 | JGI IMG/M metagenome (GOLD analysis project Ga0193723, IMG submission 143042) | Soil microbial communities from a riparian zone of the East river system, Colorado, United States - H2m2 | ecosystem: Environmental > Terrestrial > Soil > Riparian zone | place: USA: East River... | reverse complement strand
TACCCTCCTCCCGTTTTGCTTCGCTAAGTCTGCTAGAAACTATTCTTTCAATTACGCTACTGTTCTCCTTCGCAGGTGCCTCTGGTATGATTGGTTCGGATATTACCAGGTCGTTTAGCAGATTTAGCAAAAAATCGATTTGATGTTTTGCATTGTCCAGTTCTAGTTGTGAGTTCTCGACGCTGCTTCCCTCTGCCATAGTTAATTGATTAGACGATATCTAATGAAAGATGTTTTTAATTTATATCTATGCATCTGTTGAACATCAAATACGAAGAATTACAAATTAATAAGGTATACTGGGAGTTCTAAAATATGGTCTAGTGGAATATCAATATCGATGCTTTCGGCACAGATCGTTACAAATTAAATAGTCAATATTGTATAAGATCTATTATTGGTTTAGATACTTACTCCATTGCCGATCACGCAAAACAACTCAAAATGAGGATACATCATGACTCTGAAAGAGCCGACGAATTATTCCGAGTCGGGCTTGAAATAGAGGCATTTCTATTGGATAGTAAAGGACTACCGGTTAATGCTGGTCCACTGATTAGAGAATTTGGAGAAATAACAAAACATACTCTAGACTATGAATACGGTGTTTGTCAGTTTGAGTATAGGACGTTACCAACACCAATGGAAAAACTCATGGATCTAAATTTAGAACTGCAGGAATTTATTGTATGCCTTGATAAAGCAATTCATAAAGTATACAAAGATGCCATTCCTGTCTTCCTTGGAGGCAATCCATCTCCGGAGATTTTCAAAAATTCATTGATTACAAACAAGCCAAGATACGACAAACTTGCATCACTTCAACGTAAAAATCCTGATGCTGAAATTGATGGCGTGAAGTTCAAAGCTGAGCGTATTGCAACAGCTATTCAAGGTTTCCATATTCATCTGCAAGGGCAAAGTCCCACCCATACAGCCAAGATGTTTAACCATATCTTAAATTTGATACCATCGGCAATTGTCTTGGGTGCCAATAGTCGTCTTATAGCTGGGAAGATATTCTCCCATTATGAACCGAGGATTCTCTTGTACGACCAATCAGAACAGCAGAATTCGGGGTTCCCAACTATAACACGATACCTTGATGGGATAGAGGACTACATAGATTACATTATTTCCCGTGGGCCGAATATTGCAAAAGATTATTTTGAGCTTGAAAAGGAGAGGCATGATGATGTGCGGATTAGATTAAATTCAGATTTTTATCGTGTAGAAACTAGGGTCATGTCAGTACAACCAACTCCCAGTGCATTGATGGCAATCATAGAATTCTTTATAGGTTACCTTTATAAGGCAATTCATCAAGAGCGGCAGCTACGCCCGCTTCCAGCTTTAAGAGAGGAAAGATTAGGTGTAGTGAAGTCTGGTTATGATGCTGTTACGCATTTTAATATTCTAAAAACAATAGAAGGTCAACTGGACTTTGCACGTAAAGGCTTGGAAGATTTGGGAGTTAAGCCAGAATTTCTGAGTATATTAGATAAACGATTAGAAAATAAAAATTCTCCTGGCCAATATGTAGCTAATTTATGGGAAAAAAAGTTCAATGGATCTGTAGAGCAGACAATTGCAGAAATTACCTATGAAATATGGCAGAGAACAAAGGAAAACCGGCCAATAACATGAAAATTAACCTTTTATTCTGGTATACCAATTATTAACTCCTTCTAAGTGAATATTGTATAACGGCGGAAACCGTATGAGCAAAATAGATGACCTAGTGGATGCAGAAATGAGTAACGTTGTCTCTGACCTACAAGCATTGATTAGACAGCCTAGTGTTTCTGCAAGGAAGCAACGCCTTGTCGAATGCGCTAATTTAGTAGCAAAAATTATGGAAGTAGCCGGAATTGAGAATGAGATATTATATCAACATCAATTGGATAATAAAAAAGAACAACGAGAAGGTGAAGTGGATGACGCGCCACCAATAGTTTACGGTGAATATAAATCAAAATCTAATCCAAATGGAAGAACTATTTTGTTTTATAATCACTATGACGTACAACCCGAAGACCCACTAGATCTGTGGGAAGGAAAGGATGCATTCAGCGGTAAAGTCGAAGGCAACTACATTTTTGGCCGCGGCTCTGCAGACGATAAAGGCGAGCTAATAACCCGCATTAAGGCTGTAGAGTATTATCTGAAAAAAACGGGCGATGTTCCTTGTAATGTTAAATTTGTTGTAGAGGGAGAAGAAGAGGTAGGCAGCCCACATCTTAAAGATTATCTGATTAACTATCAAACCAAATTCAGATGTGATGGAGTGATATGGGAAAGCGGTTTTATCGATGCTAAAGGCATACCTATTATATCTCTAGGGCAGAAAGGAATCTTATGCGTTGAGCTTATAACTAAAGGTCCTTGTAGAGATGTTCATTCTAGCCTGGCCGTTTTAATCGAAAATCCTGCATGGCGCCTTATTACAGCACTGAATACTATAAGAAGTGTTACTGGAGAAATTTTGATAAAAGATTGGTACAAGGAGGTGAGAGCTTTTACTGATGAAGAACTCGCCGTACTTGAAAATGAGCCATTTAATGAGGATGAATTGAAGAAAGTATACGGAGTTCAAAAGTTTCTTAATAATGCCAAAGGCATCGCAGTTAAAATAGCATTTGCTGGGTCACCAACATGTAATATTTCTAGTTTAATCTCCGGCTATTCTGGCGAAGGGTCTAAAACTGTTCTACCAGCTACGGCCCGTGCAAAATTGGATTTTCGACTTGTGCCAGAAATGGACCCTGAAAGACAGATGCATAGACTTACAAAGCATCTAAGGGAACATGGATATAATACTGAACAGGAAATTGAAGTGAAATTTCTGAGTGGTGAAGGAGCTGCTCGAGTACCAATCAGCATTCCATTTTTAAAGCCGGTGAAGGAAGCAGCTTTAGAAATTTATGGTGACTTTATCATCAGTGTTTCGTCAGCTGGTACCGGTCCAATGTATTATTTTCAGAAGATACTCGGGGCACCTTGCGTATGCATAGGCGGAAGTGAATTATCTAACAAGTCTCACTCACCCAACGAATCTATGAGGCTTGACTTACTAAATAAGACGATTAAATGCATGGCTAAGATTCTGGAAAAAACTAACACATACTAGAACGTATTCAATATCAATAACCCTCGAAATAAATTTAGCCAATCGTAAGGAGGTATAGTCAGATAAGAATGATGTTGTAAAAACGCAAGAAATTGGTGGCCTTAATTTTTATCACAGTGTTGATTAACTTCTAGCCGCTGTCATTAAGAAGTATTGATCTGCAGGAATTAAAAATGGACCTTCTAATCCCTTTTGAACATATTTTAGAGATGAACACTCATTGCGTAAATTAGAAAGGGCCTCAATTCGTCCATATACACACTTGCAAATATCCCTATAGTGGACCTGTTGCAGTAGGCAGCAATATTCCGACAAGAGCAGCTGCAATCCACACAACTATCGCTATTACTATAGCTTTGAGCCATCCAATTTTGTACATTGCGCGGAGCACTAAGAGCCAGATCACTCCAGCTGCAAGAGCTGCCCAAAATCCACTTCCCAGGAGAAAATAGACTACACTGTATACTATCGCTCCTATAATAGCAGTTATTAACGCATACTTTATGCCCTCCTTTTCTCTGAACAATTTCGTAGCAAAATAGATTATGACAGTAGAGATTAGAACGCCTATTACAAAACTCACTATTCCCCAAAATGAGGTTACCATGGATTATTTCTATCGGTATTATTGATAATCTCTTAAATATTAACCAGATATCAAAAAAGTAGTGTAATCCTTAATAGTAAAAATATAAAGACAATTTGTCTTTGTACTAAATTATAGTTATTAAGCATATGATTTTGTCTGCTAGCGGATCATCATTCTAATTAATTAAATTATCCAGTCAGAGTCATCAAAAGACGCAATAGAAGGAATAGTAAAGGAATCGGCCTTCAAAGACAATAGGTATGAGGGAGTAGATGGCATCTGAATCAATAATTAAACATGAGTAAAACGACTCCTGAAAGATTCATTGCTCTACAGATTGACATAGATTTCTGATGAGTGCGACTCTAATTTACCACAAGATTATAAGATGAGATATGGAAAAAAATTTCCGACTAAACGCCGCAATAGGCAAATTCATATTCTATTAGTATCATAGTTAGTAAACTATCACTGATACGTTGGTTATGGGGACCTTTGATTGAAGAGGAGTGGGTTACCACAAAGGTACAAAACCTGCTCTTACTGGCGACTCACAAGGACTCCCGTTGATAAAGATGCTATTATCAGCCAGTTCCGTGTTTGGCCTTTCATCTTTACCATAATAGTGCCCTTCGGTGAACGGAACAGAAACCCGGGTCACCGTTTTACAGGAGTCCTTATACAATATACTTCATCGTTTAATAACGCTGTTATTGTCATTATGGTGTTAATATCTATGTAATTAAGCTTCTCTGATCTTCATAAATTATATGCATATATTATATGCACTTATCATCTCGTTCATTACATAGAGTTAGACGGACATCTCATTCATCAGATGACTCCTGTATTCTAACCAAATTTCTATCCATACAAGGATTAATATAAAATGCACGAAGAGTTTGCTCAGTCCTCAGAATTGTTGATCTAAATTCTATGAGAAACGAATGATACCGGCAAGAAAACCTGAGTCCGTTACTGAATCAATTGAAGCGGAGGCATCGGCCAGGTACTCAGAATAATAGCCGTTAATTATCGTATGAAAAGACCAGAGTGAATGCAAGACACAAGATTTATCTTTAGATTACCGCTCCTGATGAAAAAAAACTGAGATAAATGTAGTAGGGTAAAGTGATGTCACCATTTTTTGCTGATCAGTCTTGTCACTGCGAACATCTTATAAGAAATAGCACATAGCATAACCTTGTTAAAGGATCTAATAATAATTTCTTTTGTCTCTCCTGTTAGAAACTTAAACCGTTCCAATAGGAAATGACAACGGCTAGGGAGTACGAATATTAGGGGCTGCATTCAGGATGCGTCAATCCTTTGCAATAATCCTGAATAAGTCTTCCATTCTCATAAATTGGATAAACTAGCACTCCAAGCAAAGGCTCATTACAGATCTTACACTTTATAGCCTTCCAATGCCCGGGTGGATCGGATTCGAGGATTATTGAATCAAATTCAATTTGCGCTCTGGTTTCTTCTTTGGCATACAATTCTATCACTTCGAGTAGTTCATCATTTGTAAGAAATTTTCCGCTCTGAAATTTGTCGACGTAAACTCTTGCAGCTGGCAGTTGTTTAACTCTAGATAGAATTTTCTCTTGCAGTGAATGCACATCCAGACTCATAAACTTGAGAAACCTCAGGTATTCATTTTCAACTATTTCAGGATGAAAACCATGCTCCGCCAAAATATCAGCAGGTGCCTTTCCCGCTATGAATTCGCGATAAAGTGTCTTCATACTGTCTTCATTAAATCCCGGAAGACTCAGAAATTGATAATGACCGTTTTTGAACCCGGCTCTTACGCCATTCCTCGTTCGGCTTATAGCTTGAGGGAGACCAGAGACTAAATTATCTTCAGACTGTGTCGCAAGCAATATCGTCTCATCGCTTCTCTCTGAACGCTCTACCACCTTCCTGCTTAGAAGGTATCCCTGGGCCTTGAGATTGCTTTTTTCTTTCCACACATTTCCAATGCTTGTACCAACGATTCGTGCTATTTCTTTGTCTGAGTGTCCGTTACTTACAAGCAGCTCCGTTATTCGTGCTTTCTTGGTCTTAGGCAGTTGTGGCGAGATTGACGATTCAGACATTAGTAAGTATACATAGGTGATAAGTAAATAATATACTTTTTGTTTTTATTGTACTGACTTCATGTAGGCATGAGGTAGCTTGATTTCTATAGTTCGCCCATACTCTATACTTTACTATAGTTCTGTATACTTTACCCAGTGATCCGTTCAAAGTCAATTAGCCCCTGTATCTTTCGCAATTACACATATCTCGCTAAATATTGAATAGCGGTTCAATAGTCGGTTCGTTGTATTCCGTGATTCGGAATAAGGAGCATCATTTTTCATGTACTGAATTTATGTTCGCAAAAACAGTTCTTAACCTTACAAATATATATCAACATGAAAGTGGATTCATCATCATATATTGGCAGATAATGTTCATAACAATAGACTTAATAAGAAACGACTGACTAAGAAGGGATTAATAATAACAGCTCTGCTTGTCGCGGGAATTATTGGCGCAAGTTTCTTAGTGTATTTAATACCTTAGTCGACAGACCATAATGATTGATTCTGATTAGCCACCGATAGCTTCTCATTTTTTCAATATGGAGATAGCATTTTCATCTACTCCACCTTAAATAAAGCAGTTTAGAGATGAGTAGCACCTCAGAAAGATCCCTTGATGTGCTGTATGCTGGTCTATATTGTACCGGTCACTAATTGAATCTAGCGATGCTAACTAATATACTCAGTTCCTAGTAACGTGTTACGGTAGAGAAAGTATTATTCGTGAGATAGACTTTAGAGATGAATTCAGCCTAAAAATTCGTTAAGTGAAAATTGGACGCTGCAAAGAAATATATTACAACAATCCGTCTGCATGCAATTTATCCAAGAGCGGAGTCAATAGATAGCCTAATTCTTTTTCGCCTAGCGTGAAATCTGAATTAATATCAAGAACAATTGAAAGCATATTTCTATCCTCTCTTGAAGTATATATCCTATTGCCAATTACATTAAACACAGCATAGTTATATTGCAGCCAATTCCTCCAATATTTTGTCCTTTCGACACTTGCTTCCAATGCCTGAATGGCATATTCGACGTCCAGGCCTACGTTGTTATCAAGAAGATTCAGTTTAACCATAGGAACCATAAGACTGCCGCCTCGAACGTTCCCATGCGAGTTGTTAAGTCTTTCAATAATCTCGTCATCTCCTTCTTCACTATCATCCTCTGGTTGATTTTCATTCCGCTTACAGTCTTTCAGATTATAGCTCGGAAAAAAGTATCCTGCTAGATTCTTGTTCCAATCGTAAACTTTGTAAATCGTATCTTCATATTCAAGTTTCCATTTAGAACTGCTCTTCTCCTTTCCAAACAATTTGATGTTACTAGTACATCAGGTGCCTATTTCTGGGTTAGTGATCTTAAAATCCAAGAGACCACCGGGCTAAGTGAGCGTTAAACGGTTTATACTATCTCCAAAAAAACATGACCCGAACAATAACTAACATTCATATTAACCTGCAGAAGTTTTTTGTTTGAAATGAAAATGTTCACAATTACTTCTGTTTTAGTTGGAGTATTATTATTATTTCTTGTATCTCAGGGGCTTATGGCTGCGGCGCCGCCAACAAAACTGGCTGTGGCTCAATCAGCTTCAAGTACGCAGACTCAATCTGGCACCTGGACCTCTGGTGCGAGCAGTCCTACTCCTAAGATGGAGTCTGCCTACACGGCACTAGGAGACAAAATTTATATTATCGCTGGATATGGCGAGACAGGCAAGCGTAATAAAAATAGCGTAGAGGTTTATGATACCAAGACTGATGTCTGGACAACAGCTGCGCCTGTTCCAGTCAACTTAAACCATGCAGCAGCAGTATCGCAAAACGGGAGAATCTATTTGGTAGGTGGGTTTTTAGACAGTAAGATTCCATCTAATAGATTATTCATATATGATCCTGTTCAGAACAAATGGCAAGAAGCCAAATCGATGCCGACTGCTAGAGCAGCACTGACAGCTCAGTTTATAAATGGAATTTTATATGCTGTTGGAGGCACTGCTTCCGGACCAATTAATGCTAATGAAGCCTACGATCCTTCTACAGATACGTGGATTGAAAAAGCTCCGATGCCAACTGCAAGACAGCACCTTGCCTCTGCAATGGTAGACCAAAAATTATACGCGATAGGCGGCAGAACAACCGGTAAATCTTCGAATTTGAATACTAATGAAGTCTTTGATCCAAGCCAGAACGTTTGGTCGAAACTTGCTCCCATGCCACTAGAGCGAGGAGGTATTGCCGCAGCAGCAGTTAAAGGAAATATCTACGTATTTGGAGGAGAAGCGCCCGACAAGACGTTCAACAATAATGAGAGATACAATCCACAAACTAACATATGGACAGAAGAAGCCCCGATGCCAGCTGCGCGTCATGGTTTGGCTGCTGTGGCGATAGGTAATGTTATTTACGTAATCGGCGGTGGACCCACGCCTGATATTTCTTTTGCCAATGTAAATGAAATATATCACGTCAAGTAGCAAAGATGAAAGCATGTTCATGTCCCTTTTTGAAGATATCAGAATAATGACAATATATTATGCTGCCATACCCTAATCCTTTTCACTACAATGCTAATCAAGTTTTTTAGTCCAAGGTGAAAACAGTTTGAACCAATACTCCGACATAGCCATTGAATTTTTAATAATTTCGTTATATGCTTCCGTGCAAGGTGTAACATAATTTAGCCACGGCATTATAACAGACGTAGACAAATTCTCATGTTCTAACGCATGATTATTTTCCTTCTTTTCCTCTTTCTGTTGGATATATTTCTGCTCTTGGGATTGACCAATCAACGGCTGTGGCGCCTCCCCTGCTTGCCCTGACTCGTTTACAATAGAGGATATTTTGTCTTCTGCAATATGACCTAGCCTCTGAGCATTTAGTGCAGATATACTAGGCGAAGGATTGATTGAACCTAGGCTTTTAAGTTCCAAAGACTCCTCTTGCTGAACAGGGGATACTGCTTCAGCAATGTTACCTGATTCTTTCATTGTATCACCTTTTGAATAGTCTAAAACTTCTGAAATGTTCTCATTTGCTTTAGTCACATTATTGTGAGATGGTTTAGTTGTCTGGTGAACATGCTGTGGCATGTTAGAATTGTTATCATTAGCTCTTTCGTTGGGCTTAACGCTCTTATCGATGTTATTATTATCGGTATTATAATTCCTAGTAGCGTGCTTCACCTTTTTCTTAATTTTCTTGTGCTTTGCCATTCCAATCAAGTGGCGTTTGCAAGTAATATAAGGATTATAGATCGTTGACAACAGTGATTTTCTCAAGATAAGCAGTTGCAGTCTGTAGCCCACTATAATGAAATTTGAGTTATTTTTTATGTATGTGGCTATCTAGCTGTCCTCTTTCAATAATGCATGAAATATCGATTGCTTTACGTCAATTTTAGCTAAGAGGCCTTTCTTCACTATTGGAATTCTACGGACATCTTTGACTAAATGGATTTCCTTATATGCTTTCTCATATTCGTGAATGAAATTGTGTGCTGCAGCTTTCTTTGTATCTTGATGCTGCTCATACCAATCAATGTTAATGACGTGTCTATTAGACATATTGACCATTTTTTGTATTACATCCTTGATTTCAGACGGGAGTATATGTAGGAGAACTTCAGATGCTATTACGAGATCATATTTATTTTCAATCTCAAGGGATTGAATGTTTGAAACGATAAATCTTAAGTCTACTTTTTCTTTCGAGAATAGGGGATATTTGACATATTCTTTTGCATTTTCTATCTGATCGTGTGATAGGTCTACGGCAGTATATTCCGTGATACTCGGAAAATTTAATAGCATTAATTTAGTTATCCGTCCAAATCCACATCCTAATTCTAAAACAGTACAAAACGGCGGGATGACACCTTTCAGGTAATCAATCAGCATTTTTTCTTGTAATTCAAACTTTTTGTTGTACCTAAACTGCTGCTTGTAGGTTTTTCCGTGTTCAATCCAATATTCGTTGGGATCGTATGACATAAAATGTAGCAGAATAAACAAAGCCTTTCTCTTATACCTTTAATTTACAATACTGCCCGATACATTTCCTTCAGATCCTTGGTCGTACACATCACAATGCGAAGCCAAGCCAGGTGCTGTGCTTAATTGCACGCTTAATTGCATTGCAAAGGTGACGCAAGTAGTCAGCTATTTAAATAATTGCGAGAGTATAATATTGTGATGTCAAATGCAGGAGAGATCAATACAAGGTCGTTTCTGACCATGCAGGTTTCAAATATACTACATCAGAACGTGGCGATATTAGATCAATTTCAAACTACTCATGATGCGATTAAACTTATGAAAGATCGTTCGGTCCGCTCGGTCCTTGTTACAGACACAAAAAAAGAGGTTATAGGCTTGGTCTCAAAAACCGATATTCTTTATAGGGTACTTGCTTTGCACAAGTCACCGTCTCGAGTGACATTAGAAGAAATAATGACTACACCAATAATATCTATTCCTCCAGGTATGTCTGTTGCTGATGCTCTCTCTGTCATGGAAAAGCATGTTATCCGGCAAGTCGCCATAAGTTCAGGCAACAAAGTCTATGGGCTAATCAGTAGAGATGATATCATTGTCAAAATGGAGAAAGCACTTGTAGAAACAGTCAACGCGTTCAAAGTAGAATCTCCATTGTGCGTTATGAGTCCTTTTGCGTCAACCTCTCTTACCGAGAAAAAGTCAACGCTAATTTGTCCGCATTGCAACAATGAATTCCATGATAAAGAAATACTAGCTAATCATGTAAAGGCAATCCATTCGATATCAACTGGGGACATCGAATCGAGTTCGACTAGAAATAAGACTTAGCTCTGAAGAGTTCATCGTGGCAAGGCTTTTAGATAGCCGATATATTGAACAGCATCGTTAATGACTATAAAGGCTAGTTATTGTAGATCCAGTGCAATTATTAACACCAAAGTATTGGCTATATTTTTTTAATAAGATAGCTGAGGTCAATGCATAACTATAAGGCCATGGTTTAGCAGCTAACGTAATTGGTAATCAACCATAGTCAGAATAATCTGAACTTGATGGGAAAATTAGATCTCGCTCTATTTTTTTATCTGACAAGTTCGGTAGAATCTGGATTTAAAAAGAAGCACCACAATTTATTGAATCATAGAGACCGTTATCATCTTTGATCTTTTCAGATAGAAATATCTTTTTGTTTTTTTGTATTTGTGGCGATCGAGTTGTAAACAAGTTATGTATATTATACTGTAGGATTGCTGAAAAGTAGGAATCGAGTACTAAACACTTCATTATACCATAACATTATTGTATCATGATAACGTATTAGGTATTATCTAAATGCAAAATAGTCTTACTATAGAACCGCGAGAAAAGACACAATCCCTAAAGGAAATTTCGCCAATATGGGCAGCCAAATTAGAGCAAAAGCGATTGCCATTTCCATTATCCTTCACGTGGTTCAAATGGTATTTCGAATTGGATTCGCCTTCAAAATGTGTAGTCGGAGAAGCATACGGCTTTTCTTCAGTTTATGAAGACAAATGCGAAAAATGTAATAGACTTGGCTGGAGTTTTGGTAGTTCTTTTCTCCTACGCTCGCAGTCAAGAATCGAAAAAGACAAGGAGTCGTTTGTTAAGCATTGGAATAAGATACACGCAAGAGCAGTCTCCTGCTAAATATGATACAAGTCTCTTTCCATTTATTCTCCTCCATCTCTATCGTTTTTTTCTCTATTCCGTCTTCCCTCGTGAGGACCCCCTTTTTGTTTCTCCCTCCGAACGCCTGGCCAGCGATTGCAGAAACTCAGTAATAGATTCTCCTAGTATCCTAGCCAGTTTCCATCTACCTATTTCAGATTCTACTAAGTAGTTAAAATGTCGAACTACAAAGAATACTTCTTATTAGATCCCAGGATGATAATTATAAAGTGCTCGACTTCACTGTTTTTGTTAAACAAATATTGGCTGTTGCAGGGACGGACCAATTTATTGGTAGGCTATTTTCTGGGGGTTCAAGATCATCTTCTGATTTCATAGTGCAAGACTTTGCTGTAATAATGATAGTAGCTGCAATAATGCTAGTTATAACTTACAAGTTGAAGCAACCGATGGTAATAGGTTACATATTGGCTGGAATAGTAATCGGACCTCATACTCCCCCATTTAGTTTAATACATAATATTGACACAGTAAACGTCTTCGCTGAGCTAGGCATCATAATGTTACTCTTTGTAATCGGTACTGAATTTCCAATAGCAAAGCTCAGATCCGTCGGTAGAATTTCTATTATAGTGGCGTCGGCTGAAACCATAGGAACTCTAACTATCTCATTTTTGGTTGCACAGGCTTTACGATTTTCATTCTTTGATTCTATGTTCCTTGGATTGGCTATGTCCGTCACGAGCACAGTTGTAACAGTTAGAATTCTTGAAGAACTCAAGTTGATTCAGGACAGATCTTCCATACTGCTGCTTGGAATCTCAATTATTGAAGATATTATTGCTATCACGGCGCTTGGTGTCTTTCAATCAATTGCAGCAGATGCTGGTGGTGAAGTATCAATATTACATATAACATTTTCCATAGCGATTGTAGCAGCGTTTGTAGGTAGTTTGCTAATATTTGGATCTAAATTTATTCCAAATATCATAGATAAAGTTGGCAAGACAAACGACTACGCTATGCTACTGGTTGTAATCCTTGGATTAGCATTTGGATTATCATTTGTAGCAAAGGGACTGGGATTGTCTGTTGCTACAGGTGCCTTTTTGGCGGGTGTAATCGTAGCTGAATCTAAAAGTGCTGCCATAGCGAAAGTACTTACTATACCCCTAAGAGATGTCTTTGCCGCGTTGTTCTTTATCTCCATAGGCGCATTGATGGACATTTATGTTATTCCTTCGTTTATTGTTCCAGCAATGATACTCATTCTAACCTCTTTTGCTTCAAAATTCCTGATAATCACAGGTATTTTGGTCAGGTCAAAATATGATGCTATTACAGCAATAAGAACAGGGTTTGGAATGTCTTCGGCCAGAGGAGAGTTATCTCTAGTAGTAGTTAAAGGAGGCCTAGACGTAGGTGCTATTTCCTCCTCTATTTTTCCTATTGTGGGGGTTGTAACAATCATAACAACCTTTATGGCTCCATATATCCTCAGATTTGGAAGCAAACTTAAGCTCCCAGCATCTTTAGAATCATCTTCTTCCGCTAACATAAACTCAGATGAGGATGACACCGATTACGAAAATGAACCGTGATTATTGCACGATTAGAAATTGCTAACAAGACAGAGATTCTGCCGACTACATGGGAGAGACAGATCTTAATTTGAGCTATTAGAGCATATCAGACGAAATTATTAAACAATAACTCAACTAGAGAAAAAAGGTGCATTTTGGTATAGCCCTTCAGTTCGAGATCGCTTATGAAATTTAATCTACTTGATAGGTCGTGTGCTTGCATTCATCTCGCCTCATTGCCAAAAGCCGACCGTCTCTATGCCTTTCCTTTTAATAGCAATAGAACATGAATATGTCTCGAACAATGGTCATTTCTGTAAAGCAATTTTATTAGGATCTGTCAGTCCTAATAATGCATCTGGATTTCTCTAAATTCCCTATAGCTACTACAGTCCTTGTTATCGCTAATGCTGCAATTTTTGCGATAGGATTGTTATCACATGCGCAAGCGCTTATTATACAACACTATGGTTTTGTTCCTGATGCTCTTTTTCATAATAAAATCACCAATAACCTGGCTACAGGGAATAACGAACCACCAAATTCAATATCATATCCGACACAAACTACAATCACAGGTTTATTACTATATTCGCTAATAAGGTTATTTTCTTCGATGTTTATACATGCGAGTTTTGCTCATCTTGGTTTCAACCTGTTAGCTCTAGTCTACCTAGGAGTCTATGCGGAGAGATCTATTGGAATTTCTAGATACGTCCTGGTTTATTTTATGGCAGGAATAACAGCGGCTCTTTTTCATGGCACAATTGCCTCCTACATCCTTGGTACAGGTCATGCTATTCTAATAGGGGCCTCGGGTGCAATATCAGGTGTGTTAGGAATAGCAGCCGCCGTAGGTAATACTAGGGCATATTATTGGCTTGTATTTCAGATCATTTTTGCGGTAGTAGGCTCTGTCACTTCTATCCCAATAGCCTTTGCTGCACATATTGGTGGCTTCATTGCAGGACTAGCTCTGACACTATTACTGATAAAGATGGAACGCAAGAGTAGAATGAAATATCGGAAGACTGCGGGCGACAACAGTTATGATATGTGGAGATGAGCGATATTCAACTTTAAACTCTTAAAGGAGAACTAAAATTGTAAACATTGGCTTTGTTATATCCTAGGCTAAATAAAAAGATGAGTTATCCTTTGATTTATATTCATTTTATTCCCAAGTATTTGCAGATTCTAAATCCATCTAATATATAGAGTAGCCAGATGATATAACATTATGAAAAATCTTGAACCAAATCAATTTGATGAATTACTGTCTGCGGGAGAAAGGGCTCTAGTTATGTTTTATGCAGATTGGTGCCCTTTTTGTCAAGGTTTCAAACCATTATTTGAATCTGCTGCAAAAACGTATTCTGATTATAAACTATACGGCGCCAAGATTAATGATGATGACAATCCATTGTGGGATAGGTTCTCGATAAGCTCTGTCCCTTGTCTAATTGCTTTTGACAAAGGTGGGATTATCTCAAGAAGGGATGCTCAAATGGGCATAGGCCTAAAGAAATCAGATCTTGATTCTATACTAACAGAAAGTATACGTATCTAAGGTAGCATATAGTCCTGGTATCTTGCAATTACCTTTCTAATAAGAAATAGGATTTTTTTGTAAACTAGGGCTATAACATTGCTATTAAGGATCATGGAAGGGAGGAATAGAAGATATTAACAGCAACTAGGCCAATTCGTAACTGGCTATACTGTTTAAAAAAAAGGAAAATTATTTCTTCTGTTCACTCTAGGTTAAGGCATCTCTAACTTTTACCTTGGCCTTGTTAATGTTTTCCGAACTAGGCTTACCTTCTGCGTGATCCTTCTCAGTCTTCATCTTTGCTTCAAAATCCTGGCTTGTGTTTTTTACCTTTTTTGCAATGTCGGTCATTCTGGTACAATTTTGGTTGACATAGTTTATTATCCTTTCAGCAGAGATGTCATTATCTAAGTAAGCGATTTAAACATACGAAAATTATTCTAGTACCATGCGTGGCATTCTGATGACTATAGTTGGTATTC
>Ga0193723_1000525_pt1 | contig 15108 bp, 15 predicted proteins | sample H2m2metaG_FD_143042 | JGI IMG/M metagenome (GOLD analysis project Ga0193723, IMG submission 143042) | Soil microbial communities from a riparian zone of the East river system, Colorado, United States - H2m2 | ecosystem: Environmental > Terrestrial > Soil > Riparian zone | place: USA: East River... | reverse complement strand
TGAGTCGGGGCGCCTCGACGGGAGGGCGGCTTACGCGATAAGCGCCCATGCTTCAATCTCCACGCGGCAGGCTCGAGGCAGCTCCCGCACGGCGACGGTCGTCCGGGCGGGCTTGGGATCCGGGAAGCGGCGTGCGTAGATCTCGTTCATCGCGCCGAAGTCCCCCATCTCGGCCAGGAAGACGGTCGTTTTGACGACGTTGGCGAGCGACGCGCCGGCGGAAGCGAGAATCGCCTCCAGGTTATCGATCACGCGCTCCGTCTCGGCCACGATCCCTCCCGCGACCAGCGCGCCGGTCTTCGGATCGAGGCCGATCTGGCCCGAGGTCGTGATCCAGCGGCCCGTGAGCGGACCCGTCCGTCCCTGAACGTAGGGACCGATGGCGGCGGGGGCGCCGTCGGTGCGCAGGACAGTACCGGACGGCGAAGGGCTCACTCGACCGTGACGCTCTTGGCGAGATTTCGAGGCTGGTCCACGTCACAGCCGCGCTCGACCGCGATGTGGTAGGCCAGGAGCTGGAGCGGGATCGCCGCGAGAAGCGGCGTCAGCGAGCCCATCGTCCGCGGAATGTAGAGGACGTGGTCGGCCTTCGTGCCGACGTGCGTGTCGCCTTCGGAGGCGACCGCGATGATCTTCCCGCGGCGGGCGCGCACCTCCTCCATGTTGCTCAGGACCTTCTCGTAGGCGGAATCCTGCGTGCAGATGAACACGACCGGCATGTTGTCGTCGATGAGCGCGATCGGGCCGTGCTTCATCTCGGCCGCCGGATATCCCTCGGCGTGGATGTAGGAGATCTCCTTGAGCTTCAGGGCTCCCTCCAGGGCCACGGGGAAATTCACGCCGCGGCCCAGATAGAGGAAGTTGTTGTGGTGGGCGTAGGCGCGGGCGATCGTCTTGATCGACTCCGCCCCCGCGAGGATCGTCTCGATCTTCCCGGGGATCAATTCCAGCTCCCGCACCAGCTCCGCGCCCAGCTCGGGCGAGAGCTCGCCGAGGCGGCCCAGATAGAGGGTGAACAGGGCGAGCGCCGCGACCTGCGAGGTGAAGGCCTTCGTCGAGGCCACGCCGATCTCGGGGCCGGCGTGAATGTAGACCCCGCCGTCCGACTCCCGCGCGATCGTGGAGCCGACCGCGTTGCAGACGCCGAGCACGCGGGCTCCCTTTCGCTTCGCCTCGCGCATCGCGGAGAGCGTGTCGGCCGTCTCGCCCGACTGGCTGATCGCGATGACCACGGTCCCCGGCTCCAAAATCGGGTTCCGATACCGGAACTCGGACGCGTACTCGACCTCGACGGGGATCCGCGCGAGCTCCTCGATCAGGTACTCGCCGATCATGCCGGCGTGCCACGACGTGCCGCACGCCGTGATGACCACGCGGTTGATCGCGCGGAGCTCCGCCGCGCTCATGTTGAGCCCGCCTAAGCGCGCGGTCCCTTCATCCGCGAGCAGGCGTCCCCGGAGCGTGTTGCGGAGCGATTGGGGCTGCTCGAAGATCTCCTTCAGCATGAAGTGCGGGAAGCCCGCCTTCTCGATCATCTCGAGATCCCAGTCCACGGTCTCGACCTTCTTCGCGACGGTCTCCTCGCGGATCGTGGTGGTGTGGATCCCGGCGGGGGTGAGCACGACCATCTCCTCGTCGTCCAGGTAGACCACTTGATTCGTGTGGCGGATGATCGCCGAGACGTCGGACGCGAGGATGTACTCCGAATCGCAGATGCCGACGACGAGCGGGCTGCCGTGCCGCGCGCCGACGATCTTGGAAGGGTCGTCGGTAGAGATCACCGCGATCCCGTACGTGCCGGTCAGGAGCCGGAGCGCCGCCGCGACGGCCTTCTCCAGATTTCCGGTGTAGAACTTCTCGACCAGATGGGCGATCACCTCGGTGTCGGTGTCGGTCGTGAACCGGTGCCCTTCCTCCTGGAGCTTCGTCTTGAGCGTGGAGTAGTTCTCGATGATGCCGTTGTGGACGACCGCGATGCGGCCCTTACAATCGACGTGCGGGTGCGCGTTGATCTGGTTGGGCTCGCCGTGCGTGGCCCAGCGCGTGTGCGCGATGCCGAGGGTCCCCGACGGATGGGTCACGTTGATCCGCGCCTCGAGCATCGCGATCTTCCCGGCGGTCTTCTCTATCTTGATCCCGTCACCGTTCAGGATGGCGAGGCCGGCGGAGTCGTAGCCTCGATACTCCAGACGCCGGAGCCCCTCCATGAGGATCGGCACGGAGTCCTGAGGTCCTACGTATCCGACGATGCCGCACATGGCTTGTCAGCCTCCTTGTGATGCCGGTCGCACGGTGCGAACCCGCTCCAGCGCGGCCGCGGCTCGAGCGATCAGCGATTCGGCGCGCTCCTGGCTGCCGGCCTCCGCGATGATCCGAACGGCCGGCTCCGTCCCCGAGGGACGGACTTGCACCCAACTATCTTCCCAGACGTACTTTTCTCCGTCCAGAACATTGCGTTCCGCGTCCGGGAACTCCCGCGTGAGCGCCGCAGCGAGCGCCGCCAAATCCGACAGCCGGAGATCCAACTTCCGCTTCAACATCACGGAGGACGGAAGCTCTTTGACGCGCTCGCTCAGAGGACGGGCGTCTGCCGAGAGCCAATCGAGCGCGATCGCGGCCGCCAGGAGGCCGTCCCGCGTCGCGTGAAGCGCCGGATAGATCACGCCGCCGTTCCCCTCTCCCCCGATCACGCCGCCCCGCTCGAGAAGCGCTTGGGCCACGTGCGCCTCCCCGACGCGCGTGCGGATGACGGGCACGCCGTGGCGCCGCGCGATGGCGTCGATCGCCATGGAGGTGGATGCGTTCACGACGACGGGACCCGGGCGCGCGGCCAAGGCCCAGTCGACCGCGATCTGGAGCGTCCGCTCTTCACCGATCGGCTCTCCGCGCTCGTCGACGATCGCGAGCCTGTCGGCGTCGGGGTCGTTGGCGAAGCCGATCGCCGCGCCCGACCGGCGCACCAGCTCCCCGAGCGCTCCGAGATTTTCGGGGAGCGGCTCGGGGACGCGCGGGAAGAGGCCGTCTGGCGTGCAGTAGATGGCCTCGACTTCGCAGTTAAGAGCGCGGAGGAGCGCCGGCGTCGCCACCGAGCCCGCTCCGTTGACGCAGTCGACTCCGACCCGGAACCGGCGCGACATGATGCGCTCTCGGTGGAGCCCAGGGAGCGCGAGGATCGCGTCGCGATGCCTCGCGATCGCCTCGTCGTCCACCCGATGCGCGCCGACGCGCTCGTGCGTCACCCACGTGGCGGCGCTCTCGAGCGCCCTCCGCGCGACGGCCTCCGATTGAGCGGGCGCGAGGAAGGTCCCGCCGGGTCCGAAGAGCTTGAGCGCGTTCCACGGCGCCGGGTTGTGGCTCGCGGTGACGGCGAGCCCGCCCGCGGCTTCGTGGTGGCGGATCGCGAAGAGGATGGTGGGTGTGGGCACGATCCCGACATCCACGACGTCGTGGCCCACGGCGAGGAGCGCCGCCTCGGCCGCGCGCGAGACCCACGCCCCGCTCGGGCGGGAATCGCGGCCCAGGACGACCGGGCCGGGACCGAGTAGAGAGCCGTGCGCCCCCGCGAAACGGACGATCACGTCGGGCGTGAGCGATTGTCCCACGATGCCGCGAATGCCCGACGCGCTCACCATGAGACCGCGCCATGGATCGGGAGATTCGATCGGTAACGCCGCGGCCGCGGCCCCCGAACGTGGGGGCGCGGCACGCTCTTTGTTCGTCATAATGCTGGACCGTCTGGCGGGAACGGCCGTCCCTCGAGTGGAGCTGGTGAGCGGAATCGAACCGCTGACCTACGCATTACGAGTGCGTTGCTCTACCAGCTGAGCTACACCAGCTCGTGAAGCGATGCCCGCGAGTCTCGCGGATAGTGAGCCGAAATAAAAAGATGGTGCGACCCCGCAGAATCGAACTGCGGACACCCACATTTTCAGTGTGGTGCTCTACCAACTGAGCTAGGGTCGCGCCGGACGGAAAGGCTAGCACTACAGCGTGTTCCGGGTCAACTAGGCGAGGCGGCTGCGTCGATCGTTCTTGCCGCCGCCCCGGCGGTCCGGCTTCCCGCGGCGGTCGTGGTTCTCGCGGACGGGGAGGTAGATGCTCACGATGCTGCTCCAGTCGCCTTCGCTCCGGGCCCGGATCTCCCCGCCGTGCTCGCGGACGATCTGGTAGGCGACGGCCAATCCCACCCCGGCGCCGTAGCGGCGCGAGGACGAAAACGGCACGAAGAGTCGATCGAGGCTCTCGCCCGGCGTCTTGGGTCCGTCATGCGCGATCTCGGCCTGGACGTGTCCGGCGCCGTTTCGGGTCTCGACGCGCAGGCGCCCGCCGCTCGGCACCTGGTGCAGCGCGTACTGAAGGACGTTGACGAGCACCTGGCGCATCTTGTCGTTGTCGATGAGGAGGCTCGGGACGTCGGGAGAGAGTCTCTTCAGTAATCGCACCCGCCGCTTGACGAGCTCCTCGGACTGCGTTTCCAGCACTTCCTGCACGAGCGCGTTCAAGCTCTGGAGCTTGAGCCGCGGCCGCGTCATCTGCGCGAGCGAGAGCTGCTCCGTGAGAATCCGCTCGAGCCGCTCCGTCTCCCGGAGGATGATTTCGAGATACTCGCGGTTCGGGTCGTCCGGCCCGACGCTCCGAAGAACGCGCCGCGCGAAGCCCGTGATGGCCGCGATCGGGTTCCGGATCTCCTGCGCGACCTGAATCCCCCGCTCTCCGACGACGGCGAGCTTCTCCGAGTGGCGGAGCTGTGCCTCGAGCTCGCGGATTTTCCGATCGACCCGCGTGGCCGACGCCTCCGAGCCGTCCCGGATCGCCGCCAACGTAGCGAGGGACGCCGCCATCTCGGCGACCTGGATGTCCTCCGCGTCGAACGGCTCGGCGGGCTCGCCTCCGGCCCCGCCCTTTCGGACCACGAGCACCGCGCCCCGCAGCGCGTCGTCCGACCGAAGCGGGACGGCCAGCGCCGATCCCCACTCCTCCGGGAGCGTTCCCGGGAGCCTCGTGTCCGACCGCACATCCTCCACCGCGATCGGGCGCGCGTCCGCGTCGAACCAGGTGCGCAGCTCCTCTCCGATTTCCGAGAGATCCCGGTCGGCCGCGGCCGGATCGCCCAGGGCCGCCGCCACCGTGAACCCTTCCGGCTCGGTGAGGGTCCACACCACCCCGATCTGGCCGCCCGTGGCGGGGAGGAACGCGCGCAGCGCGGCTTCGGGCCAGGCCTCGGCGCGGGACGTCTTGAGCGTCACGACGGCGAGATCGAGCAGCGCCCGGGTTCCCGCCCCCCGGCGGCGGGAAAGAGCGATGAGGCCGGAGGAATCGAGGGCGATTCCCGCCTGCGACGCGACGGCGCTCAGGAGCTCCATTTGATCCGACGTCCAACCCGCGATCCCCGGCGCCGCCGACAGCACGAGCAGCCCCCGGACCCGCTCCCGACCGAAGACGGGGAGAATGGCGGCCGGGCTGTCGGGCAGATGCTCGACCAGAAGGGTCGGCAGCCTGAGCTCGCGGTTCGGACGCGTGACCACCGCGGTGCGCCCGTCGAACACGGCGTCCGAGAGGAGATCCTGGTCTTGATCGAGCGGAATGAGGGTGTCGCGGAGACGCTCGAACACCGCGCCGTCGAAGATGCCGGCAGCGGCCAACGGCTCCACGTCCAGGTAGCCCTCGGGCCCCGCGATCCCCGTGTCCAGATCGGCCCTGCGGAAGGAGGCCGCGAGCGCGAGCCCTGCGGGATCGGACTTCACCTCGAAGAACAGGAGCGTGTCGATGACCTCGGCAAACGCTCCCGCGAGGGCGCCAAGCAGGAGCTGCGCCGTGCGTCGAGGGCTCGTCGACGTGTGGAGGAGCGGGAGCGCGCGGAGGAGGAGCGCGACCGACTGGTATCGCCCGTCCTCTTCGACCTCGGCTTCGGGACTCCTTCGGCCTTCCTCCTCGAGGAGGCGGAAGAGAAGCTCCTGCGTCGGCAGCACGCCGGACGAGCCCGCCGGGACGCTGCCGGCCAGCTCCACCGCCCCTTGGAGGCGCGCGCAGTGAACGCAATCCTTGGTGAACCGGCTCTCGAAATCGGGACGCGGCTCGAACGGACAGGGGCGCGGCTCGAGGTAACAGGCGCCCGCGGCGGCCCCTTCGGGGGCCCCGATCCGGCGGGCCGCGTACCGCTTCCATGCGAGGACGAGCTGCTCTTCAAGTCGTGCGGTGGCGGACGATCGTTTCATGCCCTCAATCCCCTCCCTCGGCGCGTCGCAGAGACGGGGATTCCCCTCTCCCCGGTATACTCAAGTTGATTTACGGCACCCGTGGGCTTTATCTTGAGCAGGGAGTCTGCGGATAACTATTTGGGACGAGGAGGCTTACGGATGGAAGCCAAGCGGCAGGAACAACCCCCGCAAATCAACATGGAGATCGGCGAGCGGGAGGCGGAGGGGATCTACTCGAACTTCGTCGTCATCAGTCACTCGCTATCGGAGTTCGTGCTCGATTTCGCGCGGGTTCTTCCGGGCACGCCGAAGAGCAAGGTGTTCGCGAGGATCGTCATTACCCCGCCGAACGTGCGAGCGCTGCTTCACGCGCTCGAGACCAACATCGGGAAATACGAGGGGCAGTTCGGCAAGATCCGCACGCTGAACGAGGGTCAGTCGAAGGAGATCGGCTTCACGTCCTGACGGCCGCGGGAATCGGAGCTGGAATCGCCTCGCGCGGCGGCGTCTTCCACCGCCGGTGGAGCCAGTACCAGTGGTCGGGGCGACCGCGGATCGCCTCCTCCAGGGCCTTCGTCATCTCCTCCGTGAGCCGGCGCACCTCCGCCGCCTCGTCGGCTTCCGGGTTCGGGTGGAGGACCCGAAGAACGCGCGCGCGAAACCGCCCCCGCCCGGATCGCTCCATCACGGCGACGCCGATCGGCGCGTTCGCCGCGATCGCAAGCCTGGCCGGTCCGGTGTGCGTGGAGGCGGGCCGGCCGAAGAACGGCACGTGGATCCCGGCCCGGCGCGCGTCCTGATCGGGGAGCATGCCGATGAAGGCGCCTCCTCGGAGCGCACGCAGGGCGGCCCGCATGCCGTAGCCGATCACGATCGGCTCGACCCCCGCGCGCCGGCGGACCTCGTTCAGATAGTCGTCGCTTCCCGGGTTGGTCTGGCGAGGGAGGAGATACTTCACGGGCGCCAACCCCATTCCGCCGAACATCCCCAGTAGCTCCCAATTCCCGAAGTGACCGGTGACGGTCACCGCCCCGCGGCCGTCGCGCCCCCACTCCTGAAACGGCTCGAACCCGACGAACTCGATCCGCGCGAGGAGATCCTCGCGGCGATGCGCAGGGATGGCGAGAAACTCGAGGAAGCTCCGGCCTAGCTGCTCGAAGGCGCGCCGGGCCGCGGTCTCGGCGTCGAGGCCGCCCGGCGTGGGACCGAGCGCCATGGTCAGGTTCTCGATCGCGATCCGGCGGCGGCGGCCGAGCACGCGGAAGGCCGCGGCACCGATTCCTGCTCCGAGGTCGCTCGCGCGCTCGAACGGAAGAGCGCGCGCGACGGCGCCGAGGGCACGAAGCGCCCCGGCTTCGAGGCGTTGGCGAAATCTGCGAAACGGCCGGCGCTTGGCCACGTCAGCGCCGGACCAGGCGACGCACGGCGCCGCCCGGCTCGCGGCGGGCGCGGCCGAGGATTTCGAGGAGCACGAAGGCGGCGCTCGCCTCCGCGATCGTGAGGTTCGCGCGGCGCGCGGCGTGATCCAGTGGCTCCGGGTGCCCTCGAAGCGCCCTCCAGAGCAGCTCTTCCCGGTCTCCCAGCGGCGCGCGCTCCGGCGGCGTCGCGGGCCGCACCGCGGCCACGCCGGCCGTCGCCGGTCCCGGGACGCCCTGCGGCTGGATTCCTTGGCCGACGCCGAGAAGCTCGAGCACGTCCGCCGCGTCGCGGACGAGCGTCGCGGCGCCGGAGCGGATGAGCGCGTGCGGTGCTATGCCGAGAGGATCTCTCGAGTCCCACGGCACGGCTCCCAGGGGCCGGCCGAGTCCCCGCGCCGCGGTCGCGGTGAGGAGCGCCCCGCTCCGCTCCCTCCCCTGAACGACGACGACCGCGCCGGAGATCGCCGCGAGAATGCGGTTTCGCGACGCGAACGTATTCCGTGTCGGGGCCGATCCGGGAAGGAGCGCGCTCAAGATGCCGAGCGATTCGGCGAGCGCGCGCTGGAGGGCTCGATGCTCCTTGGGGTAGACGCGCTCGAGGCCCGTCCCGAGCACGGCGCCGCTTTTCCCGCCGGCTTCGAGCGCGCCTAAGTGCGCCGCGGCGTCGATCCCGCGCGCTAGGCCGCTCACCACGGCGACTCCTTGCTCGGCAAGGGACCGCGCGAGCTCAAACGCCACGTCGCGGCCGTCGTCGCTCGCGTCGCGGGCGCCGACGATCGCCACCATGGGGCCGGGATGATTCCAGGGCCCGGCGAGAAACACGACGCGAGGGCCGCCTGCGAGGGATGAGATACCGGCCGGACAGTCACGGTCATGAACCGGGACGGCGCGGCCGCCCGACCGCTCCAGATGCCGGGCCGCGCGCTCGACGGCGCGCTCCGTCTCCGGGGACGGTCTCCCGGCGGCGCCGCGCGGGCGCGCGGCGAGACGCAAGAGCTCTCGAACCCCCTCCTCCACCCTTCCCCCGCGCGCCGGGGCGCGTTCAGCCTGATTCCCGCTCGGCGCCCTCGTCCCCGATCACGTCTTCCCAGCGAAGGCCGTCCTCGCCGACGGCCCGCGCCAGATGTCGTCGATCCGTCTGGCCGGGGAGCGCCGGATCGTGCATGAGATCCGCGATCTGCTCCGCGATCCCGGAATTTCGCGTCGCGAGACCGTCGAGGGCGAACCGGCGCGCGCGCTCGGGAAGCGCATGGATCGCGACGGCGACCTCGAAGCGTCCCAGCTCGTTTCCGCAGACGAGGACCAGCGCGTCCCGGGCGGCATCGCGCACGGTGCGGTTCGGGTCCTTGAGGAGCGCGACGAGCGGCGCGGCGGAGACCGGGAGGCCCATGCGTCCGAGGGCGGATGCCGCGGCCGTGCGCGTATACCAGAGACCCGAGTTCAAGTATTCGATCAGCGGCTCCACGACGCCCTCGCCGAGGGTCGCGAGCGCCCTCGCCGCTTGGTCGCGCAGGAACCAGCTCTCTTGCTTCAGAACGTCGAGGAGCACTTCGATCGAATCGGGGGTCGGATTGCGCGCCAGCTCGCGGATCCATTCCAGCTTCTCTTCCGGCTCGCGGTGCCGGAGTTCTTCCCAGAGCCTTGCCGCATCCTTCGGTATCATCGTTACTCCTGTATGCCGGCGACTGGGTCGCCGTTCCATCGATCCGCGTCGGATCCTCCCGACGCGAGGAGCATAATCCAAATCTGGTCCAAGAGCTCCCTAGTTCCTTCGCCGGTCACCCCTGAGATCGAGCCTCCCCAGCGCGCCGCCTCGAGGGGGAAGGGGGGCTCCGCCGAGCGGTCGTCCACGGCAAGGTCGCTCCGGCTCAAGGCCACGATCCGCGGTTTCCGCGTCAGGTCCTCGTGATACGCCTCGAGCTCGCCCAGCAGAACCCCGAGATCGCGCCCGGGGTCGGGCGAGAGGCTGTCGATCAGGACGAGCAGGATCCGGGTCCGCCAGACATGGCGCAGAAACTCAAGCCCGAGCCCCTTGCCCGCGTGCGCTCCCTCGATCAAGCCCGGAAGATCGGCCATCACGAAGCTCCGCTCCGCGTCGACGCGCACGATGCCCAGGTGCGGCTCCAGCGTCGTGAACGGGTAGTCGGCGATCTTTGGCCTCGCCGCGCTCAGCCGCGAGAGAAGGGTGGACTTGCCGACATTGGGGAGACCGACCAGTCCGACGTCGGCGATCAGGCGAAGCTCGAGGCGGATCCGCCGCTCCTCGCCGTCGGTGCCGGGCTCCGCGTTCCGGGGCGCCTGGCGCGTCGGCGTCGCGAAGCGCGCGTTGCCTCGCCCCCCGCGGCCCCCGCGGGCCGCCACGTAAGTCGCGCCCGGTTCGACGAGATCCGCCACCGTGGCCCCGGTCGATTCGTCGACGACGAGCGTCCCCGGGGGAACGGGGACGAGAAGATCCTCCCCGCTCTTCCCGCTCCGCTGATTCCCCGATCCGTCGCCCCCGTCGGGGCCACCCTTCGGCACGTACTTCTCGCGCCGGAAGCTCACGCAGCCGTTCCCGCCGCGGCCGGCCACGAGGTGGATCGATGCGCGGTCGGCGAACACCGTCCCTGCCCCCTACCCCATCGCCTCGATCACGGCGTTCGCCGCGGCTTGCGTGCCGACGGCCGTCGGATCGTCGCGGCGGGGTTTCATGTCGTACGTGACGTGCTTTCCTTCGCGGATCACTTTCGCGATCGCGGCCTCCAGCCGCTCGCCCGCTTCATTCTCCCCCAGGTAGCGGAGCATGAGCATCCCGCTCAGGATCATGGCGAACGGGTTGACGCGATCCTTGCCCGCGTACTTCGGGGCGCTTCCGTGCGTCGGCTCGAAGAGCGCGGCGTTCGCCCCGATGTTCGCGCCGGGCGCGACGCCCAGACCTCCGACCAACCCCGCGGCGAGGTCGGAGAGGATGTCGCCGTAGAGGTTGGGCAGAACGAGGACGTCGTAGTCTTCCGGGTTCTGGACCAGCTGCATGCACATGTTGTCGACGATCCGGTCGTTGAAGCCGAGCTCCGGAAACTCGCCGGCCACGCGGCGCGCGAACTCGAGGAAGAGACCGTCGGTGTCCTTCATGATGTTGGCCTTGTGAACGGCCGTGATCTTCTTCCGCTGATGCGCGCGCGCGTAGCGGAAGGCGTGGCGGACGATTCGCTCGGTCCCGGAGACGCTGATCGGCTTGATCGAGATGCCCGAGTCTTCCTTGATCTCGCGGCCGGACTCCCGGAGGACCAATTCCCGAAGATGGGCCGCGCCGGCGGAGCCGACGTGGAACTCGATGCCGGCGTAGAGATCTTCCGTGTTCTCCCGGACGATCACGAGATCGATGTTCTCGAAGCGGGAGCGGACTCCCGGGTACCACTTGCAGGGGCGCTCGCATGCGTAGAGGTCGAGCTCCTTGCGGAGCGCCACGTTCACGCTCCGGAACCCCGAGCCCACCGGGGTTGTGATCGGCCCCTTGAGCCCGACCTGATTCCGGCGCAGCGATTCCAGAACCCGCTCGGGAAGCGGCGTCCCCTCCCGCTCATGCGCGACCATTCCGGCTTCCTGGATGTCCCAATCGAAGCGGACACCCGTCGCTTCGAGCACGCGGCGCGTCGCCGCGGCGAGCTCGGGACCGGTCCCGTCGCCGGGAATCAACGTCACGCGATACGCCATGGATTCCCTTCCCAAGGAGGATGAAGCGCGTCTAGCAGTCTATTGTCGGGTAGAGGCTTACGAGGTCCTGTGGCTTCGATCGATTGTCGAGGGGACCGAGCGCGCCTGCCTAGCTCGGGGGCAACGTATCAGAGGGAGTCCGAGCGAGTCAAACGGATTTGCCGTCGCCACTGCCACTTCCGGGCTTCGGCCCGGCTTTCGGCTTTGATTCATCCTTCACTTTAGGCGGAGCCCCGGACTCCTTCTTTTTCTGATCCTTATAGGACTGGGACCGGTAATCCGTCACGTAGAACCCGCTCCCCTTGAAGATCATGCCGGCGCCCGAGCCGACAAGGCGTCGCAGCTTCCCGCGGCATTTCGGGCATCGCTTCCGGGGCTGATCGGACATCTTCTGGAAGATCTCGAACCGATGCCCGCACTTCAGGCATTCATATTCGTAAGTCGGCATGTGCCTCAGACCTCACATTCGTTGGAGCGCCGCGTCCATTCGATCCAGACCGTCGTGGATCTCCCGCTCGCCGACGGCGTAGGAGAGCCGCAGGTGCCCTTCCATGCCGAACGCCGAACCCGGGACGCAGACGATTCGGGCTTCGTCGATCAGATAGTCGCAGAGACCGACGGAGTCTTTGACGCCCTTCTTCGCGCCACGGATTCGCTCGCTCAGATCGGGGAACGCGTAGAAGGCGCCGTCGGGCGGCCGCAGGTGAACGCCCGGAATCCTGGCCAGCCTCTCGACCACGAGATCCCGCCTCGCCGCGAACGTGTCGCGCATCGCGTTCGCCGTTCCCATATCGCCGGTGAGCGCGCGGAGCGCCGCCTGCTGCGAGACCGAGGAGGGATTGGAGGTCGACTGGCTCTGCAGGCGCTCCATTCCCTCGGCGATGTCGGGGGGCGCCGCCGCGAAGCCGACGCGCCATCCGGTCATGGCCCACGTTTTCGAAACGCCGTTCACGAGCACGGTCCGCTCGCGGAGCTCGGCGCACTCCGCGATGCTGACGTGGCGATCACCCGTATAGATGAGGTTCTCATAGATCTCGTCGGAGAGCACGAAGAGGTCGTGCCCGAGCACGACCTTCGCGATCGCCTCGATCTCCTCCCGGTTGTAGACGGCTCCCGACGGGTTGTTGGGGCTGTTCAGGATGAGGAGCCGCGTGCGCGGCGTCACGGCGCGGACGAGATCGGCCGGGGTCACCTTGTAGGATCCCGGCCCCGGGGCGACTGGGACCGGCACCGCGCCGACCAGGCGAACGATCTCGGGGAAGGTGACCCAGTACGGGACCGGGATCAGCACCTCGTCGCCCGGCTCGAGCAGCGTGAAGAGCGCGTTCCAGATCGAGTGCTTCGCCCCGTTCGACACGACGATCTCGCGCGGCGCGTAGGAAAGTCCGTTGGCGCGGGCGAGCTTCGCGGCGATCGCCTCCCGCAGAGCCGCGGTTCCGGCGACGTCCGTATAGCGGGTGTGCCCTCCGTGGATCGCCTCGATCGCGGCGAGCCGGATGTGCTCCGGCGTGTCGAAGTCGGGCTCCCCCGCGGCGAATGACACCACGCTCTCGCCGCGGGCCCTGAGCTCGCGCGCGCGGGCGCTCAAGGAGAGCGTCTCCGAAGGGCGGAGCGCCCGGACGCGCGCGCTCACCCGCTCGCGCAAATCGGTCCGCGTCATCAACGCTTCGCCGCGAAGGCGGCCTTGAGCCGGGAGGCGACGGACTTGGGGACGAAGCTGTCGACGTTCCCGCCGTGTCGCGCGATCTCCTTGACGAGCGTCGAGTTCACGTAGGTGTAGGTCTCGCTCGGCGTGAGGAACATGGTCTCGATGTCGGGATTCAGCCGGCGATTCATCAGGGCCATCTGGAATTCGTACTCGAAGTCGGAGATGAAGCGGAGCCCCCGGATGATGATGCCGATGCCGTTGGCTTTCGCGTAATCGACGAGAAGGCCCGAGAACGGCTCCACGGTCAGACGGGACTCGGAAGTGAACGCCTCCCGAATCATCGCGACCCGATCCTCCTGGGAGAAGAGGACGCCCTTCTCGGGGCGCGCCGCGACCGCGACCGTCAGCTGGTCGACGAGGCGGAGCGCCCGTCGCGCGAGATCGAGGTGACCGTCCGTGACGGGGTCGAACGTGCCGGCGAAGACTGCGCTTTTCATGCTCCTCCTCTCGGGGCTTCCCCCGGCGGAACGCCTGCTCTGTAAAACGCAACCGTGGTGTCGCCGTACGTCCGCTCGGTCGCGAGCGCGAGCGCCGCCGGCTCCGGCGCCGCCGTTCCCTTACGTCGCTCATACACCAGGCACCCGGACGGCTCGATCGAGGACGCCCTCGCGAGCGCTTCGACCCAGAGGGAGCCCGCGTCCCCGTCATAGGGCGGATCGAGGAAGATCAGCCCCCAGGTCCCCTCGAGCTCCGGCGGCAAGGCCGGATGGTTCAGATCGGCCACGTGGACGCGGGCTCGAGATTCGAGCCCGACGACGCGGAGATTCGCCGACAGCGTCCGCGCCACGCTCTTCCTCCCGTCCACGAAGTCCGCCCGCTCAGCGCCGCGGCTCAGCGCCTCGATCCCCATCGCGCCGGTGCCGGCGAAGAGATCGAGGACCCGCGCGCCCTGCACGAGCCGGGGCCCCAGGATGTCGAAGATCGCTTCGCGCGTCTTCTCCGAGGTCGGGCGCACGCCCCGATCCGGCACTCGGAGTCGCCGCCCTCGAAGCGAGCCGCCTACGATCCGGACGAGCCCCACTCCCGACGCCCTTTCCACAGCGTTTCGATCGCTTCCGCCACACCCGCCGGCGTCAGGCCGTCGGTCCGAACCATAACGTCGGCCGCCTCCTCGTAGAGCGCCCGCCGCGCCTCCCAGAGCTCGCGGAGTCGCGAGGCGACGGTCCCGCCGCGAAGAAGCGGCCTTGTCAACGCCGCCGCGTCCTCGATCCTAAGCGCGGCGGTATCGGGGCTGACGTCCAGCCAGACCGCGTAGGCAAGCCTGCTCAGGAGCTCGCGATTCTCCGCCCGCGCGACGACCCCTGCCCCGCAGGCCACGACCACGCCCACGGAGTCCGCCTCGAGCGCCGCTCGGAGCGCGTGCGCCTCGAGCTCCCGGAAGACATCCTCGCCGCGCGACGTGAGGATCTCGGGGATCGGGACCCCCTTCGCCCCGGCGACGGCCTCGTCCAGGTCGGTGCACCCGAATCCGAGCCGCGCTGCGAGCAGCGGGGCGACGGTGCTCTTCCCTGCGCCCGACAGGCCGATCAGCGCGATCCGCGCGGTCACCGAAACCTCCCGGGGTGGATCCCCAATGAGAACGGGGCCCTCCCGTTCGGGAAGGCCCCGCAGTATACCCGCGCCGGGCCGGAGGCGAAAGCGTCCGGCCCCGCCCGCTAGCCGCTTGAGGCGGTGGTGTCTCCGATGATCTTGGGCGTCAGGAAGATCAGGAGCTCGCGCTTCTGCCGCACCTTGGTCGACGTCCGGAACAGATGCCCGATGATCGGGATGTCCATCAGGACCGGGACGCCGCGATTGTTGTCGCTCTCGTTGCTGCGGATCAGTCCGCCGATCACCGCCGTCTCGCCGTCGTTCACCATCACGCGCGTGTCGGCCATCGTCGTGTTGATGATGATGCCGCCCGCCACGGTCGCCTGGGACGAGAGGTCCGAGACCTCCGGGTGGACGTCCATCGTGATCTTGTTGCCGACGTTGATGTGCGGCGTGACGCTGAGCTTGATCCCGATGGTCGTGAGCTGGGTGACCGCGTTCCCCGCGAAGTCCTGCACGATGAGCGGGATCTGTTGCCCCACGATCACGGTGGCCTCGCGGT
>Ga0193723_1000524_pt1 | contig 15135 bp, 13 predicted proteins | sample H2m2metaG_FD_143042 | JGI IMG/M metagenome (GOLD analysis project Ga0193723, IMG submission 143042) | Soil microbial communities from a riparian zone of the East river system, Colorado, United States - H2m2 | ecosystem: Environmental > Terrestrial > Soil > Riparian zone | place: USA: East River... | reverse complement strand
CCGCGTAGTAGCCCTTCTGCCGGAACGCGAGCCCGAGGTTGAAGTGCGCGAGCTCGCTGCCTTCGGCCACTTCCGGCGCCGGTTGCTCGCGCAGGCGCTGCTCGGCCGACTGACGCTCGGCGCGGTAGCGCTCCAGCGACAGATTGGTCTGCGCGCGCGCGAGTGGCGGATTGAGCTGGATCGCACGTTTGGAAGCGCCGCGTGCCTCCTGGTGGCGCCCCATGTCGCCAAGCACGAACGCCATCAGATAGTGTGCGTTGGCATTGTCGGGATTGAGCGTGACCGCCTTCTCGAGGGCCGTCAGCGCCGGCTCGTTCAAGCCGCGATTGTAGTAGACCTCGCCCAGGTAGAAATGCACGACGCTCGAATCGGACTCCTCCTCCACCGCGCGCTGGAACCACTCGGTCGCCACCTCCAACCGGCCGCGCGACTTCTCGGCGAGCCCGAGCTGGATGATCGCGGCCACATCCTTCGGCTTGTGGGCCAGCAGCTCTTCGAATTCGGCGACGGCTTCTTCATAAGCGCCGAGGATCGCGTACGTGCGGCCCAGCTCCCAGCGCGCGTCGCGCTCATCCGGTGCCTGGCGCAGCCGTTCCTGCAGCTCGGCGACTCGGGTGTCGTAATAACCGGTGTTGTGGTAGGCGATCTCCAGATTGCGCTGCGCCACCTGCATGCGCGGATCGAGCTCGAGTGCACGCGTGAACTGCTCGATCGCCTCGGGGACGAGGCCTTTTTGATAATACAGGACGCCGAGATTGTTGTGCGCCCCGGCATCCGACGGATCGATCCGGCGGGCAAAGGACCTCAACACCGTGAGGTCGCGCTCGGATACGATCAAGTCAATCGAATGGCGTCGAAAATGGCCTTGAGGGACGCCAGGTCGGGCAGGAGCAGGAAATGACCGCGCAGCCCGTCGCGGGCGTCGATATTGAACTCCGTCTCGACACAGAACACGAAGTCCCGATCGTGCCCGAAGTTCAGGTACGTCGTCGTGAGGACCGCGGCGGAGAGATCCACGACCAGGCTCGGGACGGAGGGCAGGAGCAGCATCCCCATGAACTCGGACAGCGCGTTCATGTAGGCCCCCGACAGGATGTTGCCGGCCTCCTTGATGCACGACTGCTCGATCGTGTCGAAGACCTTCGTCGTACCGAGGGGGCGCTTGAGCAACATGTCGCACAGCTGCCGGCCGACGGGCTCGGGGAACAGCAAGAGCGTGCGGCCGGTCAGATCGCCGAGCATGTGCATGAGGACGGCGGCGACGACCTCCTGCGGGTCGCCGATCAGGCCGGGGACTTCTTCCAGCCGCGCGATGTTGATCTGCGGCACCGAGATCATGATGCGCCGATGGGTGAGCTGCGACAGCGCCGTGGCGGCATGACCCGCCCCGATGTTCGCGACCTCTCGCAGCGCGTCGAGCTGGAGCGCCTTCAAATCACGGACGTCTTCCATGCCCTCTCCCTAGACCAGTCCGGCGGAGTCGAGGATCAGTGCGGGCACGCCATCGCCCATGATGGTGGCGCCGCTGAACACGGGCAGCGTGCCGTGCGGTGCATCGAACCCCTTCACGACGATCTCCTGCTGGCTCAACATGCCGTCCACGACAATGCCGGCACGCCGCTCACCCATCTCCAAAACAATGACGGGGCGGCGCGGGGGCGGCGCGGGGGCGCCGCCATTGGTTCCCAGCAGTTTCCGCAAATCCACGAGCGGGACCACGCGATCGCGTAACACGATCGCATCGCGGCCTTCCATCGTCGTCAACGGGACGGTCCCAAATTCGACCGTCTCGGCGACGTAGGTGAGCGGCAGCGCGTAGCGCTCCTGCCCGACGGCGGCGATCAACGCGCGCACGATCGCCAGCGTGACCGGCAGGCGCAGCACGAACGCCGTGCCCTTCCCCGGCTCGGTGCGGATTTCGACCGAGCCGCCCAACGCGCGAATGCGCGTCATCGCGACGTCGATCCCGACGCCGCGGCCGGAGACGCTCGTCACCGCTTCTGCCGTGGAGAAACCCGGCCGGGCGAGCACCCGCAACAACTGATCGTCCGACAGCGACTCGACGTGCGGTCCGACGATGCCCTCGCGCTTCGCCTTCTCGAGGACTTGGACGCGATCGATGCCGCGGCCGTCGTCCGCGATGCTGATCGCCACGCTCGAGCGCTCGCGCACGGCTGACAGGACGATTTCGCCTTCCGGGTCCTTCTTGTGGCGCTTGCGCTCGGCGGGGGACTCGATGCCGTGATCGACCGCGTTGCGCAGGAGATGCACCAGCGGATCGCCGAGCGCGTCGAGGATTTCGCGGTCGAGCTCGATCTCTTTTCCCTCGACGCGGAAGGCGACCTGCTTGTCGAGTTGGCGCGCGACGTCGCGCACCAACCGCGGGAAGCGGTCGAACACCTGCCACACCGGCGTCATCCGCGCCTGAATGATTTCGTTCTGCAGATCGGCCGACAGGCGCGCGATATGGATCGCGACCTCGTCGATCTCCGGATCCTGACCCACCCAGCGCGCGGCGACGTCGTTCAGCCGGCCGCGCTCCGTGACGAGCTCGCCGATCAGGTCCATGAGGGTGTCGAGCCGGCGGAGATCCACGCGGATGTGGCGAGTGCGTCCACCACCGGCGGCGCCCTCGGCCGCGGTGCCCTGCGTCTCGTCGATCCCCGCCCCCGCCCCCGCCCCCGCCCCCGCCGCGCCACCGCCGGCCACCGTTACGCGCTCGACGTCGCCCACCGACCGCACCGCGGCCTCGATCACGGCGGGACCCGCGGCGGTGTCGAGCTCGCACACGAACCGGCCATCGAAATCATCCGACTCGAACACGGCAACGGGCGGCTGCACGCGCTCCACTTTGCCCAGCGTCTGCAACTTGCGCAGGGCGAGCATCGCCCGACCCCCTTTGAGGGGCGCTTCCGGTCGTATCACGACGTCGATGATCCGAGCCGCTGACGCTGCAGACGCAGCCGGGAGGCTTTGGTCTTCAGCCGGCTCGGGTGCGAAGTGGCGCGCGAGCGCGCTGGGCTGCGGCGCCGGCTTCGTCTGAATCGCGGCGTGAGCGATGTCGGTGAGAACCGAGAGGTCCGCGTCGCGCTCGCGGCCCGCAACGGCGAGCCCGACCGCTTTCTCGAGTGCATCGGTGGCGCGGAACAGCAGCTGGATCATTTCGTCAGCGGGCGCGCGGCCGCTGCGGCGCAGATGGTCGAGCAGATTTTCCATCCGGTGCGCGAGATCGGCGACGCGGCCGTAGCCCATCGTCGCCGCCATGCCTTTGATCGTGTGGACCGCGCGGAACAGGCCGCTCACCGGCTCGGGCGAGGCGCGATTCCGCTCCCACTCGAGCAGCAGCTGATTGCAGGCGCTCAAGTGCTCGCGGCTTTCGGCCAGGAACAGCTCGGCGTACTGGGAGAGGTCCATGGGGCGAGAGGTTAGGGGCTAGCCCAGCACTCGTTGAACGGCTTCGAGAACGCGGGAAGGCTGAAACGGCTTCACGACGAAGTCTTTCGCGCCCGCCTGGATGGCTTCCACGACCAGCGCCTGCTGGCCCATGGCACTGCACATCAGGATCTTGGCGTCGGGGTCCTGCTTGACGATCTCGCGGACCGCATCGATGCCGCCCATGTCGGGCATCACGATGTCCATGGTGACCAGGTCCGGCTTGAGCTGCCGATACTTCTCGACGGCCTGCGTGCCGGTCTCCGCCTCGCCGACGACCTCGAATCCCGCTTGGGCCAGGATGTCGGTGATCATCGTGCGCATGAAGATGGCGTCGTCACAGACGAGAACCGTGTGGCTCACCGCTCGCTCCTTACGAAGTTCAGAATCGGCCCTAACAGCGCCGCGACATCCAGGACGATGAACAACTCACCATTGCGCCGGCCGACGGCGCGCACCAGGGTCGGATCGACGCCCGGCAGGCCCTTCCGATCTTCCAGCGTGGTCTCGGCGCTCGCCAGCATGTCCATCACCTCGTCTACGGTAAAGCCGATCAGCTTTCGGGCTTCTCCGCCGCCTCCGTTCCCCGTCTCCTCGCCCTTGCCCTTGCCCATTTCGAGGATGAGCGTCGATCCGGTGACTGCTTCGTCTGGGGAGGGGCTTGGGGAGAGCGGCGGGAGGCCCAGGGCACGCCACCCTTCCACGACCGTCACCAGAGTGCCGCGGACATTCACGAGCCCCGCCACGACCGGGGGCGCGCCCGGGATACGCGTCGTTGGGAGGCGCGGGAGAATCTCCCGCACTTGGTCCACGTCGACCGCGCAGGCCAGTGTTCCCACGCGGAACACCAGCAGTCGGGCGGAGACGAGGCTTCCTTCAGTCATCGGATGCGAAGAAGCCAAGATACTGCAAGGGGTTGCGCTGAGCAAGCAAATTCGCGTCGCCTGCCGCTTCCGCGAGCGCCGGACGCAAGTCTTCGGGCCATTCCGACGTGAGCGAGACCGGGACACCGGTCACCGGATGCACGAACGAAAGCGCGGCGGCGTGCAACAGCTGGCGCGGCGCCAGCGCGCTCAGTCGCTCGGCGTCCTGACGAGCCGATGGCGTCACGCGCCGGCTGCCGCCGAACGTGTACTCGCGGTCGCCGACGATGGGACAGCCGATGTGTGCGAGGTGCACCCGAATCTGGTGGGTGCGACCGGTGCCGAGTCGGACGCGGAGCAGGTCCGCGTGGTCGAATCGCGCGACGACGGCGGCATGTGTGGTCGCGTGCCGGCCACCCTGCGCGACCGTCATGCGTTTGCGTTCCTTCGGATGGCGCGCGATGGGCGCCTCGATGTCTACCGCACTCTTGCGCAGATGGCCCCACACCAGCGCGGCGTACACGCGCTTGACGTCGCGGCGTTCGATGGCCCCCGCGAGGCGGCGGTGCGCCAGGTCGCTTTTTGCGACGACGAGGAGCCCGGACGTGTCGCGGTCGAGCCGGTGCACAATGCCGGGGCGGCCCGCTTCCGCAGCCGCACCGCCCGACAGGTCGGTGCCCCGCCCGACCAACACATTCACGAGCGTGTCGTTCCAGTGGCCGGGACCGGGATGGACGACGAGTCCCGCCGGCTTGTCGAGGACCGCGAGGTGCTCGTCCTCATAGACGAACCGTAAATCGGCGTGAAACGGCGTGTACGTACGTGGCGGCTCGGTCTCGGGAAGCGCGACGGTCACTTCCGTTCCCGGCTCGAGGAGGGCGGACGCGCGCAGCGCTTTGCCGCGCGCGGTCACGCACTTGTCGGCGATGAGGCGTGCGGCGGTGGTGCGAGAAAGAGCGAGCTGGTCGGCGAGAAAACGATCGAGGCGTTCGGTGGTGCGCACAACACAGAAGGTGATGTTCAAGGTTCCGCCGCGCGCGCCTCCTTCGCCCGTTGCTGCGCGCGGCCTTCCTGCCACAGCGAGAGTCCGAGTGCGATCGCGCCGATCGTGATGGCGGAATCGGCGACGTTGAAGGTTGGCCAGCGCCAGGCGCCGATGCCGACGTCCACGAAATCGACGACGCCCTGCGCGCTGCGAATCCGGTCGATCAAATTGCCGACCGCGCCGCCGCAGACCAGCGCCAGCGCGATGAGGCGGAACCGGTCACCGGGGCGCGTGCCGCGCACCAGCGAGCCGAGGACGAACAGCGCGACGACGGCTAGACCGAGGAAAATCCAGCGCGAGTTGTCGCCGACGTGCAGGCCGAACGCCGCGCCTTCGTTATAGACGAGGCGAAACTGCACGACATCGCCGATGACCCGGAGCGGCAGGCGCCGCGCCAGGAACGATTCCGCGATCAGTTTGGTGACGAAGTCGGAGACGACTACCGCGGTCGCCGTTCCCCAGAACAACCGGCGCTCAGCGGCGTTTACCATCTTCCTCTTTCGCCTTGCACTTGATGCACAGGCGGGCGTGCGGGAGCGCATCGAGACGGTCGAACCCGATCGGTTCGCCGCATTGCTCGCAGCGGCCGAAGCGCTCGGGCGAGCTGTACAACCGGCGCAGCGCCTCGTTCACGTGCCACAGGTACCGCCCCTCCTGCGACGCGAACAAGAACGCCTTCTCGCGCTCCATCGCGTCCGTGCCCTGATCGGCCATGTGGAAGGAGTAGCTCGAGAGGTCGCCGTCGGACGCCTGGAGGCTCGAGTTGAACGACTCCCCGTAGTGACCCAGCTCCTTGATGACGCGGGCGCGCTCTTCGAGCAGCCGCTTCTCGAGATGGGTCAGCTGCTTTTTATTGAGGCCGCCGCCTTTGGCCTTAATCTTCGTCGACTTGGTCGGCATTATCGGGTTCCGCCCTTTCTTCCGTCGTGACGCCGGAGCGCAATCGTAACCCGGCGCCCCTCGATGTCCATTTCCCGCTGCAAGTCGGGTTCGTCGAGCGCGGCGCCTGCTTCGCCCCCCAACACCATCCGGCGCGCGAGCGTTTCCCCTTCCACGAACCCCGAAAACGCGCGCGTCGCGGCGACCACGTCTTCGGCGCCGGCGACGCTCAACTCGATGCGCGTCGTGTATTCGTATCCCGCCTCTTTGCGGAGACGCTGCACGCGATTCACCACCTCGCGCGCCAAACCTTCCTGCACCAGATCGTCGCTCAAAGCCGGATCCAGCGCGACCACGTACGGGCCATCGGCCTGCACCAGCCACTCGCTGGCGACTTCGCGCGTGACGGTCACGTCGTCGGGATGAAACTCAAACTCGCCGCTGCGAACCACGCCGCCTTGCTCCAACGTCTGCAGATCCGCGGCTGAGAGATCCGCCGCGGCCGCCGCGGCTCGCGGCGTGTCCTTGCCGTACCGCTTGCCGAGGGTTCGAAAATTCGCTTTGCCGCGCAGCCGCACCAGATCGTGGTCCGATGCGACCACTTGGACGGCTTTTACGTTGACTTCGGCAGCCAGAATATCTAACAGGTCTGACAAGGCCGGGCCCTGGGCGGCGGTCGGAACGGCCACCTGCATGCGGGCAAGCGGCTGCCGGACCCGCAGGTTACGCGATTCTCGCGCTGCCCGGGCCAGCGAGGCGAGGCGCCGGATGGTGGTCATTGCCGACAGCAGCTCCGGCTCCCGGTGACCCCGGTCCCCGGGGAACGGGGCGAGGTGGACGGATGCTCCCGTCAGGGCCCGGTGCACCCAGTCGGAGATGAAGGGGGCGGCGGGCGCCAGCAGGCGGACCGCGGCGACCAGGGCTTCGTGCAGCGTTTCCAGCGCGACGGGATCGGTCGCCCGGTCGGGTGCCCAGAAGCGCGGCCGGTTGCGGCGGATGTACCAGCGCGAGAGGTCTTCCCCGACGAAATCCATGATGGCGCGGACACCGGCCGTGACATCGTACTCCGACCAGGACGCGCGCACCGCGGCGACGACTTCGTCGAGTCGAGCGAGCAGCCACCGGTCGGCGGCGGGCCGCTGGCCCGCGGGCGTCGCGTCTGCCTCGGCGGGCGGATTCCAGTCCTGGGCGTAGCGGCGGAAGAAGTCGTACGTCGAGCGCAGGGTGTTCAGGAATCCGCCCGACACCTCCGGGATCTGTTTCTCATCGAAGCGCTTCGGCAGCCAGACCTGACTCTGCCCCAACAGGTACAGCCGCACCGCATCCGCGCCGTGCTCGCCGATCACTTTCCAGGGATCGACCACGTTGCCGCGGCTCTTCGCCATCTTCAGCCCGTGCTCGTCGAGCAGGTGATCGTTGACGATCACGTGTTTGTAGACCGGCGAGTCGAACGCCGTCACGCCGATCGCGAGCAGCGAGTAAAACCAGCCGCGCGTCTGGTCCACGCCTTCGCAGATGTAGTCGGCCGGGAAATGCGACTTGAAGTCGGCCTGATGGTCGAACGGATAATGCCACTGCGCGTACGGCATCGAGCCCGAGTCGAACCACGCGTCGATCACCTCGGCCACGCGCCGCATCGTTCCGCCGCAGTCGCGACACGACCAGGTGTAGGTGTCGATGTACGGCTTGTGCGGATCGAAATCGGCCGGCAGCGCTTTTCCCCAGCGCTGCGACAGCTCTTCGTACGATCCGATCACTTCGCGATGCTCGCGATCGGTCTCGCACTCCCAGATGTTCAGCGGTGTGCCCCAGTAGCGGTCGCGCGACAGCGCCCAGTCGACGTTGTTCTCGAGCCATTCCCCGAAGCGGCCGGCGCCCGTCTCGGGCGGATGCCAGTCGATCTCGGCGTTGATCTCGAGCATCCGCGCCTTCACCGCCGTGGTGCGGACGAACCAGGAGCTGCGGGCGTAGTAGATCAGCGGCGAATCGCAGCGCCAGCAGTGCGGATAGCTGTGCGAGTAGGGCCGGGTCTCGAGCCAGCGGCCGTCGTGCTTCAACCGCTCGATGATCAGGCGATTCGTTTCCTTGTCGGTGACGAGCTTGCCTTCGATCTCGGGCCAGGTCGTGCCCCGGAACGTGCCGTCGGGGGCAACAGGGTTCACGAAGGCGAGACCGTTTTGCTGGCCCGCGGCGTAGTCATCGGCGCCGAACGCCGGCGCCATGTGCACGAGTCCCGTGCCCTCGTCCGCCGTCACGAACGAGCCGGCGATCACGACGGCGCGCTGACCTTCCGGCGGCAGTGCGACCACCTCGAGCGGGCGCGCGTACTTCTTGCCGACCAGGTCCTTGCCTGGGAATGTCTTGATCCGCTCGCCCTGCACGAGCGGACGGCCGTGAATATGGACGTCGCCAACGCGCGCCGTCGCGACGATGTAGTTGGTGACCTTGCCGGCCGCGTCGGCGAGCGCGTATTCGCCGTACTCCAGATCGGGATGCACGGCGACCGCGACGTTGGACACGAGGGTCCAGGGTGTGGTGGTCCAGATCACGAGCTCGCGCGCCGCATCGCCCTTCCGCGCGAGCAGCGGGAACGCGACGTAGACCGAGTTGGTCTGCACGGTCTCATAGCCCTGCGCGACTTCATGCGACGACAGCGCCGTACCGCAGCGCGGGCAGTACGGCAGGACCTTGTGCCCGCGGTAGAGCAGCGCTTTCTCGTGCAGCCGCTTCAGCAACCACCACACCGTCTCGATGTAGTTATTGCTGTAGGTGACGTACGGATGCTCGTAGTCGAGCCAGTAGCCGATGCGGTCCGACAGCGCTTCCCAATCGGCCTTGTACTTGAACACGCTTTCGCGGCACAGCGTGTTGAACCGCTCGACCCCGTACGCCTCGATCTCGCGCTTGCCGCTGATCTTCAGCGCTTTCTCGACTTCGATTTCCACGGGCAAGCCGTGGGTGTCCCACCCCGCGATGCGCGTGACCCCCTGCCCCAGCATCGTGTGGAACCGGCAGATCAGATCCTTGAGCGTGCGCGAGAAGACGTGGTGAATGCCGGGGCGCCCGTTCGCGGTCGGCGGCCCTTCATAGAAGATGAAAGGCGGCCCGTAGCGCGTCGCCTCGCTCACCCGCGTGAACAGGTGCTCGTGCTTCCAGGTCGCGAGCAGGTGCTTCTCCAGCTCGTCGATCGACTGCGTCGCGTCCGACGGCGGATACGGCATCAGCTAGAGCTGCTCCAGGACGCCGCGCACGACGGTCGCGAGCTTGGGCTCGGCGCCGCGCGCGACGGCGATGATCTGCTCGACCGACGTGGGCTCGAGCGCATCGGGGAGGCAGTTGTCGGTGATGATCGAAAGGCCGAGCACGCGCATGCCCTGGTGGACCGCGGTGATGACTTCCGGCACGGTACTCATCCCAACGAGGTCGGCGCCGAGCGCGCGCAGCATGCGATACTCGGCGCGCGTCTCGAGGTTCGGACCCGGCACCGCGACGTAGACACCTTCGCGCAACACGATCTTGTGCTCGAGCGCGACGGTGCGCGCCAGCTTGCGCAGCTCGGGATCGTACGCGGCCGACATGTCGGGAAAGCGCGGGCCTTCGGCGTCGACGTTCGGTCCCACCAGCGGATTGTCGCCGAGCAGGTTGATGTGATCGGAGATGAGGACGAGATCGCCGGTGGACCAGAGCGGATGCATGCCGCCCGAGACGTTGGAGACGATCAACGTCTTCGCGCCCAGGGCACGCAGCACGCGGACGGGAAACGCGACCTGTTGCAGGGAGTAGCCCTCATAGCGATGAAAGCGGCCCTGCATCATCGCGACGCGCGTATCGCCCAGGGTGCCGAACAACAGCCGGCCGGCATGGGTCTCCACCGTGGGTCGCGGGAAGCCCGGGATGTCGGCGTACGGGATCGTGACGTCGGCCTTGAGCTCGTCGGCCAACCCCCCAAGCCCCGTACCGAGGATGACCGCGGCTTCCGGAACGATAGCGGTCCGCGTCTTCACGGCGCGGACCGCGTCTGCGACGGAAACTCCGCTCACGCTTTCTGGCTCCCTCCATCCAGGGCGCGCAGCTCGGCGAGCTGGCGCTCGAGCAGGGCGCGAAAGCCGCCCATGTACTGCTGAAACTGCCGCTCCGTCTCCGCCATCTTGATCTGCACCGCGTTCTGGGCGCTGCGCGCTTCGTCGAGCAGCCGTTTCGCTTCTGCTTCCGCCTCGCGCACGATCACCTGCCCCTCGCGCTCGGCGGCGGCCCGCGAATCCTGGCGCAGCTGCTGCGCCGCGACCAGCGCTTCGTTCATCGCTTTCTCGCGTTCCCGGAAGACGCGCAGCTGCTCGGTCAACGCGGAAACGCGCTCCTCCAGAACCTGGCGTTCGCGCATCGCGCGCTCCAGGGCGTCGGCGACGCGCATCTGAAAATCTTCCACACCCAGCGTGTCGTAGCCGCGCAGGGTTTTGCGGAACTCCTGCTTGCGGATATCGAGCGGCGTCAGGTTGAACGCGTCGTCATTCACGGCATCAGCCTCGGACCGAACAGGGCGGTACCCAAGCGGATCACCGTTGCTCCCTCGAGGACTGCTGAAGCGTAGTCGTCGGACATCCCCATCGAGAGGGTCGGTAGCCATACTCCGTCCTCCTCCTTGATTCTATCGCGCAGGTCGCGCAGCCCCCGGAATGTCCGGCGCTGCACGTCCACGTCATCCGTCAATGGTGCCAGCGTCATCAAGCCTTCCAGCCGCAGATGCTCCAGCGCGGTGATCTGTCGCGCCAGCATCGGTGCGTCCTCCGGCGCGCATCCGCTCTTCTGTGCTTCGCGCGCCACGTTCACCTGCAACAACACCCGCTGCGGTCCCTGTGATCGGCGATCCAGCTCTCGCGCCAGCTCGAGCGAATCCAGCGAATGTACCAGGTCGAAGCGTCCCGCGACGACCCGAGCCTTGTTACGCTGCAGATGCCCGATCAGATGCCAGCGAACGCCGGTCAGGCTCGCCAGCTCGTCCTGCTTCTGTATGGCTTCCTGGACGCGATTCTCACCGATGTCGGCAAGGCCGGCGTCCAGCGCCGCGCGAATCGCTTCCGTGCCAAACCCCTTGGTCACCGCGACGATCGTGATCGGTTGTGGGGCACGTCGCGCCAGCTCGGCCCTCACCTGGGCCAGACGCTCCGGGAGGGCCTCGAAACCCATAGCCGGTGAATATAAGGGGCTGAGAGACCAAGGGAGTGCTAGCGACGAAACAGACTCTGCACGCCCTCTGTCTCAACGCGGTGGATGATGTCGCCGAGCGCCTTGCCGGGACTCAAGTGATAGCTGCGGCGCAGATAGTACAACGCCTGGCGCTGATCGCCGCGCAGGACGGCGGCATTCCCGAGCTCCAGGAACGGCACCGAAAACGACGTCGCGACCTGTTGCGCTGCGGGCTCGAGGACCAGCGTGTCGGCCTCGAGCAGTTTGCCAAATGCGAACACGGAGTCGACGAGCAGATGCGTCCGGGTGGAATCCACCATCGTCCCTTGAACGCCGCGCAGGTACCGGCGCGTGGTATCGGCCTGCGGCGAAATCTTGAAGACCAGGCCGTGGAAGACGAGATGGGGATCGAGGCCGAGCCACGAGCCGCGACCCGACGACACGCCGAACGTGATCGGCCGCGTCGCCAGATCCTGTGAAATCGTGGTGAAGATGACGAGATCCGACGTCCGCAGGACCTGGCCCTTGCGCACCGGGAGCTCGAAGGATCCCGCGCGGAACACGGCGTCGTCGCTCACCTGCATCGGCTGCATCTGCGCGATGTCCTGGGGTGTCATGCGCAAGATCGGACCGGTCGGCGGCACTGCGGGCACGAGGGTCCGGTAGATCGCGGGCGCGTGCGCCGGATCGAACGGCCTGGTGGGCCGCGACGCGAGCTGGCTCAAATACCAATCGAGATTGGCGAGCGAGAGGTTGATGAGCGTCACGTCCTGCCGGATGCCTTCCACTTCCTGCAGATACCACACCGGGAATGTGTCGTTGTCGCCGTACGCAAACAGCACGCCGTACGGCTCGACCGATTGCACCAGATTGTACGCGAAGTCGCGCGCGACTGTCGCATCGGGACCGTGGCGCCGGGAGGCCGCCGTGAAGTTGGCGGCGAACGGGAGCAAGGCGATCACCGTAGCGCCGGCAATCGCGAACCGGCGCACGCCGAGCGTTCCCGTGTGCGTGACGACGGCCAATCCCCGAACCAGCCCCAGCGCCGCGAACACACCCCAGATCTGGAAACTCACGACGAAGAAATAGTCGCGCTCGCGCACCTCGTGCTGATCGATCGACGGGTATTGGTCCCAGAAGAGCGAGAACCCCGCCTTGAAATTCATGTAGACCACGAGGCCGAGGCCCGTCACCAGCCAGAGCGCGCCGAGGAGGAACGCAATGCCCCGATCGCGGCGGCGCGTGAACTCGAATCCGAACATGCCGAGCGAAACGAACAGCAGCGCGACGCCCACCATGACCGGCGTAGGCAGCGAGCGACCCCATTGCCACGAGCAGTATTGGAAGAAGTTGAGGAGCTGTTGTCCGAACACCTTTATCGTCCGGCCGGGATTGTCCGGACCGGGATAGAACATCGGATTGTCGAGGAGACCGCGGCTGCCGAATTGCTCACGCCGGATGACCGCGAGCAGGTTGCGCCAGTTCTCGGGATCGGCCTCGTTGAGCACGGGGTGCAGACCGGCGCGGATGTAGAGGAACGCGTAGATCGAAACCCCGGCTGCGGCAGCCACCATCGCAATGACGGGAAACGCGCGCGAGCCGGTCATCATGCACGCCACGATCGCTGCCGCGACCAGCACACCACCCACGACCAGCAGCGGGGTGCTTCCCAGCCCGACCGCGACCAGGACGAACCACAACGCCGTCAGCGTGGCCCACTCCGCCCATTCCATGTCCCGCTCGGCGTGATCCGCGGCCGGCTGCGTCCGCAGCGTATACGCGATGAACAGCGAGACCGCCGGCCCGACGAGCAGCGCGAGCAGGTGATTCCCAATCGACAGCGCGGCGACGTAGACGATGAGCAGCAGAAGGTGTGATGCGCGAGGCGTGCCCCGCACATCGCGCCACCGCAGGCACAGCCAGCAAATCGCCGCGATGCTGAACGTCGCGACGGTGTAGACCTCGGTCTCGTTGCTGTTCTGCCACTCGGTGAACGTGAACGCGGACAGGATCGCCGCCGCCGCGGCGCCGCCGATGCGGAGCCAGGGCGCCTCGCCCTGCAGCAGCCGGTGCGCCACGAGAAACAGACAGCCGGCGCCCGCGGCCGAAAAGCAGGCGCTCATCAGGTTCAGGCGCCAGGCATACGCACCGACGCGGACGATGCCGCCCCAGACATTACCCAGGAGGACGAACAGCGGTGTGCCGGGCGGATGCGGCACGCCGAGCACTTTGGAGGCGGTGATGAATTCGCCCGCGTCCCATAGTGTGACCGTGGGCGCGAGCGTGATGACAAAACCGATGAGGACCAGGAGCGCGACGGCCGCCGCCTCCCGGTACGGTGGTTTAGGTGGCAGGCTGAGTCACGCGCTCGCCGCCCTCGAGATGCGAGACGGCGCCGGAGAGGAGATCGCGCACCTGTTGCGGGGTGAGATGCCGGTACAGCAGTCCGTGACTCGCGACAGAGATCGTGGACGTTTCTTCCGACACGCACAGCACCGTCGCATCGGTCTCCTCCGACAGTCCCAGCGCCGCGCGGTGGCGGGTGCCGAGGGATTTGTCGGCGACCTTGAACTGCGTGAGCGGCAGCACGCACCCCGCGCCGATGATGCGATCGCCGCGGATCAGGACCGCGCCATCGTGCAGCGGGGAGTACGGCGTGAAGATCGTCGTCACGAGATCGGCCGATACTTTGGCTTCCACCGGCACGCCGGTGGTGATGAACTCTTCCAGCCCGATGTCGCCCTCGACCGCGATGATCGCGCCGGTGCCCGCGCGGGACAGCCGGTCCAGCGCCTCCGCAATCTCCTCCGCCACCGACTGCCGGTCGCTGCGCGAGAACGCGCGCATCAAGCGGGATTGCCCGAGCCGCGCCAGCGCGTTCCGCAGCTCCGGCTGGAAGACGACGATCGCCGCGAACGCGCCATAGGTAAACACGACGCCCAGCAGCGTATAGATGATCGTGAACTTGGCGAACACGGCCACGAAGTAGGTCAGCGACAGGATCACCAGGCCGATCACGATCTGCATCGCGCGGGTCCCGACGAGGAACAGCAGGAACCGGTAGATGACGAACGACACCAGCAGGATCTCGAACACATCCGGCCAGAGGCGCGGCGAGAGAAACTTGAAGGCGTCGACGTTCACGTTGGATTGGTCGTAGCGCCCGCCAGTGCAAGGGCTTCGCGTGTAAGTGCGACGTCGTGAACCCGGAACAATCGCGCGCCGCGCTCCCAGGCGAGGGCACAGGCGACGGCCGTGGCGCGATCGCGGTCTTCTACTGGCCGGCCCGTCGCGGCGCCCAAAAACCGCTTCCGTGACAAGCCGACCGCTACAGGATAGCCAAGGGCGACGATCGTTGCCAGTTCATCGAGCAACCGAAAGTTCTGCGTTGCGGTCTTGGCGAACCCAAACCCCGGGTCCACGACGATCCGTTCCCGGGAGATACCCTCGTGTTCCGCCTTTGCCGCCCCTGCCGCCAGTTCCAGAGCAACCTCGGCCGCCACATGCGCGTATGTCGCGAGATCGTCCATCGTGGCCGGGGTGCCGCGCATGTGCATCAGGATGAGCCCGGCCTCCGACTCGCGGGCGACCGCGGCCAACTCGGCATCGAACCGCAGCCCGGAAACGTCGTTGATCACGGCCGCACCGGCATCGAGCGCCGCCCGCGCCACCTCGCCTTTCCGGGTGTCGACCGAGATCGGGCCGAGCCCCCGTTTCACGAGGCCTCGGATC
>Ga0193723_1000523_pt1 | contig 15152 bp, 15 predicted proteins | sample H2m2metaG_FD_143042 | JGI IMG/M metagenome (GOLD analysis project Ga0193723, IMG submission 143042) | Soil microbial communities from a riparian zone of the East river system, Colorado, United States - H2m2 | ecosystem: Environmental > Terrestrial > Soil > Riparian zone | place: USA: East River... | reverse complement strand
CCCGAGATCACCAGCACCATGATCAGGTCGAGGAGGGGACGGAAACCGAGATGGGGGGGGCCAAAGCGCAGGTACAGCGCCACCAGGCCAACGACCAGGCCCAGTGTGAACAGCATCGCCCCGATCACGCCAAAAAACAGCATCGGTTTGCGCGCGAAGCGGAGCTGGAACCAGACGGACATCAGATCGAGCACGCCGACGGGAATGCGGCCGATCCCGAACTTCGAAGTGCCCGCGCGGCGCGGATGCACCGGCACCGGCCGCTCCGCCAGACGGAACCCCTGGGCGGCCGCGATCACGACCATGAAGCGGTGCCAGTCGGGGCGCATCGGCACGATATCCATGAGCTCGCGGCGGTACGCCTTCACGGAGTTCAAGTCTTTCACCCGTACGCCGAACAGCCAGCGGCACAACGTGTTGTAGATCCCCGAGACGAAGCGCTTGTTGTACTGCCCTTGCTTGGTTCCGGTGACGATATCGGCCTGCCCATCGAGGATGGGTTCAACGAGGGCCGGGATATCGGCCGGCAGGTACTGCAGGTCCGCGGGATAGTAGACCAGCACTCTGCCCCGGGCGTGATCCGCGCCCGACTTCAAGGCGTCGGCGATGCCGCGCTGCGTCCGGTGGGTGACGACCCGCACGAATGGATGCTTGAGCGCGAGATCCTCGAGCAGCTTCGGCGTCCCGTCGTGACTGCCGTCGTTCACGATGACGAGCTCGACCGCGTACGGCAGCGGCAGCATCGCCTCGCGGGCCAGCCGCACGAACTCGGCGAGGTTCTCGGCTTCGTCTTTTGCCGGAACCAGCACGCTCACATCGGGCGGCGTGGAATTCGTCGCGAGGCTCATAGGCGTTTGCGCATCCGCGCGGGCAGGATGCCGAGCTGGTCGCGGTACTTGGCGACGGTGCGGCGGGCGATTTTGACACCCTTGCGCTCGAACAGCTCGACGATCTGTTGATCGGTCAGCGGGTTTTTCGGCGGCTCATCGTCCACGAGCTTCTGGATTTGGGACTTGATCGACCGGGCGCTCGCGTCTTCTCCCGTCGTGGTCGTGAGGCCGCTCGAGAAAAAGAACTTGAGCGGCAACAGGCCGCGCGGCGTCTGCACGTACTTCTCGTTCGTCACACGGCTGACCGTGCTCTCGTGCATGCTGATGACGTCGGCCACCTCGCGCAGCGTGAGCGGCTTGAGATGGTCGATTCCCTTCTCGAAGAACTCGCGCTGCCGGTCCACGATAAAATTCATCACCTTGAGCATCGTCTGGCGGCGCTGCTCGATCGCCTGAATCATCCAGTGGGCGCTGTTCAGGCGCTGGTTGATGAACTCCTTACTCTCGTTGTCGTACTTCTTCTTGTCGCGCGCGATCTCCTGGTACGTCTTGGAAATGCGCAGCCGCGGCAGCCCGCTGTCGTTCAAGAACACCAGATACTTGTCGTCGATCTTGTCGACGATCAGGTCGGGAATGATGTAGGCGTCGTTCGCAGCCGAATGCTGCAGCCCCGGCTTGGGATCGAGGCGCGCAAGCTCGTCCGCGGCATGCTGCACTTCCTCAGGCGCCAGGCCGAAGCGCTTGCCGAGATCGCTCCAGCGGTGCGCGATGAGGTCCTCGAACGCTTCCTTCACGAGCCGGTATACCAGCGTGTCAGTGCGCTTCTGGTTCTCGAGCTGCAGCACCAGGCACTCGCGCAGGTTGCGCGCGCCGATGCCGGGTGGATCGAGCTGCTGAATGGTGTGCAGCATCTCCTCCACCTCGGCCATGGTGAACGCCGGGACGTTCAGGTCGAGCTCCGATTCGGCCTCGTGTTCCTCGAGCAGCTGGTTCGCACCCTTGAGGATTTCTTCGACGGTGTGCTGCAGATAGCCGTCTTCGCCGATGTTACCGAGGAACTCCTCGGCGAGGAGCTGCTGGCGTGGGTTGAGGTCGAGCATCCGGGTCTGGTCGCGCAGATAGTCGATCAGATCCTTGCCCTCGACCGTGACCGGCTCGACGTATTCCCGCGCATCGCTGAACGTCCCGCTCGGCACGCCGTGCTCGGTTCGGTCGTCCAGCAGGATCCTCTCCCAGTCCGGTTCGTCGTCCCCTTTAGTCTCTTTCTCGGGCTTTGCCTGCTGTTGCTCCGCCGCGGGCGCCTGGACCTCCTCCTCGGGCTCGATCATCTCCAGGAAGGGATTGCCGAGCAGCTCCTGCTTCAGGTGCTGTTCGAGGTCGAGCAAGGGCATGTATAGCAGATCCATCGCCTGGTACAGGCGCGGATTGATCCGCAGGTCTTGCCGGAGCGAGGTGTGTTGATGCAGGCCGGTCTTCATACCGCCGCCGGCGAGAGACGCGAACGCAACCGCGTCGTCAGGGTCGGACCGAGATAGAGCGAGGCGACGCGGTCGTTGAAGACCAGCTCGCGGACCGTGCCCGCGACCTGGACGCGGCCTTCGAACATGATGTAGGCGCGGTCCACGATGTCGAGCGTCTGCTCGACGTTGTGATCGGTGATCAGCACGCCGATGCCGCGGTGGCGCAGGCCGGCGACGATCGTCTGGATGTCGTTGACGGCGATGGGATCGACGCCGGCGAACGGCTCGTCCAGCAGCAGGAATTTCGGCTCGGTGACGAGCGCCCGCGTGATCTCGAGCCGGCGCCGCTCGCCGCCGGACAGCTGGTACGCCAGCTGATGGCGGAGATGTTTGATCGCCAGCTCATCGAGCAGCGATTCGAGCCGCCGCGCCCGTTCGGCGGCGTCGAGGTTCAGCGTCTCGAGGATCGCCATGACGTTTTGTTCGACGGTCAGCTTGCGAAAGATCGACGGCTCTTGCGCGAGATAGCCGATGCCGGCGCGCGCGCGCAGGTACATCGGGAGCGCGGTGATGGCGCGCCGATCGAGCAGGATCTGGCCCTCGTCGGGCCGGATCAGTCCCGTGATCATGTAGAACGAGGTGGTCTTCCCCGCCCCGTTCGGCCCCAGTAATCCGACGATCTCTCCCTGGGCCAGATCGAGCGACACATTGTCCACGACACGCCGGCCCTTGTAGGCCTTCACGAGGTGCTGGGCTTCGAGGCGGCTCCCGCCCCGGACGACCTCGTGCTCGCCGCTGACCGACTCGCTGCGCGCGACCGTTTCTTCCGCCAGCGCCAGGAAATACTGCGCCGCGGCCGGACGGTCGGGGGCCACGCTTGCCCAGATCTCCGGAGCGAACGCCACCGGCACGTCGCCCCACAGCGCGCCCATGGGCAGCACCAGCACCTTCAGCATCGCGAGTCGCGGCAATACCGACGTCGCGAGGTAGGCGCGGGCGTCGTCCACCGAGAGGCTGCCCGAGTCCGGCACCTCGCCCTTGGCGTGGGTCTGGAGCTTGAGAAACTCCTCGCGATAGGCGACGGCGAGATCGCTGAACGAGGCGCGACCCTGGTCGTCGGCGATCCGCGCCAGCGCTCCGGTCGCGAGCGCGAGCGACGAGTCGCTCCGCGCCAGGAGGTCGGAAAAGCGCTCGAGCCCGTTCAAGGAACGGCCGGCGGTGGAGGTGGTGGAGGTGGTGGAGGTGGTGGAGGAGCCGCTGGAGTCCCTGCCGGAGTTGCGCGCTTCAGGCTGTCGGCCACAACGGCCGGCCGCGGCTCCAGGTGCACACCATCCGACTTCCCCGCCACCGTCACGCGATCGATCCGATCCTTGAGCATCGCGACGGTGATCTGATGGCCGCGCGAGTAGTTGATCGACGGACCGGTCTTCGTCGTGTCCTGCGGGTTGGCCTGCTGATTGGGATGATGTGTCAACGCGCGGGCCGGTGCTCCGCGCGAGACGATCTGCCGCAAGCGAGACCGCGGGCGGCCGGTGAGCGAGTCCGGTTCCTGCGCGAACCGGATCGTCAGCGAGTCTCCCGTGATCCAGTCGGTCTCTTTGGGTGGTGTCAGCGAGTCGCGTTTGGCCGTGGAAAACGCGTTGCCGAACGCCCGCGACTCGGTCAGGACTTCACCGGGCGAATCGATCGCCAGCGAATCGGATTGAATCGTGTAGAGCGCCGAGATCGCGTGCGGTCGCAAGCTGTCGCCCCACGCGAACGTCTGTTGGAGCAGCTTGTCGGCGACACGCAGGTCGATCGTATCGGCGGTCAGCACCCAGTCGGACCCGGTGGCCTTCCCGTTGCCGAGCGCCTTGACCTGCCGAATGTCGCGCTGCGCGAGCCCCAGCTCGATCCGCGTGCCCACCAGCGTGTAGCTCTTGTCCGTTTCGCCGGTCAGCCCCTCGACGCTGGGTTTCCCGACCAGCACGCCGAAGCCGGTGGTCTGATTGAGCAGCATCGAATCGGAGCGCGCCGCAAAATCGCTGCGGTCGATCGTGACCTTGCCCGCGGCCCACATGCGGTCGTCGCCTTTGAAGCGCAGCCGGTCGCCGACGATGATGTACGGCTCCTGCGACGCCGTGTCGCCGGTCTGGGATTGGCGGTATTCGACGGTCGGGCGCTGCGTCGCGTACATCTCGACGGTGTCGCGCACGCCCTGCACTGCCCGCCAATACGTCAGGTTGGGACCGCGCAGAACGGTGCCGGTGCGCCGATTCACCGCGATGACGTTGTTGTGGGCCTCGAGGCGCTCGTCCCGGAGGAAATACGAGGCAAAGTTCGCATCGAGGGCCAGCCCGGGATCGCGAATGGCCACGTGGCCGACGAGGTCCATGCGCCGGAACGCGCCGTAATGCGCGAAGCTGTCGGCGGCGAGCGTCGTTGCGGTGCCCAGGCAGTGGGCGCGAACACCTCCTGCCCCGTAGTAATTCGTATCCGCGCCGTTGATGCTCTGAGTCGCGCGGGGCATCCGGTCGATTGCCACCTGACACGGGCGCCCCGACCCGGCCCCTTGCGTCGTGTCGGTGGGGACTTGAAGCGCCAGCGCGAGGGCAAGGGTGATGGCAACCATTAGCGCGGAAGGACGAGCTGGCCGCCGGTCCCGGTCAGATTCTTGGTCTTGACGTTCCGGAACTCGGGATCTGCGGTGAAGCCGATACCCTTGAGATGCTGCGTCGGCGAATCGAACGTGAACGCCACATCAGACGCGACTTCGTTCTTGACCTGATTGTAGGTCATCGCTTCCGTGCGCATCGTCGCGCCGTCGTTGTCACGGACCAGGATGACGTTGCCGCGTGCCTCCATGTCTCCCGTGCGCCAGTGATGCGTCCCCTCTTTGGACGTCAAGGTCGAAGTGGATCTCCCGGTCGCATCGTAAAACGTCACGTGCACGGTCCGGAGCTCGGCGCGCTGGGTGTTGGAAAAGAAATACGCGGTGTCGGCGCGCACCCGCGCCCGTAGGACCCCTTCTTCCGTGACGTAATGGCTCATTCCGACCAGCACCTGGTCGGCGCTGTCGAGCACCGCCTGGGTCGCCGTGACGGGAGTCCCGCTTTTGCAAGACATCAAGACTGCGTTGAACAGAGTCGTCAAGAAGAGGCGTCGAGCAAAACCGTAGCTCGACGGTGTTTCTCGACGGTGTTGCTCGACGCCTTTGCTCGACGCCTTTTGCCTTCTCATACCGCGCCAGCCTTCATCAAATCATGCAGATGCACGATTCCGACCACGTTCTTGTCCCCATCGAGTACCGGCAGCGCCATGATGCCGTAGCGCTCCATCAGACTCACCGCGGCGCTCGCGAGCTCCTCGGCCGTCGTGGCTTTGGGCGTCCGGGTCATGACGTCGCCGACCGGGATGTCGAGGAACGTGTCCGTCTTCTCCATGAGCCGAGTCAGATCCCCCGCGGTCACGACGCCGGCCAACGGCTTTCCGTTTGCTTCCACGACCGCGACCGTGCCGCGCTTTTCGGCGAGCAGCATGACGCATTCGCGCATGGGACGGTCGGGAGTCAGGATCGGGAGATCCTGCGTCAGCATCACATCGGCGACCCGCAGCAGCAGTTTGCGTCCCAGCACGCCGCCCGGATGCAGCGCGGCGAAGTCTTCGCGGCGGAACCCCTTGACCTCGAGCAACGTCACCGCGAGGGCGTCGCCCAACGCGAGCGCGACGGTCGTACTCGCCGTGGGCGCGAGTGTTTCGGGACAGGCCTCGTCCGCGACCGAGGCGTCGATCACGACGGTCGCCTGGCGCCCCAGCGGCGAGTCTGCATCGCCCGTCAGCGCGATGATCGGGACGCCGAGGCGCTTCAATTGACCGACGAGCCCGAACAGCTCGTCGGAAGCGCCGCTTTTCGAGAGCACGATGCCGACGTCGTCTCGGCTCACGATGCCGAGGTCGCCGTGCAGCGAATCGACGGGATGCAGGAACATCGCGGGCGTGCCGGTCGACGTGAACGTCGCGGCGATCTTGCGGGCGATCAGTCCCGACTTGCCCACGCCGGAGACGATCACCCGGCCTTTGGCCGCCGCGAGGATCTCGATGGCGCGCGCGAACGCGGGGCCGAGCGTATCGGCCAGGCGCTGGACGGCCGCGGCCTCCAGCGCGAGGACCCGTTTGCCGCGATCGACGAGCTCCTTGCCGCCGGGCTGGGATGCGGGGGCGCGCTGAGGCTTATGCACGGACGGTCTCGCGTACCCGGTGCCACACGTCGACCGCGAGACTCACGATCCCGGCGAGCTGGTCGAGCGGCACCATGTTCGGTCCATCCGACGGCGCGCGGGCTGGATCGGGATGCGTCTCGAGAAAGAAGCCATCGGCGCCGGCGGCGGCCGCGGCGTAGAGCAACGGCGGAATGAAGCCCCGGTCGCCGCCGCTCGAGCCGTCTCGGCCCTGCCCCGGCTGCTGCACGGAGTGCGTCGCGTCGAAGATCACGGGCGCGCTGCACGCGGCCTTGAGCCGCGGGAACGCGCGCATGTCGACCACGAGATCGCCGTAGCCGAAGAACGTGCCCCGCTCCGTGACGGCAACTTCGGGCGCGCCTCCGGCACGGACTTTTTCCACCGCACCTGTCATTTCCTCCGGTGCCATCCACTGGCCCTTCTTGATGTTGACGGGACGTCCGGCTTTGCCCGCGGCGACGAGCAAATCGGTCTGACGGCAAAGAAAAGCAGGAATCTGGAGTACGTCGGCGACGCGGGCGGCGACCGCGACGTGACCTGGCTCATGGACATCGGTCAGGATCGGCAGGCCGGTGGCGCTACGGACTTTTGCGAGCGCGCGAAGCCCCGATTCGATCCCGGGACCGCGCGGGGCGTTCAGGCGCGAGCGGTTCGCCTTGTCGTACGACGCCTTGTAGATGACGCCGATGCCGAGCTTGACCGCCAGCTCCGCGAGCGCCTCGCCGACGCGCACGTTGAGGTCGTCGGATTCGACGACGCACGGACCCGCGATGAGGAACGGGCTGCTGTCAGTCGCGAACCGGAGCGCCATACGTGCTTAACGAGGGAGACGCGACGCGCGACGGATGTTTCGCATGCTCCAATGCCGCACCAACGAAACCCGCGAACAGCGGGTGCGGGCGCATCGGCCGCGACTTGAGCTCGGGATGGAACTGGCAGCCGATGAACCACGGATGCTCGGGGAGCTCGATCATCTCGACGAGCGAGCCATCCGGGGACAACCCGGAAGCCCGGAGTCCGTATTCGGCGAGCACATCGCGGTATGCGTTCGAGACCTCGTAGCGATGGCGGTGCCGCTCGCTCACTTCGGTCGCATTGTACGCCTGGGCGACGCGGGAGCCGGGCCGCAGCCGGCAGGGATAGGCGCCCAACCGCATCGTGCCGCCCATCTCCTGAATCCCCTCCTGCGAGCGCATCAGCGCGATCACGGGATTCTCGCACTCGGGCGCGAACTCGCTCGAGTTGGTGTCGGGAATCTTGCACACGTTGCGCGCGAACTCGATGATCGCGGTCTGGAGGCCGAGGCAGATGCCGAAGAACGGCAGTTTGTGCTCGCGCGCCCAGCGAATCGCTTCGAGCATCCCTTCGACGCCGCGCACGCCGAATCCGCCGGGCACCAGCAACCCGTCGTAGCCGGCGAGCAGCTCGCCGGCGGTTTCCTGATCGGTGAACCGATCGGACGCGATCCAGTGGATCGACACGCCGGACTCGTGGGCGATCCCGCCGTGCACGAGTGCTTCGTGAATGCTCTTGTAGCTGTCGGCGAGCTCCGTGTACTTGCCCACCACCGCGATCCGGACCTGGTGTGGCGGCTTGAGGATCTTGTCCACCATCGCCGCCCACGCGCGGAGATCCGGCTCTTTGGTGTCCAGGTGGAGCCGGATACAGACTTCCTTGTCGAGACCCTGGTCGTGGAGCTTGAGCGGGATTTCGTAGATCGATTTCACGTCGGGACTCTCGACCACGCAGCCGAAGTCCACGTTGCAGAACTGCGCGATCTTGCGCTTCAGCTCCTCAGACAGCGGGCGCTCGGTGCGGCAGATCAGGATATCGGGCTGGATTCCGATCTGCATCAGCTCGCGGACGGAGTGCTGGGTCGGCTTCGTCTTCAGCTCTGCCGTCGCCGCGATGAACGGCACGAGCGTCAGGTGAATGAACAGCGTGTTGTCGCGGCCGACTTCCTGGCGGAATTGGCGGATGGCCTCGAGGAACGGGAGCGATTCGATGTCGCCCACCGTACCGCCGATTTCCGTGATGACGACATCATGGTCGGGCGCGAGCCGCCGAATAGCGCTCTTGATCTCGTCGGTGATATGCGGAATGACCTGGACCGTGGAGCCGAGGTACTCGCCGCGCCGCTCTTTGGTGATGACCGACAGGTAGATCCGGCCGGTCGTCACGTTGTTCACTTGCGAGAGCGATCGATCGATGAACCGCTCGTAGTGCCCGAGGTCGAGATCCGTCTCGGCGCCGTCGTCGGTCACGTACACTTCGCCGTGCTGGAACGGCGACATCGTGCCGGGATCGACGTTGATGTACGGATCGAACTTCTGGATCGAGACCTTGAGTCCTCGCTCGGCCAGCAGCCGGCCGAGCGATGCCGCGGCGATTCCCTTGCCCAGGGAGCTCACCACGCCGCCAGTCACGAAGATGTACTTGGTCGAACTCACGAGCTCACCTCTCTGAGGTGTCGGGTGATCTCCGCTTCTGCCCACTTGAGGTCGGCCGGCGTATCGATGCCTGGCGCTGCCGGTCCGTCGAACAACGTCACACCCATCGGAATACCGTGCAGCAACGGCCTGAGCTGCTCGAGTCGCTCCCACTGCTCCTCGGGAACGGGAGGCAGCCGCACCCATGCCTCCAATGCTTCGCGCGTATAGCCGTACACGCCGACGTGCTGGTGGTAGATGACGTCGCCCGTGCCGTCGCGGTCGAACGGAATCGGTGCGCGCGAGAAGTACACGGCGCGGCCGCGCGCATCGACGACGACTTTCACGCGGCTCGGATCGTTGACCAATGCGCGATCGAGCGATCCTGCCGCAGTGCCGAGCGGCTCTCCGCCCTCGAGACAGGCGAGCGCCCCGCGCAGCGCAGCGGCCGCGACGAACGGCTCATCGCCCTGGATGTTGAGGATGTAGTGGAAGCTGCTAAACGGTGCCTTGGCAATGACTTCCGCGACTCGCTCGGTACCGGAGGAGTGGTCGGGTGAAGTCATGACCGCTTCAAAGCCCGCTTCCGTGACGACGTTCGCGATCTCTTTGGCGTCTGTGGCGACGACCAGGCGGTCGCAAATGCCGAGCTCGGCGATGCGGCGAGTGACGACGATGACAAGGGGTTCGCCACCCAGCGGCAGGAGTGGCTTGCGAGGGAGCCGGCTGGAGCCCAGCCGTGCAGGAATCACGCCAAGGACGGGCACGGACGAAGATACAAAATCCGTGCCGTTGAGTCTAGGGCTGCCGCGCAGGTTGTTAAACCCTGCGCGGGCAGCCTCATACACGTCGCTTAGAACAACGATGGGTCTCGACCGGCCGGCATCGACACGGGCTCAAACACTTGCCGTAGCGGGATGCCGTACGGGTTTGCGCCACCGGCATACGGATTCGCGCCATCCTGCCACCACCAGCCGAAGAATCGCTTGGGGGGCGGCTGTTGGTTGGGATCGTACGCGTCCCAGTAACACTCCGTCCCCGGTCGGAAATACTGCATCTCGGGCTTGGCCGGCGTGCAATTCAGCATGTGATTACTGGGCGAGCCGACGTTCCGTGACCAGATGAACTCCATCTGGTTCTCCGCCGTGTTGTCCGTGCACGTATCCGTGCCGAAGATCGCGCCTGCATTGCAGAGTCCCTGCGTCGGATAGTTCGCGTGTTTGCCGAGCGCCACCCAGACGCGCGGGTATCCTTGATACTTTTCCGGGAACTCCAGCTGCGTGTAATCGAGATTTGTGGAATAGTCGGTGGAGCTTCCAGACCCATAGTGCGCCGACATGAACGCCCGCTGCAAGACATAGTGATCGGTCGGGGCGTTGTATCGCAGGTCAACGACGATGAACTCGGAGTCGCCATCGTGTCCCATGCAGTCGGACTGCCACGGCTGGCTCATGTTGCAGACGAACGCGTGTTGGTTTCCGCAGTCATTGTAATAGCTGAGCCAGTATCCGACCCGAATGACGCCGCTCGCCGGGAAGTATTTCACACTCCACGCGGGCTCCATGCGGAGATCGCAGTCGTAGTAGTTGGGACGGAGTGACGGACGGAAATCGTTCGCGATCCACTTCTCGCACCAGTCATCGAAGCGATCGATGTCGGCGTCGTTGATGCCGGCGCCGGTAGGACTGTAGCAGCGCGACAGCCCCATGTTGATCCCCACCCAGATTCCGGGCGCGGTGGGATCAGGGTCCGACGTCGGATAGCCCGGGTCCCCGCCTCCCCCGCCTCCCCCACCGCCGCCGCCGCACGTTTCGGGCAGACATTGCATCGCAGAGATAGGATCGACGGGCGTTGGGCGATCGGATCGACACGCGAGGATGAGAAACACTGCGAGGCCGGATGCGGTGACGATGCGGAACGACATAGGCACGCTCCGATGTGTTAGGGTCGCATTAGTACCCCGACAGTCGGAGGCGCGGGACTGCGCGCGCGCTTAACGACACAATCGTGATGAGCCTCTCACACCGCAGCTCGCGCCACGCGCAGGAAGTTCTCGAGAATTCGCTTCCCGTGCTCCGTCCCGATGGACTCCGGATGGAATTGCACGCCATAGGTCGGATGATCGCGATGCTTCATCGCCATGATCTCCGCGGCGTCTCCCGCGCCCTGGCGGTCCGCACTCATCGCGGTGACGACGAGTGCGGGGGGAAGCGAGGCCGGCTCTACGACGAGCGAGTGGTACCGCATGGCGGTGAACGGGCTGGGAATGCCGTCGAACAGCTCGTCGTCGCTGTGCACGATCGGGCAGGTCTTGCCGTGCATCAGCCGCGGCGCGCGCACGATCTTGCCGCCGAACGCTTCACCGATCGCCTGGTGGCCGAGACATACGCCGAGGATCGGGACCTGGCCGGCGAGCGCTCGGACCAGCGGGACGAGAATCCCCGCCTGCGCCGGCGTCTTGGGTCCGGGCGACAGGACGACGGCGGTGGGTTTGAGCGCCTCCACGTCGGCGACGCTGAGCGCGTCGTTCCGATACACGACCGGGTCCTCGCCCAGCTCACCGAGATACTGGACGAGGTTGTACGTGAACGAGTCGTAGTTGTCGAGCACGAACAGCATGCTGAATTCTATGTCATTGAGTGGCCCGGCGCTTCTCGATCACGACCGCCCGGCTCTCCACGCCCAGGGTGTACGCGGCGCGGAACGTTCCTTCCACGCCGACGCGCGTGCCCCGCGACGGGGCGCCGCCGCTCTGTGTCACTACCGGGATCGTCCCCGTGCCGTCATTGACCTCGTAGGCGCCAAACCCCAGCGCCCCGATGGATTGTTGGACTTCCCCGGCGATCTTGACGGTTTTGCCATCGTACTGGCCGGGGTCGGCCAACAATGTCTTGATCGACGTGGTCTTCTCGTTGCACGCGATAACGGCGAGCACGACGCCCAACAACAGCAGCGGTTTCGTGAGTCTGGTCATAGTCAACTCTCTCCTGAGTGTGAAAAGGTTTCGCTACGTGGAGCTAGAGTCCACGAGCGTCAAGGGGGTTGTGCAGAAGGCGCACTTTGACGCTTTGAGTGGGATCTTGGACAGGCAGTACGGGCAGTCTTTGACTGTCGACGGGGCTTCCACTCTCTTGGGACCGAGCCGCGTCGCCGAGCGGACGATCAGATAGACGACGAATCCGACGATGAGGAATGTCACCACGGTCGTGAGGAACAGGCCGTAGTTGAGCGTCGCCGCACCCGCGGCTCTGGCATCGGCGAGCGTGGCGTAGGGTCCTGGGGTCTTCGCCCCCTCTCTCAGCACGACGAAGAGGTTGGAGAAGTCCACCTTGCCGAGCACCAGACCGATGGGCGGCATGATGAGGTCTTCCACCAGCGAATTGACGACCTTGGTAAGGGCGGCGCCGATGATCACGGCGACCGCCAGGTCGATGACGTTGCCGCGCATCATGAAATCGCGGAAACCCTTGAGCATGGTGGGGCCTCGGGGTTAGGGGCTTGGGCTAAACCACCGCGTGGTCAGCGGCATCCTAAAGAGGGTCGGTTTGAGGACATACCACAAGCTTGCAGGAGGCACGCAATGCTGAAAATCGGAGCGGTAATCGTCGCCGGGTTCGTCTCGATGGGTGGATGGGTGGTGGTGACCGTGAAGGACTTACCGGAGTACTTCGTTGCGGGACAACAATACACGCTCGAGTTTCAAGTGCGGCAGCATGGCCACACGTTGTTGAGCGGGCTGCGGCCGGAGCTGGTGATTGCGCCCCCGGCGGCTCGCGAAGTCGTCATTCCCGCGGTAGCACGATCTGCCGCGGGGACGTATGCGGTGACGTTCACGGCGCCGACGGGCGATGTCCGTCTGACGATCAGGAGCGGGTTCGGCAACAACGAGCTGCGCCTGTATCCCCAAACAGTGGTCGCTGCAGGGGGCTCACGACCCCCGCTGGCCGCCCGCGACCGGGGCCAGATGCTCTTCGTCGCCAAGGGGTGCAATACCTGCCACGCGAATAGCGACCTCACCAACCGTCCCGAGAATCAGGTCATCACCGTGGGACCGGAGCTCGGCGCGCGGCATCTGGCGCGCGAATACGTCGTCCAGAAAATGAAGAATCCGGCGTCACAGGTCATGCCCGACCTTGGCTTGAGTGACGCGGACGTTGCAGCGATTGCGGTGTTCTTGAGCGGCGATCGCGCCGCGGCCAGCGGGGGAAGCCGCTAAGGCCGTGGATGGTAGCTCTTGTGGACCGTGCGGAGGTAATCCCGGTCCACGTGGGTGTAGAGCTGCGTCGTCGAGAGGTCGACGTGGCCCAGCATCTCCTGCACCGCGCGGAGATCGGCGCCGCCCTCCAGCAGGTGCGTCGCGAACGTATGCCGCAGCGTATGCGGCGTCACGCGCTTGGTCAGGCCGGCACGGCGGGCGGTCGCCTTGATGACACCCCAGGCGCCGACGCGTGACAGCGGCGAGCCGCGCGCATTGAGAAAGAGAAAGCCACGGGTCTTGCCCCGGTCGAGCGTGGGACGGATCTCGCGCGCGTACAGCGAGACCGCACCCAGCGCGCGTCTGCCGACGGGCACCAGCCGCTCTTTCGCGCCTTTTCCGAAGACGCGCGCGACGCCGTCCTCGAACATGATGTCCTGCAGCTTCAGCGCGACCAGCTCCGACACACGCACGCCGGTGGCGTAGGCGAACTCGAGCAGCGCGCGGTCGCGGATGGCGAGGGGCTCGTCGGTGTTCGGGGCGGCGAGGAGCTTGTCGATCTCCGGGACGGTCAGCACCGCCGGCAGCGTGCGCCAGCGTTTGGGCGACTCGATGCGTTCGCTCGGGTCGCGCGCGGCAATGCCCTCCCCCACCAGAAACTTGAAGTAGGTCCGGATCGCCGAGATCTGGCGGCGGATCGTGGTGGGCGCGAGGCCGAGGTCCTTGAGAAAGTAGATGAAGTCACGCAGCTGCGCCGCCGAAAGCTGCTCAGGTACTTTAACACCCTTACTCGTGGCGTACTCGGCGAGGCGCGTGATGTCGCGCAGGTAGCTCTCCACCGTGTGACCGCTGTTCCCTGCCTCGAGAGCCAGGTAATCGCGGAAGCGCTCCAGGTGGAAGCCTCGAGCTACTGGGGAGGCTGGCGTTGGCGGCGGCGGCGGCGTACGACCCATATCGCGATGATCAAGATGAGGACTCCTGCGACGATCGCGAGCCACGTGTTCACTCGCTTCACCACGCCGAGCACGACATCGAGGTCGGTGCCCAACCTGCCGACGAGGTACGTCAGGGCTCCGTAGTAGACGGCTGACGCGAGCGCCATGGGAATCAGGGCACGCCACGCGGGGACGCGTGCGATGCCCGCGAACGGCATCACCATGCCGCGCCACACCGGCAGCAGCCGCGAGAGGAAGATGCCGTAGGCGCCATGCCGCCGGTACTGCTCCTCGATGTGGGCGATGGTGTTCGGCGTGAAGATGTGGCGCCCGAGAAAGCCACGAGAGACGAGCGCGCCATGGCGGCGCGCCAGGGCGTAGACGCCGGCCGCGGAGCCCACGTTCGCGACCCACGCCAGCGTGAACACGAGCCCGGCGTTCATGTGGCCCCTGCCGGCCAGGAATGCGCCGAGTGCGACGGCCACGTCGGCGGGGACCGGCGGGAAGATGTTTTCGACGGCGGCCAGCACCGCGATCAGGGCGTAGAGCGGCCCGGTGGGGAGCTGCTCGAGAAACGCGAGAAAGTCCGTCAGGTGACTGAATGCCCTCCACTCGGCCGTGCGGTGCTGGGCCCGGCGAGCGTTGCGATCGCCATCACGGCGATGCCCTCACCCCGTCCGATCCACCCCATGCCTTCGTTCGTTTTTGCCTTCACCGATATGTGTGCCGGCCCAGTGAGGAGTGCCTCCGCCAGCCGTTCCTTCATTGCGTCCAGGTAAGGGGCCAGTTGTGGCTTCTCGATGATGACCGTGACGTCGGCGTGCACGAATTGGAATCCCGCTTCCACGACCTTGAGGAAGGCCTTGTTGAGCATCTCGATCGAGTTGGCGCCCTTCCAGTGCGGATCGTTGTCGGGAAACAGGCGGCCGATGTCGCCCAGGCCGGCGGCGCCGAGAATGGCGTCGGTGACGGCGTGGGCGACCGCATCGGCGTCGGAATGACCGGCGAGCCCTTTGGGATGGGGGATTTCTACACCGCCGAGGATGAGCTTGCGGCCCGCGGCGAAGGGGTGTGAGTCGTAGCCGA
>Ga0193723_1000522_pt1 | contig 15155 bp, 14 predicted proteins | sample H2m2metaG_FD_143042 | JGI IMG/M metagenome (GOLD analysis project Ga0193723, IMG submission 143042) | Soil microbial communities from a riparian zone of the East river system, Colorado, United States - H2m2 | ecosystem: Environmental > Terrestrial > Soil > Riparian zone | place: USA: East River... | reverse complement strand
GAAGCTGATTACGCTGGCCCGGCGGGGCGACCTACATGCCCGACGCATGGTGCAGCGGCGGATCAAGGACCGGGAGACGCTCGGTCTGCTCTTTCGTGAGATCGGTCCGCGGTTCGCCGCCCGGCCTGGCGGCTACACCCGGATTCTGAAGCTGGGCCATCGTGAGGGAGACGGCGCGGATGTGGCGCGGATTGAGCTCCTTGCCGAGTAGCGGTGCCCCTATTGCTGAAACAAGAAAGGGGACCTTCGGGTCCCCTTTTTTCGGGCTCAGCGCGGGCCTGCAATGGAATCAGCTGGCCTTCTTGATCCGATTGGGATACCAGCGCCGCTTGCTTCGGTTGTTCGCGTGGCTGACGTTGTTGCCGGTGACCGGTCCTTTGGCGCACACGGCGCATACCCGTGCCATAAGCTCCACCCTCTTCATTCGTGTCGTAACGCAGCGAGCCCGTAAAACTAACGAGCCCAGCCGGATGACACAACTCGTCCCCACCGACCACATTGCCTAGAGCCCTCATCACCGGCGTGACCGGCCAGGACGGCTCGTACCTCGCGGAGCTGCTGCTCTCCAAGGGATACGAGGTCGTGGGTGTGGTCCGCCGAACCAGCCACCACAGCTACGAGCGGATCGAGCACCTGCTCGACAGGATCGAAGTCGTCGCTGCCGATCTGCTCGATCAGCACTCCCTCACGGTCGTCTTGCAGGACACGCGGCCCGACGAGGTCTACAACCTGGCGGCTCAATCGTACGTGCCGACTTCGTGGACCCAGCCGGTCCTCACCGGCGAGTTCACCGCACTCGGGGTCACCCGGATTCTCGAGGCGGTCCGCCTGGTCCATCCGTCGGCCAGGTTCTACCAGGCCAGCTCCTCGGAGATGTTCGGCCGCGTGACCGAGACGCCGCAGAGCGAGACCACCTCGTTCTATCCCCGATCGCCTTACGGCGTGGCCAAGGTCTACGGCCACTGGATCACGGTCAACTATCGGGAGTCGTACAATCTGTACGCGGTCAGTGGGATTCTCTTCAACCACGAATCGCCCCGTCGGGGTATCGAGTTCGTCACCCGAAAGGTGACCGACGGCGTCGCGCGGATCAAATTGGGGCTCGCACGCGAGCTTCGGCTGGGCAATCTCGAAGCCCGCCGCGACTGGGGCTTCGCCGGTGATTACGTCGATGCGATGTGGCGCATGCTCCAGCAGCCGTCGCCGAGAGACTATGTCATCGGAACCGGCCGGACCCACAGTGTGGGCGAGCTGGTGGAGGCCGCGTTCGGGCACGTGGGGCTCGATTGGCGCAAGCATGTGGTCACCGACTCGAAGTACATCAGGCCGGCGGAGGTGGACCTGCTCCAGGCCGATCCTTCGAAGGCTCAGCGGGAGCTGGGCTGGACACCTACCGTAGGGTTCCACGAGCTGGTGGCGATGATGGTGGACGCCGATCTCACGCGTTTGCGCGAGCGTCGATGAGCGGCCGTCGTTCGTGAAGATATTGGTGACCGGGGCCGACGGCTTCGTCGGACGTCACCTGGTTCGTCGTCTGGTTGAGACCGGGCACGAGGTGACGGCCGGATGCCGCCCCGGCGGTGAGCCGCTGGATAGCTGGCTGGGCGAGCGGTGGCGGGGAGCCGTACGGGTCAGATCCTTCGAGGTCACCGATTCATCCTCAGTTGAGTCGGCCGTGAGCGCGCCGATAGATGCCGTCGTACATCTGGCTGCGGTGGCGTCCAGCGGCGAGGCTCGGCGTGACCCGGCCGGGGCGTGGGTGGTCAATGCGGCGGGCACTGCCCGCGTAGTCGATGCGGCGGCTGGTCTCCGCGCCGCCGGGTCCGCCGATCCAATCCTACTGGTGGTCTCGACGGCCGAGATCTATGGCAAGGGCAAAGCCTCGCCGCGGCGGGAGAGCGATCCAGTCTGTCCCCAGTCGCCCTATGCGGCCAGCAAGGCGGGCGCCGAGCTCGCGGCCCTCGAGGCCTGGCGCCGGACCGGGCTCCGGGTCGTGATCGCGCGGCCGTTCCCGCACACCGGCGTGGGCCAGACTTTAGGGTACGTCGTTCCGGCCTTCCTCGAGCGGCTGCGCGCTGCCAAGGCAACCAGGGCCACTCAGGTCCCGACCGGGAATCTCGATCCAGTGCGTGACCTCCTCGACGTGCGCGATGTGGTCGAGGCCTACGTGAGTCTCCTGGCAGGTGGCGTACCCGGTGAGGCGTACAACATTGCCCGGGGCGAAGGGGTGACGCTTCGCCAGCTGTTCCAACAGCTCGCCGAGTTCCTGGGGATCCGGGCCGAACCGGTACCCGATCCATCGCTGGTGCGCACCGCCGACATTCCGCATCTGGTCGGCGACTCGGCCAAACTTCGGAAAGCCACGGGATGGTCGCCGACCGTCCCGCTGGAACAGACTCTGCGGGAAATGGTGGATGCCCAAGCGCACTGATCTCTCGACCATCCTCCTCATAGGCTCCGGACCAATCGTGATCGGCCAGGGAGCCGAGTTCGACTATTCGGGCACCCAGGCCGTCAAGGCGCTCAAGGAAGAGGGCTACCGGGTGGTGCTGGTCAACTCGAACCCGGCCACCATCATGACCGATCCCGAGCTGGCCGACCGTACCTATATCGAGCCGGTCACGCCCGAGTGGGTGGCCAAGGTGATCGAGCGGGAACGCCCGGACGCCCTCCTTCCCACCATGGGAGGCCAGACGGGACTCAACGTGGCCATGGCCCTTCAGCGCGACGGAACCCTGGCACGCTACGGCGTTGAGCTGATCGGCGCCAACGAGCGGGCCATCCGTCTGTCGGAAGACCGGGAGGAGTTTGCCCAGGCCATGGAGCGGATCGGCCTGACCACGCCGGAGGGCCGTACGGTACGCAGCGTCGAGGAGGGGCTCGAGGCTGTCGAGGCCACGAATTATCCCGCGATTCTCCGGCCTTCCTTTACCCTGGGCGGTTCTGGAGGAGGCATCGCCTACAACCGCGAGGAGTTCGAGGCTCTGCTCCGCCGTGGGCTGGATCTCTCGCCCGTCGGATCGGTGTTGGTCGAGCGAAGCGTCATCGGCTGGAAGGAGTTCGAGCTGGAGGTCATGCGCGACGGCGCGGATAATGTGGTGATCGTCTGCTCCATCGAGAACCTCGATCCCATGGGCGTCCACACCGGTGACTCGATCACGGTGGCGCCTGCCATGACGCTGACCGACCGCGAGTACCAGACCATGCGCGATTCAGCGATCCGGATCATCCGGGAGATCGGCGTGGCCGCGGGCGGATGCAACATCCAATTCGCGGTAAGTCCTGCGACCGGGGAGCAGCTCGTCATCGAGATGAACCCTCGGGTGTCCCGCTCGTCTGCATTGGCCTCCAAGGCGACGGGGTTTCCGATTGCGCGCATCGGGACCAAGGTGGCGGTGGGTTACCGGTTGGACGAGCTGCCCAACGACATCACCCGGACCACCCCTGCCTCCTTCGAGCCGGTGCTCGACTACGTGGTGGTGAAGATCCCCCGCTTCGCCTTCGAGAAGTTTCCCTCGGCCGATCCCACCCTCACCACGCAGATGAAGTCGGTCGGCGAGGTCATGGCCATCGGTCGGACATTCAAGGAAGCATTTCAGAAGGGGCTCCGCGGACTCGAGGTCGACCGGGCCGGCTGGACCGTCGCCGCCGCCCCGGCGGACGATCGCCTCCAGGACACCAGCCGCGAGGCGGTTCTGGCCGCCATACGAACCCCGACGCCGGAGCGGATTTTTCAGGTCAAGTACGCGCTCCAGCTGGGTATCCCGGTCGACGACATTGCCGAGCGAACGGGAATTGATCCATGGTTCCTGTACCAGCTCGCCGAGCTGCTCGACGCGGAGAAGGAATGGAGTGTAGGGGCGAGGCGTGCCTCGTCCACTGATGCGAAAGCGCACCTTTTGAAGATGAAGCGGCTCGGCTTCTCCGACCGGCAGCTTGCCGACTTGCGCGGCACCAGTGAGACCTCCATCCGTGCCGAGCGTCACCGGCTGGGGATCCGACCCGCGTACAAGACCGTGGACACCTGCGCCGGCGAGTTCCCCTCATCGACTCCCTACCTGTATTCGTCCTACGACGAGGAGAACGAGGCGCGGCCGGAAGGAACCCGCACCGTGGTGATCCTGGGTAGCGGCCCCAACCGGATCGGACAGGGTGTGGAGTTCGACTACTGCTGCGTGCGGGCGGCGCTTGCGTTCCGCGAGCTGGGGTACCGGACCGTGATGGTGAACTCCAACCCGGAGACGGTCTCGACCGACTTCGACATCTCCGACGCGCTCTACTTCGAGCCGCTCACGCTCGAGGACGTGCTCGAAGTCGTCGCAGTCGAGCAGCCCATCGGTGTCGTGGTCCAGCTCGGGGGTCAAACTCCGCTCCGTCTGGCCCGGGCCCTGGAGCGGGAGGGGGTCGCCATTCTCGGCACCTCGCCCGAGGCCATCGATCTGGCCGAGGATCGCGGCCGGTTCGAAGCGATCACCCGGGAGCTCGGCGTGGCTCAGCCCCCGAGCGGGGTAGCGCACTCGGTGGACGAGGCGGTGGCGGTCGCCGCACGGGTCGGGTATCCCGTGCTGGTGCGTCCCTCGTACGTGCTCGGCGGCAGGGCGATGGAGATCGTTTACGACGACGGCTCACTCCGGAACTATTTCGCCCGTACGGTGCGGGTGGCGCCGGAGCACCCGGTGCTGATCGACAGTTTCCTGGAGGATGCCTTCGAGGCCGACGTCGATGCCATCGCCGACGGGACGCGGTGCGTGATCGGTGGGGTCATGCAGCACATCGAAGACGCCGGCATCCACTCCGGCGACTCGGCCTGCGTGCTCCCGCCCTATCTCATCACCGAGGCCCAGGTGGACGAGATGCGGCGGCACACCCGGGCGTTTGCCGAACGGCTCGGTGTCGTGGGCTTACTGAACGTGCAGTTCGCCATCAAGAACGGCATCGTCTATGTGCTCGAGGTGAATCCACGCGGGTCGCGCACGGTTCCGTTCGTCTCCAAGACCACCGGGGTTCCCCTCGCGAGCCTGGCCGCGGCCGTAATGGTGGGGAAGACGCTCGAGGATCTGGGACTCCACGACGATGTGCTTCAACCCTACGTAGCGGTGAAAGAGGCGGTGTTCCCCTTCAGCAAGCTTCCCGGGGTGGACCTCATCCTGGGACCGGAAATGCGCTCGACCGGCGAGGTCATGGGCATCGCCGATTCCTTCGGAATGGCGTTTGCCAAAGCGCAGATCTCGGCGGACGGGGCTCTTCCATTGGCGGGATCGGTATTCGTCACGGTGAACGATCATGACAAGGCAAACGTGACGCCGATCGCCCGCCGCTTCCATGCCCTCGGTTTCAAGATGCTTGCCACCGAGGGTACCGCGCGCTATCTCCGCGCGCGGGGTATTCCGACGGAGCGGGTGCTCAAGGTCTATGAGGGCCGACCTAACGCCATCGACCTGCTGGTGTCCGGGCAGATCCAGCTGCTGATCAACACGCCTCTGGGTAAGCTCACCCAACAGGACGATTACACCATTCGGCGTGCGGCACTCCAACACCGGGTACCCTACACGACGACCCTCTCGGCTGCCTCGGCCGCCTGCGATGCAATCATCGCGCTGCGCAGCCGCGCGGGTGAGGTGAGGCCGCTCCAGGAATGGCACGCACTGGCACGAGAGATGTCGCCCGAGTGGACGGGGTGAGCGCACGGGACAAGAGGTTCATCGCGGCACTCCGGGAGCGGGTCCGCGGGACGGTGCGGGAAGCTGACCCGGTTGCGCGATACTCGACGTACCGGATCGGCGGACCCGCCACGGTGTTGCTCCCGGCCACTCCCCAGGATGTCGCCGCGGCGCTGATGTTGGCTCATGAGTCCGGGGTCCCGTGGTTTGCCGTCGGGCTCGGCTCCAACATCCTGCTTCCGGATGAAGGGCTGGATGCGCTGGTCATCCGTCTCGGTAAGGGACTCGACGCGGTGCGGAGCGACGGTGATTCGTGGACGGTGGGTGGAGGCCTTCCGGCGCCGCTGGCGGCTCGCCGGACAGCGGAGGCCGGGTTTGCCGGCCTGCACATCTTCGTCGGCGTACCGGGAACGGTGGGTGGGGGCGTCTATATGAACGCCGGTTGCCATGGCGGCGACTGGTCCGAGGTCGTGCAGCGAGTCACCGTGGTGGATGCAACAGGGCGCGATAGGGTGCTCGAGCGCCCGGAGATTCCCTTCACCTACCGCCGGAGCGGTCTCGAGGGCAGGATCGTGCTGGAGACCACCGTCCGACTTCGTCCGGAGGAGCCGGGGACGCTGGCGGAGGCTGTGGCCGAAATGTTCGAGTGGCGCCAGCAGGGCACACCCTTCAATCAGCCCTGTTGTGGCAGCGTGTTCAAGAATCCCGCGGGACCCAGCTGGAAGCGGGAGGATGGCTCTCGGACCGCCGGGCAGCTCATCGAGGCAGCAGGGCTCAAGGGCTTCATCGCAGGCGGCGCGCAGGTATCGCCGATGCATGCGAACTACTTCGTGAACACCGGGGAAGCGACGGCCGCCGACGTGCGGCGCCTGATCGAGCACGTGCAGAGCGTGGTTCTGGAGCGCTTCGGGGTACGCCTGGAGCCGGAGGTGAAGTTGATTGGAACCCGAGGGGAATACCTAAATGAAAGTGAGAGGTAAGAGGTGAGAGGTGAGAGGGTCTTGCCTGTCTCCTGTGGCCGTCATCTGCGCCCGCTCACTTCTCACTTCTCACTTCTCACCTAAGATGCCCGACTACTTCGTTCACGAATCCTCGTACGTCGACGACGGCGCGGTAATCGGCCGGGGGACCAAGATCTGGCACTTCAGCCATATCATGCCCGGCGCGGTCATTGGGGAGCGCTGCAATCTGGGGCAGAACGTGGTGGTGATGCCTGGGACCCGGCTGGGCAACAACGTGAAGGTTCAGAACAACGTCTCGATCTATGAAGGGGTCGAGCTCGAGGACGATGTCTTTTGTGGGCCGAGTTGTGTGTTCACCAATGTGGTCAACCCGCGGAGCCATGTCTCCCGGAAGTCCGAGTACCAGCGGACTCTGGTGCGCCGGGGCGCCTCGATCGGGGCCAATGCCACCATCCTCTGCGGCGTGACCCTGGGCGAGTACAGCTTCATCGGCGCCGGCGCCGTGGTCCGGAGTGATGTCCCGCCCTTTGCCCTGATGGTCGGCGTGCCGGCCCGGCGGGTCGGCTGGATGTGCCAGTGCGGGGTGCGGCTCCAGCTCAGGGACGGGAGGGGTGCGTGCGCCGCCTGTGGGGCCAGCTATCGGGAAAGCGAGTCGGTTCTCCGCCAGATTGACCCACCCCGCTGATTCGGCTAAGTTGCCTAGCTGCCGATGGTTCCGCCTCCCCTGGCGCCCTCGCTCGGCCTCCATCGGGCCGAAGCACGGGCGCTTTCCAATGACCGCTCCGGACACACCGGAAGCGAGCAAGGCGTAAGGTCTTTGGTGAACGTACCTCTGCTGGATCTGGTGGCGCAGTATCGCACGATCAAGGACGACGTGCTCACGGCCGTGATGACTGTGATCGAACGGCAGGGCTTCATCATGGGGCCGGAGGTGGCGCAGCTCGAGGCCGAGATTGCCCGACTGTCCCATGCCAGGCACGGCATCGCCTGCGCCAGCGGAACTGACGCGCTACTCCTTCCGCTCAAGGCCCTCGACCTCCGACGGGATGACGAGGTCATCACGACGGCGTTCACCTTTTTCGCGACTGCCGGAACCATCCACAATGCGGGCGGCACGCCTGTGTTCGTGGATATCGATCCCGTCACTTACAACATCTCCCCGGCCGCTGTCGAGGCCGCCATCACCCCCAAGACGAGGGGCATCGTGGTGGTCCATCTCTTCGGACAGATGGCTGCCATGGAAGAGATCACTGCCATTGCCGGACGTCACGGCCTGCCGGTCATCGAGGACGCCGCCCAGTCCATAGGGGCCCGGCGGAAGATTGACGGAGTCTGGCGAATGTCGGGAGAGCTGGGCATGGTGGGGACTCTCTCGTTCTTCCCCACCAAGAATCTGGGTGCCTGGGGTGATGCCGGGCTGATCGTGACCCAGGACGACGCATTGGCCGAACGGTTGCGCCGCCTCCGGCTGCACGGTGGTTCCCGGCAGTATCTTCACGAGGAGGTCGGTACCAACAGCCGGCTCGACAGCCTGCAGGCGGCGGTGCTCCTTGCCAAGCTGCCCCATTTGGCCCGCTGGAACGAGGCCCGCCAACGGAATGCGGCCCGTTACAATGGTGCGTTCAGCGGACAGCCGGCGATCTGTCCGCCGCGCACGGATCCGGCTAATGACCACATCTTTCACCAGTACACCATCCAGGTACCGCAACGCGATGAGCTTCAGGCTCATCTCAAGGCCAAGGGAGTGGGCCACGCGATCTACTATCCGCTGGCCCTGCACCTCCAGCCCTGCTTCGCGCACCTGGGTTATCGCCGCGGCAGTCTTCCGGCCACCGAGGCGGCAATGGACTCGGTGATCTCCCTGCCGATCTATCCTGAGCTGACTCGGGAACAGCAGGACACAGTGATCGGGACCGTCACATCATTCTACGCGTGAGCCGACCGGGATGAGTATCGCGCAGGACCTGATCACCAAGGCGGAGCGCCGCCAGCTCCAGTTCGGCATCGTCGGATTGGGCTACGTGGGACTGCCGCTTGCCGTCGAACTGGCTCAGGCCGGATATCGCGTCCTCGGCTTCGATCTCAATCCCGATGTGGTCGAGGGGCTCAACGCCGGCCGGTCGCACGTGAAGGATGTCACTGATGCGCAGCTTCAGAAGCAATGCGAGCGCTTCAGCGCGACGACCGACATGTCGCGCTTATCGGAGCCGGATGCGATCTCCATTTGTGTTCCCACTCCGCTCTCGAAGTTCAAGGATCCCGACGTCAGCTTCATCGTGGCTGCCACGGAGGCCGTGAAGCGGCGTCTCCGCCGAGGCCAGGCCATCATCCTCGAGAGCACCACATACCCCGGGACCACCCGCGAGATCATGCTCCCGGCGCTGGAGAGCACCGGACTCACGGTCGGCCAGGATTTCTTCCTCGCCTTCAGTCCGGAGCGGGTAGACCCGGGCAACTCCCGCTACGGCACGCGAAACACGCCCAAAGTGGTCGGCGGCATTACCGCCGATTGCCGGCGAGTGGCGGTGGCCCTCTATCAGCCGGCCATCGATACTCTCGTGCCTGTCTCCACGACCGAAGCCGCTGAGCTGGTAAAGCTGCTGGAGAACACCTTTCGGAGCGTCAATATCGGTCTGGTGAACGAGATGGCTATCGTCTGCGACAAGCTGGGAGTGGACGTCTGGGAGGTGATCGACGCCGCGGCCACCAAGCCGTTCGGGTTCATGAAGTTTCTGCCCGGACCCGGGCTCGGGGGACACTGTATTCCCATCGACCCCCACTACCTCGCCTGGAAGATGCGCGGCCTCAACTACAAGACCCGGTTTATCGACTTGGCCGGCGAGCTCAACACTGAAATGCCGATGTTCTGGGTTCACAAACTGGCCGAGGCGCTCAACGGCCAGGGGAAGGCGGTGCGGGGAGCCTCGGTGCTGGTGCTCGGCGTGGCCTACAAGCGGGATGTCGAGGACATCCGGGAGAGTCCGGCACTCGACATCATCCGGCTACTCGAAGGGCAGGGGGCCCGGGTTACCTACTTCGATCCGCATGTTCCCCGCTTCCGGGAGGACGGACAGGAGTTTCGATCGGTAGAGCTCACCCCCGATGTTGTTGCAGCAGCTGATTGCGTCATGATCGTCACCGACCATACCGTGGTGGACTACCGGATGATCAAACGCATGGCCAAGCTGATCGTGGATACCCGGAACGCGATCCCGAAGGAGCTGTGACATGCACGTAGCGATCATCGGAAGTGGTTACGTCGGCCTGGTGGCCGGGGCGTGTCTTGCCGAAACCGGCAACGACGTGACCTGCGTGGACGTGGATGCCGATAAGATCGCCCGCCTGCAACGGAACGAGATCCCGATCTACGAGCCCGGGCTCGAGCCGATGGTTAAGCGGAATCAGGAGGAAGGGCGGCTCACCTTTACCACCGACATCGGTGCCGCAGTCCGGAACGCCCGCGTCATCTTCATCGCCGTGGGAACCCCGCCCGGGGAAGACGGGTCGGCCGACCTCACGCACGTACTGTCGGTCGCGCGCGATGTGGGCCGCCACATGAACGATCCCAAGATCGTGGCGACCAAGTCCACGGTGCCGGTCGGGACGGCGGAGAAGGTGCGGGCAGCGGTCCGATCCCAGACGGAGATCCCGTTCGCCATCTGCTCCAACCCCGAGTTCCTGAAGGAAGGCGCGGCGATCGACGACTTCATGAAGCCGGACCGCGTCGTCATCGGGGTGGACGATGAAGAAGCCAAGGAAATCATGGGAGAGCTGTACGCGCCGTTCACCCGGCAAGGGGGCAACCGTATCCTCTTTATGGACATCGCCTCGGCCGAAGTGACCAAGTATGCAGCCAACGCCATGCTGGCCACCCGGATCTCCTTCATGAACCAGATGGCGCTGTTCTGCGAGCTGGTGGGCGCCGACGTGAACCAGGTCCGCCTCGGCATCGGCTCGGACCAGCGGATCGGACGCGCGTTTCTATATCCGGGGCCGGGTTACGGCGGGTCCTGCTTTCCCAAGGACGTCAAGGCGCTGATCCGAACCTCGGAAGAGCTGGGGCTGTCGCTGGAGGTCCTGAAGGCAGTGGAGCAGGTTAACGAGTGTCAGAAGCTGGTCGTACTGGAGAAGGCCCTCCGCTATCTCGGGCAGAATCTCACTGGTAAGATCGTGGGTATCTGGGGCCTTGCGTTCAAGGCCGAGACGGACGACATGCGCGAGAGCCCTACTATTCCACTCATCGAGGGTCTCCTCGCCGCCGGGGCCAGAGTGCAGACCCACGATCCGAAGGCCACCGACTCCGCGCGCCTGATCTTTGGTGACCGGGTGATGTATGCCGCCGACCCGTACAGCGCCGCCCATGGCGCCGACGCGGTGGCGGTCATGACCGAGTGGCTGGTGTACCGCAATCCGGATTTCGAACGGGTGCGAAAGCTGGTTCGGAGACCCCTGCTCATCGATGGCCGTAACCTTTACGACCCCGACCGCATGGCCACGCTCGGGTTCGAGTATCACGGAATCGGCCGGGGCCGCAGGTGACGCGGCTCCTGGTCACGGGCGCCGCCGGCTTCATCGGCTCGCATCTGATCGAAGCGCTCCTGTCCCAGGGTGATGAGGTCGTAGGGGTCGACAACTTCGACGCCTTCTATCCCCGAGCCGTGAAGGAACGCAATCTGGCCGAGGTCGGTCGCAGGCCGGGGCTTTCCTTCTGGGAGGGGGACATACTGGATGTCGCCGCCGTGCGCGAGCGGCTCACTCCAGACACGGTCATCGTTCACCTGGCTGCCAAGGCGGGGGTACGCCCATCCCTGGCGGACCCGGTCGGGTATGCCCGCGCTAATGTCACCGGCACCGCCGCCGTGCTCGAGGCAGCCCGGCAGGCGGGGGTGTCCCGCATCGTGTTTGGATCGTCCTCCTCGGTCTACGGCGACAGCACACCGGCACCGTTTCGGGAGGACGCCATGGCTGTGGCCCAAGTGTCCCCGTACGCCGCCACCAAGCGGGCGGCAGAACTGCTGCTGAGCTCGGTCGCTCCCATCTACGGCCTCCGGGCGGCATCGCTTCGGTTTTTCACGGTCTACGGCCCCCGGCAGCGGCCTGACCTGGCCATCCATGCGTTCACCCGGGCGATGGTGGAAGGGCGGACGCTGACCGTCTTCGGCGATGGGAGCCAAGCCCGCGACTACACCTACTGCGACGACATCACTGCGGGGGTGCTCGCGGCGATCCGGTGGACCGGCACCGCTCCCGTCGGAGTCGAGACGTTCAACCTCGGCGGGAACCGGTCGATCGCCACCGGCGATATGGTCGCCGAGATCGCGGCGGCGCTGGGGCTGGAGCCGAAAGTCGAGTGGGCGCCCATGCAGCCGGGCGATGTGCAGCGGACCGCGGCCGACCTCACCAAGTCCAGTGCAGTACTCGGTTACACGCCGAAAACGCCGTTTCCGGAGGGTGTTCGCCGCTTCGTTCAATGGTATCGGGAGGCTTATGGCCGGGCAGACTGAGCTCCTGTTGGCACGGGCCAGGGAGCGATTTGTCGTGCAGGACTACTATGGAACCGTCCACCTGCTCGAGTCGGTGGTGGACTCGGGACGTGCCTTCGCCGACGTCCATCATCTCCTCGGCGTATCCCTCTCCTTGCTTGGGCAGGGGCAACGCGCGTTGGGTGAGCTCGAGCGGGCACTCGAGCTGAATCCCCAATACGTCGAAGCGCTCATCCACCGGGGCCTCGTGCTGAATGAGCTCGGCCGGACCGACGAGGCCGAAGAGGCGTTCACTCGCGCCGCCACCAGCCTCACCGAGCCCACCGGAGGCTTACCCGCTCCGGTGGCGGCCCAGCTGGCCAATCGTCATGCCGAGCTGGCAGAGACGTACGCGGGAGCCGGCGCCCTGGATCGCGCCCTTCAGCAGTACGAGCAGGCACTGGAGCTTGGGCCGCAGTTCCACGATCTGCGGTACCGGATGGCGCGGCTCCTGATCGAGGCTGGCCGGCCGCTGGAAGCTCGTGAGGCGCTGGAGGAGGTGTTGCGCGCCAGGCCAAGCTTTGTCGATGCCGAGGCGGCGCTGGGACTCGCGCGCTATCTGTCGGGCGACGCTGCCGGGGCTCGAGAGGTCTGGCAGTCGTGCCTGGAGCGGCGGCCCGAGAACGCGCGGGTCGACGCCTACCTCGCCATGCTGGATCGCGCGGAATAGTGATCCTCCGCCGCTTTCCCCTGCTGGTGACTACGCTCAGCGCGACGGCCCTGATCGGCTGCGGACAGGGAGGCGATCACGAAGCGCAGGGCGATCAGGCCTACGGCTCCGGCCAATACACTCAGGCGTTGGCCGAGTACCGCGCCGCCCTGGCGAAGTCTCCAGACGCACGGGTGTGGGCCAAGGCGGGCGCCGCGGCGCTCCATACAGGCGACCTCGGGATCGCATCCGACGCCTATCTGCGGCTTGCAGCCGAAGATCCGACCCGAGCCGAGGAGGGCGCGGAAGGCTTGGAGACTGTCGCCCGCGCCGCGGAACGCGCGGGGGACGGCAAGCGGCTCGAGGCGGCTGTCATTGGGCTCGGCGCCATCGCGCCCGACCGCTCCGTGGGGCGGTATGCGTTGACCTTGATCCGCCGCCCAGGCGCACAAGCCAGCAATCTCGTTGCCGTGCTGCCTGGCGCCATTGCCGTTGCTCCCGATGCCGAGACGGTGGACTCTCTGCTGGCTGTTTACGCGGTCGCGCTTCGGGAGACGACCGGCTGCGACCAGGCACTCCCTCTATTTCAGGCGGCACTCCGGAGAACCAAGTCGGCCGAGCTTCACTCGCGGGCAGAGGAGGGGGTGGCTGGGTGCTCGCTGGCGCTGGGGATCCGGGCCGAGGCGGGCGGGAAGCTCCAGGACGCGACGCTGTGGTATGCCGCAGCCATCCGGATCGACTCGAGCACCACGGTCGGACGCCGGGCTCTGGTTGGCTACGGCGATGCCCGGCTCAAGCTCGGCGACACTATTGCGGCCGCGCTGGCCTTTCAGGCCGTCGCATCCGATCGGGTGCAGAGCGACTCAATCCGCTACATGGCGGACGACCGCCTCAGCGAGCTCCGCGGACGTTCCTACACCCGTGACACGCTCCACTAGGTCACTCGATGATTCGTCGTTTCTTGGTAGGTCTCGTCGTGCTTCTCGCGGCGTGCGGTGGTGGCCGGGCCGGGCGCAGCGCGGCCACATCGCCCGCGCCGGTGTCGGCTTCCTCCGCCATGCTCAATTCTCTCTGGCACCGGGCCGAGGCCGCGGTGCGGCACGGCAAATGGAGTGACGCGGCCAAGCTGATCGATCGGCTGCTGCTCGAGTTTCCGCCGGGGGATTCGCGGATCGCTCGCGCGCACTTCTATCTGGCGGAAGCCTACTATGCTCAGGGGAGGCACCTGGAAGCGGCCCGCGAGTTCCGGAAGGCCTCCGACGAGACGCCCAACGACCCGATCGCCCCGGAAGCGCTCCTCCGCCTGGGGGACGTCTATGCCGATCTCTGGCGCCGCCCCGAGCTCGACCCCACCTATGGGCAGACGTCGCTGGCAACCTACCAGGAGCTGCTGAACCGCTATCCCGACGCCGCGACGGCCAAACGCGCGCAGCTGCGCATCGACGAGCTCAACGAGCGCTTCGCCTACAAGGCGTACAAATCGGCCATGTTCTACTTCCGATTGAAGGCCTACGATTCGGCCATTCTGTATCTCAAGGACCTGGTGGCCACCTACCCCAAGGCTGCCGTCGTGCCGGATGCACTGGTCAAGCTGGTGCACGCCTATAAGACCCTCGGCTACCGCGAGGACGTGCAGGAAACCTGCGGCTACATCCGACGCTTCCATCCCAGGACACCCGGAGCAAAGGAAGTCTGTCCGACCGAGCCCGCCGGAGCCTGAGCGCCGGATGATCGGCCTGTTCGGCGGCTCGTTCGATCCGGTGCACCACGGGCATTTGATCGTGGGCCAGGTCGCCCGGGAAAAGCTCGGGCTCGAGGTGCTCCGATTCGTCCCCGCGCGCGAGCAGCCGTTCAAACGTGGCCGGCATCGGACATCTCCGGAGCACCGGGCTGCGATGCTCTCGCTCGCGCTCGGCAATACCTCCGGCTTTGCCGTCGAGCACGCGGAGCTGAACCGCCCCGGGCCGTCCTACACCGTGGATACCCTGGACGAGCTGCGGCGGCGAGAGCCTGGGGCTGAGTTCGTTCTCCTGCTCGGCGCCGATGCCGCCGCTGAATTGCCTGCCTGGTATGACGCCGGCCGAATTCCCCAACTGGCGCGCGTGGTTGTCTTTGCCCGCCCAGGAACAGCCCTCCCGGCTTCTCCGTTGGTCTCGCAGAGTATCGAGGTCCCGGCGATCGATATCTCCGCCACCGAGATCCGCCGTCGAGTCCGGGAAGGCCAGTCCGTGCGGTACTGGGTACCCGATCCCGTCGCGGAGTACATCTCGGCCCACCGGTTATATTTGGACCCAGAATGATCAAGACATTGATGACGTCGGTCTTCGGTACGCGGTTCGACCGAGAGCGCAAGCGTATTCAG
>Ga0193723_1000521_pt1 | contig 15174 bp, 16 predicted proteins | sample H2m2metaG_FD_143042 | JGI IMG/M metagenome (GOLD analysis project Ga0193723, IMG submission 143042) | Soil microbial communities from a riparian zone of the East river system, Colorado, United States - H2m2 | ecosystem: Environmental > Terrestrial > Soil > Riparian zone | place: USA: East River... | reverse complement strand
AATGGAAGCGAGACGGCAATGCGATTCATGGTAATCGTGAAAGCGAACAAGGACTCCGAAGCCGGCGCCCTGCCGGACAAGAAGATTCTGGAGGCGATGGGGACGTTCAACGATGAGCTGGTGAAGGCCGGCGTCATGCTGGCGGGCGAAGGACTGCATACAAGCGCGAAAGGCGTGCGCGTCAAATTCTCGGGGAAGCAGCGGATCGTGCGCGACGGGCCGTTTGCAGAGACCAAGGAGCTGATCGCCGGCTTCTGGCTCTGGCAGGTGCGGTCGAAGGAAGAGGCCATCGAATGGCTCAAGCGCGCGCCGTTCGACGGCGGCGAGGAGGTCGAGATCCGGCAGGTTTTCGAGGCCGAGGACTTCGGTGCCGAGTTCACGCCTGAGCTGCGGCAGCAGGACGAGCGGCAGCGCCAGGCCATCGCCAAGAACAAGCAACGCCCGGGGAAATAGCCATGCGATTCATGACGATTGTGAAGTCTCGCGAGACCACCGCGCAGCCGTCGCCGGCACTCATCGACCGGATCAACAAGCTGGCGGAGGACGCGGTCAAACAGGGCACGTTTGGCGGGATGGGCGGTCTTGGGCCGACGGCGTTGGGCGCGCGGGCCCGCCTCGCAAACGGGAAGATCACCGTGACGGATGGGCCGTTCACGGAGGCGAAGGAAATCATCGGCGGGTACGCGATCTTCAACGTCGCCTCGAAGCAGGAAGCGATGGAGTGGACGCAGCGCTTTCTGGAAGCGCACATCGGGCTGTGGGACCAGGACCTGGAAGTCGAAGTCCGGCAGATGATGGATGACCCCTCAGAAGGCTGCTGACGCCATCGATGCGGTCTGGCGGATCGAATCCGCCAGACTCATCGCCGGCCTTGCCCGGATCGTGGGCGACGTGGGTCTGGCCGAGGACCTCGCCCAGGACGCGCTCGTCGCCGCGCTGGAGCAATGGCCCGAGTCGGGCGTGCCCGACAATCCCGGCGCCTGGCTCATGGCCACGGCGAAGCATCGCGCGATCGATCACCTGCGCCGCGGCAAAATGCAGGACCGGAAACACGAGCACCTGGGGCGCGAGCTCGACGAGCGTCAGGTGAGCCCGGAGCCGGCGCTCGCCGAGGCGATCGATGATCACGTGGGTGACGATATGCTGAGCCTGATCTTCACGGCGTGCCACCCCGTGCTCACGACCGAGGCGCGCGTCGCGCTCACGCTGCGGCTGCTCGGCGGATTGACGACCGACGAGATCGCACGGGCGTTTCTCGTCCCGAAGGCGACGATTCAGCAGCGTATCGTGCGGGCCAAGCGAACGCTCGCCGCCGCGCATGTGCCGTTCGAAGTGCCGCGCGGCGCCGAGGTGGCGCAGCGGCTCGAATCGGTGCTCGAGGTCATCTACCTCATCTTCAACGAAGGCTACTCGGCCACGGCGGGCGAAGCGTGGGTACGGCCGGCGCTGTGCGATGACGCGATGCGGCTGGGCCGCATCCTCGCCGAGCTGGCGCCGGCCGAGCCCGAGGTGCACGGCCTCGTAGCGCTGATGGAGATCCAGGGGTCGCGCGTGCGCGCTCGCGTCGGGCCGGGCGGGGAGCCGATTCTGCTGCTGGACCAGGACCGGGGGCGTTGGGATTATCTCCTCATCCGGCGTGGGCTCGGGGCGTTGGAGCGGGCGGAAGCGCTGGGGGGCGCCTACGGACCGTATACGCTCCAGGCCGCGATCGCCGCTTGCCACGCGCGCGCGCGCACGCCGGAGGAGACTGACTGGACCCGCATCGTCGCGTTGTACGACGGCCTGGCGCAGCTGCTGCCGTCGCCGGTCGTGGAGTTGAACCGGGCGGTGGCGCTTGGGATGGCGTTCGGCCCGGCGGCCGGCCTCGAGGTTGTCGATTCGCTGACGACGGACCCGGCGCTGGCGGGTTATCATCTTTTGCCGAGCGTGCGCGGGGATCTTCTCGCCAAACTCGGCCGGTTTGAGGAAGCCCGCGCCGAACTCAGGCGCGCGGCCGAGCTCACCCAAAATGTCCGCGAACGCGGGCTGCTGCTCAAAAAACTGGAGGCATTGTGAAGAAAGAGTGGGCGCCGCAGCTCCTGAGCGTGCTGCGCATCGTGCTGGCGTTCCTGTTCATCCAGGTGGGCACGGCGAAGTTGTTTGCCTTCCCGGCGGCCGTCATGCCCGGCGGAGGCACGGCGGTTGTCGGCTCGCTGCCATGGATCGCTGGGGTCATCGAGGTCAGTGGCGGGCCCCTCATTCTGCTCGGACTGTTCACGCGGCCGGTGGCGTTCGTCCTCGCGGGCGAAATGGCGGTCGCCTATTTCTACGGACACGCGCCTCACGGCTTCTGGCCGGTGCTCAACATGGGCGGGCCCGCGGTCATTTACTGCTTTCTCTTCCTCTATTTCTCAGCAGCGGGGCCGGGGCCCTGGAGCGTCGACGCGCTGCTTGCTCGACGCCGCGCTTCCTCTCCAGTTCCGGTTCGCTGAGTGACGGCGACCGCCTCCCGCTACGATCGCTCGATCGTCGAGGGGCCGCTTCGCGCCGCCGTCTGGAAAATCGCGTGGCCGACGATGCTCACCAATGCGTTCGGCGGTCTGCAGGGAATCGTCGACCACGTGCTGGTCGGGAACCTGGTCGGCTATCAGGCGAACGCCGCGATCGGCGTGAGTTGGCAGATCTTTCTCGTCGTCATCGCCTTCATCTCGTCGCTGTTCACCGGGATGAGCGTGCTGGTGGCGCGGTTCGCGGGCGCGGGCGAGGCCGACAAAGTCGACCGCGTCGTCTACCAGGCATTTCTCACGGCGATCGGCATCTCGCTCGGCATCCTGGCTCCCGTTGGCTACTTCGTGACGCCCTGGCTGCTCAACCTCGTGAACGCCGCCCCGGCGGTGCAGGCCGAAGCATTGCCGTACCTCCGGATCATGTTCGGCTTCTCGAGCGGGATGATGATTTTTTTCATGCTGAGCGGCGCGCTGCGCTCGGCGGGCGATGCCCGCACGCCGATGATCCTCGGCATCGCGATGACGGTCCTCAATCTCCTGCTCAACATCGTGCTCATCCGCGGACTGGGACCGATTCCGGCATTCGGGACACGCGGCTCGGCGATGGGCACGTGCATTACGGCGGGGTTGCTGGCCGCCTACGCTATCTGGAAGCTCTGGCGCGGCGGTTGGGTCGTCTCGTTTCCGCGCGGCCGCGGCCTGGGGCCGGATTGGACGATCATTCGAGAGCTGTTCCGGTTCGGACTGCCGACGGGGATCCAGGGCATCGCGATGAACATCGGCGGCGTGCTGATGCTGTCGTTCATCGGCGCGCTCGCGCAGAGCGCCGCCGCGCAGGCCGCGTTCGCCGTGTCGTATACGGAACTGTTTTCGTTGATCACCTGGACGTCGGTGGGCCTGATGGGCTCGGCGGCGGCGGTCGCCGGACAGAATCTCGGAGCCGGGCATCCAGACCGTGCCAATGCGGCCGTCCATATTGCGGCGCGCTACGGCCTGTCAGTCGCTGCGTTCGTGGGCCTGTTCTTTCTCTTCCTGCCGCGGCAGCTGCTCGCCGTCTTCGGGATGCACGACGCCGTGGTGGTGGATGTCGGCGTGCAGCTGCTGCACGTGCTGAGCGTGTCGGGGCTCTTCATCACCGTGGCGCTGGCCTATACCGGAGGCCTGCAAGGAACGGGCGACACGAAGAGTCCGCTCTACATCTCGATGATTTCGCAGATCCTCGTTCCGCTCGGCATCTGCTTCGTGATTCAGCAGATCGGCACACTCAATCCAATCGGTATTTGGCTGGCGATTCTCGCGGGACATGCGACGCGGTGTGCGCTGAGCGTGCTACGGTTCCGGCAGGGACAGTGGCGGACCATCACCGTGGCGCTACGCTAAACGTTTCGTTGTGCCGATGATTGCCCTTGCATTGTCGACCTGCCCCCAGGTATTCCAGAGCAGCACGCCGCGAACGTTGCCGTCCTTGAGGTAGTAGATGATCCCCTCACGGAAGCGTTCCTTCCAGACAGCCTGAGTCTCGAGCCGCGGATCGAGCTCCCCGACCGCTTCGTACCCCAGTGCGAACAGATCTGAATAAAAGAAGGGGAGGTGCGTGTACGGGGTGCCCTTGCCGGCCATGGAGCGGCCCGCCGCCGCGCCCATCGTATTGGCGTTGTCCTCGTGTTCGACCCGCATCCGCATGCCCAGCGCGGGATTGAAGAAATTGGCGACGTCACCGGCGGCGAAGACGTCGGCCGTGCTGGTGCGAAGCAGCTCGTCGACGACGATGCCGTTCTCGACTCGCAATCCCGCCTGCTCGGCCAGCTCCACGTTGGGCTGGATCCCGAGACCGGCGACGACGACATCGACCGGAATGTCTTTGCCGTGGGTCGTCCGCACATTCACTGTGCCGGCGCTCTGCTGCAGGTCAGCCAGGCCCTCGCCGGCCCGCACGTCCACGCCCTGTTCGCGATAATAGTCGACGAGGAATTTCGAGAGATCGGCGGGGAACACGCGCGCGCCGATTCCATCCTCCGGGACGATCATCGTGACATCGCAGCCCACGATTCGCAGCGCCTCGGCTTCCTCCGAACCGATGAAGCCGCCGCCCAACACCGCGAATCGCAAGGTTTGGCCGGCGAGCGCGCGGAGCCGAGTGTAGTCGTCAAAGGTGCGGTAGTAGATGATCTGCCCGGTCTGCATGGGGAGGCGCCGCGGTGTGCCGCCAGTCGCGAGCAAGAGTTTCTCGTACGTGATGACATTGCCGCGATCGTCGGTGACGGTTTTTTGCTTGGTATTGATCGCCGTCACGCGGCGGCCAAGTCGCAGGTCGACGTTGATCTTGTCGGTGCCACGCCAGAGCGTCTTTTCAGGATCGTCCCCCTTCCACAACCCTTTCGACAATGGGGGGCGATTGTACGGCGGATGCGGATCGGCGGAGATGATCCCGATGTTGCCACCTGCGTCGGCCTCGCGGATGGCGTGTGCAGCGGCGTCCGCCGTCATGCCGCCGCCGACGATCACGTAGCGATAGCTCGTCATTCGACGCTTGGGGCAAGCTCGAACGAGCAGCGTGGGTGCTCCCCGCGCTGACAGCATTCGGTCACCGGCGCTCCAGCGACCTCCTCCACCAGGGCCTTGCCGAGCTCGCACATCTCCGGGTGGCCTGACGTCACGGCGGAGAGTGGGCATCCATAACCTTGCAGCCGCCAGCCGTCCGCGGTCTGCTCCACCAGGGCGTCCGCGCCCAGATCGCGAAAGACGGCGGCCGCCGCTTCCATCCGCTGTTTGGGATTGGTGCCGCTGCTCGCCTGATGGGCGGCCTGCGCGCCGACGGCGCGCAGCAGCTGGATGGCCCGCTCACGTCCCTCGGTGCGCACGATCTCTTCGACGAGCTTGGCGAGAATGAGCGCGTAGGCTTTGGGGAACAGCTCCTCGCCCTCGCGCGTGATGCCATACAGTCGGGCGGGTTTCCCGCCCGTGTCGCGCTGGCTGCCCACCTGCGCGACAATGCCGTCGCGGTACAGGGCAGCGATGTGCATCCGCACCGCGTTGTCGGTGAGACCGAGGGCCTCGGCGAGGCTCGTGACCGTGTGACGCGAGCGCCGCAGCAAGCCGAGCAGTCGCATCTGCGTTTCTCCGATCAGCCGTTCCAGCCAGTTGGTCATGCCCCAGAATAGCCTGTAAACACTGATTTGTCTAGTAACACAATGAAATACTTGACAAAGTGTGATTATGCAGTGAACTTGGGCGAACCTGCAAAACCACAGACCCTTCTTAGGAGGTTTGGATGTCGCACTCCGGCCATCGATTGTTCCCCCTCCCCCTCGCTCTGGCGTTCGTTTTCACCACCGTGCTGCATGCCCAGAATCCGACACCGGCACCAGCAGCGGCGCCCGACCTGTCGGACCCCGAAGTCGCGCACGTTGCCGTGACTGCCAACAGCATCGACATCGACGCGGCAAAATTCGCCCAGACTCGCACGCAGAACCCCGCCGTGAAACAGTTCGCCGCCACCATGATCACCGATCATACCGCCGTCAACGCGCAAGCCGCCGCGTTGGCCACGAAGCTCGGCGTCACGCCCGCGGACAACGCCGTCAGCCAGTCACTCGAGAGCGGCGCCAAGCAGGCCCACGCAGCGCTCGAGCCGTTGCACGGCGCCGCGTTCGACCGCGCCTACATGGAGCGTGAAGTCGGCTATCACCAGGCGGTGCTCGACGCGATCGATAAGCTCCTGATCCCGACCACCGAGAACGCCGAGCTGCGCAAGTTGCTCGTGGACGTCCGCCCCGCGATCGCGACGCATCTCGAGCATGCCAAGCAGCTCAAGGCCCAGCTCAGCCCACCGGCGCGGGCCGGCAGGTGATCGTTTGGCTGCTCCTGCTGGCTGTGAGCAGGGCGCCGACGACCCACACGGTCGAGATCCGCGGGATGGAGTTCCATCCCGCGGCTCTCACCGTCGTGGCGGGGGACACGATCGTCTGGATTAACCGGGACATTGTGCCTCACACCGCGACGGCAACCGGTCGCACGAAGTGGGACACGGGGCAGCTTTCGCAGGGGCAGGTTGGTCGCTACGTCGCGCGCGGGGCGGGGGTAGTGCGTTACGCCTGCACTCTGCATCCCACCATGCACGGCAAGCTCGTCATTCGGTAACAAGCGGGACGCGGCGGGCGCGGTCCCACAAGGTGGAGACGCCGAGCTGCCCGGCGACGCGCTCAAACTCGGGCCTGGGACCGTGCCAGCGCAGATCATCGACGTTCGCAAAGACCGGGACGTCCGTCCGGAGCGTCGCCAGCTTCCGGAACAGCAGTGCCAGCTCGCGATGCTCTGCGAGGGCCGCGGCGAGGCGCGCCGCGCCGCGCACCGGCACCTCCCACTGTGTCGAGTTGGCCGGGATTCTTTCGAGATGGACGTAGCGGCCCAGGACGGCGCCCGACGCTTTCTCTCCCCAGCCCGGCACGCCCGGAAACCCGTCGGCCGAGTCGCCTACCAACGCGAGATAGTCCGGAATCGACTCCGGTCCGACGCCAAAGCGCGCGACCACGCCGCGCTCGTCGCGCAGCTCGCGCTTGCGGCGATCGAGCTGGACGACGCGCTCGCCCCGCACGCATTGGCTGAGGTCCTTGTCGGGCGTACAGATGATCACCTGCTCGACAGTGGGGGACTGCGCCGCACGGTGAGCCGCTGCCGCCAGGGCGTCATCGGCCTCGAACTCTTCCATCGCCCAGACCGTGACTCCCATGGCGCGCAGCGCGTCCTCGAGCGGGTGGAACTGCGCCAGGAGATCCGGCTCGATCCCGGCGCTGGTCTTGTAGCCGGCCCAGAGGTCGTTGCGAAACGATTCGATGACGTGATCGGTCGCGACGCCGAGGTGCGTCGTCCCGCCTTCCAGCATGCCGAGGACCGATCCCAGGACGCCGATGATCGCGGCGACTTCGTGGCCGTCACGGCCCTGCTGGTGCGGCATCGCGTAGAAATGCCGAAACAGCTCGTAGGTGCCGTCGAGGAGATGAACCCTCAATGCTGCTGCTGCTGGCGGCGGAGATCGGCCGCGAGCTGATCGCGGAGTGCGCCGATCGCCCGGCCGCGAATGTTGAGGATCCCGCCAGGGAGGTTATCGAAGCGATAGCGCCGCAGCACCAGGAGATAAATCCCGGGATTCCGATCGACGATGCACGTCAGGTCAAACGCCGTCTCGAAATAATGATCGGCATAAATCTGCTTCGCGGCTGCCAGGGTGACACCGGGCAGCTCCGGTGGCGTGTACACGACCAAGTGCGTCACACTCAGAATCGGCCGCAGGCGGGGAAGCATGTCTTCCGACCAGAACAGGATTTCCGCGGCCCCGGCGGGGAGTACACCCCGCGGATAGGTGGCGAGATAATTCTGGAGCGACGGCACGGTCTGATACACATACGGGGATTCGGCGAGCTGTGCGGCGAACGCCTCACTCGAGTGCACGTTCAGGTTGCCGCGATCGTCGTAGATCGCCATCGCCGAGTCGCCGCGCCGGCGGTAATCGGTGACGTACTCCACCAGCCGGCGGCGCGCGTACGCACTCAGCTGCGCCTGCAAATCGGACGGGGGCGCCGACCAATTTATCTCACTATGAATGCGGCGCATGTCGGTGGCCGGCAGCTTCACGACACAGTCGCCCGGCTTGCAGTCCTTCATGTCGGCGACGTCGCGGGGGGTGATCGTGACTGCGGCGACGTCCGCCGCGGCGGCAGGATCGCTGAAGATTCCCACCTGCGTGCGGGTGGGCGTGCGCAGCGACGTGGCAAAGTCACGCAGCGCCCGGACGTACTGCTCGCGCGGGGCGGGCGCCGTGACGATGCCGAACAGGGCGACGTCACGACGGTCCCGCGCGTCGAGCACCTTCACCACCGCCTCGCCGCGTTCGACGGTGCCCAGCTGCTCGGCGTCGAACCCGATGCTCTGCTGGAGGAACTGCGTGAGTTGCGCCGGCCGCTGCGGCGTGGCCGCCTGCAGCAGCACCAGGAAAGTCAGCATAACCCTCCGTCAGATCAGGGAATCGATGGGAAGGTACGAGAAGAATTTCGCGCCCAGGGCGCGCCAGAATCCAGCGTCCGGCTCGCGCGTGAACCGGGCGATCCGGCCGTCTTGCTTTCCGATCCATTCCAGGTGGCCGTCTTCCGACCGCACTTCGTATGCCAGCGCCGGCCCCGCCCAATAGTCGAACAGTCGCGCCACCTCCGCGGCGAGCTCCGGGCTGCTGACGAGCACGCCCACCTCGGTATTCTGGTCGAGCGAGCGGGGATCGAGATTCACCGATCCGATGAAGACCGACGTGCCATCGAACACGAACGTCTTGCCGTGGAGGCTCGCCCGTGAAGAGCCGACGATTCTTGAGGCGCGCGGGCCTCTCGCACCGGCCGCCTCCGGCCGCAATTCGTAGAGCTGCACGCCTTCCGCGAGCAGCGGCCGCCGGTACTTCAGGTAGCCCGCATGCACGAGCCAGACGTCCGTCGCTGCCAGCGAATTCGTCAGCACTTTGATGCTGACGCCGGCTCGGCGCCGCTCGCGGAAGATCGCGACGCCCTGTTTCCCGGGGACGAAATAGGGCGATACGACCAGCAGATTCGAACGCGTGGCGCGGAGATGCGGGGCGATCTGGCCCCTGAGGTACTCATCGCGGCGCGTGCCGGGGGGCGTCGCCAGCTTGTCGGGGGGATCCGCGATCACCCGTCCGACGGCCCAATGCAGGTGCAGCACGTGCGCATTCAGGTCCTTGGCGAGATCGGACTCGGCCAGGGCGCGCGCATACGCGGAGTCGGCCAATTGCGAGCAGCGCTCCCCGAGCTCCTTGCGGGCGGCGGCGAACTGCGTTTCGCTCGGCGTGAACGTGCCGAGCTTCATGATCGGGATCGCGTAACGGCTGTTCCAGTAGGCGTCGAAGCTCTGCGTCGACTGCTGCGCCACAGGGCCGACCGCGAGGACGTCGACGTCCTGAAAGTCGAGCTCGCCGAGGCTGAAGTACTCGTCGCCGATGTTGCGGCCGCCGAGAATCGTGGCGATGCCGTCGGCGATGAACTGCTTGTTGTGCATGCGGCGATTCACGCGCGTGAAGCTGGTGAGCAGCTCGCCCACCCGGTAGAGCCCGGAGCGGTGGACGTAGGGATTGAAAACGCGGATCTCGATGTTCTGATGGGCGTCGAGGCCCGCGATCAGCTCGTCCTTTTTTTCGAGCGTCCCCCAGTCATCGAGCAGCACGCGCACCCGCACGCCACGATCGGCGGCGGCGATGAGGCGATCGATGATCAGGGACCCGGTTTGATCGGGGTGGAAGATGTAGTACTGGAGATCGAGCGTACGGTCGGCGAGCTCGATGAGAAGGGCGCGCGCCACGAACGCGTCGAGGCCCGTCGGCAAAAGTCGGAAGCCGGACCGACCGTCGTTCGTCTCGCCCCGCGTGTCGATCCAACGTTCAAGGCGTGTCAAGCGACGAAAGGTTGTGTCTGGTCAGGTCGTCCGCCAGAGCGCAGAATGTACTCATGGAAACATCAGCGCACGCTTTGCTCAGCCAGTGGGAGAGCTTCTGGGTCATCGTGGGTTCGTCCGCCGGCGGCCTGACCGGCTTGATGTTCGTCGTGGTTGCCCTGGTGAAGGAATCCTCCCTGCCGCGTACTCCCGACTCGCTCAACGCCTTCGGGACGCCCAACGTGATCCATTTCGTCGCCGTCTTGTTGCTGGCGGCGGTCCTCAGTGCGCCCTGGCACCGATTCAAGGATCCGGCGCATGTCGTCGGCGCCACCGCGCTCGCGGGTGTCGTCTACGTGCTGATCGTACTGCGCCGCATGCGCCGGCAGTCGTTATACAAGCCGGTGCTCGAGGATTGGGTGTGGCATCAAATCCTGCCGTTGATCGCCTACGTGGGGTTGTTCGTGGGCGCCGCCGGGCTTTCGCACGAGCAGGGCTGGGCCCTGTTCGCGATCGGTGCCGCTGCGTTGCTGCTGTTGTTCGTCGGCATTCATAACGCCTGGGATACCGTCGCCTACGTCGTGTCGACGGAGAAGGATCGGAAATGACGCTGCACCGCCGGCAACTCCTGAAGACGCTCCTCGCCGTCTCCGTCTTTCCTCGGCTGCCTCGGCCTCCCAAACCGATTCGGATCTCGCACGACGTTGTTGACTGGCTCGCGGTGCGCGACCTCTTTCCCCTCGCGCCCGACTGGACACACCTCTCGAGCTTCCTGTTCGTCTCGCATCCCAAACCTGTGGCCGAGGCCATCGATCATTTCCGGAAGAAGCTCGACTCCGACGCGATGTGGATTGAGTTTGCGGCGTTCAGCGATTCCGAGGGACGGCCATTCACCGCGGTGAAGCGCGCGCTCGCCGACTACATCGGCGGCAGCCCGACCGAGATCGCTTTTACCTCCAATACGACGACTGCGCTCGCGATGGCCTATCACGGGCTGCGCATTCGCCAAGGTCAGGAGGTTCTCACCACCGAGCATGATCATTATTCGCACCATGAGTCGATCCGCTACGCCGCAGCGCGCTCGGGGTGCGGGGTCCGCTACATCCCATTATTCGACACACCGGCTGCGGCGCGCGCCGACCAGATCGTGGAGCGCATCGCCCGGGCGATCACGCCGGCGACGCGTGCGGTCGGGGTGACGTGGGTGCAGTCCTCCACCGGCATCAAGCTGCCGATTGCGGGCATTGCCGAGGCGGTCGCGCGCGCGAATCGCGGCCGAGCGCCGGCCGATCGGTGCCTCCTGATCGTGGACGGTGTGCACGGATTTGCCAATCAGGACGTGGACGTGGCGCGCCTCGGCGCGGATTTCTTCGCCAGCGGTACGCACAAGTGGCTGTTCGCGCCGCGGGGCACGGGGTTCTTGTGGGGCAGGACCGATGCCTGGCCGGAGCTCAGGCCCACGATTCCGAGCTTCGACCCCGACGCGATCGACACGACGTTTGGCGCCTGGAGCGATCGCGCTGAGCTGCCGCCGACGCAGGCGGCCTTCGTGTCGCCGGGTGGCTTCATGGCATACGAGCATCTGCTGGCCATTCCGGCCGCCGTGGCGCTGCACCGCACGATCGGCCGCGACCGCATCGCGAGCCGCATTGCAGAATTGAACGCCGCGTTTCGTGAGGGCGCGGCGCGCATTCCGGGCCTCACGTTGCACACGCCACGCGATCCCGCGCTCTCCGCCGGGATTTCGTGCTTCGAGGTCCGCGGCTTAACCCCGGGACAGGTCGTGGCGCGTCTTGCGGAAAAGAAGCTTCGCACGACAACGTCTCCGTATAAGGTCACCTATGCCCGCGTGTCCGCGGGCATAATGAACAGACCGGAAGAGATCGAGCTGGTCCTGCGCGAAATCCGAGCACTGTCATAAGGAGGGATTGTGCAGTCTCAGAGTTACGATGCCATCGTCGTCGGGTCCGGCATCTCGGGTGGCTGGGCGGCGAAGGAGCTGACGGAGAAGGGCCTTCGCGTCTTGTTGCTCGAGCGCGGCAAGAACATCGAGCACGTCAAGGACTATGTGAACGCGACCAAGGCGCCGTGGGATTATCCGCATCGCGGCAGGCGCACGCGCGCGATGGTGGAGGCCTACCCGGTGCTGAAACGCGACTACCCGCTCAACGAAACGAACCTCGACTGGTGGGCCTCGGACCAGGACTCGCCCTACACTGAGGTGAAGCGGTTCGACTGGTACCGCGGCTACCACGTGGGCGGCCGCTCGCTGATGTGGGGGCGCCAGAGCTATCGCTGGAGCGACTTCGACTTCGAGGGCAACGCGAAGGACGGCATCGCGGTGGATTGGCCAATCCGGTACGCCGAGATTTCGCCCTGGTACGATTACGTCGAACGCCATGCCGGGATTTCCGGATCGCTGGAGCGGATGGCGCAGCTCCCGGATGGAAAGTTCCAGCCGGCGATGCCACTCAATTGCGGTGAGGAGCTAGTTGCCGGCCGGCTCCGGCAGCGCTTCGGGGGCCGGCGGCGGATCATCCCCGGCCGCACGGCGAACCTGACGCGCGCATTGCCGGGACGCTCTCCCTGCCAGTACCGCAACGCGTGCTGGCTCGGCTGTCCCTATGGCGCCTATTTCAGCACGCAGTCCTCGACGCTGCCGGCGGCGGTTGCGACGGGACGGCTGACGCTCAAGCCGTTCGCGATCGCTACGGAGGTGCTGTTCGACCGTGACAAGAAACGCGCGACGGGCGTGCGCGTGCTCGACGCGGTCACGGAGCAAACGACCGACTACACCGCGCGCATCATCTTTCTGTGCGCCTCCACGCTGAATTCCACGTGGCTCCTGCTGCGCTCGGCGACGGAGCTGTGGCCCGGCGGCCTCGGCAGCAGCTCGGGGGAGCTGGGGCACAATCTCATGGATCACCACTTCCGGGTCGGTGCCTCGGGCACACTCGAGGGGCCCGGTCTCGACAAGAAGTACTACTACGGGCGGCGGCCCACGGGATTCTACATTCCGCGCTACCGCAATCTGTACGGTGACAAGCGCGTCTACCTGCGCGGCTTCGGATACCAGGGCAGCGCGAGCCGGCAGGGTTGGTCGCGGGCCGTGGCGGAGTTGGGCGTGGGCGGCGCGTTCAAGGATGAGATGGCGCAGCCCGGTGCGTGGACCATCGGCGCCACCGCATTCGGGGAAATGCTGCCCAATCACAAGAATCAGGTCACGATCGACCCAATCAAGAAGGACAAGTGGGGGCTGCCCGTCCTCTCCATCGATTGCGCCACGGGTGAGAACGAGCGCCTGATGCGCCGGGATATGATGAGCGACATGGCCGAGACGCTCGAGGCCGCCGGCGTGAAGGACGTGGACACCTATGACAACCCCTGCTTCCCCGGCATGGGGATCCACGAGATGGGCACGGCGCGAATGGGGCGCGATCCCAAGACTTCTGTGCTCAATGCACACAACCAGGTCTGGGACGCCCCGAACGTCTTTGTGACGGACGGCTCCTGCATGGCATCGACAGCTTGTCAGAACCCGTCGCTCACCTACATGGCGCTGACCGCGCGCGCGGCGGACTTCGCCGTGGGCGAGCTCAAGCGCAACAATCTCTAACTCGCGAGGCTCACGTGATCGATCGGCGCGAAGCGATCCGGCGCGTCACTGTTTTGCTCGGCGGTGTGGCGCTGGTCGGCAGCGGCGGGCTGGTTGCCGCATGCGAGCGGGCACAGAACCGTGCTGCTGCCACGCGCGAGGCAGGAACCTTTACCGCGCAGGACATCGCGTTTCTCGACGAAGTGGCGGACACGATTCTGCCGGAGACCAAGACGCCGGGCGCCAAGGCGGCGCACGTCGGGGCGTTCATGGCGCTGATGGTCACCGATACGTACGAGGACCGAAATCAGACCATCTTTCGTGACGGCATGGGCAAGTTGAACGCGGCTGCGTTCATGGCGGCGACACCGGCACAGCGTCTGGCGCAGCGCGCGCAGCTGGACCGCGAGCAGAAGGCGTATACGGACGCGAAGCAGACCTCCGATCCGCCGCACTTTTTCCGCTTGGTGAAGGAGCTGACGTTGCTGGGGTATTTCACGTCGGAAATCGGCGGCAGTCAGGCGATGCGCTACCGCGAGACGCCCGGCCGCTTCGATCCCTGCGTGCCGTACAGCCCGGGCGAGACTGCGTGGTCAGGACACGCGTAGTCCCTGTCAGGTCGTCGCGAGATGCGAGTGCAGCGCGCAGCTGCACCGCATCCCTTGGGCCTCGGGAGCGCTGGGAAAGAGATGGTAGTACATCGCGACGACCATCGGGATAAAGACGATGGTGTTGTAGAACAGATGTAGCTCGAGCCGGGGGAACCACAGCTGCAGGATGCTCGTGGGCTGGGCGGCGCCGAAGAACGGCCGGCCCGCGATCACCTGCGCCTGGAGCAGCGCGTGCTCGATGTGATGCCAGAACTGGATCACGAGCGCTACGAGCCACCACGTCCGCGACCGCCCCACGAAGCCCGGCAGCAACAGCCAGATGCCTGCCAGCATGATCAGGGCATATCCGTAGTGCAACACCTCGGAGTGCACGAGCCACGGGAACACCTGGCCCAGAACACCGCGCGCTTGGTGCATCGGCCACCCCAACGCGTACACCTGATAGGCCTGCACCAAATGCTCGGCCCAGTGCGCGAGCACGATCAGCGTGAATGTCCGCAGGGCCCACGCATGCCACGGGCCGTTCAGTTTTGCGATGAAGCCTTTCATCTCAATTCGCCCCGTCTTGCTGCGCAAATCGCACGGCGTAGCCCCCGATACGGGCCCCGTGCTCCTTGCCGCGTTCGATGTCGCTGCGATAGTGAATGCCGCCATAGAGCCGAGAGATGCTCGCCTCGTCTTTCATGGCGTCAAAGTCAGAAGATGCCAGCGGAAAGAGATATGACAAGATCACCGCCGCCGCGGCCGAAAAGGTGGAGTGCCCCGAGGGGTACGACGGGAAATTCGGCAGCCCGATCACCGTCTTGATGTTCGGATCCATCTGAATTGGTCGAGGATTGAAGTACAAGTATTTCACGCCCCAGCAGCCGACCGCGGCATCATGCATGGCGATGTTGAGCAGAGCGAACGTCCGGGCGGCACGGACCTCGCTCATCCGGGCGTCGCGGATGTACTCGGTCGCGATGTCGTTCCAATGCCCCGGGGGCGTGTAGGTTCCCGCGCCGTCGTTCCATTGTACGCGATCGCCAGCTGCGCGCCGCTCAGGTGGTCGACC
>Ga0193723_1000520_pt1 | contig 15187 bp, 18 predicted proteins | sample H2m2metaG_FD_143042 | JGI IMG/M metagenome (GOLD analysis project Ga0193723, IMG submission 143042) | Soil microbial communities from a riparian zone of the East river system, Colorado, United States - H2m2 | ecosystem: Environmental > Terrestrial > Soil > Riparian zone | place: USA: East River... | reverse complement strand
TAGGAGGCGCTGACCCACCTACCGCTCATCCTCACCGGCGGAAGGCCGCCGCGGTATTCCGTGACGTACGGGGGCATCGATGCCTTCAACGCCAGGATGACGGAACAGCGGAAGGACTGGTCGCTGGCCGAGGTGCTGCGGCAGCGGGACGAGGTCCACCACAGACTGGTCGCCTTCATCGAGAGCGTGCCCATCCACGAGGCCGCCGGGGAAACGCGCTTCCTCCGGCGGCTTCGACTCGACACCTATGGCCACTATCCCAAGCACGCGCGGGGCATCCGCCTGTGGCGGGAGCGAGCGGCCGTTCCCGGGCAAGACTAAGATTCCGGGTGTCCATGAATCGCCGTGTCGCCGTAATCGGGGCCGGCGCCGCCGGCTCGATGGCGGCGATCTTCGCGGCCTCGGCCGGCGCCGAGACGCTGCTACTGGAGAGCACCAGAGATGGCGGGCGCAAAATCCTCATCAGCGGCGGCGGCCGCTGCAATATTCTCCCCGCTCGGGTCGACGAACGGCGCTTCGTCACCGATTCGTCGCCGAATACCCTCCGCAAGATCCTCCGTTCGTGGCCGCTGCCGGAGCAGGTCGCCTTCTTCGAGCGGGAGCTGAACCTGCCGCTGGTCGAGGAAGAGGAGTCGGCCAAGCTCTTCCCGGTGTCCAATCGGGCCCGAGATGTACGCGACGGGCTCCTGGCGCTGGCGGCCCGTCGGGGCGCCCGCTTCATGCCGGAGACAACGGTTGTCGGCATCGCTCCCACCTCGAACGGGTGGAGCGTGGAGAGCGATAGTGCGCCGCCGCTCTCGGTGGATGCCGTAGTCGTGGCGAGTGGCGGCCTTTCGGTGCCGGCCACCGGCAGCGACGGGCGGGGGCTCGTGATGCTCGCCAAACTGGGGCATACCATCCACCCGACGTATCCGGCGCTCACCCCCGTCGTGGCCGAGCCGGCGCCCTTCGGGGGGCTCGCCGGCATCTCGCTTCCGGTAACGGTCACGGCACGCGACGATGGCAGGAGCGCAACCGCCACCGGAGGTTTCCTCTTCACGCACCGTGGGTACAGCGGGCCCGCGGTGCTGGACGTCTCCCACGTCCTGGTGCGCTCGCGGATCAACGGAGAGTCGGGGGCTCGGCTCGTCGTACAGTGGACCAGGCGGGACGAGGCGGATTGGGAGGCTGCCCTCAAGCCGGAGGGTACCGGGACCGTGGCGGGGCTGCTCCGGCGTGAGCTACCCGAGCGGCTGGCCGTAGCGATAGCCGCGATGGCCGATATTCCACCCTCCCGTACCCTGGCGCAGCTGCGCCGGGATGAGCGGCTCCGGCTGATCGAGGCGCTGGTCCGTGGTGATCTCCGCTGGACCGCCGACGAGGGCTACAAGAAGGCCGAGGTGACCGGGGGCGGAGTCAGCCTGGCCGAGCTCGATACCCGGACTATGGAGAGCCGGCGCCATCCCGGACTCTTCCTCTGTGGAGAGGTGCTGGACGCCTTCGGTCCGATCGGCGGGTACAATTTCCAGTGGGCCTGGGCCACCGGCCGCGCGGCGGGCAGCGCCGCTGCGCGCCGTCCCTGAGTGGCGCTAGACTTGGATCCATCGTGAACTTCACCTTGAGCGATGCGATTCCCGTCCTGCGGCGCACCCCCGCCATCCTCCGCGCCTGGCTGGGGGACCTTCCTGATACCTGGACCACTCCGAACGAGGGCCCGGACACCTGGAGCCCGTACGACATCGTCGGGCACCTCATCCATGGGGAGCGCACCGACTGGATCCCGCGCACCGAGCTTCTGCTGGCCCATGGCGAGTCGCGGCCGTTCACTCCGTTCGATCGATTTGCCCAATTCGAGGAATCTCGCGGCAAGTCGCTGCATGAGCTGCTCGACACCTTTGCCGAGCTGCGAGCCCAGAACCTCGCCCGCCTCGAAGCGCTGCGGTTGACCCCCGCCGATTTCGAGCGTCGTGGCCGCCACCCCGAGCTCGGTCCTGTCACCCTGGGTCAGCTCCTCGCGACCTGGGTGGCCCACGATCTCAACCACCTGGGACAGATGGCCCGGGTGATGGGCCGGCAGTATACCGGCGCCGTGGGACCATGGCTCGCCTATCTCCCCATGCTGGGAACGCCGCGCCGGTGACGGTAGCTTGAGATAGGGTGGTCAGGTCTGCTTGCGGCGGACGTTTCGCGCTTCCTCGTGCGGTACCACGAAGTCTTCCTCGGTCGGTGGTCGTACCAGCAGGTCAAAGGCAAGAAAGAGGGTCTTCGAGTAGGGGAAGAATGCCACCGGCACCACCAGCATCAGCACGATCGTGCTGATCTGGAACAGCTCCCATGGAGGCGACGGCCACGTCAGCAGGAGGAACCCCACAACCCAGACCGTGAACACCGTCTCCACCGCCATCAGGTTGAAGAAGTAGGCGCCCAGCCAGTAACCCTGTTCCCCTCGCTCAAATCCCAGGCCGCACACCGGGCAGTTCGGCACCAGATGTGACCAGGTGACGAAGACCGGTCCGCCGCCGCAATGCGGGCAGCGCAGGCGCAAGGCGCGGGTGAAGAGGGACGTGACCCGTCGAGGAGCGGATGGCTGGTTAAGTGTCGCGCTGGGCATCGGCGCTCGGACTGAATGTCCTCGGATTGTATCAGTCGGTCCGCCTCACCGCGAGCCCTATCTCACACCCGGCTTAGGGACCGGCGGCGGCGGAACTGGGCTGAGGCCCGAAGGCTGAGTGTCAGGGGCCGTGGGGTGCCGGGTCGTACACTCGAAGCCGGAGGGGCTCGGCCCAGTGAGCAGGCCGCCAGCAGGACGGGCTGAGCCCTATAGGTTGCCCGGGGTTCGCCCACCCCGCCCTGCTGCGGGCAGGAGCTCCCACCTCCGCACAAAAGAACGCAGTGCTTCGGTGGGACATCCTGCCCGCAACAACCCCACCCCGGCAGGAGAGAGCTATGTAAGGATGTGCCGGTTGATCCATCCCTCCAAATCTCCCAATACCGTCTCGAAGCCCCGGTCCGCGAACAGGCCGTGGTAGGCGCCCGGGTACTCCCTGAATTCCCGATCCAGGAAGCGCACTTTGGCGAAGAAGGTGCGGCTCCCATACGGAGGGACCATGCGATCGGCGGAGCCGTGCAGGATGAGGAGCGGCACGGACAAGGTTTCTGCGAGGTGCTGGACCCGGTCGATCGCGGCCGTGACTTCAGTCGACAACCGCGCCGTGCCGCGACGATGAAACAGGGGATCGGCCAGCACCGCTTCGACAACCGAAGGTTCCCGGGCCAGTCCGGTGAGGTCCATCCCGACATTGAGGGAAAAGCGCGGCAGCACGCGGGACATCACCCGGCCCAGGGCCATGAGCACGGGAGGGACACCGACCTCGCCCAGCACCGGAGCCGCCGCGATCACTCCCTCGACCTGGCCGGGGTGGTGCAGCACATAGTCGAGCACCACCAACCCCCCGAGGCTATTGCCCAACAGGAACAGCGGCAGGCCCGGCTCCCACTCCCGGACTCGGCCGACAAATGCCTCGAGGTCGCCGCGGTACTCCTTCCAACTGCCGAGGTAGGCCCGTTGGCCCGGCGAGCGGCCGTTCCCGCGCATGTCGAAGGCGTACAGCGCCACGGCTCTGGCAGGGAAGTGGCTGGCCAGGTTGGGATACAGCCCGCTGTGATCGCCGAGGCCGTGAAGGTTGACGATCACGGCCCGCGGGCGCGCTTGGGTGGGAAGCCAAGCCTGGTAGTAGAGTCCGATTCGGTCGGAGCCGGGAAAGGTTCCTTCCCGGTGCTCATTCGGGTGATTCGCCGTCATGATCTGCTGACGAAGGTGGGGGTTCCCTCGATCAGCCAGCTGTCCGGTGCTGCGACCACCTGGGGCACTGTAATCCGTCGCGCAGTACCCACCTGGGAGAGGGGCTCCTCCTCCGCGGAGAAGTGAAGGTAGTACAGGGAGGTTCCGGCATTCCGCGCGTGCTCGGCGACAAACGCCGCGACCGCGCGCGGGCTGCTTTCAGCGGTGGGGAGTGGTGCCGGCCCCCGTCGGTGTCGCTCCAGGGCTTCGATCGTGACCGAGCGCGGAACCTTCAGCCGACGATACCGCTCGCGCAGGTGCCGCTCATCCTCACGCTGGTCGGCAAGCCGTGGGCGGATGAGATCGCAGGAACACTGGCCCGCCAGGATGCGTACCACCGACTGCGCCGTCGGGTCGATCGATTTGAGGACCTGGGTGGTTTGGGAGTTGGCGAGGTCGGCTCTGAGCGGGGCCGGCAACATCGATCGAACCTCGCTCAGGGTGAGCGGGCTCGCGAGGTACAGGAAGTAGCACATCTAAGTAGTCGCTAGTCGTTAGTCACTAGTCGCCAGTTGCCACTCAAGGATCGAAGCCATGCAGTCAGAAATTCGCGGCGGGATCGACCTAGCGCGTTGCGGATTCTGATGATCTCCGGCAACTAGCGACTAGCGACTAACGACTAGCGACTCAAATCGGCAAATCATCTCGCACCAAGACCAGAATGGCTGCCTGGGGGACGACGAGGTACTTCTTCTCCTCGAAGGTGATCTCGACTGCCGCCTTGCGAAAGAAGATGGCATGGTCGCCGACGCGCGCCTGCATCCCACGGCTCCGGCCCTCCCGCGTGTCCACCTTCCAGGGCTCATCGTCCAAGCTGCTGATGTCGGCCACCGGAGTTCCGGGCCCGGTGGCCACGATCAAGCCGGTCTGAACCTGCTGAGCATCGATGGCGGTCGCGGGCAGATAGAGTCCCACCCGGGTTCGCTCGTCCCCATCCTCGGGAGTGATCAGAACCCGGTCGCCGACCACCAGCAGCTGCTTCTTGGGAAACTCCATCAACGCTTCCCGTTCGCCTTGCCGACCTTCCGCTTTTCCTTGGTGGCCGGCCCGGTCTCTCCGTTTTCTTGTCCGGCGGCTGCGTCGGTCTGATGGATCGTCACCAGGTCCAGGATCCGAAGACTCCGTGTCGCCGTCGGGAGTCGGAGAGTTACCTCTTCCCCCACCTTCCGCCCTCCCAGCGCGCGGCCCAGGGGCGACGCAAGCGAGATGTGGTCGGCGTCGATATCGATCATCTCGGCCAGCACGACCACGTAGGTGTCGGTGTCGTTGGTCTCCAGATCCAGAACCGTGACCCGCGATCCCAGCCCCACCTTGTCGGTCGGCGCCTCGGTGTTCGCGAGCTGGCTCAGCTGGTTGAGCCGTTGATGCAGCTGTCCCAGGCGAGCCTGCACCAACTGCTGCCGCTCGAGTGCCGCCTTGTACTCCGAGTTCTCCCGCAGATCCCCCAGCTCGACCGCCTGGGCGATCGCCTGGGGAAGGAGAACATTCAATTCATGGCTGAGCTGGTCGATTTCGCGGCCCAGCTTCTCCTGCATTTGACGAATCATCGGTGAGACCAGACGTAAAAAGGAATCGGCCCGGAGACAGATCTCTCCAGGCTGGCAAGAGGAATCGCTGTTACAAAGATACCACGCCGGAGCAAGAGGCGGAATAGTGGCTCGCTGTAAAACCATGTTGCCGAAGCTCTTACTATATTGGGCCCACATGTTTGCCCAACCTGTCCTGACGGCGGCCTGCCTGCTGGTGGCGTGCCACCAGAACCCGCCTCCGCCGCACCCCTCGCCGGCCGCGGCTTCGGTCAACACGCCCCCGCTGCCCATCGCACCGGATGCCGTCGCCGAGACGCTCCTGGTGGACGTTCGGTCGCGGGATTCGACCATTCGGGTGGCTGCCCGGTACGCCACCTCGAACAACTTCATGGGTAAGCCGCTCCCGGGATACGAGGCGCCACGGGCGCTGCTCCGGCGAGAAGCCGCGGTTGCCCTGGCCCGAGTGCAGGCCAGGCTGCGATCCAAGGGCCTGGGTCTCCTCATCTACGACGGATACCGTCCGGTGAGGGCGTCGCTTGCCATGGTGGACTGGGCAAAGCGAACCGGCCGCGAGGATCTTCTGAGCCAGGGGTACATCGCCCGGCGAAGCCGCCACAACCTCGGGCTGGCCGTCGACCTCACGCTGGTGGAGCTCCGAACCGGGATCGAGCTCGATATGGGAACGCCGTTCGACACCTTTGCCGAGGCCGCGCACACGGCCAACGCCGAGGGGCGAGTCCGCGAGAACCGGCAGATCCTGGTGCGCGCCATGAAGGCGGAGGGCTTCAGCAACTACGACCAGGAATGGTGGCACTTCAGCTATCCGGTGGAGGGGGCGCTCCCGTTCGATATGGTGATACGGTGATCCCGACTGCTCGGAGTTGTCAGTTTTGGCTCCTTCGGTCGCTGCGCTTCCCCTCGCTCCACTCGGGGCAGGCTCTCAGGATGACAATTCTGGGCGCCGCTATCCTCGCCACACCTTCGTCTACGAATGCCCAGGCCGGCTCTCCCGCCGGGCCGGTACCAGTGGAGCGGCTCCAGGCCCGCCGTGCCGGTCTACTCGCCAGGCTCAAGCTCGGGGTTGCGATCATTCCGTCGGCGCAGCTGAGAAGCATCGAGGGGGACTACCCGCAGGACAGCGACTATCGGGAACACAACGATTTCTTCTATCTCACAGGGCTCGAAGCGCCCGGCGCCTGGCTGGTTCTGGTTACTCGTAAGTCCGGGCAGGACCAGGCCGTTCTTTACCTGCCGGCACGTGACAGCATCAAGGAAAAATGGACCGGGCCCAGGCTGGGGCCGGGAACGGAGGCCGTCCGGCTTACCGGGATCACCGACATCCGGCGGGCCGACAAGGCCGAAACGGAGATCAGGGAACTGGTTCTTGACGCCGGTTCACCTGCCCGCGCGGGTGCTGTGTACCTGTCCGAGGAGCCGCGGCAGGACTCGGAATCTCTGCGCGTCTCGCTGCTCCGGGACGGCAGGCGGAGCCGGCCGATCAAGGTCGAGAATCTCGATCCGGTGATTGCCCGGCTGCGCCTGGTGAAGGACCCGGACGAGCTCTCCCGGCTTCGCCGTGGCATCGAGATAACTGCCGACGCCCTGAAGGAATCGATGAGAATGGCACGGCCAGGCATGTGGGAGTACGAGCTGGAGGCCATCATCGAGTACACCTTTCGCCGCAACGGGGCGGAGCGGGTCGGCTTTCCCAGCATCGTGGCCTCCGGCTCCAATGCCGTCACCCTGCATTACGACGAGAACCGAAGACAGGTACAGCCGGGTGAGCTCGTGGTGGAGGACGTCGGCGCCGAATTCGGCTATTACAGCGCCGATATGACCCGGACGATCCCGATCTCGGGCCGCTTTACCCCACGCCAGCGGGCGCTGTATGACCTGGTACTCGGAACCCAGCAGGCCGCGATCGACTCGGTCCGCCCCGGCACCGATCTGCCGGCACTCAACCGGATAGCGCGGACCTACATGCGAGACCACTCGGGTGATCTCTGCGGGTCCGACTCGTGTGTGCCCTACTTCACCCACGGCCTCTCCCATTGGCTGGGCATGGACGTTCACGACGTGGGGGCATTTGGCGCACGGCTCGAGCCCGGAATGGTTCTGACGGCGGAGCCCGGGATCTACCTTCCATCGGAGGGCGTTGGCATACGGATCGAGGACGACGTGCTGGTGACCTCGGGCGGACACGAAGTCCTTTCGCGCGCGGCCCCGCGCACGGCCGAGGAAATCGAGCAGATCATGGCGCACAGAGTTCCTTGACACCTTGGAAGCCAAAGGGTAAAGTGCGGCTTGCTCACGCTTTCCCTCTGGTTTGCGCGGGATTACCGACAGGATGAACGCGTAATGGCCCTCAGGACCGCTGCCCGGCGCCCTTTCTTCTTGGTCACCGCGCTCTGCCTGCTGTCGTTAGTCCTGGCCGGCTGTAGCGCGGAGCACTATCCGCAGACCACGTTGCTTCCGCGCGGCGACTTTGCCCGGATTGCGGACGATCTGCTGGACACCACGTTCAAGTGGGCGGTCCTCGTGTTCGTTCTGGTGGAAGGCGTTCTGGTTTACGCTATCTTCCGCTTTCGGGGGAAACCAGGAGATCCGGAGCCACATCAAACTCACGGCAACACCACGGTCGAGATCATCTGGACCGTCATTCCAGCGCTCATCCTTGCCGCCATCGCGGTTCCCACCGTCCGAGCCATCTTTCAAACCAACGCGTTGCCCGACAAGAGTGCGTTGACGATCCAGGTCGTTGGGCATCAGTGGTGGTGGGAGTTCCGCTACCCGGAGTACAACCTGACGACCGCCAACGAGATCCATGTGCCGGTGGGTCGGACGGTGTCGCTGCGGATGGGTAGCAACGACGTCATCCACAGCTTCTGGGTACCCCAGTTCGCCGCCAAACGCGATGTGTTCGCCAACCGGGAGACCCGGCTGTGGTTCAAGGCTGAAGTCGAAGGGGAGTATCCGGGACAGTGTGCCGAGTTCTGTGGGATTCAGCATGGCAGGATGGGCTATCGGATCCGGGCTCAGAAACCGGCGGAGTTCGACGCCTGGGTGGCTCACATGCAGACGCTGAAGCCGAAGGGGGCGCCCACCGCCAGCGCCGGTAGCGGGGTTCATACGGCCAGCCAGGGAGCCACGGTCCAGCAGCCCGCAGCCCCACAGGCGGCGCAGGGGAACCAGTACGCCGCAGGGGAGAAGCTGTTCACGGCAAAGGGGTGCGTGGCCTGTCACGCCCTCTACGCAGTGAATGTTCCGAAGGGCATGATCGGGCCGAACCTGGCGAACGTCGGCGCCCGGTCGTACATCGCGGCCGGCACCCTCAAGAATACCGATGAGAACCTGGCGCACTGGATCCGGGATCCCCAGGGCATCAAGAAGGGAGTGCTGATGCCCAACCTCGGCGTGAGCGAGCCTGATTCGAAGACGCTCGCCGCCTTTCTCCGGGCGCACCAGTAGACCCGCATACACCGACAAAGGCTCGTATGGCAACCAGGGTTCTAGATCAGCATCGAGCGCACGCTGCCGCCCATGGCGAGACGAGCGGGCTCTGGAGCTGGATCACCACCGTCGACCACAAGCGCATCGGGATCCTCTACGGCTCCACGGCCTTCTTTTTCTTCCTCCTGGGGGGAGTCGAGGCGTTGTTGATGCGGATCCAGCTGGGGACTCCGGACAACACCTTCCTGTCGCCGGAGAGATACAACGAGCTGTTCACGATGCACGGCACCACGATGATCTTCCTGGCCATCATGCCGCTGTCGGCGATGTTCTTCAACTACATGATCCCGCTGCTGATCGGCGCCAGGGACGTGGCATTCCCCCGGCTCAACGCGTTCAGCTACTGGGTGTTCCTTCTGGGCGGTCTGTTCCTCAACGCGGGCTGGTTCTTCGGGCATGCCCCGGATCAGGGGTGGTTCGGCTACGCCAACCTGACTTCCCGGCAATTCTCTCCCGGGCCCAATGTGGACTTCTGGATGTTCGGTCTCCAGATCCTCGGCATTGCTTCGCTCGCGGCGGCGGTCAACTTCTTCGTGACCATCATCAACCTGCGGGCACCCGGTATGACGCTCATGCGCATGCCGATGTTCGTCTGGATGAGCTTCATCACCCAGGTGCTGCTGCTCCTGGCGTTCCCGGTCATCACGGTCGCCCTCATCCTGCTGATGTTTGACCGGTTCTTCGGGACCCACTTCTTCGTGCCGGCGGGCGGGGGAGATCCGATTCTCTGGCAGCACTTCTTCTGGATCTTCGGACACCCCGAGGTCTACATCCTGATTCTGCCGGCGTTCGGCATCATCTCCGAGGTCCTCCCGGTCTTTTCCCGAAAGCCGCTCTTCGGCTACGCGGCCATGGTGTTCTCCGGGGTCTTCATCGCCTTTCTGGGCTTCGGGGTGTGGAGTCACCACATGTTCTCCACCGGCATGGGACCGATCGCCGACACATTCTTCGCCCTCACCACGATGCTCATTGCCGTCCCTACCGGGGTGAAGATTTTCAACTGGATCGGAACGATGTGGGGCGGATCGCTCCAGTTCCGGACCCCGATGTACTTCGCGGTGGCGTTCATCGCGATGTTCATCATCGGTGGCCTCTCCGGCGTCATGCACTCCTCGCCCCCGGCCGACCTGCAGCAGACGGATACGTACTTCGTGGTCGCCCACTTCCACTACGTGCTGTTCGGGGGGAGCATCTTCGGGCTGACGGCGGGAGCCTACTACTGGTGGCCCAAGATGTTCGGGCGCATGCTCGACGAGCGGCTGGGCAAGATCCACTTCTGGCTCATGCTCATCGGATTCAACCTGACGTTCTTCCCTATGCACTGGGTGGGGCTGAACGGCATGCCCCGCCGAGTGTATACCTATCCGGCCGGGCTGGGATTCGAGTTGATGAACCAGCTGGAGACAGTCGGATCGTTTATTCTGGCCCTCGGCTTCCTCGTATTCCTGGTCAACATCTTCCAGTCCTGGCGCCGGCCGCCGAACGCTCCGGCCGATCCCTGGAACGGTGCCACGCTGGAATGGTCGATTCCCTCCCCGCCGCAGGAGTTCAACTTCCCGGAGACGCCGGAGGTGCATGGGCGTGACGCTCTGTGGGAAATGAAACGCACCCGCGGCCCGCTTCCCGAGCCGGCAAGGGTGAGCGGCGCAGGGATACACCTGCCGAATCCGTCCTACTGGCCGGCGGTCGCGGCGCTCGGTGTCGCCGCCGTGTTTGTCGGCGTCATGCTGCTGGGACACGTCGGGCCCTGGGGGATCGTTGCCGGTGTCGCGCTGCTGTTTTTCGGCGTGTACCGGTGGGCCTTCGAGCCGGCGGGGTGAGGACTGCGCAAATGACATACTGCGTGAACGGTAAACGGTGAACGGGCCCGACCCACCGCCCCGTTTACGGTTCACCGTTCACCGTTCACGCTTCTTCTGACAGGAGTATTTGTGACCGCAGTAGCTCACGACGTACCCCACGGGCTGGAACATGCAACCTCGACCGGGTTGGACAGCCGGAAAGTGGCCATTTGGACCTTCATCGGGTCCGAATGCATGTTCTTCGCCAGCCTCATCTCCAACTACCTGGTCCACAAGGGCAGCAATCTGGTCGGGCCATATCCGCATGATCCCTGGACCTCCCCCGCCGGCGAGCACTTCAAGCCGATTCTCGAGATCCCGCTGGTCACGCTCGGCACCGCGCTGCTGCTGTTCAGCTCGCTGTTCGTCGTGCTGGCCCTGAGCGGTGCGCAGCGGGGAAGCCGGAAGGCGCTGGTCGGGTGGCTCGGTGCCACCATCTTCTGCGGCATCTTCTTCGTCGGGATGCAGGTGTACGAGTTTACCCACTTCGTGCACGAAGGCCTGAAGCTTTCCACCAACCTGTTCGGCGCCAGCTTCTACACGCTGACGGGGTTCCATGGTACCCACGTGACCATCGGCGTGATCTGGCTGATCACCCTCTGGATCCTGGCATTCCGGGGGAAGATCCCGCCATCCAAATCGCTCAACCTCGAGATGGCGGCTCTGTACTGGCACTTCGTGGACGTGGTCTGGATCATCATCTTCCCAGTCGTCTACCTCATCAAGTGAGCGATGGCATCATGGACGCCCACGTGAGCACCGCACACCCGTCCGAGCACTCCCACCCCAGTGCGGCCATGTACGCCAAGGTGGGATTGGTCCTGTTCGTTCTGACCGCACTCGAGGTCGGCCTGTACGAGATTACGTATGGGGAACACGCCGGTGCATTCGCCGACGACATCAAGCCATTCTTCGTGCCGATGCTGCTCCTGATGTCGGCTGCCAAATTCGCACTCGTCGCCATGTTCTACATGCACCTGAAGCAGGACAGCAAGCTGTTCACCGGCGTTTTCGTATTCCCCCTCACCATTGCCGCGGTGATCATCGTCGGGCTGATGCTGTTGATGGCCTATCACATGTCCTTTGCCCGGGCGGGGTGAGGAAGCTAAAGGCGCAGCCCCTAGCCCATAGCCCATAGCAAAATGGACGATCGGGCCCGACCTACCGTCCCCTACGAATGGGCCTGGTCGCTGCATCCCAGCGTTCTCATAGGCACCGGACTTCTCGGTGCCTTGTACTTTTATGGGATCGGACCGTTGCGCCGGCGACTCGGCCTCGGTCCGCCGGCCTCGCCCTGGCAGGTCGCATCGTTCTGCGCCGCACTGCTGGTTCTGCTGCTCTCGCTCAATGGGCCGGTGCATGACCTGAGCGACTACTATCTTTTCTCCGTCCACATGCTGCAGCACCTGGTGCTCACTCTTCTGTTCCCACCGCTGCTGCTGATGGGGATACCCAGCTGGCTACTACAGCCTCTGGTGCGCCGTCCGGGCGTGCTGACGGTGGCCCGGCTCCTCACCCGGCCCTGGTTGGCGGCCCTCCTCTTCAGTGTCTCCATTGCCGCCTGGCATCTGAGCCCGTTTTACGACCTCATGATGCGGAATCACGAGGTGCACATCGCTACCCATCTCTTGTTCATGGTGACCGCGACGCTGATGTGGTGGCCGGTCATGAGCCCGCTGCCGGAGCTGCCGCCACTCCGCCCCGGAATCGGAATGCTCTACCTGTTTCTGGTGGGGATTCCGATGCAGGTAGTCGGCGCGCTGATCACATTCGCGGATGAGGTGCTGTATCCGTGGTATGTCGCCGCCCCCCGGACCTGGGGGCTCTCGCCGCTGGATGACCAGCAGCTCGGCGGGCTTCTCATGTGGGTGCCGGGGAATCTCTGGATGTTTGCCGCGATCGGAGTGTTGTTCTTCCAGTGGGCGAAGGAGGAATAGCTCCTAGCTCCTAGCTCCTAGCTGAGACCGCAAGACAGAGCCAGCCCGCCAGGAAAGCAATCCCACCGAGGGGAGTGATCGCGCCGAGCCAACGCACGCCGGTCAGCGCCAAGGCGTACAGGCTGCCGGAGAAGAGGACCGTTCCCGCGACGAATAGCCAGCCGGCCCATTGGGGCAACGCTCCAGGCCACCGTCCCACGGCCCAAGCCACGGCCAGGAGACCCAGAGCGTGATACATCTGGTAGCGGGCCGCGGTCTCGAACACGGCCAGGTATTCTGGGCTCAGTCGGGCACGCAATGCGTGCGCCCCGAATGCGCCGGCAGCCACCGATAGAAAGGCCGACAGGGCGCCGATCGAGAAGAACAGCCGGTCCATCGCTTCAGTGCGGTGTGAGATGCTGGGCTTCAAGCTCCTCCGGCGAGGTACGCCGGTCTGCCCACGCGGCCAGCGCCGCGGCCACCAGGACCAAGACGATCACGCTGACCCCGACGGTCGTCATGTTGGGTGGAGGCGGGCCGTAGACGCTCGCGAAATAGGTGCCGAGAAGCACGACGACGAGCACGGCGAGCCGCCCCGGGCGGACCCGGTGCCGCTTGGACCCGAGCGCCACGTAGACCGCCAGGCCGAGGCCAAAGACGAGGAGCTCCGCCACCATCGTGGCAACCGGATGATTCCAGAGTCCCAATCCGAGCTTGGGAGAGTCGTTCCCCATGATCGGGAGATCGGGCAGGTGGACCAGCACATCGAGCGGATAGTGCGAGAAGGCCGCTAGACCAACGATGGCAGCCGCCTGCCAATGGCGAGTGGTGTCCCGGGTAGGCCAGGAGTAGTAGCACGCCGCCGCCACAATGCCCCAGGTGAGCGCGCCGACCAGGCTGTGGGAGATGGGATAATCCCAGAATTCCAGGCGGGTGAATGCGCTGTTTTCGGGGACGATCCTGGCGTGCTCCCAGCCGAGGAGCACGAAGATTCCCCACAGAAGATCGAGCAGCTGGGTGGCCACGAACAGCGTGCCGAGGGACAACTTCGGATGGGCGCGCTTGAGGGCGAAGGCGACGCCGTAATGGCCTAGGAACAAGGCCGGGCAGCGGGGCAGCGAGGCGGCGGGGCAGTGCCGATGATCATGGCCATTCCGTGGTGGAGATTGAGGCTGCCAACTTGCGGACAAACACACCCGCTGTCCAGAGACTCTGCGTTCCGCCCCGCTGTCCCGCTGTCCCGCTGCCCCGCTACGAATCCGCCCCGCCGCCCCGCGGCCCCGCTGCCCCGCTTTGAAGCCATGCGCCGCCGTCCACAACCATGATGGCCCCGGTAATCCAGTCTCCCGCTGGGCTCGCCAGATAGGTCACCATCTGGCCGATGTCGTCGGGAGTTCCCCAGCGGCCGAGCGGGATCGAGCCGGCCGCGTATTTCTCCATGCCGAACAGATCGGGCGCATCGCTGCCCGGCGGCGTAAATGCCTTCCGGACCCCCTCGGTCGGGATCGGTCCCGGAGCCACGGCGTTGACGGTGATGCGGTCCTTGGCCCACTCCAGCGCGAGGGTGCGGGTGAGAGCGTCGACCCCGGCCTTGGCAGCGGTCGCATGGGCCATGAGCGGCCAGCCGCGATAGTGCAGCGTCATCGAGATCGAGACGATGCGGCCGGCGCCCTGCGCCTTCATGAGAGGATACACCGCCTGGCAGCAGAAGAAGGTACCGTAGAGATCGGTCTCGACCACGGCACGCCAGCCATTCGGAGAGAGCGACGCGCTCGGGGCGTAGAAGTTGCCCGCGGCGTTGTTGACCAGGATGTCGATCCTGCCGCGGTCGTTGCCCACCCGTTCCACCATCCGCGCGACCGACTCCGGCTCCCGCACGTTGACCTCGACCGCGCTCACTTGTGCGCCGCCGGCGCGAAGCTGCTCCGTCGCGGGCCCCAGGTGCTCGGGCTTCCGGCTGGCGATGGCCACGTGTGCGCCGGCCCCGGCCAACGACGATGCTATTCCGAGACCGATTCCGGTGCCCCCTCCGGTAATCAGGGCCACGTGTCCGGCCAGCAGGTCCGGCTGAAACACCCCGGCGCGGGCACTCACGCGCCCTCGCTCCGAGCGGAAGCGCGCACGGAGAATGCCTCCAGGCGCAGGAGAAAATCCGGGCCTTGGAGCGCCTGGAGCTGAGCCGCTCCCTCGGTGGAAAGGGCCTGCTCCAGGGCCCCGACCTCAGGCGCGCGGCAGAGTCGCTTGATCGCACGGATACTGGAATCCGCCGAGGCCAGCAGCTCGGCGACGATCCGGAGAACACCGTCCTCCAGTGCCGCGTCGTCGATCACCTCTTCCACCAGGCCGATGGAGAGCGCCGTCGCCGCATCGAGCGTTTGGTTGCTCATGAGCAGGCGAAGTGCGCGGCCTACCCCGACCAGACGGGGCAGCGTGAAGGTGGAGCCCCCGTCCGGTACCAGCCCCATCCTCGCAAAGGCCGAGGTAAAGCTGGCGCTGGAACCGGCCAACCGCATGTCGCAGGCGAGCGCGAGATCGAAGCCGAAGCCTGCCGCCGAGCCCTGCACGACTGCC
>Ga0193723_1000519_pt1 | contig 15209 bp, 9 predicted proteins | sample H2m2metaG_FD_143042 | JGI IMG/M metagenome (GOLD analysis project Ga0193723, IMG submission 143042) | Soil microbial communities from a riparian zone of the East river system, Colorado, United States - H2m2 | ecosystem: Environmental > Terrestrial > Soil > Riparian zone | place: USA: East River... | reverse complement strand
CATGGCGGCTCGCGAGCGGGCCAAGGTCGAGGAGAAGGCCGAAGATCAGATCGACAAGATCCTCCAGCCGGACGAGCTGCCTCCGGGCGTCATCCAGCTGGTGAAGGTGTATATCGCCGAGAAGCGGAAGATCTCGGTGGGCGACAAGATGGCGGGCCGGCACGGGAACAAGGGTATCGTCGCCCGGATCGTTCCCGAGGAAGACATGCCGTTCCTGCCGGACGGTACCCCGGTGGATATCGTGCTCAATCCGCTCGGCGTGCCGAGCCGGATGAACGTGGGCCAGATCCTCGAGACCCACCTCGGGTGGGCGGCCCGGATCCTCGGGTTCGAGGCGAAGACCCCGGTCTTCCGCGGAGCCGACGAAGCCGAGATCGGGGCGTTGCTCCGGCTGGCGGGATTCCGCTGGGCCGCGGACGGGCTGCGGCTCCGCACCCGTCCCCCGGAGCCGTCGTCACAGGCGATCACCCGGATGGTGCAGGACCTGAAGAAGGTGGCGCCGAACGGCGACCGTACCACGCTGCTCGAGGCGGGGATCGGGATGCTGGGCTCGCGGAGCGCCTCTCACGAGACTCGGGAGCTGTTCCAGGCGGTCCGTAGCTTCATGGTGGAGGCCGCGAAGGAGCTGGCCGAGCGCGTGCTCGGGGAGCGCCGTCAGGAAGTGGAGTTCCACCGGGCTCAGACCGGGCGCGACGATCTCGGCAAGGAGGAGAAGGCCTACGCCAAGGCGCTGCGCGACTCCGAGAAGGCGGCCGGAGTGTCGGCTGCCGAGGCCCTCGAGGGTGCCGGAATGCCCGCGCTCGCCGCCCTGCTCGGTCCCAAGGCCGAGTCGGACATCGACGCGGCGGCGAATGAGCTGCTCCACGCCGCGGGGCTTACCCCGACGGGCAAGGCGCGCCTCCGCGACGGCCGTACCGGGCAGCCCTTCGAGGGCGAGGTCACGGTCGGGTCGATTTACATGCTGAAGCTCAGCCACCTGGTGGACGACAAGATCCATGCGCGCTCCATCGGCCCGTACTCGCTGGTCACCCAGCAGCCACTGGCCGGCAAGGCGCAGTTCGGTGGACAGAGGTTTGGTGAGATGGAGGTCTGGGCGCTCGAGGCCTATGGCGCCGCGCACGTCCTCCAGGAAATGCTCACGGTGAAATCGGATGACGTGAACGGCCGCAGCAAGGTGTACGAGGCCATCGTGAAGGGGCAGAACCTGCCGGAACCCGGCATCCCCGAGTCGTTCAACGTCTTGGTGAAGGAACTGCAGGCGCTCGGTCTCAAGGTTACCCTCGGTACCACCGAAGCCGGCGACGAATAGAGGTCATCAATGATTGATTTTCGAAGCGGTCGCGAGCCCAAGAGCTCGAGTTTCGACTACATCAGCATTCGTATCGCGGCACCGGAGGAAATCCGGGGTCCCCGCGACCCGAAGGAGCGCGAGCGCCTGGAGCTCCAGGGGCAGCGGACCTGGTGGTCGTGGGGTGAGGTCACCAAGCCGGAGACGATCAACTATCGGTCGTTCAAGCCGGAGAAGGACGGTCTCTTCTGCGAGCGGATCTTCGGCCCGGTCAAGGACTGGGAGTGCCACTGCGGCAAGTACAAGCGAATCCGCTATCGCGGCGTGATCTGCGATCGCTGCGGCGTCGAGGTGACGCTCAGCAAGGTGCGGCGCGAGCGTATGGGCCACATCGAGCTCAGCGTGCCGGTGGCGCACATCTGGTTCTTCAAGACCTTACCCAGCCCGATGGGGAACCTGATCAACATCACCCTGCGAGATCTCGAGCGGGTCATCTACTACTCGAGCTACATCGTGATCGATCCGGGTAAGCAGGAGGTCGAGGAGAATCAGCTGCTGGACGAGGACGAGTACCTGACCCTGCGGGCCAAGGCCCGCGACGAAGGGGACGGCACGTTCAGGGCCGACATCGGCGCGCCTGCCGTACGGGAGCTGCTGGGCCGGCTAGACATCCGGAAGCTGGCGGAGGAGCTGCGCTCCGGCGTGGCCACCGAGACCAGCCAGCACCGCAAGAAGCAGATGCTGAAGCGACTCAAGATCGTCGACGCGTTCCTGTCGTCGGGCGACTCGGGCGATCTGGCCAACGACCCGGCCTGGATGATCCTCGACGTCATCCCGGTGATTCCGCCCGACCTGCGGCCGCTGGTGCCGCTGGACGGGGGGCGCTTCGCCACGTCCGATCTCAATGACCTGTATCGCCGGGTGATCAACCGGAACAACCGGCTTACCAAGCTGATCCAGCACAAGGCGCCGGAGGTCATCCTTCGGAATGAGAAGCGGATGCTCCAGGAGGCGGTAGACGCCCTGTTCGACAACGGGCGCCGCTCGAAGGCGATCCGGGGCCGGGGCAAGCGTCCGCTCAAGAGCCTCTCCGACATGCTCAAGGGCAAACAGGGCCGGTTCCGCCAGAACCTACTCGGCAAGCGGGTGGACTACTCCGGCCGTTCCGTCATCGTGGTGGGTCCCGAGCTCCGGCTCCATCAGTGCGGCCTGCCCAAGGCCATGGCGGTCGAGCTGTTCAAGCCCTTCATCATCCACAAGCTGGTGGAGAAGGGCATCGCCGAGACGGTGAAGCGGGCCAAGAAGATCGTCGAACGGGAGAGCCCCGAGGTGTACGAGATCCTGGAAGAGATCATTCAGGATCACCCGGTCCTGCTCAACCGCGCGCCGACACTCCACCGCCTGGGTATCCAGGCGTTCGAGCCGGTGTTGGTTGAAGGCAAGGCCATCCGGATTCACCCGCTGGTCTGCGCGGCGTTCAACGCCGACTTCGACGGCGACCAGATGGCGGTGCACGTGCCGTTGTCGTTCGAGGCCCAGCTGGAGGCACGCCTCCTGATGATCTCGTCCAACAACGTGCTCAAGCCGTCGGACGGCCGTCCGGTGGCCGAGCCGTCGCAGGACATGGTGCTCGGCAGCTACTTCCTGACCAAGCTGCCGGCCGGCTTCGAGGAGGAGCTGCGGAAGGCGGGTGCCGGGAAGACGGAGGAGACCAGGTCGCGTCTCTGGGCCGGCTGCAAGCACTTCGGCAGCCTGGCCGAGCTGGAGATGGCGCTGCTCAACGGGAGCGTCAGCTATCACACGGCCATCTGCTTCTGGTACATCCCGCCGCGGGAGTCGGAGGACGCGACACCCCGCTGGCTCCGGACCACCGTGGGACGGGTGCTGTTCAACAGCATCCTGCCGCGTCGGGTCGTAGCGGAGCTCGGCTTTCGCGACGAGCTGATGAAGAAGAAGGTCCTCTCGGAGCTGGTGCTCCAGAGCTATCGCCGGGCCGGGCTGGCCGAAACGGTCACGTTCCTGGACCGGCTGAAGGACTTCGGCTTCCGCTTTGCCACCATGGGAGGTGTGTCGATCGGAATCGAGGACCTCGAGATCCCGGCCGAGAAGGCCGAGCTCTTGACCGAGGCGGACGCGCGGGTCAAGCGGTTCCAGCGCGCCTATAACACCGGCCAGATCACCTTCGGCGAGCGGTACAACAAGGTGATCGACGCCTGGACCCACGCCAACAACGACGTGGCCGAGGCGATGATCAACTCGATGCGGGTCTCCCGCGGCGGGTTCAATCCGGTGTTCATGATGTTCGACTCCGGGTCACGCGGCAGCCGCGACCAGATCCGGCAGCTTGCCGGTATGCGAGGGCTCATGGCCAAGCCGCAGAAGAAGCTCACGGGAGGCATCGGCGAGATCATCGAAAGCCCGATCAAGTCGAACTTCCGCGAGGGGCTCACCGTGCTCGAGTACTTCATCTCGACCCACGGCGCCCGGAAGGGCCTGGCCGACACGGCGCTCAAGACGGCCGACGCCGGTTACCTCACCCGCCGCCTGGTCGATGTCGCCCAGGACGTGACCGTGACCGAGGAGGACTGCGGGACGATTCTCGGTCTCGAGATCGCGGCACTCAAGGAGGGCGAGGATATCATCGAGCCGCTCCGGGAGCGGATTCTGGGCAGTGTTGCCAGTGAGGACGTGTTCGATCCCCACGAACTGGACGAGGATGGCGATCCGAAGCTTCTGGTCGAGGCCGGCAAGCTGATCGACGAGGACATCTCGAACGCGATCGACGATGCCGGGATCGATAAGGTCAAGATCCGCTCGGTCCTCACCTGTGAGGCCCGGCGCGGCATCTGCCGGATGTGCTACGGCCGGAACCTGGCCACGATGGATATGGTGGACATGGGCGAGGCGGTCGGGATTCTGGCCGCGCAGTCGATCGGCGAGCCGGGCACCCAGCTGACGCTCCGGACGTTCCACATCGGCGGCACCTCCTCCCGCATCGCCGAAGAGGCGGAGCGGCGGGCGCGGTTGGACGGCAAGGTCAAGTACACTGACGGACTCGAATGGGCGGACGTACCGGTTGAGCTCGAAGACGGCACCAGGGGCTCGAGCCGGGTCGTGCTGACCCGCGAGGACGAGTCGGCGTCGGACGAGAGCAAAGAAGGCATTCTGGTGGTCGATCCCAAGGATCAGAAACGGGTGCTGAATCGATTCCCGGTGCCTGAGGGTGCAGTGCTTCAGGTGAAGGAAGGTGACTCTGTGCTCCGGGAGGATCTGCGCTTTTCCGCGCCGGGCCAGCCGCCACGAGGAACCATTCTCTACACCTGGGACCCGTACAACGACCCGAGCATCATCAAGGCCGACGGCGAGCTGCGCTGGAAGGACCTGGTGCCCGGCGTCACGCTCCGCGAGGAGCTGGACGAGGGCACCGGCCTCCGGAGTATCGTCGTCGTGGCCGACCCCGACCGTGAGCTGCATCCGAGCGTGCTGGTCTACATGCCGAACCGGAAGGACCCGCAGGAATACACCCTGGCCGAGGGCAGCCGCGTCATCTTGGGCTCGCCCACGGATCAGGTGAGCCGGGCAATTGAGATTCCGGACACGGCCAACCCGTGGAGCGCCAAGTTCCACGTGGACGAGCGTCCGATCAACGAGGCGTGGCCGAGCAAGACCAAGAAGGAGAGCAAGGACAAGACGGTGTTCCTCAGCCCGCCGGTGAAGGTGGCCAAGGGCATCACGGTCACCAAGATCCCGCGTCAGGCGTACAAGACCCGGGACATCACCGGCGGACTCCCCCGTATCGCCGAGCTGTTCGAGGCGCGGCGTCCGAAGGATCCGGCCACCATCTCAGAGGTCGATGGTGCGGTGAAGTTCGGCGAGATCAAGCGCGGCAAGCGCGAGATCTTCGTCTATCCGGAGACCCCAGCTGGAGCGGCGGAAGAGGTCGAGCCGCAGCTGTACGAGGTACCGGCCGGCAAGCACCTCCGGGTGCACGAGGGCGACCGGGTGCGGGCGGGCGACCGGCTCACCGAGGGTCCGGTCAATCCGCACGACATCCTGCTCATCAAGGGGCCGCGTGCGGTGCAGGAGTACCTGCTCAACGAGGTCCAGGAGGTCTACCGGCTCCAGGGCGTGCGCATCAGCGACAAGCACATCGGCGTGATCGTTCGCCAGATGCTGCAGAAGGTGCGCGTGACCGAGCCGGGCGATACCGACTTCCTCGAGGGTGAGACGGTGGATCGCCTCACGTTCCGCGACGATAACGAACGCGTCGTGAAGCGGAAGGGTACCGCCGCGCAGGCCGAGCCGGTGCTGTTGGGCATCACCAAGGCGAGTCTCACGACCCAGTCGTTCATCTCGGCTGCGTCTTTCCAGGAGACCACCCGGGTGCTGACCGACGCCGCCATCCGCGGGGCCAAGGACGACCTCCTCGGTCTCAAGGAGAACATCATCATCGGCCACCTCATCCCGGCGGGCAGCGGTATCTACCGTTACGCCGAGATCGATATCGAGCCGCCGGCGGGCTACGAGCCGCCGCCGCCACGGATCGAGGAGGTGCCGGCGGTCGCTGCTCCGCAGCTCACCGCGGCAGGGTTGCTGGCGGACGAGGAATGAAGGCGGGGAAGTGGGGAAGTGGGGAAGTGGGGAAGTAACGGCATGACAGAAGGGCGCCCGGTGTGATCCGGACGCCCTTTTGCTGTGCCTCCCCGCTTATTACTGCTGCTTCGTGTTCTTGCTCTCCATCATCGGCATCCACTTCCCGTCTGGTCCCTGCATGTCCATTCTGAAGGTGTACGACGTGGGGGAGAGCTCCTTGATCACCACCCGCGATTTGACCTTCTTCCCACCCATCATGCCTTCGTCGGTGTAGGTCCAGGTGTCTCCCCGCAAAGTGCCCCGCGGGACGCTGGCCATCGTCATGTTCGAGTTGTCGACCCCGTAATAGGTGTAGACCTTCTCCTCGGTGTTGTAGCCCAGGATCCCAATACTCTTGCTCGGCCCCATGGGCATCTTGCCCTCCGAGCGACAGATCACGCTGTACTTACCGTCGAACCATTCGCAGGTATCGGACGAGGTGAACTTTCCACCAGGGCCCATTGGCCCGGGCTTCAACTCCCCATCCGCGTTCCATTTGCCGACGAAATATCCGAGCCGAGCGTGCTCGGGGCCAGGCTTGGGTGCTTGCGGTGCCTGCGCCGCCGCGGACTGCAGGCTGGCGGCCGACACCATAGCTAATGCAGTAAGCCAGTTAAGTGGTGTTTTCATCGCTCCTCCCTATGGACGGTAGGAATTCCATCACCGGTGGAACATGCGGCGATGGGTCGTACTGCGTCAATCCATTCTCGAGGGACGGGGCGTCTTTCGTTATGGCAAAATGCGCAGCGGCGCGGCGTGGGTCCGAAGCTCAGCCGGTGGATCGGTGGGGAGCACGCCGGTCACGAGGTAGTCACCGGGTTCGACAGCCGCCCCGAGATTGGTCCGCTGCGGCCAGGTGTCGTGGAACTCGAGGATCTCGCCGGGCGCGAGCGAGCGCACCTGCAGAACGGCGGTGACGACGGCCGCGTCCAGTCGACGCCAGACCACCGACCCGTCACGCCGGGAAACAATGATATCGAAGGCAACGGGCCGGCCTTGAAGGTAGGCGGTGGCGGGCTTTCGATCGGTGTTCGTAAGCCGGAGGGTAATCGGCACGGCTTCGCCCGAGCGCACCGTGTCGGGCAGCACGATTTGAAGCGTCATCGAACCGAGACAGTTGACCAACAGGTGTGAGGTGCAGAAGAGCGCTAGAATGTGGTCAACGCTCCGAGCTCCCGCTCGATGTTCGACATCGGGCTATAGGCGTAAAGGGTGCCCACACCGTTCTGGTTGCAGTCGCAGCCCCAGAGGATGCCCGCCAGGGTAACATTGCTGCTGCCCTTGAACACCGGCCCTCCGCTGTCGCCGCTGCGCACCCGTGCGGAAACGAGGTTCTGGCAGAGCTGGACGATATCGGTGCCTGTGACCTGGATGTTCACGCACCGGTTCGTGACTTTGCCGGTGGTCCAGCCGGAGGTGCGACCAACCTTACCGACAGTCTGGCCCACGGAGGCGCTGCCCTCGGCGGTGATGCTGAAGTTGCCGTTGATCGTGACCGAGCCGTTATTGGGCCCGGTCGTCTTGGCGATCTTCCCGAGGCTGGAGGTGGTGGTGGACGCGTACGCCGCCCGCGACGCATCGCTGAATCGGCAGCGAAAGCCAACGGGACATCCGGTCTTACTCGGGGAATAGCCCGGGTCGCTCACCTCGGTGGCGATCTTCGTAGGCGCCGTGGTTTGGAGGGGCTGATAGTACGGAGTTGCTTCCACGCCGCCCTGATGATTGGTGCAGTGGGAGGCCGTGATAAAGGACCTCTGGCCATTGCGGATCGCGTTGAAGCCCAGCGTGCACAAGAAGCCGGGGAAGTTGATCTGGAGCCCACCCACGGCGGGACGCACCTTGCCTCGAAGCGTCGCCGCCAAGCGGATCGGCTCGGTCTCCTGGACAACAACGGCCTCCTGTGGAATTCCCAGCCGCGCTAGGACTCCGCGGATCCGCGCGCTCGCACCCCGCTCAACTCCAATCGTGACTCGGTTACTCGCCTCATCGGCATCGACGAAGACCCCACCCGGGACGCCCAGAACCCCGGTGGACGCCTGGGCCAACCAGCGTTCGAGCTGGGCCCAATCGTACCTGGCAGGGATCACCCGAAGCTGCGACGCCGCGAGGCCCTGGGCTCTCAAGAAGGGAGCCAGCGCTCGCTCGGCGTTGCCCCGCTCGGCCGCATTCTTGAGGTACACGACCGGGGTGCCGCGATCATCCAAGTAGAAGCCCCCAAAACCGGGGACGGCCCGGGCCAGGGAGACGGGGTCATCGGTGGCGCCCTGGATAGCCGGCTGGAAGGATGGAGATTCCGGCTGCGCGGGAGCGACCGGCTCATTTTGATCGGAACAGGCGCCAGCCAGGAGCAAGGCCCCGGCCGTGAACGCCTGGAAAAACCTGCGGCCGTTCATAGAAGCAAACCTCGGACCGTGGAGGGAGAGTCAGGGGAACCCCATCTTCACGTTACAACTGAAAAAGTCGTCGCGCCATTCCTCTATCGCCAGCGGAAGAGCTTCAGGGCCAGGACGAAGCTGCCGACCATCCAGGCCATGATGATGGCCAGCTCCCCGGTGACCCTGTGCCAGCCGGCGCCCCGAAGGATGTTCGCCCGGAGGGCGTCGATCACCGCCGTGAGCGGCAAAGCCTGGATGAAAGGCTGAATCTGTTCGGGAAAGCGGGATGCCGAGAAGAACACCCCCGAAAAGATCCACATGGGGAGCATCACCAGGTTCATCAGCCCCGAGGCGCCTTCCATGGTCTGCGCCCGGGAGGCAATCAGGAGTCCCAGCGAAGCAAAGGCCAGCGATGACACGAGACAGATTGTGGCGAGCAGCGGGAGCGACCCCCGCAGGGGGATGCCGAACACCAGCACTCCGAATCCCAGAAGGAGGCTGACCTCGATTACGAGCAGGGTAAGCCGGGAGAGCACAAACGACGCGAGGTACTGAGACCGCGACATCGGCGTAGCGATCAGGCGCTTGAGCAGCCGCTTTTTCCGGGCATCCACTATGGCAAAGCCCAGTCCCCAGATGCCGCTCCCCATCAGGTTCATCCCCAGCAGCCCAGGCACCAGGAAGTCGATGTAGCGCGCACCGCGCTCCCGGACCAGCTGGTCCCGGACCGCGAGCGGATTCCGGCGTCCGGCGGCGCGCTGGAGCACATCGTCCACCAACAGTCGCGCAGTCCGGCTTTCCGGCCGGCTGTCATCGTAACGGTACTCCAGCTGACCGGAAGCGGAGGGCACGACGACCATGGTCACGTTGCCGATGCGCAGTGCCTCCGAGGCAGCTGAGTCAGTCAGGAGCGAGACATCCAGGCCGTCCGCCCGGCGTAGCGCATCGGCCAGTTGGGCGGCCTGGGTGCCCGTCGTGACTACGGCCACGACGGTGCGGTCGGCGGCTCGGTTCCGAAAGGCGATGCCAAGCCCCGCGGCAAGCAGGACCGGAAAGATGAATACCCAGAACACCGCTTCCGGCTCCCGAAAGAACTCCCGGTACCGTACCCGCGTGAGCTGTACCAGCGGGTGGCCGGTCCAGCGACGACCGGGCTCACTCATCGCGGAGATGTCGCCCGGTGAGCGACACGAAGACGTCTTCCAGCGTGGCGGAGTGGGTCCGGAGCTCGGCCAGCTGGGCGCCCTGACGCCGCAGCTCGGCAAGGAGCGAGGGCATGGCCCGGTGTAGCTCCGATACCTGCAACCGGTAGGTCCCGTTCCGGCGCTCGGCCGCGCATACCCCGTCGATCGCGCGGAGTAGGCTCTCATCGATGGCCGACGGCTCGGCCAGCGCGAACTCGACCACGTGCTCGGCCTCGAGCCGGGCGATGAGCGCCTGCGGGGCGCCGAGGGCGATCATCCGGCCGTGGTCCACGATCGCAACCCGGTCGCAGAGCCGCTCAGCTTCATCCATATAGTGGGTAGTGAGGAGAATGGAGCGGCCGTCGGCCTTGAACCGCTCGATCAGCTCCCAGAGCTGGCGGCGAGACTGGGGGTCGAGTCCGGTAGTCGGTTCATCGAGGAAGAGCAGTTCGGGATCTCCCACCAGCGCGCAGGCCAGGGCGAGCCGCTGTTTCTGCCCGCCGGAAAGGCTACCCACGCGCGATTGCGCCTTCTCCTGCAGCTGGACCATGGCGATGACTTCTGCCGGCCAGGGGCCTCGATCGTAGAAGCTGCGGAACAGCTGCACCGTCTCGTCGACCGTGAGCTTTTCGGAGAACTGAGTCTCCTGAAGGGAAATCCCGAGCCGCTGACGCAGCTCGCGGTCCTGGTGGCCCCAGCCACGGCCAAGCACCAGCACCTCGCCGCTATCGGGCGTGTTGAGCCCCTCGCAGATCTCGACGGTGGTGGTTTTGCCGGCACCGTTGGGCCCTAGCAGGCCGAAGCACTCGCCCGAGTGGACCTCGAGATCGAGGCCGTCAACGGCGACGACGTCCTGGTAGGTCTTACGGAGATTGCGGACCTGGAGTGCAATGCCCTGGTGAGGCGTCCTCATGCGAGGAATCATAACGCCACCCCTGAAGCGGTGGCGCGTCGCGCACGAACCTCAATCCTACGGGCGCTTCGTCCACGTGTTGCGGATGGTTTTCCAGGCTCGTTGCCATTCGTCCGGCTGCACCAGGAGCATGTAGCCGGCGAGGATGCCGCCCATGTAGACGGCGGCCTGGACCAGCGGGGAGGGATCGGAAGCAGCGATGAAGAGCATGTCGATTACCTCGTCATTCCTGTGTTCTGAAACATCTGGGCGTTGAGCGCCTGAGTGATCCGCTCTCGCGAGTCCACCAGGTGCGCATGGGTGTAGGCGTCAAGGTCGATGGTTCGCCGGGCCATTGCCCGGTCCAGCTCGGTCGCCAGGTCCGCCAGCGTGGCCCGAGCCAACGTGCGGGCATCTTCGGGGGTGTTGGGGAGCGGATTCACCAACATCCGGATCAGGCTGTTCAGATAGAGCCGCTGCAGGTCGCGCCGGACAGACTCGATGTTGCGCGGCAGGCTCGGCTGGCCACCGGGGCCGGGATATCCGATCTCGGACCAGATCGCGGCGGTGAGCGTCGAGTACAGCTCCGGGATGGTGACGGTCGGCTCGCTCTCGGTCGCGCGCAGCTCCGCGTCCCGAATGCGCTCCAGCACCACCGGGTCGAGCAGCTGCGCGAGGAGGGCGGACTGCTGCGTCGTAGCCCAGTCATGCAAGGGGAAATCGATTCGTCCGTCGCCCGGATTCGAGCCCCAGTGCCGCCAGCGGTCCGGTCCGAGGTGGCTCAGCAACGCGGGCGGGAAGCGATACGCCTTCTCCCCAAATCCGGCTTCGGTGATGAACCTGAGTGCTTCGCGCTGAACGCTTGCCGGCACCGTCACGAAGGCAGGGCGGGCAGCCGGGTCCCCGCGGTGGTCGCGAGCCGTCATTGCACCGCCCAGATACTTGGTCGTGACCAGCAGTGCGTACCACCGGTCCGTCAACAGATCGGCAAAGGTCGAACGCAGGCGGGAGTACCCCTGTCCCGGAGCCACCATTCTGGTGTCGAGCGAATCGAACAACCCGTTGATCAGCGTGACCCGCTCGCGGGCCCACCCTAGTGGATCATCGGTCTGGTCGTAGCGCGACACGGTGGGATCGATCCCCAGCCCACCAAAGCCCGCGTCCTCATCGGTGCCGTAGAGATGCGAGGGTTCAGCGGCCTCGGCGGCGATGCCCTGGAGCGCCTTGAGCTCGGCCTCGGGGCTCCATGAGGAGGGGACCCCTTCCGAGCCCTTGGCCATGGCGACGACCGGCTCGCTGGGACCGAGTGGGGCGTAGCCGTAACGTATGGCCCAACGATCGTAGGAACCGATCGTCGGGGCGTAGAAGTCGCCCTGCTTCTTCGGGTCGAGCGAGAGTGCCGGTGGATTGTAGTCCATCACCGATACCCCGAGCCCGTTCGCCTTGGTATACGACCGATCGCTCAGCTGGGCGCGAGTCACCCCGGCTGAGCCACGGAAGTTGTGGCGGAGGCCGAGGGTGTGTCCCACCTCATGCATGATGAGCGCCTTGAGCGCCTGACCGATGTACAGCCGGAGGGAGGCGGCGGCCTCCGGCTTGTTGCCTGACGCCGCGAGCAGCGCCCGGGTCACCGTGCCCTGCCGGCGCAGGCCTTCTCCCAGGCTGCACAGGCGGCTGTCTCCGTTCATGGCGCTTGCGGCTGAGTCCTCGATGAAAGCGGAGCGCATCGCCAGCTGGGGTGTCACGTACTCGCCCGACTCCCCGCGCCAGGTCTGAATCCACGAGGCGGAGACCAGCACGTCGGCGTTCAGGATCTCGCCGGTGCGGGGATCCACGTTCGACGGGCCGACGGCGTAGACGCTTCGATTGGTGGCGGTCCAGCGCACGGTCGAGTAGCGGGCGTCCTCCGCGCTCCAGAGCGTGTCCTCCGGCGCGTCGAGAACCTGAATCGCGTTGCGGAAACCGGCCTCCTCGAAGGCGTGGTTCCACTCCAGAATGCCCGCCCGCACCCATGGCTTCCACTCGGTGGGGACGGTGCGATCGATATAGTAGACGATCGGCTTGACCGGCTCGCTCAGCGCTGCACCCGGGTTCTGTTTCTCCAGCCGCCAGCGGTTCACGAAGCGAACAAAGAAGCTCTCGGCGGTATCCCGGGAGAAATCCTTGATTGCCGACACGAAATACCCCACTCGCTCGTCGGCGTAGCGGGGTCGCATTGCAGTGGTTGGCAGCTCGAGGAGGGAATAATGAACCCCGACCGGGATCCAGCGGTAATCCGCGACGGCCTCGAGCCCCAGATTGCGGTTCGCCTGATAGGTGAGCCGGACCTCGGCTTCCAGGTTTCCCGGGAAGAGGCGGAGGCGCTCGAGGCTCGAGCGATCCTTATCGAGAAAGAACGTGCCGGTGAGCTTCCGCTGAACCGCGACGCCCTGGAAGAAGGCGCCGAGATCCGCCCAGTCAGACAGCAGGAATGGCGCGACATCGACCAGGATCTCGTTGTTGTCGCGCATGGTGGCGATGGGGAACGACTGCGCGACCGAGTGACCGAAGGAGTAGGCAACGGCCCGAGCCATCGGTGTCCCTGGTGCCGCGACAAAGTGGGGGTTCACCACCCAGAGCTCGATCCGATCCCCGGCCCGGTGGAACCGGACCAGATCGGATCGGACCGAGGTGCCCCCATCGAGGCCGAGCTCGCCGATTCCCTGGGACAGCTGGGTGACGAGGAGGTAGTCCCGGTCGAGCTGACCCGGCGCTAGCGCCAGGTAGGCCTTGTCCCGTTTCCTATAGATAGTGAAGATGCCGCTCTGGATCTGGGCGCCCTTGGTCACCTCGGAGAAGGACTTCCAGGGCTCATCTTTCCGGTCGTCTTCCTGCGGAATCACGACCTCTCGTCCCGTTCGGATGACAGCCGTCGTATCAGCCGACGCAGCCGAGCGCGAGGGACTCGGCGATTCCGGCTGCTGCGCGTGGGCGCTGATGGCGCCGCACCCGGCGAGAAACACGCCGAGGAACCATCGAGCTGATTGGGACACGGCAACTCCGGACGACAGAGGACAAAGTGAAGCGGCCCGCGGCGGGACCAGGTCTGAGCCGGGAAGGGGCAAGTTGGGGGCCGCTATCGAAGTGACGGTAAACCGAGGATTTCAGAGGGGTTGCGAGGCATCGACCTTTCAAAAAGCCCGCCCCGGGGGCAAAAAGCGGTGGGGAGGCGGGGAAACGGGGGTCAGGGTCCGCCCTCCTTGTTTTGGACTCCGACCCATGACATTTTGCAGGGCCCTCGTTACCCCCTCCTTCCTCCGCCTCTCCTAGCTCCGCCGCGCGGGAGCGCGTAGATGACGCAAAGATCTGCGGCCGCGACTGAAGTCGCGCGGCGCCTCTGGCAGCTTTCCGTGGCCGACTCCACCACGCCCGAGGATGTCGCAGTGGCAGCGACCCGCATCTGTACCGGGCTCCGCGTGGGACTCACCCGCTGGGTGGGAGGCATGGGCTATCGCGCGCTCATCGATCGAGCGCTGCTGCTGGCCCGGGCGGAGCATCCAGCGCTCGGCAGTCTGTCGTGCCACGGAGGAGACGAGCCGGTGACCACGGCCGCCGTGCGGGCGCATAGCGCCGCCGAGGTGGGGACCGGCATGGTGGCGTTGGTGGCCGCGTTGGTCGAGTTGCTGGGTCGGATCCTGGGAGAAGAGATGGCGGTGCGTTTGGTCGAGCAGAGTGGCATGCAGAATGAGAGAGAGAGCGCGCGCGGGCCCGAGCGACCGAGAAAGACCGAGCCCGCGCGGAGTCGTGAGCACTGAGTCGAGGAGATAGCGCGATGCCGGTTTTGACTAAGAAGCCACCCCGAAAGCAGGCGAGACCCGAACGTTCTGTGCTGGAGCTCCTGGACACCGGGGTTCCCGGGCTGAACGATGTTCTGGGCGGAGGTCTCCCAGCGCTCTCGTTCAACCTGGTCGCGGGCGGTCCGGGCTCGGGGAAGACGACACTGACGATGCAGCTCCTGTTCGCGAATGCGACCAAGGAGCGGCCCGCTCTGTACTTCACTCTGCTCGGGGAGACGGGGTTGAAGATGCTGCGCTACCAGCAGCAGTTCGCCTTCTTCGATTTCAAGCGGGTCGGGACGGAGGTGCATTTCCTGAATCTCAGCGAGGAGGCCCTGGCCGGAGACCTGGACGGGGTGTTGAAGCGAATCACCGAGGAGGTCGATCACCTTCATCCCGGCATCGTCGTGGTCGACTCGTTCCGGTCCCTGATCCGCGCGCAGGGAAACGACGTTCCCATGGGCGAGCTGGAGAATTTCGTGCAGCGGCTGGCGCTGCACCTGACGACGTGGGAGATCACCTCGTTCCTCATCGGGGAATACTCGGAGTACGAGCTCAGGGATCCGGTGTTCACCGTCGCGGACGGCATCCTCTGGCTATCCCAGGAGGTGAACCGGAACTCGGTCGTCCGAAGGCTCCAGGTCGTGAAAGCGCGCGGCATGGCATCGATGCCCGGCCTGCACACCATGCGGATGACCGACGCAGGGGTGCAGGTGTTCCCCCGCACTCCCGAGCGCCTGAACGATTTTGTCCCCGGCGGACACGAGCGGCTGTCAACCGGCATCGCAGGTCTGGACGAGATGATGGGCGGTGGCATTCCGGTCGGGGATTCGCTGGTCCTGGCGGGCCCGACCGGGACAGGCAAGACGACGTTCGCGATAAAGTTCATTGCGGCCGGGCTCGCAGTGGGCGAGGCCGCCGTGATCGCGATCTTCGAAGAGCATCCGGAGGTGTACCTCCAGCGGGCCAAGAGCGTCGATGTGGACCTGCGCCAGGCGGTGAAGGACAACAAGCTGCGCATCA
>Ga0193723_1000518_pt1 | contig 15218 bp, 19 predicted proteins | sample H2m2metaG_FD_143042 | JGI IMG/M metagenome (GOLD analysis project Ga0193723, IMG submission 143042) | Soil microbial communities from a riparian zone of the East river system, Colorado, United States - H2m2 | ecosystem: Environmental > Terrestrial > Soil > Riparian zone | place: USA: East River... | reverse complement strand
CGACCCGGCGACCGGAAAAATCGTCGATGGAGGGATCGTCGAGCAGACGGAGCGGGTGATGCAAAACCTGCAACAGGTTCTGGAGGCCGCGAGCGTTTCGTGGAAGGACGTCGTGAAGACGACTATCTACCTCCACGATATCTCGCACTTTCCCAGCGTGAACGAGATCTACGGCAAATGGCTCGGTGACGCGCGTCCCGCGCGGTCGACGGTGCAGGTGTCGGGGCTCCCGCGCGGTGGGCTGATCGAGATCGATGCCGTTGCGATCAAGTCGTCGAAGTAGAAAGCGGCTGAGCGAATGAGCACATCCAAGACGCGCGAGGAGTTGTTTCGCCTCACTGAATTCGCGCGCTGCGCCGGTTGAGCGTCAAAAATGGGTCCGGGTGACCTATCCCGCGCGCTGGCCGCGCTTCCAATAAAAACAGATCCGCGATTGCTGGTCGGGCGAGAGACCTTCGACGATGCGGGGGTGTTTCGCGTGTCCGACGATCTCGCGCTCGTCCAGACAGTGGACTTCTTTGCGCCGATCGTCGACGATCCGTTCGACTTCGGGCAGATCGCCGCCGCCAACGCGCTGTCCGATGTGTATGCGATGGGAGGCCAGCCGCTCACAGCACTCAACATCGTCGCGTTTCCGACGAGTGAGCTGCCCCTCGAGGTGCTGACTCAAATACTGGCTGGAGGCCAGGAGAAGGTTCACGAGGCAGGAGCGCTGATCGTCGGCGGTCACACAGTTGTCGACACCGAGCTCAAGTACGGTCTCTCCGTCACTGGACGTGCCCATCCCAACTTTCTGCTCACGAATGCCGGGGCCGTGCCGGGCGACCAGCTCATTCTCACCAAACCGATCGGAAACGGAATTCTCACGACGGCCGCGAAGCGCGGACAGCTTTCCGTGGAAGCGCAGAAGCCGATGCTCGACGCGATGAAGACTCTGAACGGGGTCGCCAGTCGAGCGGCACTGGCGGTCGGAGCGCGGTGCGCCACGGACATCACGGGTTTCGGTCTGCTCGGGCACATGTCACACATCGCACGTGCCAGCAAGGTGACACTTCGCCTGGAGCTTGATTCAATCCCCGTATTCGAGGGAGTGCGCGAAGCCGTGAGGGCGGGCGCAACCACGGACGGAGCAAAGAGAAACGCGGAGTACCTGAAAGACTTTGTCATATGGAAGAAGGGAAGCGACGAGGACCGTGCAATTCTCTTTGATCCGCAGACCTCGGGCGGGCTCTTGCTTTGCGTCAGTCGAAGCGCGGCCGCTAACTATCTTTCACGCGTTGCCGGAGCGGTCGTCATCGGCGAGGTCATCGAACGGGGAGAAGTTGCGATCGAGGTTCAGTGAGACGCGTGGGGGTGGATGGGGCCTGGTGGCTTCCGTGATCTTCAAAATCACTGTGACCCTACTTCGTAGGGTCGGGTGGGTTCGATTCCCACACTCTCCCGCCACTCCACTGGTCGCACCGATTTTTGTGGTTGCCTCGCTCATCGCGGCCCCCGCTCACGCGCAGCAACGCGATAGTGCCCGGGCCGGGGTCCGAGCGCCGAGCCAGCAGCAGGCGCAGCCAACCGCGCGCGACACCACGCCGCGACCGCCGATGAGTCCGCGCCGCGCGTTCCTGACCTCGCTACTCCTGCCCGGCTATGCCCAGACGGTGTTCGGCCGCGACCGCGCGGCGATGCTCTTCACCGTTGTCGAGATTGGCTCGATCGGAATGGCGCGGAAAGCTGCCCTCGATCTGGCCGAAGCTAAGGGAATGCCGAGCGACAGCGTCGTCGCGACCTACCAGATCGATCCGGCCACGGGCCTGGCGGTGCTGGATCCGAAGACGGGACTACCCATTCCCGAAACGTGGGTAACGAGCCGCTACACCACTGATCGTATCAATGCGCGCCGAACACATTACGAGGATTGGATCGCGGCGATCATTTTCAACCATCTCTTTTCCGGAGCCGATGCGTACGTCGCCGCGAATCTGTGGGACTTCCGGACGAACATTGGTGTTGTCGCGACCCCGCATTCGGCTGGCGTTTACGCCAGTCTCAGACTGCGGTGACGAATTCGGCGCCGATCGGCGTATTCGATTCGGGAATGGGCGGGCTCACCGTCGTCCGCGAGATGATCACGCAGCTTCCCCACGAGAGCATCATCTATTACGGTGACACGGCGCGAGTGCCCTACGGGCCGAAGAGCCCGGACACGATTCTGCGCTACAGCCGGGAGATAACCGCCTACCTGCAGGGCGAAGGCGTGAAGGCTGTGGTCATCGCGTGCAATACCGCTACCGCGCACGCACTCCCGGCGCTCCGCCGCGAATTCGACATGCCGGTCGTCGGGGTTATCAGGCCGGGCGCGCGCGCCGCCGCAGAGGCGACGAAGACAAAGCGGGTGGGCGTAATCGGTACTGCGGGGACGATCAAGTCGCGCGCCTACGAGAAAGAAATCCTCAAGCTTCTCCCCGATGCGCAGGTTACAGCGCAGGCGTGCGCGCTGTTCGTACCACTCGTCGAGGAGGGGTGGGTCGACACCGAGCCAACCCGAGCGATCGCGCGTAACTACCTGGCTCCGCTTGTCTCGGCGGAAATCGACACTCTGGTGCTGGGCTGCACCCACTATCCGCTCATGAAAACGGTGATCGGCAATGTCGTCGGTCGCGACGTCAGGTTGATCGACAGCGCTTACGAAACAGCGCGCGAGACGGCGGCGGTCCTGACTGCGAACGCGCTCGAGAACACATCGCCGAATGAGGCGCGCTACCGCTTCATCGCATCCGACGCACCCGACACGTTTCTCGGTCTGGGGCAGGTCTTCCTGGGTTCACCGATAGAGCGAGTCGAGACACACACCCTCGGCTGAGCCATCCGCCTTGCGAAGCTCGATCGCTTCATCCGTCAGCCTGAGATACGTCGGCGCGTCGAGCCACGACCCGGCGTTCGCGAAAATCCTGCCGTTCTCCATTTTCTCGAGCGCAGCGACGTGGGAGTGCCCGTAAACGAGGAGGTCGAGATCCTTGGCGCTCTCCAGCTGCCGCTTGGCGTATTCGCGCAGACCTCTCCCCTCGTCTCGCGCGCGATAAGTACGACTTGCGTTGGAGCTCCCCTGGGCCAGCTTGCTCGCCCAGTCGGGATGCAACAGGGTTCGAAATGCCTTGATCGCCAGCGAATTCCGCATGATAGGCCGAATCATCCGGTATCCGCGATCTTCGCGATCTCTCAGCCCATCGCCGTGCTCGATCCGCGACTTCCACCCCGCGATCGATCCCTCCCAGGGCCCGACATTGTACGACACTCCAACATCCTCGCGGAGGATATCGCCGCCCCAGCAGTCGTGGTTGCCAGCCACCCACAGTATCTCGACTCCCTCGTCGCTCAGCTCGGCGAGCGCGGCAAGCGCGCGAAAGCTGCGGCGCGGGATCACCGTCTTCCACTCGAACCAGAAATCGAACAGGTCGCCATTGATAATGAGCGACTTCGCTTCTCCGCTCAGTCCACGGAGAAACGAAACGAACGATCGCTCGATCTGAGGGCTGGCCACGCCCAGGTGCGCGTCGGAGACGATATAGCAGGGGGCTTTTAGCACGGGCTGAAGTTAGCCGCTCTGCGTGGGGATCGTTAGAAAAAGTCAACATAGAACTACGCAGATGCGAGATGACAGAAGCGTAGACGCCAGTTGCGAGGATTCTCGCAACTCGAGTCTGTGCTTCTGAGATCTCGCATCTGTGTAGTTCTACGTTGTAGTTTCCTCCACCCATGGTCCCCCATTCAAAAAGCAGCACGAGCCACTCGGTCGAGTTCCGGGTTCGCTACGCCGAGACCGATCAGATGCGGGTGGTGTATCACTCCAATTATCTGATCTGGTGCGAAATCGGTCGCACTGAGTTCATCCGCGCGCTGGGAACTCCGTATGCGGAGCTGGAGAGGCAGAACGTCACGCTCGCCGTCGTCGAGGCGAGCATGCGCTTTCACTCTGCCGCGCGCTACGATAATCTGATCCGTGTCACAACCAGAATCACCGACGTGAGGTCGCGCACGCTGACGTTCGATTATGTCATCACCAACGCCGAATCCGGCGAGAAATTCGTCACGGCATCCACCAAGCTCGCCTCGCTGACGCGCGACTCCCGACTCACGACGTTGCCTGAAACTCTTCGCCAGGTACTTCAGAATGCGGTTTCGTAAGCACGCGCTCGCTGCGTTCCTGTTGTTGATATCCGTGCCCGTCTATGGTCAGCGGCTTCCGGCAGGCGTCGGCGATGGGGAAGTGAGTCTATACGCGCGACTCCTGGCGATGACCGACACACGACAGCTCGACACCGCACTCGTTGCGCGGGCTCTCTCGAGCAAGTGGCGTCCATTGAGAGCGGCCGCAGCGCTCGCGATCGGACAAGTCGGCGCCCAACGGGGAATGGCCGGCGTCGGACGGTTGCGCGCCCTTCTCGCCGATGCTGACGTGACCGTCGCCGCGAACGCGGCATATGCGCTGGGCTTGCTACGGGACACCACCTCCATCGGAGATCTGAGTCGCACTCTCTCCGCAAGCCACGAGGTAGCCCGCGAGGCGGCGTGGGCGATGGGTGAGATGGGCGCTCCGGCTCGTGGGGCAATCACCACCGGCCTCAAGAGCGTGAAGGAACATGACACGGCGATCCATTTGCTGCTCGCCGCCGCGAAGCTGCGGCCCTTGCCGCTCGCCGACATCGAGCCGTATCTGCGCGACGCGCACCCTTCCGTGGTCTGGGCTGCAGCGTACGCGATTGCCCGCAACCGCGCGCCGGGCGGCGTGCGTGCTCTGATCGATCTCGAGGCATCGCCCGCTCTCGGCGCAAGGCCGCAGCATCCCGATCGCTCGGCCGACACGTCGCCTCCATACGCCGACTCGGCGACCGGAAACCAGCGGACCCGCGCAGAGATCGCGCGCGGACTCGCGAAGTCGGCCGCCGGAGATTCTCTCGCCGCGCGGGCGTTCATCGTGCTGGCACGGCTCGTAGGCGATGTCGATCCGCACGTCCGTGTCAACGCTGTCCGCTCGCTCGGGACGTATGGTCCCATCGCGAAGCCGAGCCTGATTTACGCAACGCACGACTACGATCCCAACGTGCGCATCGCCGCGGCGCAGAGCTTTGGAACCGTACTCTCCGCGGATGCGACCGATCTCCCGGCGCTATGGGGTGCCGATACTTCGCTGGTCTACCGCTCGTCGCTGCTGACGTCGGCCGTACGCGCTGGTCTTCGACCGCCGGAGCTGACGCAATGGGCGTCAAGTCCCGATTGGCGACTCCGAGCCGCCGTAGCCTCCGCGACCGGGGATACTCTCGACCGTGCGTTCGCGATGTCCCGGGCTGCACCGCTGACGCTCGATCCCGACCCGCGGGTCCGCGAATCCGCTTATGCGGCGATCGCACCGTCGCCTTCGCTGCCACTCGAGGACACCGTGCACGCGCTTCTCGTCAAGGGTCTTCGCGATCCGGACTTCTACGTGCGCGCGACCGTCATTGGCGCACTCGCCGATCGTCCTTCGGCCGCCGACCTCTCCGCTATTCTAGCCAGTTACGGTCAGGCTGGACGCGACTCGGCGAACGACGCGCGACTTGCCGCCATTCAATACGTTGCCGCTCTCTGGAAAAAGGACAGCGCCTCACTGAATGCGGCCTCGCTCGCACAACTGGCGCAAACTCCGGTGCCCGGAGACCCACTCGAGCGATCGGCGGGAAAAGGAATCCCGGCCTGGGCGAATTGGAGTGCCGTGCAGCCAACGGCGAGACCACTCGCCTGGTATGAGGGTGTTGTGAGAACCATCGTGATGCCAGCGTTCGTCGGCAAGACGGTGAACGCGACCATCAACACCGTGCGGGGACCGATTCGCCTCGAGCTCTTCGGAACGGACGCTCCGATAACTGCCTGGAACTTTCTCTCGCTCGCGCGCTCCGGATACTTCCGCAATACGCGATTTCACCGCGTCGTCCCAAATTTCGTTGCACAGGACGGTGACCCGCGCGACGACGGAAACGGAGGCCCGGGCTACGCCATCCGCGACGAGATGAATCCTCGTCGATATGAGCGCGGAGCCGTCGGCATGGCTTTGTCAGGACCGGACACGGGCGGGAGCCAGTACTTCATTACGCATTCGCCACAGCCCCATCTCGACGGCCATTACACCGTTTTTGGCCGCGTCGTACGCGGGTACGACATTCTCGACAAGATCGTCCAGGGTGATTTGATCACGACAGTGGATCCGAAATGAATAAGCTCATTGCTCCCGCACTCCTCGCGACAATGGCGTGCGCTCCCACCGCCGCGCCACTAAAAGGCGTACTGGCGCCAGATCGCTCGCTTCCGTCACTGGCACTGCCTCCTGGTCACCGGCATGTCGTGTTCAAATGGGATTACCAGGAAGGTGATATCGCCGCGCGTGGAGATGGATCAGTGCGTATCGCACCTCCGGATAGTGCGAGGTTGGATTTCTTTCTCGGTGGAGGGTTGGGAGCCGGGGCGGCCGTCCTGATCGGTGATTCACTGCGAGCTCAGCATGCTGAGCTCGCCCGGCGCTACATTCCGCCGACGCCGATGATGTGGGCGTCACTCGGACGGCTGGCAATTCCCGCCCTTCCGGATACGGTTGTCCACATCGACGGCGACGTTTTGCGGGCGGACGTGGGCCGTCCGGTCCAGTGGCGCGTCGCCATCCGCGGCGACACTCTGGTCGGACTCGACCACATCTCACGCGGCAAGATCGTCGAGAGCTTCAGTCGCGACGCGAGCGGAGTTCTCACTTACGAGGCTCCCGGCGCGCGACGGCGTTTGCGTCTCACCGTTCTGCGGGATCAACCTGGATCTTTCGATGCGGCGATTTTCAGCTTATAGTCTTGTCCTGGTCGTGCTGACTGCCTGCATTCCGTATGGCTTTACGGGCGGCGGGCTGCCATCTCACATAAGGACGGTTGCGATCGCTCCTTTCGAGAATCTCACCGCGACGCCGGAGCTTCCACGGGAGCTCACTGAGGCATTGCGAGGCCGGCTGCATGACCGGCTAGGCCTTCGCGACGCCTCCGAAGCCAAGGCAAATGCACTCGTTCGCGGAACGATTCAGCGCTACGAGGTCGATATTCCGATCGGCTTCAGCGCCACCAACAAGCAGGCAACCACCGCCAAGCGCATGCTGCAGCTCGTGGTCGACATCGAGATGGTCGACCAGGTGACGGGTAAGACTCTCTGGCAACGCAAGGGACTGCTGGTCGAGGGACAGTACGAGGAGCGCGGACTGGCCGAGGGAAGGCGGCAGGCCATCGAGCGACTCGTCAACGATGTCATCGAGGGAGCGCAATCGCAGTGGTAAGGCGGCGCGGCGCGACCAGTCTCGGTTGCCTCATACCGATTCTGATTCTGGCCGTCGGCGCATACCTCGCCTACGGTTTCGGCGAAGCATACTTCCGGTACTATCAGTTCAAGGACGCAATGGGGCAGGAAGCCCGGTTCGCCACGACGATTACCGACGAACAAATAACGCGCCGCTTGTCAGCTCTCGCCGACACCCTTGAGCTTCCTCCCGGGGCCGAGCTCATTACTATCACCCGAAGCCCGACCACCATTACGATCTCGAGCGATTACGACGAAGTGATAACTCTTCCGCTCAAAAAGGAACGGGTCCTCCATTTCCACCCCATGGTGATGAGCAGACTCTGACGCCCCGTGATCCCGCGACAAAAATAGCCACACGTACGCAGGCCGAGCGCTGGAGAGCTGCACGCAAGGACCGGGTGGCGTTCACTAACGGAGTCTTCGATCTGCTCCATCCCGGCCACGTCGACCTCCTCATTGCCGCGCGCGGGACTGCGGATGCGCTTATCGTTGGCGTCAACAGCGATGAGTCTGTGCGACGGCTGAAGGGCTCGGGCAGGCCGGTACGCAGCGAGGCGGAGCGCGCGTTCGTGCTCGCCGCCGTGGAATGCGTCGACCTCGTCGTTATTTTCCCGGAAGATACGCCGCTCGAGCTCGTGAAGACTCTGAAGCCGGACGTCATAGTGAAGGGCGGCGATTACACGGAAAGCACGATAGTCGGCGCCACCGAAGTAAAAAGCTGGGGAGGGCGCGTCGTCGTAGTTCCTTTGACACCCGGTCAGTCCACCACGGCCATTATACGGAAGCTCAGTGAAGCCAGCTAAATCCGCCCGCTCTGGACGCTCGACCACCGAGCTGCGACCGATCACCTTCGAGCGCGGCATCGCACCCTACGCCGAGGGCTCGTGCCTCATCATCTTCGGCGCGACGCGGGTGCTGTGTACGGCGTCGGTCGAGGAGGGAGTACCGGGTTGGAAGCGGGGAAGTGGAGAGGGTTGGCTGACCGCCGAATACGCGATGCTTCCCCGCGCGACCCGTACTCGCACGTCGCGCGAGCGAGCCCAGCTTGGAGGTCGCACGCAGGAGATCCAGCGTCTCATCGGGCGGAGCGTCCGCGCGATGCTCGACGATTTCAAGTTTGGCGAATTCACCGTCAAGCTCGATTGCGATGTGCTGGTCGCCGACGGCGGCACTCGCACTGCCGCGATAACCGGAGCGTCCGTGGCGATAGTCGATGCCTTCGACTGGATGGTCACCGCCGGCAAGCTTCCGAGAACGCCGGTCAAGCGGCGAGTCGCAGCTGTGAGCGTCGGTATCATCGATGGGGAGCCCCGACTCGATCTCGATTACGAGGAGGACGTCAGGGCGGAGGTCGACATGAATGTCGTGATGAGCAGTGAAGGAAAGTTCGTCGAGGTGCAGGGCACCGGTGAGCATGGGACGTTCGACCGGGCCCAACTCGATCAGCTCGTCGATCTCGCGATCTCGGGTATCCGGATTCTCGATGCTGCGCAGGTTACAGCTCTTTCTGAGCAGGTCAAAGCTCTATCTGAGTGAGTAGCCAGAGGTTCCTTCTCGCTACGCGAAGCGCCGGGAAGCTGCTCGAGCTGCGCGAGATATTTTCTGATTTCGGGCTCGACGTTGTCGACCTGTCGGCGCTCGGTATCGCGGAGACCGCGGTGGAAGGCGAGCTCGAGCGATACGACACCTTCGAGGACAACGCGCTGGCCAAGACGCGCTACTTCTTCGAGCTGTCCGGTGGGCTGCCGACCTTTGGCGATGATTCCGGAATGTGTGTGGACGCCCTTGGCGGTGAGCCGGGCGTGTTCAGCAAGCGATGGTCGGGTCGCGATGACCTCGCGAGAGCTGAGCTCGACGCGGCCAACAACGCCAAGCTGGTGGCGCGAATGCAGCGCGCGTTGCGTGAGGACCCGGGCGGCTACACCGACACTGGTCGGTACGTCTCGGTCGCGGCGTTCAGGGATTCAGCCGGCGAGGTATTGCGTCGCGGAGAGATCGAGGGACGTGTTTTGCTTACGCCGCGCGGAACCGGAGGGTTTGGCTACGATCCATACTTCGAAGCTCCCGAGCTCGGCGGCACGTTTGCCGAATCATCAATCGAAAATACGGCAGCGTTGAGCCACAGAGCACGAGCGTTTCGTGCGCTTCTCAGCGCGTTGCGCGCGGAAGGCCGGGTATAGTAACTTGCGCGCACCTTCGGGGCGTAGCGTAGCCCGGTATCGCGCCTGCTTTGGGAGCAGGAGGTCCCCGGTTCAAATCCGGGCGCCCCGACTTGCCGATCAGGCCCCAGCGCATCTCGCTGGGGCCTTCGTTTTTGTGCATATTTACGCTGCATTTTCGAGCACCAGCATATTGCATTTGGCCTCGCATTATGCGGCAATTTGCCTTCCTAAAGTGCTTTAAGGTAGTAGCCTAACCATAAGCGCCACAAGTGGTTAGAGTTACCCCGACCTTTGGCAAAGTGGTTGCTATATACCTGGTTGCAAAGCAGCGAAACGCTCCGTCTCTTAGGTGTTGACGGCATCGTCTCGCCGTCGCCAACTGATACAGGAGTCCAAAATGGTACGCACCAGAAAGGGATTCACCCTTATCGAACTTCTTATCGTCGTCGTGATCATCGGCATTCTTGCCGCTATTGCGATTCCGAAATTTGCAAATACGAAGGACAAGGCTTACGTCGCTCAGATGAAGTCGGACCTCCGTAACCTCGCGACCTACGAAGAGCAGTACGCTGCCGACAACGGTGGCTCATACTTCGGTGGAACCGCGACGATGGCGGCGCCTCTCCAGGGGTTCACGCCATCGCAGAACGTCACGATCGTCGCAGTGAACGTCGCCGGCCCGCCGCCCTCATGGAGCGCGACCGCAACGCACTCGCAGTCAGCGAAAGTTTGCGACATGACCAACGGCGTGATTACCTGCGTGTAATCCGTCTGATCGAGATATGAGAAAAGGGAGCGTCGAGAGACGCTCCCTTTTTCTTTGCCGCGAGACTCAGGTCCTCGACGTCGATGAGTCGCCCGGTCCCGGAAGCCTCGGCTGCTGTTGCTCGGACTGCAGTCTCGCCGAGAATCGCTGCGCCTCGGAGATGCGCTCCACTTCGACCGCGATCGCATCCACCGCTGATTCAATGCGCTCCAAGCGGCTGTTGATGCTCGTCAGCTCGCGCGGTGGAACGGGCCGCGGTTCCAGCCAGCGCGTGATCAGGCGGACGATGGGAAAGCCCAGGACCATGATGACAAGCCCGGGAACTACCCACGAGAACACTTCGTGAACGATTAGGTTTGGATCCGGTGGCATTGAAGACCTTGTTGACCTGTTTGTAGAGATGGACAACCCACGACCAGCAGATCACGGCTTCGCCGCGTACTCTCACGGCAAACGAATTGCACCGTTTCCGCCCGGTGCGCAATCTAAGCGGTAGACCCGGAGGCTTCACGTGAGATCAATCGTTCTTGGCCTGGCGTTACTCGCATCGGTCGCCGCCTGCGAAACCAGCACCGATCCGTTTTTCGGCTTCGGAGCAACCGGGGTCACCGCGGGCCAGGTTACGGGTAACTGGACGTTCACCCTGCACCCGACGTCCGGCTGTGCCACCGGATCGCTTCCCGACGGCCAGGTGCTGACCGCGCACCTGGATGTGATCGCGGACGGCACTGTGACCAGTGGCACGAGCACCTGGCAGACTTCAAGCGCCGCCGGCTCTGTGAGCGGCTCCATAAATCTGAGCAGCGGCGTTACCACAACTGTTGCCCTGACCGCGACAACGGGATCGGCAATGGAGTTGGCCGGTACTTTCACGGCCACCGGATCCTTTAGCGGAACTCTCGGGGACCCCAGGGCCGGCTCATTTCCGGTCTTCCCGGCTTGCAACTACACCACGACAGCCACCAAGACCGGTTGATCGCGTCGCTGCAGTCCGCCGTGATTCTCCGCATCTTTCCGGTGAATGAACCCGCCACGTAGAATGCAACCAAAAGACGTTGTCTATGTAAACGGCAGCTTTCTGCCGAGGGCGGAAGCTCGCGTGTCGGTGGAAGACCGCGGCTTCGTGTTTGGCGACGGAGTATACGAGGTTCTGCGCGTGATCAACGGCAGGCCCTTCGCAACGCGGTTTCACAACCAGCGTCTCGAGAAGAGCCTGGCCGGCGTCCGGATCGAGTTGAGGGACGGGGATTCGCCCGCGCGATTCGTCGACATCGGGAAGCAGTTGTTGAAGGAGAACAATCTCCTTGCAGGCGAGGCGACGTTATACATCCAGGTTACGCGCGGTGCTGCGACCCGCGCGCACTTCTTTCCTTCGCCCGAAACCGCACCGACTATCTACATCTCGGTCGCCCGCTTCACACCGTCTGCCGATCTCGCCGAGAACGGCGCCGCCGCGATCACACATCCGGACCTGCGCTGGGGAAGGTGTGACCTCAAGACCCTCAACCTGCTGCCGAACGTCCTCGCCGCCCAAACGGCGAAAGAGCGCGGTGCGTTCGAGGCAATGTTGATTCGCGATGACGTCGTGACCGAGGGCACAAGAACCAATTTCTTCGGGGTCGTCAACGGATCGCTCCGAACGCATCCGTGCGACACTCACATCCTTCCTGGCATTACGCGGTCTGTGCTCCGCGAGCTCGCCCGGGAGGTGAACATCGACCTCGAGGAGACGCCGATCAAGGCCAGCGAGATACCCAAACTGACCGAGCTTTTCCTCACTGGCACTACGACCGATGTAATGCCGGTCGTCAAGCTGGACGACAAGCTGGTGGGGAAGGGAAAGCCGGGCGAGCTGACGCGCAAGTTGCAGCGCGTGCTGGCAGAGAGTCTTGCATCGGGCGGCGACTAGCTCGCAATTCACAACTAGCGTCGGTCTCGCGCGCACGATGAGCAATTGATTCGAGTTCGCGTCTTGGCTAAGTTTGCTTCGTAACGCGCCAGTAGCTCAGTTGGATAGAGCAACAGCCTTCTAAGCTGTGGGTCGGGGGTTCGATTCCCTCCTGGCGCGCCAAGCGACCGCAACGCGCCGTTAGCTCAATTGGCAGAGCAAATGACTCTTAATCATTAGGTTGCAGGTTCGATTCCTGCACGGCGCACTATGGGCCTGACAACTGAGCCGACAGTTCGCGAATCGAGACGGCCACCGGGAAGGTGGCCGTTTTCGTTTGCCGATTCGCGATTGAATCCCTGGCGCGGACTCGGCGGGTTGCCGCGAGAAGTGTGGCTTCTCTTCGCGACCAACCTGATCAATCGCACGGGGATGATGGTAATACCGCACCCGGGAGCTGGGATTCTCGCCCGCCCGCGCTGGAGCGATGCTCGCTGTCTACGGAGCGTCGGCGATCGTGTTCGGCCCGATCGGCGGTCGTCTCAGCGATCGCATCGGAGCTCTTCGTGTGATGCGCGCGTCGTTGATCGCATCAGGCGCCGCGCTGCTTCTTTTTCCGCTGGCAAAGAGCTTCGCGGCCGTCGCGGCCATGACCGTGCTCTGGGCGGGCTGCGGGGAGATGTTTCGCCCGGCGAGCCTCGCTGCCATCACGCACGTCGTCGCGCCGGAACAGCGCCGCCAGGCATTTGCGCTCAACCGGCTCGCGATCAATCTCGGTATGAGCATCGGTCCCGCGCTCGGTGGCTTCCTCGCGACCGTTTCGTTCCGCGCGATGTTCGCGGTCGATGCGGTGACCACACTTCTCGCGGGCGCGGTTCTCTTGCTCACACCATGGCGCGCGTTCAGCGGCGTGAATTCCGAGGCGACCGCTCGGGGGGGCGACACCGACGGTCCGGCGACCATTTTTCACGACAGGTTCTTTCTGATTTTTCTGGGAGGAGTGTTTCTGGTCGGTATCGTGTTCTTCCAGCACGAATCGGCGCTCCCGCTCTATCTCGTGCAGTACCTCGGCCTCTCACCCGCGTTTTACGGCTTGCTATTCACGATCAACACCTTGCTGATAGTGGCGCTCGAGGTGCCCATCAACACCGCGACGGCGCATTGGCCGAACACGCGACTGCTCGTCATCGGGTGCCTGCTGTTCGCAGTGGGATTCGGCGCGCTCGGCGTAATCGCTTCACCAGCGGGCGTAATTGCTACCGTGGTCGTGTGGACCTTCGGAGAGATGATGCTGTTCCCGGCGATTTCCGCGCACATGGGGGAGATTGCTCCCGAGAACAGGCGCGGCGCTTACATGGGCGCATACAGCATGTCGCTGAGCCTCGCCCTCACCGTTGGCCCGTGGATGGGAACCCAGCTGCTCGCCGCATTCGGACCGGTAAATGTTTGGTCGGTCATGTTCGCGCTGGGGGCGCTGGCCGCTGTGTCGATGGCGTACGCAGCGCCTCGCGCCCGGTCCCCGCTCGCTGCAGCCGGCGCTGGATCTTAGCGACGATCATCTCGATCGCGATCGCGTTGTGGCCTCCGCGCGGGACTATCACATCGGCGTAGCGCTTGCTCGGCTCGACAAACTCCAGGTGCATCGGCTGCACCGTCGACAGGTATTGCTCGATGATCTCGTCGAGCGGCCGGCCACGCACGTGGGTGTCGCGTTCGATCCGACGAATCAGCCTGATATCGGCGTCTGCATCGACAAAGACTTTGACGTCGCACAGCTCGCGGACGCGATCATCGACGAACAAGAGGATGCCGTCGATCACGATGACATCCGCGGGCTCTACTCGGGTGGGCACGTCACGCCGGAGATGCGTGACGAAATCGTACTCCGGCTTTTCGATGGGCTGCCGCTTTCTCAACGACTCCAGGTGCGAGCACAGCAGGTCGTAGTCGAACGCGTCAGGGTGATCCCAGTTCAGCTTGCGGCGTTCGTCCAGTGACAGGGATGTGAAATTCTTGTAGTACGCATCCATGTCTATGAACGCTACGGATGAGGTGGTGAGCAGCTCCGCGACGTTCCTCGCGACGGTGGATTTCCCCGAGCCGCTGCCGCCGGCGATACCGATTATCAAGGGATCTAACATCGTGTTCGAAAGGTACGAGATGGATGTGGGGAACGCATTATGCCCCTTCGCCAGTCACCTCAAACTTTGCGCAGATGCTGGGTCTCAGATGAAAATACGATCGATCGTTTTCGCACTTTTGGTTCTGGGTGCGTCCGCGTGCAACGCCTTTTCACGCGGCTCGGGCAGTTCGGATCAGAACCAGCCGACGATAGTGCAGGTGGACAACCAGGGCTATCTCGACATGACAGTATACGCAGCCCGCAGTTCACAGCGCGTGCGCCTCGGGACTGCGACCGGGAACAGCAAGTCCAACTTTGTTATCCCATCGTTTCTCATGAGCGGTCTGACAACGCTTCGCTTCGTTGCCGATCCGATTGGCGGGAGGCGAGCCTCCGTTAGTCAGGAGATAACAATTACGCCGGGCGACACGGTGGTGCTGACGATTCCACCAGTATAGCTACCTGGATGTTTGCGACTTTAGAGGGGGTATCCCGGAGCCGCAATCACGCTGAGGGCGCGTGGAAGACACTCGATGGTCACCGTCGATGAGCGCGCCTGCCGTAGCTCGCCATCAACTTCCATCAGCGGCGGATCGGCGAACTGGAGCCCGATCGAGCTTACGCGTTCGCTCTTGACCGACGCAAGCCGGAGGTGCGTCCCACGAAACGCCCCGGCGAAGACGCGCACGCGCCCGATCACACCGGTGTTCCCGAAAACGCCGACGTCCAGTTTTCCGTCGAGTACTGAAGCATGTGGTGCGATCCGAAACGCTCCGCCCAGGAAGCGTCCATTCGAGACCGTAAGCATGAGCACCTTGTCCGCTCCAGTCCCGGAACCCACTGAGACGCTGACTCCACGATAGGTGAGAAGCTGCGCCAGCGCCGAGTAGATGTAGACGGCGTTACCCTTCAGGAAGCGAACGGATT
>Ga0193723_1000517_pt1 | contig 15228 bp, 14 predicted proteins | sample H2m2metaG_FD_143042 | JGI IMG/M metagenome (GOLD analysis project Ga0193723, IMG submission 143042) | Soil microbial communities from a riparian zone of the East river system, Colorado, United States - H2m2 | ecosystem: Environmental > Terrestrial > Soil > Riparian zone | place: USA: East River... | reverse complement strand
GCCGGCGGCGGAAAGAACGCGCTTCCCCAGTTTCCTGAGCGCCTTCTCGTCGTCGACGAGCAGAATGGTCTCCTTTCCGGTCGGCGCGCCGTGTCTGAGGCGCCTGACCTTGCCCGCCTTCTTCTCAGACGACTGTCGCGTCGCGATCTCGTCGCTCGATTCCTTGAGCGGAGAGCCGGGAAGCGGTACCGACGGCATCCCGCGGTCGAGTCCAGTGGGCTGTGGCAGCGCCCGGCGGCTTGTAACCAGAAGCTTCTTCGTCAGCGCTTCCGCGCGCTCGGCCGCCAACCTTATGTCCGCGGCCTCACCTACAGGGAGGTTCGCCTGTTGGAGCGTGCCCTCGATGAGGTCGGCGTTCATGCGGATGACGGTGAGCAGATTGTTCAGCTCGTGGGCCGCCCGTCCGGCCATGTCGGCAAACGTGTTGAGCTCCTTCGTTCTCGCTGCGAGCGTCTCCTCCACGGTACGGCCCGTGGTGATGTCCTCGATGGAGAGCAGCACGGTCGAATCGCCGGCGTCAGCGGAGGGTACGAGTCGTGCGCTCAACCAGAGCGTCCCGTGACCGCCTTCCTTGTCGTCATTAATGAGCTCGAACTGGTCGGATTGGGGTTCGCCGCTGAGTACGGTCTCCAGCATCGGACGCAGCTTCTCGTTCCACGCTCTGCCGCCGAGCTCGTAGACCTTGCGGCCAACGCACTCTTCGGGTGCGAGACGGAACATCTCGTAAAACGCCCTGTTCGCAGCCCGCACATGCAGCGCCGCGTCCAGCACCAGCAGCGCTTCCCGCGCCGAGCCTTGACTCATCATTCGTGGTTTTTACTGAAGGGGGCAGCAGATAAGCCCGAAACCGAGCTACTTCTCAATAGTTGGACGATTCCGAAGCCCATTCAGTATCAGCGGCCTGACTCCGCGCAGCTGCCCTTGAACGCAGCCTTGGCGCTTAGAACTTTGGTAACGTGAAGCTCGTAAATCGCAACGCCCATGTGCCCAAAAGAGCCGGGACCAACCAGATCTCCTTCGACATCGAGGAAGGTCCTGTAGTAGCCATTCTCAGGCTTGACTTCGGGCCAGCCTGCGGGAGGTGGCGGAACCCTCTCCGGAATATCCAGGTAGGCCAATCCCGAAAAATCCCGGTAGCCGCCAAGCTCGATCTGATCGAAGCGCTTGCACGGGGTAAAGAACCCGTCCTCAAAGCCTGAGCTCAACACCCCACGAGTGCGAATGCGCACGGTATCGATCGGCACATCGGCGCACCGCTGCATGTCCACGATGATGTCCATTGTATCCTTCATAGCTGGCGGAGCCTGAAAGGTCACCGTCGTCGCCACCTTGCCGAACCACTGCCGCCGTACGGCACAATGGACGATGATCTTGTGCTTGCCCGGGGCAAATCCCCACAGCCAGAAGTGACCAAGCGAGTCGGTTCCGCCAATTCCGCCGCGCTCGTCAACTCGAATCGGCGCTCGGGGAACCGGACGTCCCGTCCGCGAATCGCGGAGTGTTCCCCAGAGGTTGCCCTGCACTGCTCGCGCGGCGGCTTCGACCTTTGCCCGCTTCACATCCTCGAGGTGTCGCTTCGCTTCAGCAGCCATTGCTGGTGCCAGCTCGGCGCACGCCGCGAAGCGCACGCGAAAATCCAGCACGGTATCGAGGCCGGATTGCGGATCGAGAGGTACTGGTGCGAGCCCAGCTCCGCGCACGCCACGATCCGGAGGACATTCCGCCTCGATGTTCACATAGCCACTCGGCGGATTGAGTATGAAGAACTTGCCCTCCGAATCCGTGAATAGAGTTCCCCACTCCTCCGGAACTCTGTCCCACAGTATCTGACGCTGCCTGCCGAGTGGCGCAGCTTTGATACGGATCACTATGGCGGACAGCGGACGCCCGGAAGCCGAGTCCCTGACAGTTCCTCGAACCATTCTTCGCCAGGGGACGGGGAGTGCGGACGAGTCTATCCAGGCGTGAAGCATTCCATAAGGAATTGGCTCCGCGTTGATCGCCTCGTCGCGTGGTATGCGCCTCACCACCTTCCACTCGTTCCTTGTTCGTACAAGTCGGAATATCTCGTCCCCGTAGTTAGCGCCTGGCGCAACGGAGGCAAAGCGCACTTCAACAGCGGCGTCGCGTAGGCGAGGTCCGAACGCAACCCGGCTCAACGTGATGCGCCCCCATGCTCCCGGATAGCGGGCGAGGAAGGGGCCCGCGCTGCGCTGGCGATAGCGCAAGTCTGTCATCGGAACGGTGTAGGCTACCGAATCCGCCCTCCGCGTCTCAACCGACAACTCGCGTAGCGCAGCTGTGTCGGCAAAGGTGACGGGAATCCGGTAGCTGAACGGAGCGATAGCGGCACCAAAGACCCGACGCGGTCGTTTCGCAGTGGTATCCATTTCGACGATGCTCGGCTCAGTCATCTGGGCGACGACCACGAGTTTTGGTCCGTTCGGCCCTCGCGGGAAAATCTCGTCGAGAACCGCGCGATATACGGCTGCGACATCCGGCGGCGCATTCGGCTCGCCCGTGGTCCAGGCAGTCAACTTCGGACCGCGATGGCAGGCCGTTACAATGGCGAGGACGCAGAGAGTCCAAATCCCGACTAAACGAATCTTCTTCATCGCACCCATAAGACGAGCGCGGACGAGAATCCGACACACACAATTCCTTGGGTTTCCCCCTAGCTGAAGCCCCGCGCGTAGAGGCACCCACAAAAAACAGCCCACTCTTTCGGAGTGGGCTGCTCTGAAAACGAAATCGACGATGCTTACGCCGGCTCTTCCACGTAGGAGTCGGGCGGCGTCGGAATCGGATCCGACAGGTTGTAATCGTCGGTTTCCATCGGGATGACCTTGGACGGCGTCTCCGGTCGCGGCGGCTGCTCCGCGGGAATACCGGTTACCGCCAACACAATGCGGCGATGAATTGGATCGACCTCGAGAACTCTGAGATCGAGGTTCATCGTCTCGTAGACGATGTCCGCGGGGCTGTTCACCGGCTGGCCGAAATTGAGCTGGCTCACCGGAACGAAGCCTTCGATGTCGTTGCCAATGTCGACGACCACGCCCTTGTCCATCAATCTCACGACCTTGCCTTTCAGCTCGGTCCCGACGGGATAGGTCTCGCCGATACGCAGCCACGGATCCTCGGTCGCCTGCTTGAGGCCGAGCGAGATGCGCTTGTTCTCGGCGTCGACGTTGAGAATTACGACGTCGACCGAGTCACCCTTCTTCACGACTTCGGAAGGATGCTGCACCCGCTTGGTCCACGACATGTCGGATATGTGTATCAGTCCGTCGATGCCCGGCTCGATCTCCACGAAAGCACCAAAGCTCGTGAGGTTCCGAACCTTGCCGTTAAGACGCGTGCCGACCGGATACTTCTCCGGCAGCATCATCCACGGGTCCTGCTCCGTCTGCTTCATGCCGAGCGAGATCTTCTCCTCGTTGGGATCGACCTTGAGCACGACGGCTTCGATCGCTTCACCGATCGAGACCAGCTTCGACGGATGGCGCACGTTGCGCGTCCAGCTCATCTCGCTGATGTGAACGAGTCCTTCGATCCCCGGCTCGAGCTCGATGAATGCGCCGTAATTCGTGATCGACACAACCTTGCCCGACACGCGAGTGCCGACCGGATACTTCTCGGCGACGTCTTTCCACGGATAGCTCTGGAGCTGCTTGAGTCCGAGCGAGATCCGCTCGCGGTCCCAATCGATGTCGAGAACCTTGACCTCGAGCTCCTGCCCGATGTGCACCATCTCGGACGGATGCTGAATGCGCCCGTACGACATGTCGGTGATGTGGAGGAGCCCGTCGACGCCACCGAGATCGATGAATGCGCCGAAGTCGGTGATGTTCTTGACCACGCCCTTCCGGACCTGATCCTTCTGGAGCTCCTTCATCAGCTTCTCGCGCTTGCCCGCCCTCTCCTGCTCGAGGATCACTCGGCGAGAGACGACGATGTTGCGGCGGCGCTTATTGAGCTTGATGATCTTGAAGTCGAAGGTCTGACCGAGAAGCTCGTCGACGTTAGGAACGCGACGGAGGGCGATCTGCGAGCCCGGGAGGAATGCATCGACTCCCATGAGATCGACGACCACGCCACCCTTGATCTTCTTGATCAGAGCGCCGCGCACCGGCTCGTCATTCTCGTAGGCGACGCGGATGCGCTCCCATACGCGCATGAAGTCGGCTTTCTTCTTGGAGAGGACGACGGATCCTTCCATGTCCTCGAGATGCTCGAGCAGAACCTCGACTTCGTCGCCTGGCTTGAGGTCGGGAAGATCCTTGAACTCTTCGAGCGGAATCGTCCCTTCGGATTTGAAACCAATGTCGAGGACGACCATGTTGTCACGGATATCGAGCACACGGGACTTGACGATCTCGCCTTCTTCGATCGAGGCCATCGTCCCGTTGTACATCTCCATCATTGTCTCGAGCTCGTCCTGCGAGTAATCGTCCTCGTCGTAGAGCTCGGGTCTCAGGTTGGCAAGCGGACGCAGCTGCGCCTTCTGCAGGTCGCGCTTCTCGCGCGCTGTCAGCGTCGTGCCGGTTTGGGTTGTTTGGTCGGGTGAGTCTATCATGTTGCTGGTTAAAGGGTTGAATGCGTTCCAATCAAGCCTTTAAATGTAGATTGTTCACCCTATGTGGTCAACTTCAGGGGCTCGGGAATTTCTCGTCCTACTTGATGCCCCTTGTGAGGAGAACGATGAGCTCTTCGTCGGTCAGGCCCTCGAGGGCGCCGACGGGTAGATCCATCGCCACTTCGCTGCCGTCGTCACACTGAAACGCGACGGTCACGCTGACCGGCTTCAGCCGCCTGTCCGGAAGTCCCCCGGGTCGCGTCGATTCGAACGCACTCCAGTCAAGACCACCTCGATCTGTGAACCGACGCATTGAGCCTTCCTCCTCCTGGCTCTACAGCCAGGACCCGCGAACTGCCAAGGACATACGCAAAGCTCTTACCGCGAGCGCTGCATCGAGAGGCCGACGATCTGTTCCACCTGCTCCGACTGGGTTAACCCGGTCGTATCGATCGTAACGGCGTCCGGGGCGGGAACGGTTTGCTTGGCATCTCGCTCGTCGCGCTCCTTTATCCGTATAGTCTCGTCATCCAGCAATTGTTCCGAAGCCGGCGTTCCGCGCTGTCGCAGCCGCCGGAGCGCTCGCTCGCGTGAGTCGGCCACAAGGAAAATCTTGAGATCCGCATCCGGAAACACGACGGTTCCCATGTCGCGGCCATCGACTACGACGTTCTTCGCCGTCGCCGCTTCGCGCACTTTCGCGTTCACCCATTCGCGGACACGCGGCATCTGCGCCACTCGAGACACGTTGCGCGTCACTTCCTGCCCGCGAATTTCTTCCTCGATTGCCCTGCCCTCCAGCATCGGATAGAACGAAGTTCGTGCTGCCCGGAGCTCCAACGGACGAGCGGCAGCAAGCACCGACTGCTCCGTCCATCGCGACGGATCCTTCTCCAGGCGCAGCATCGCCGCGGTCGCCGCGCGATACAGCGATCCCGAATCCACGTGCAGAAAACCGAGCTTCTCGGCGACCATCTGCGCAGTGGAGGATTTCCCCGACGCCGCTGGTCCATCGATCGCGATGACAGAGGTTCGGCGCGTCACGCCGCCACCCGCCGCAGGTCTTCCCAGAACCCGGGATACGAGACCGCGACGCACTCGGGATTCATGATGTTGATGCGGTTTCCCGACGCCGCCGACAACACGCCGAACGCCATCGCAATGCGGTGATCACCGCGCGGGTCGACCGAACCTGAGAGATCGCGGCGGGGCCCGGACACGCGCAATCCATCCGGCAGCTCCTCCGCGCGCGCGCCAACTGCGCGCAGATTCTGAACGACTGCATTGATGCGATCGCTCTCCTTCACTCTCAGCTCGGAGGCACCAGTGATCTCGATGTCGATGCCCGCACCCGCCGCGACGCACGCGATGAGCGGCAGCTCGTCGATCAGCGCCGGCACCTCCGCCTTGGTGATGCGAATTCCGTGGAGCGAAGCCGGTCGCACGAGCACTGTGCCAGACGCGTCGCCCGCTTTGTTGACGCCGCCTTTCTCACTGATGTCGGCGCCCATACGCTTCATCGCTTCCATGAATCCAGTTCGTGTGGGATTGAGGCAGACGTCGGTGAGCGTCAATTCCCCATCACTCGCGAGCGCCGCGAGCGCGACGAAGAACGCTGCCGACGAAGGATCGGCGGGCACATCCATCTCGATCGGTATCAGCCTTCGTGCCGGACGAAGGCACACCTGATTGCGATCGTTCTCGACATCCACACCCATCGCCCGCAACATCCGCTCGGTGTGGTCCCTCGAGCGCGCCGCTTCCGTTACGCGCACTTCCACGGCCGAGACGAGGCCGGCGAGGAGAATCGCGCTCTTCACCTGGGCGCTTGATGTCTCGGTGTCCCAGTCGATGCTGCGGAGGTCGGCGCCGCGAACCCTCATCGGCAGTCCGTCTTCGCGCTCGAACTCGAACTGTGCGCCCATGTAGGTCAGCGGCTCTGCCACGCGTTGCATAGGACGCTTGCTAAGGCTCGCATCGCCCTCGAATTGGGCGGAGAATGGATGCGCCGCGACGACGCCGGCCATCAGCCGGGTAGTAGTGCCGCTGTTGCCGCAATCCAGAACGGCGCGCGGCGCTCTAAGCCCGCGAAGCCCGACTCCTTTGACGCGCATGTCAGCGGACAGCGCGGGGATCGAGACGCCGAGTGCGCGGAGTACACCCGCCGTCGATCTGACATCTTCCGAATCGAGTATGCCGCGGATCCGCGACTCACCCTCCGCGAGCGACGCGAGGATGAGCGAGCGGTGCGATATCGACTTGTCACCGGGCACTCGAACGGTGCCGGCAACCCTCAGCGCAGCCAAGATTCGAGCGCCGTCGCCGCGTCGGTCTTCTCGTCGCGGTACTTGACGATCACCGGAGTCTGAAGCGAGAGGCCTTGTTCGCGAGCCCAGTTGCTCTTCGCGGCGCGGGCGCCGGGCACGACGACCGCGTTCTCCGGTATTTCAAGCGGTTTGCCAAATTCGGCGCGATGCACGCATTCCTTCTCGAGGTCGTAGACGGGCGTACCCCGGGTCAGGACCACCCCCGCGCCGATCACTGCCCGCCTCCTGACCAGCGTGCCTTCGTAGATCCCGCAGTTGCCGCCTATCACGACGTCGTCCTCGATCACGACCGGTGAGGCGTTGACCGGTTCGAGTACTCCGCCGAGCTGCGCCGCCGCGCTCAGGTGGACACGCTCGCCAACCTGAGCGCACGATCCCACGAGCGCGTGCGAATCGATCATCGTCCCTGCCCCAACATATGCGCCGACGTTTATGTACATCGGCGGCATGCACACGACGCCGGCCGCGACGTACGCCCCACGCCTGATGCTCGATCCGCCGGGCACGATTCGAATTCCATCCTGCAGAGTCAGGCGCCGTGGTGGATAGGTGTCCTTGTCGAAGAACGCGAGGCCGATATCAGTGGTGCCGCCGTTGATCGACATGTCGATGATTCCGCCCACCCGAAAGCCCAGCAGGATTCCCTGCTTCACCCACGCGACCGCACGCCACACACCGCTGCTCTGATCCTTTTCCGCCGAGCGCACCCTTCCCGCTTCGAGAGCATCGAGAAGCGTTCCTACTACGTCGCGCGCATCATCCGGAAGCTCTGCGCCGGCAGGCAGTGATGACAGCGCATTGATCCGCCTCTCGATTTCGCGGAGCTGTGATTCGCTCACGCAGTCAGTGCCCCAACCGAGACGAGCGCCGCGCGGACCGTGGGCTCGAACTTCTCCGCGAGGGGCACGAGCGGCAGCCTGAGCACGTTCAACATCTTGCCCATCATCGCGAGGCCAGCTTTGGCTGGAATGGGATTCGGCTCGATAAACGCAGCCGCGGTCCATTCGGCAAGCTGATGATGGATCGCCCGCGCTGCGGCGTAGTCGCCCGCGGCGCAGAGATTGGCCAGCTGTGCGACCAACTGCGGCGCCGCGTTGGATGTAACGGACACCACGCCGTCACCACCGTCGGCCATCACCTGAAGCGTGAGCGGATCATCGCCCGACAGGACCGAAAAACGCGCGGGACGATGGCGGATGATTTCGCCGATTTGCGCCAGGTTGCCGGAGGCCTCCTTTACGGCGACGATGTTCTCATGTTCGGCCAGCTCGAGCGTCGTGGCGGCCTCGACGTTGCTCGCCGTTCGGCCCGGCACGTTGTAAACGACGATCGGCGTTTTCACCGCGTCGGCGATGGCGCGGAAGTGCGCGACGATCCCGCGCTGCGGCGGCTTGTTGTACATCGGCGAGGCGTGGAGGAGGTGGGTCGCGCCCGCCGATTCCATCTCGCGCGACAACGCAATTGCCTTCTTCGTGTCGTTCGACGCGGCCCCGGCGACGACTGGTACCCGTCCGCCGGTCTGCTCGACGGTGATCTCCACCACCCGACGGTGCTCCGCTACGGTCATCGTGGCGGCTTCACCCGTAGAGCCGCACGGCACCAGGAAATGCACACCGCTCGCGATCTGCCAGTCGACGAACGCCCGGAGCGAGCGCTCGTCGATGTCACCGGATTTGGTGAAGGGAGTCACGAGCGCGGTTCCACACCCGGCGAGGCGCTGCGATTTCATCCCTTAAATGTACGCGGCTCTCGCCGCGAAGAGCGAGTGTCGCTTAGCCGCGACGCTCCTTCACGAACACGATGTTGGGCGCTCCGACTCCCTTGAGAAAAATCTCGGCAGTCCAGCCAACTTCGGCGATGAGAGAATCCGCCTTGATCAGCAGCTTGTGCAGGTCCTTGGAGGCCGTTCCCGCGTCGTCGCTGTCGTGGATCACGAGGTGATTGCCGGACACGTCGTAGCTCCCAACGCTGGTCTCGGTCGGATCCTTGTCGCCATCCACTGTCTTGTCGAGTGTGAACCTGTAGCGCCGGTCAGGGGTGAGCTCGAGACGAGCCGCGAATTCCCACGGCTTCTTGAGAGTAGATCCCCGCGCCGCGTAGACGTAGGAGCCCGGAAGAGAGGCTGGAACTGGATCGGATTGCGATCCGCGGCAGCCAGCCGCGAGAAGAACCGTAGATGCTGCCAGAATGAAGTGGCGATATCGAATCATGACCTCTCCGTCGTTCATTTGCTGTTCTACTGTTCACTACGCCGTCGGGGTATCGCGGTTTCACCCACAACCTCGACTATTTGCGAGCCGGAAGCTCCAATACGTTCCGCATTGTGAACACGCCCTTCTTCCCGATGAGCCAGGCCGCAGCCTGCAGCGCGCCTTCGGCGAATACCCGGCGGTCGCGAGCTACGTGGGTGAGAGACAATTGCTCGAACGCTCCATCGAACAGAAGCTCGTGAGTCCCCGGAACCGAGCCGGTTCTCACACTCGTCGTCGGTATCGGACGGTCAAGCGCGTCGCTCGCCGCCTTGCCGATCGCAATCGCCGTCCCCGATGGGGCATCCTTTTTTCGCGAGTGATGGGTTTCCACGATGTGCGCGTCGAAGCCCTCGAGCGGTTGCATCAGTGCTCCCGCGTACCGCGCCAGCTCGATCAGAACGTTGACACCCAGCGAGAAGTTGGGCGACCAGAGCAGGCCCGTACCCGTCTCTTTCGCGATCCGCGTCACTTCCGGAAGGGCGTCGTACCACCCTGTCGTGCCGACGACGATCGGCACCCCTGCGCGAAGGCAGCCCGCAATGTTGGCGACCGCAGCGTCGGGTTGAGTGAACTCGACGGCAACGTCGGCTTTACCGAGGGAACCCTTTCCGATTCCGCTGCCGCCGGCGCTCTGGCGCTCGCCAATCATTGCCGAGACGGTCCAACCATTCTCGAGCGCCAGCTGCCTGATCGCCTGACCCATTTTTCCGTCGCCGATGATGGCGATGCTGCGTGTGGTCATTTGCGCGCTCCGGCAAAAAAAGCCTCGTGCAGCCGTTCCATAACCGGGTTCAGCTGATCGCCATCCACGATGACGGTGAGATTGATCCCGGTTGCGCTCAGGGACATCATGTGCACCTTGATTCCGGCGAGCGCCCCGATCGCCCGGCCCATCGCGGCGCTGTCCTCGCTGATTGCCGCGCCGACAACCGCGACGATGGCGCGATCGCGCTCCACCGCCACGTCGCCAAGAGCAGAAAGCTCCGACACCAGCGATTCGAGCCCGGCGGGATCATCGACGGTGACCGACACAGATACTTCCGACGTCGCCACGACATCTACCGAGACGCCGTTCCTCTCGAAGATCTCGAACACCCTCCGCAAAAACCCGCGCGCGAACAACATTTTGGCCGCGCCGACCTTTACGACCGTTATCCCACCCTTCCCGGCAATCGCGCTCACCGCCCGGCGTGGCGCGTCGAAAGTGATGCGTGTTCCCTTGCCCTTGGGATTGCGCGAATTGTAAATGAACACCGGAATTCCCAGCCGCACCGCGGGCGCGATCGTATTCGGATGGAGGACCTTGGCCCCGAAGGTCGCCAACTCCGAAGCTTCGTCGAAGCGGATCTGTTCAATGAGCTTCGATCCCTTCACCACCCTTGGATCGGCAGTGAGCATTCCATCGACGTCCGTCCAGATCTCGATCGCCTCCGCATGCAGAGCCGCGCCAAGCAGCGACGCGCTGTAGTCTGATCCGCCGCGGCCGAGCGTGGTGGTGATTCCGCCGGCGGTCCTGCCGATGAATCCACCCATCACCGGCACCTTCCCCTCGTCGATCATTGGCTGGACAATGTCCCGCGCGCCTTCGGCGATGGCGTCCGGTTGTGGCTCCGCCGTCATGAAATTGTCGTCGGTTATGAAGACGTCGCGTGCGTCGAGGTGCTCGGCCGGAATTCCGCGCAGCTTGAAGAACGCGGCCACGAGATGAGATGAGAGCTGTTCACCAAACGCCGCGATCGCGTCGAAGCTGCGCGGCGTGGCGTGCCCGAGCACCGAGAGCGCCTCTGCCAGGCTCGCCAGCTCATCGAAGGTTGCACTCATCTCTCCGGCCACATCCGATGCTTCCGCCGATGTCCCCAACAGCTTTTCGCACTGCTGGAAGTGACGGTCCCGAAGACTCTCGACGCCTCGCAGCGCACCGATCAGGTGTCCCTTGGCCGACTGCTCTCCGATGGCCAGGAGAGAATTGGTAGCGCCGCCAAGAGCAGAGACTACTACCGCCGGCTGCCGGGCAAGCCTGCCCTTGACGATGTCAGCGGCGCGCTCGATCGCGTCCGCATCTCCAACCGACGTCCCTCCGAACTTTACGACGATCACGCGGAGTCGAAAGCGCCGTTCGACGCGAGCAGCTCCGCGTTGAGCACTGACCCCCCTGCCGCGCCACGTACGGTGTTGTGTCCAAGAGCGACCATCCGCAGGTCGAGGATCGCGTCGCGCCGCACCCGGCCGACCGTGACAGTCATGCCGTCGCCGGCGTAGACATCTCGCTTGGGCTGCGGTCGATCTGGCGCATCACTGACGACGAGCGGATGCTCGGGTCGACTGGGAAGTCCCGCTGTCGCCGGGAATCCCTGCCATGAGCGCATCGCATCGATGGCCTGCTCGGGAGTGGGCGTGTCCTCGAATCCAACGGTCATGCAGATCGTATGACCGTGCTCAACGGCAACGCGGTTGGTATGCGCGCTCACTCTGAATGACGCGCTCGTCACTTCGCCGTCCTCGTAGGTGCCGAGGAGCTTCAGCAACTCGCGCTCGAGCTTGGGCTCTTCTTCGGCGATGTATGGAATGACGTTGCCGAGTATGTCGAGTGAAGGGACGCCGGGATAGCCAGCCCCGGAGACGGCCTGCATCGTCGAGAGAAAAAGCTGCCTGATTCGGAACTCCTGATGGAGCGGCGCCAGCGCCACCGCTGCAACCGTCGCCGAGCAGTTCGCGTTGGTGACGATCGCGCCCTTCCACCCACGTTTCGTACGCTGAGAGTCAATGAGAGCCAGGTGATCTCCGTTCACTTCGGGAATCACGAGTGGAACGTCGGGCTCCATCCGGAAATTCTTGGCGTTGCTCAGCACGAATTTTCCGGCCTTCGCAAAGGACATCTCAACCTCGCCCGCGATCGCGGCGTCGAGCGCCGAGAAGACGATGGGCGCGCTCACCACGCCCGGGTCGCACGCGATGACGCGGCGACTTTGAACCGATGCCGGTGGTGGCGGGCCCTCGAGCCACCGAGTCGCCTCGCCGTACTTCTTGCCAGCGGAACGCTCCGACGCGGCCAGCTCCGCGATCTCGAACCAGGGATGATCCGCGAGCAGGCGGACGAACATTTGGCCGACTGCTCCCGTGGCGCCCAGCACGGCGACCGGCCATTTCTTCTTCCGCTTGCCAGGAAGGGGAACGGGCTTCATCGGGCGAGAAGGGTTTTGGCGAGACGCTCGTAGATGTCGACGCTTTTTCTCAGCTCTTCGACATCGATGTACTCGTCCGGTGTGTGTGCGACATGAATGGAGCCAGGGCCGAATAGCAGCGGCTCGCCCCAATTCGAGAGCAACGGAATGTCGGAGGTGTACGCGACCGGCCCCGTTTCAAAACCCGGCACCGTCGCGAACCGCTGCGCCGGGATGTGGGAGCCGAACTCCACATCTGCCCGGCCCTTTGCCCAATCGGTGACCATCTTCTTTATCGGCTCGACGTCGCCGACGAGCCGGAACATGATTTCGGCTTCGGCGTGGGCGGGGATGATGTTCGCTTCGGTCCCGCCTTTGATGGTACCGATGTTGACGGTCGTTTCGCCGAGCAGCGGATCGGACGCGAGTGGCAGCTGCCGAAGCGTGGGCAGCAGCTCGAGCATCGGCTCGATCGCGGAACGTCCAAGGTGCGGATAGGCAGAGTGCGCTTCTCGGCCGCGGGTCCGTATTGTAGCGCGCAGTGAGCCTTTGGCGCCGCTGGCAAGCTTGCTCTCTGTGGGCTCGCCGTTGATCAGGAACCGGCTGGTGGGGCTCAGATTGTTGGCGGCGCGTGCGCCATCGGACCCCTTTTCCTCACCGACCAAGAGGAGGACGTCGATGCGCTTCTCGCCACCCGTGACGAGCCGGTCGGCGGCGACCATCATGGCGGCGGCGATTCCCTTCGCGTCGGATGCACCCCGCCCGAAGAGGCGCGTCCCTTCAAGCCGCGGCGGAACGTAGGGAGGGACGGTGTCGAGGTGCGTCGAGAAGGTGACACCGCTGCCACCTCCGGAGCGCGACGCCCACACGTTGGAGCGGCCGCGAGTCACTTCCTGAAGGGAGACATTCCATCCGCGCGCCACGAGCCAGCGCGACACGAAATCGACGGCGCTCCCCTCGGAGCCCGTGGTCGATTGAAGCGCGAGCAGCTCCGCGGCCAGCGAGACGACATCGGTCATGCGCGGAAGTTAGCGGTGCCCGGTGAAGGTTGTCAGGACGACACCACCGGACGTGCGTGCCTCGCGGACGCGGGCGCGAGACGAATCAGGGCGACGCTTCGAGGCGGGTGACGGCGGATTCCCGTGCAACTCCGTCGAGGCCCTGGGCGTGCTCCACGAACATGTGCTGCACGAGCCGGTTGGCTTCCTTCACATAACCATCGTGATGTCGCTCGCCAATCTCACCGATCTCGTGGAGCGTTTTGTTGCCCAGCATCTTTCCCGCTTCGCGGAAAGTCTTGAAGGTGTCCTCGGACTGCCTGGCCATCACGATATCGCCCACGAGGCGAAGGAAATCACTCTCGCGAGCCGCGTCTGCCAGCTCCCGCGCAGCTCCAAGCGCTGCGCCGACGAACTTCTTCGCCGGTCCCGCGGCAGCTCCGAGCTGGGACTGATACTCCTCCAGCATGCGCTGGTGCTCGCGCATGTGAGGAATGTGGCGCGAGCAGAGATCGCGAAAGCGCGGATCCTCCGCGTGGTCTTCGTGGTCTTCGAGCGCATTCAAGAACGCCTGGTGCTGTAGCACGGCGTTGTTGACCTGATCCTTCAGAAAAACAGTTCCGCGAACCATGGTGTTCTCCCATCCTGGGCTGATGCGTGGTCGGTGTAGCGCTATGCGAAGAAGCGAAACTTGTGCCCGTACTTATTCCTTCTTTGGAATAAGCAGGCAACCAGCCAACGGATCGACCGAAACCGAAATCGGAGTGCCGGGCAGGAGGAGCTCGCCGTCCGCCTGTGCCGGCATTTCCGGCGTAGTCTCGATCCGGAACTCCCGGCCGGATTTGTAAAAGAGGCACGGATCGGCGCGAAAATCTTTTCTCACCATCCTCCACAGGATGCGGAGCGCGTCCCACAAGTTGACCGGCGAAAAGACGCAAGCGTTGAGCAGACCGTCGTCATAGAGGATGCCGTCTCCGAACGAGACGAGGTCATTGAGAACGGCTCCGAAGTTGGCGACGAGTATCGCCGATGCGGTTTGCTCGAAGACCACGCCATCCACCGTCAGCTTGAGCTTGAATTTGCGATTCCGCAGAACCGCCTTGTATCCGCCGATGACGTACGCCATGAATCCAAAGCGCCGCTTCAGACGCGCGGGTGCTTCCGAAATCATCGTCGCGTCGAGGCCCACGCCAACGCCGATCGCGAATCGCCGACCATCGCCGAGCCGGCCCAGATCGACCGTGGCTTCATCGCCGTTTAGGAGCATCGGGACCGCCTGCGCAGGATTGAGCGGAATGCCCAATGTTCTGGCAACAACATTTCCCGTCCCGCCGCCGAGAATCCCGAGGGGAGGTCCCTGGTGCGCGAGGACGCTCAGAACTTCCATCACGGTTCCATCGCCACCAAGGGTGAACACCGCGTGGTACTTGTGAGCGTGGGTTTTGGCGAGGACCGCTGCGTGGCCCGGCGCCTCGGTCGGCATCGCGTCACACGCGACGCCAGCATCAGCGAAAGCCTTCAGGGCCTTGTCACGGAGTCGCGCGCCGCGACGCGAAGCCGGATTGACGATCAACAGCACCCGCTCGATGCGGCGAGGCGCAAACTTCATCGCCGTCGCCGCGCTCATGCACCGTTATCGAGAATCTTGCGAACCAGCATCGACACTTGTTCAGCCGTGAACGGCTTCTGGATAAACGACATGGTGGGCTCGCGCGGCGCTCGGCGGAGTGAATTGGATTCTGGTATCGGAACTGGCGTCTCCTTGCTGGTGCGGACGGAGCGCGAGGCTCAGCGGATGCTCGGGGCGGGGATCGAACCCGCATGGGATCTTATCCCAAGGGATTTTAAGTCCCTCGCGTCTACCGGTTTCGCCACCCGAGCGGACAACGACGAGCCAGAAGAGAAATGAAG
>Ga0193723_1000516_pt1 | contig 15230 bp, 13 predicted proteins | sample H2m2metaG_FD_143042 | JGI IMG/M metagenome (GOLD analysis project Ga0193723, IMG submission 143042) | Soil microbial communities from a riparian zone of the East river system, Colorado, United States - H2m2 | ecosystem: Environmental > Terrestrial > Soil > Riparian zone | place: USA: East River... | reverse complement strand
ACGTATCCGAGGCCGAGCGGGGCATCGTCTATATCGACGAGATCGACAAGATCGCGCGCAAGTCAGAAAACCCCAGCATTACGCGCGACGTCTCGGGCGAAGGTGTGCAGCAGGCGTTGCTCAAGATTCTCGAGGGCACGGTGGCGAGCGTGCCGCCGCAGGGTGGCCGCAAGCATCCGCAGCAGGAATACATCCAGGTCAACACCAAGGACATCCTCTTCATCTGCGGGGGCGCGTTCGACGGGCTCGAGAAGATCATCGAGTCCCGCACCGGCCGACGTCAGATCGGGTTTACCAAGGAAGAAGTCGCCGAGGGCTTGGCCGCGAAGGTGAAGAAGAACCCATTCGGCGACGTCGAGCCGGACGACCTGCTCCGCTACGGCCTGATCCCCGAGCTCGTCGGCCGCTTGCCGGTCACCGTGCCGCTCGACGCGCTCGACGAGGACGCGCTGATCAAGATCCTCACCGAGCCCAAGAACGCGCTCGCCAAGCAGTACCAGAAGCTGTTCGATCTCGAGGACGTGCGCCTGACGCTCGAGAAGGACGCGCTCAAGGCGATTGCGGCGAAAGCGATGAAGCGCGGCACCGGCGCGAGAGGGCTGCGCGCCATCCTCGAAGAAATGATGACCGATATCATGTTCGAGCTGCCGAGCCGCGATGACGTCCGCGAAGTGGCGATCACCGCAGAATGCGTCACGTCCGGCCGTGCGCCGCTGCTCGTCACCGAGCGCCCCCGCCAGAAGAAAGAAGCCTGAGCGACCCTCGCTTCATCGGCTCGTTTCCGCGTGCTGATGTGCTGCTCGATCCCCAGCTTCCCGAAGTTGCATTCGTCGGCCGTTCCAACGTCGGCAAGTCGTCGTTGCTCAATGCTCTTGTAGGGCGACGGATCGCCAAAATCTCCGGTACTCCTGGGAAGACTCGGGCGCTGAACGTCTTTCTCATACCGGGGACTGGGGAATCGGGAATGGCACCGCGTGCCCCATTCCCCTTTCCCCAGTCCCTGTATTTTCTCGATCTCCCCGGGTATGGATATGCACGCGCGGGCAAGGCGCAGCGCGCGGCGTTCCGGGGGTTGGTGAAGCATGCCCTGCGACGCGAGCGGTTGCGCGGTATCGTCTGGCTGCTCGACATTCGTCATCCGCTGTCCACGGACGACCAAGCGATGCAGGATGCCCTGGCGGAGGAAGCACAGCACGTGCTCGCCGCGCTCACGAAAGGCGACAAGCTTTCCTCCGGTAAACGCGGTACACGAGAGCGCGAGCTGCGCGAAGAGCTCGGACTGTCGGAGGATCAGGTTGTGGTCACGAGCGCGAAGACCGGCGAAGGGATCGTCGACTTGAAGGAAGCGATTGCTGGGCTGATTAACGAGACTACACCATGAAACACACGTCGGCACGTTGGCACGTCGGCACGATGCTCGTGCTGTCTCTTGCAGTCATGCCGACGTGCAGACTTGTATCGCAGGATACGATTCCGACGGGTTACGGCACGCTGCGTCGCGACGACGTCGCGGTACGTCTGGCCACCGCCACGATCGAAATCCAGGTGCTGCCGCTCGACGAACAGGTCATCCGGCTGCTCGCGCCCGACACCTATCGCTCCCTCGCCGAGCTCGTTCGCAGCCGCCGCGCCGAGGTCGCGGATGCCGCGGCCCGGGGTGGGACGCCGAACCCCACGCTCGTGATGGTGACGTTTCTCGGCGTCGTGCCGCAGGCGCGATTCAATCCGGAGGAGTTGAACGTCACGAGTCGCGGCCGGCTGTTTCGTCCCATCGGGATCGTGCCGCTCTCGCCCGCGTGGAGCTCATTTCAGCTCGACGCGCGGCAGCAGGCCGCTGCGCTGTATCTCTTCGAGCCGGGCATCAGCTTCGCCGAACAGGTCACCATCAGCTACCAGGGGCTGTCCAGCGACGCCTGGACCCGCGCGGTCCGCCTGCTCGAGCAGGAGCGGGCGCGGGTCAAGGCCCGCGCGCAGCTGGGAGCGAAACGCGATTCTGGAGCTCGCTAGTCCACCGCACCCCCGCAGAATCGGCACACACCACACTCAGTCCTGCGCTGTTCGCCAAGGCACGGTCGCAACCCAACACGAGAAACGTCGCGGCCCAGGCGTTCGCTGTCAGCGCGTCGGAAGCCAGCACCGTGACCGAGCGCGCGGTGCCGCGCGGCGCATTGCGCTGAGACTGCGTCCGCACCGACCCACCGAGCAGATCGACGGACGCCAGCAGGCGCAGCGTATTGTCGGGATCCGGAATGCCGACCGTGCGACGCGTCGGACGCGCGGCGGCTCCCACCCAGCGGTATTGGCCGCCCAGATCCAGCAGCGCGCTGTCCACGTCAGTGCCGAGCGCCAACGCGGCGCGCTCGAGCGCATATCCGGGCGCGATACTGTCGCCCGCGAGCGCGACGCCCGTGCCGCGACGAATCGCGCGCCGCACGGAATCGAGTGCGGCGATTCCGACGCGCCGCTCGACCAACGAATCGATGTGATCGACGGAATCGTGCGCGGCTTCCAGGGCACGCGCGACGCGTGTGCTGTCCGCTCCCCAGGCGGCCGCGGACAACATCGTCCCCATCTCGGGCCAGACGCGCGTCACGCTCGGACTGTGCGCGTCGGCGCCGCACGCCGCGATGGTCAGGCACAACAGAAGATTGATTCTCAAGATGTATAGTTGAATATAGATATCCATGGACCTGCTGCGACAACACGCACTCGAGTTCGCGACCATCGCGATCGCGCTGATTCTCGTCGGCGCGGGTCTCGTGGTGTGGCGATTCCGGCAGCGGTTGCTGCGGTCCGAGCAGGAGCGCCGTCGCGCCGCCGAAGAGCTCAATCGCAGGCTGTCCGAGCTGTTTTCCCTCCAGGAGCTGTCGTACGTCCTCTCGGAGTCGCTCGAGCTGGACCGCATCGTCGAGCAGGTAGTGCGTTACGCCGTCCGCTTTCTGGACGCGCAGGGCGCGCTGCTCGCGCTGCTCGGGGACGCGCCGAGCGACCCCCTGCGGGTCGCCGCCGCTGAAGGCACGCTGGCCCCGCTGCGCGGCCAGAGCATCAACGGGGACGACGCCGGCCTGGTTGCGCGCTCCGCGGGGCACGAGCACCTCGAGCTGATCCGAAACTCGGGGGGTGGGCCGGGGGGTGCGGCGCCGACCGTGATCGTCACTGGCTTCGAGGCTGCCGCCGCCGCCGCGGTACCGCTCCGGTCGCACGGCATCGTCATCGGCACGCTCATCATCGCCGATCCGCGAGAAGGCGTGTTCGTTCCCGAAGACATCCGGCTGCTGTCCACCCTGGCGACCCACGCCGCCGTGGTCATCGCGAACGCCCGGTTCTTCGAGATGGTGCGGCGCGCCAAAGAACAGTGGGAGACGGCGTTTGACGCGTTGAGCGAAGGCATCGCGGTCGTGGACGACGAGGGGCGCGTGAAGCGTTCGAATCGCGCGCTCGCGGACCTGCTCGACACACCGCTCCACAACGTCGTCGGCACGCCGCTCGGCGAAGCATTGCTGGGTAAGGCGAACGCGCTGCAGGAGCTGCTGACGGCAACACGCCGCGGCGAGCGCCCCGCCCCGCTGGTGGCCCGCTCGGAGCGGCTGAAGCGCGCGGTCCGCATCAACGCGGCCCGCATCCCGGGTGCCGCGACCGAGCAGAGCGTGGTCGTCATGGTCGAAGACGTCACCGAGCAGCAGGCGCTCGAAACGCAGCTCGTGCAGAGCGAGAAGCTGGCAGCGGTCGGCCAGCTCGTCTCCGGCGTCGCGCATGAGCTCAACAACCCCCTCACGTCCATCGCGGGCCTGTCGGAGTTCCTCCTCGAGCAGAAGGAGCTCGGCAAGAAGGATCGCGGCCATCTTCAGGTGATTCAGGAGCAGGCGGAGCGTGCCGGCCGCATCGTGCGCAATCTGCTCACCTTCGCACGCAAGGGCGCCGCCGAGCGTGTGCCGGTAGACCTGAACGACGTGATCCGCCGGACGCTGTCGCTGACGTCGTACGACCTGAAGCTCAAAGACATCCAGGTGGAGCGTGAGCTGAGCGGCGCGCTGCCCGACGTGTTCGGCGACCGGCACGGCTTGCAGCAGGTCGTGCTCAACCTCGTGACCAACGCGGCGCACGCAGTTGCCGAGAATCCGCGCGAGCGTCCCCGCGAGATCACGGTCTCGACGTGGTTCGACGGGCAGGTCCATTTGCGCGTCGCGGACACGGGGCCCGGGATTCCCGACGAGATCGTCCCGAGTGTCTTCACGCCGTTCTTCACGACCAAAGAGCCCGGCAAGGGCACCGGGCTCGGCCTGTCGATCACGTATTCGATTGTCGAAAGTCACAGCGGACAGATCACGCTCGAGCCCCGCGGCCCACGCGGCGGCGCGGCGTTCCGGGTGGACTTGCCTCCGGCGCCGGCGGACGCCGTGCGGCCGGCGCTGACGCCCGTGCACGGAACGCCGGCGGTCGACGCCGCATCGACGGTGAAGCGCACCATTCTGCTCGTTGACGCGGATCCCGCGGTGCAGCGGACGATCAAGGCGCTCTTCGCCCGCGACGGCCATGACGTGGAAGTGGCGGGCGATCCGCAGCACGCGCTCGATCTGGCGCAGCGCGGCGGCTTCGACCTCGTCATCACCGACGCGCGCGCGATGGCGCCGGGAAAACGCGGGATGCTGTTGGCGGAGGAATTGGTGACGCGGATGCCGGCGCTGCGGGATCGGATCATCGTCGCGACGGGCGACGTACGTCCGACAACAGAAGAGACGCTCGCGCGTCTCGGCGTGCGTTACGTGCGCAAGCCTTTCAACCTGCGCGATCTCCGCGTCGAGGCGGCGCGCTTGTGGGAGGCGACGGCGCTGTCGTAGGCTTCCGACGGCCAGCCATACGTCCCCAGATTCACCGCTCCTCCTCCGCCCGGCGCGAACCGAACGCCTTCACGCAACAACAACGCGCGCTGCAGCACCGCGCTGTGATCCTGTCCCGAAAAAGAAATCCGACCGGCCGCGTTGATCACGCGCCACCACGGGACGTCGTTGTCTTCGGGGAGTGCGGAGAGTGCCCAACCGACTGTGCGCGCGGCGCCGGGCCGGCCCGCGAGGCGCGCGATGATACCGTACGTCGCCACCCGTCCCTTGGGGATGTGACGGACCACGCGGTAGATCCGATGATAGAATGGATTCACAAGGGAGCCTGCGTACTAGCTTACGCGCAGGACGTCTTCCAGCAAGCCCGCGTCCCCGCCCCCCACTATTGACAAAATGTCGTCCATTGCTCTCCGCTCTCGCGGCCAGGCAAACCGCGCCGCGGCATCCCGGGCCTTGAGCCACTCCGCGCGATCGTGCTCCGCGGAGAGTTTCACGCTCGCGCCGGACGCCACGAACGCGGCGAACACCGGAATCAGCGCCAACTCGTCAGTCTTGTGCTGATAAAACGCTTCGGTGCGGCTGAGATTGTAGAATTTTGCCGGCACGAGGCCGGTTTCTTCGCGCAGCTCGCGCAGCGACGCCTGCACCGGCGTCTCGCCGGGCTCGATCGTGCCGTGCACCGTCTCCCACGATCCGATGTTGCGGCCATGCGGCCCGCGCCGCAGCGCCAGCACCTCGAGCGACGCCCCCGCGCCGCGCAGGGCGTACGTGTCCACGAAGCAGACGCGAAGCGAGGTCAGCGGCGGCGGCCGAGCACGGCTTCGAGACGGGCGGAAAGCGCGCGCGCACGGAATGGCTTGGTGAGAAAGTCGTCGGCGCCGAGCTCGAAAACGCGCACTTCGTTGTCCTCGTCGCCCTTCGCGGTCAGCACGATCACGGGAATGTTCGCGGTGGCCGGACGCGAGCGCAGGTGGGACAGCACGCCATAACCGTCGAGGCCGGGAAGGTTCAGATCGAGCACGATGATGTCGGGTCCCACGCGATCGACCTGGTCGAGCGCCTGCACGCCGTCCCGGGCCTCGGTCACGACGTAGCCATCGCGCTCGAGCAGATCGCGCATCACCTTGCGCAGGCTGTCCTCATCGTCAACGAGCAGCACCTTCGAGGCAGGCAGGCCGTGTGGCCCGGAGCGGCGCGCGGGCGTCGCGGGCTCTTCGAGTAGATCGAAATGCGTGGACACGGGAGCGACAGGCGGGGCGGCCTCGTGTGGGACGCTCTGCGTCCCGGGTGCAGAAGAGCGCTGCGCCGTGCTACCGCGCGAGGTACGGGTTTGAGGCTGCGGCGCCTCCGGCTCGTCGGGGATATCCACGACCCGAGTCAACTCTTCGAGCGTGGACTCCCCGCGCGTCACGTGCGTCAGTCCCGAATCCCACAGCGATTTCATGCCGCCGCGTTGTGCCGCTTCCGCGATCCGGTTCGCCGCCTCGCCCGCGGCGATCAGCCGCTCGAGCTCGGGCGTCATGGTGAGGATTTCGAGAATGGAGAACCGGCCGCGATAGCCGGTCATCGCGCAATCGGGACAGCCCGCGGCGCGATACAGCGGCGTCCCCTTGGGAATCCAGCGCTGCAGCCGCTCGGGCGGAGCCTCCATCCAGACTTCCTTGCACGTGAGGCACAACCTGCGCATCAGGCGCTGGGCGACGACGCCGCGCAGAGACGCGGCGATCTTGTACGACTCCACGCCGATGTCGACCAGCCGGGTGACGGCGTTAGCAGCATCGTTCGTGTGCAGCGTGGAGAGCACCAGGTGTCCCGTGAGCGACGCTTGCACGGCGATCTGGGCCGTCTCCTTGTCGCGGATCTCGCCCACCAGGACAACGTTGGGATCCTGCCGCAGAATCGAGCGCAGCGCCGCGGCGAAGGTGAGGCCGGCTTTCTCCTGCACTTGCACCTGCACGATCCCCTGCATCCGGTATTCGACCGGGTCTTCCACCGTGACGATGTTGACGCCTTCGCCCTTGATCTGATTGATCGCCGAGTAGAGCGTCGTCGTTTTCCCCGAGCCGGTCGGTCCGGTGACGAGCAGGATGCCTTCGTGGTTTTCGAGCAGCCGCTTGATCGCTTCGGCTTCACCCGGATTGAGGCCGAGGGTGTCGAGCGATTTGACCGTGGCGCGGGAGTCGAGGATGCGGATGACGACTTTTTCGCCCAGCTGCGCCGGCAGCGTCGAGACGCGCAGGTCGATGGGCTGGCCATTGACCGCGACGCGCGCGCGGCCGTCCTGGGGCCGCAGCCGATCGGCAATGTCCAGCGACGACATGATCTTGATGCGGGAAATGAGGGGCAGTCCGGCCTGGCGCGGAATCTTCATGACCTGTCGCAGCACGCCGTCAATTCGGTAGCGCACCGAGACGCCACCCTCTTCCGGCTCGACGTGGATATCGCTGGCTCGAGAAAGAATCCCTTCGGAAATGATCATGTCCACGAGGCGGACGACCGGCTTCTGGCTGGCGTCTGCCTCGGAGATGTTGAGCTCTTCGGGGGGCGGCGCATCCTTCAACATCGTGACTTCTTGGTCGCCCATCCCCTCGAGCAGCTTGTCGATCGCCTTATCCGACCGGTACATCTCGTCGAGCTTCTCGCTGATCTTCGACGGCGCTACCAGGAACAGACGGATCTCGCGTGCGGTCGCGAAGGCCAGAGCTTTTTCAGCGTCGAGATCGAAGGGGTTCGCCGTGCCCAGCTCGAGGAAGGAATCGGTCAGACGCAGCGGTAACACCCGGTAGCGGCGCGCGATCTGTTCGGGAACGCCGTCGCGCGCGGTCGTATCGATTTTCGAGGCGTCGCCGACCTTCAGCCGGAAGCGGTGCGACAGCTTTTCGATGATCTCGGCGTCGGTCGCGATCTTCTCGGCGACGAGGCACTCCCACAGCGTCCGGCCGGCCTCCGCCTTCGCCCGCAGCGCCTGAAGGCGCTCGGGGGTCAGGCCCTCGAGAGATTGGGCCAACCATTCGTCTGGGAATGCGGTTACCGACATGAGGTAGCTTCCAAGCTATTACCGAAGGCGCCTGAGTCCAGTATTCCGCATCACAGGATGTCCCAAAAATCGCGTGTGACGTCGAAAGCGACGTGTAACTGGCGTGTCTGCACGCCGTAGCCCGCTTCGAGCCGCACGAGCCCGAGCCACTCCGCGCCGACGCCGAGGGTCACGCGGGTGCCGGGCGTCGCCCGCCACGGCGTGAGCGCGATCGGCTGATCGGTCCACCCCCACGCGACGTACGGTGCGAGGGTGATCGTTCCCGGCGTGCGCGCCGGTCCAGCGCTCGGACTGATAAACGGCACCGGGGTGCGCCACTCGAGATGCACGAGCGCAGCGCGGCGGCCGCCCCAATCCCGGAACTCGTCGCCCAGCAGCGTCCCACGGCCCCCGAGAACGAACGCGCGGTGCGGCGGCAGGTTGCGACTCGCCACGCCGAACTGCACGCGCGTCAACAGGCGGGTCGCCCCCGCGCCGAGCGGCACGAGCCAATGCGCGGCCCCACTGAGCCGCGTGTAGCGCTCGCCGAATTCCAGCGTCGTCTCTCCCGCGACGTCGCGACGCACGGCAAACCCTTCGCTGCGGCGCCGCAGGGTCAGCGACGCGGTGGAATAGTCGCCATCGGTGACGGCGGGATTCGGGCGATAGCTTCCCGTTGCCGGAGTCGCGTGTACGGCGAGGGATGCGACATGCTCGCGCGCCACCGCGAACCGCCACTCGCCACGCGCACCGATGCCGGCGCGCACGCTGAACCGCGCACCGGTCGCTCGGTAATAGTCGCCGTAGTCGTCGCCAAACTCCTGCGACCCAATCGAGTTGAGCAGCGGTGCGATCACGGGCGTGTCCCCGATGTCTCGCACTTGGCGGTATGCAGTCAGCTCCAGCCCGTCCGCGGACGTGAGGGCAAGGAGACCATTCCCTTCACGGTCGCCGAACCCATAGCTCCCGAGGCCGCGAAGCTCGAAGCCATCGTCAGGCGTACGCAAGACGAAGCCGGCCCCCGCAGCCAGACCTTCGACGCGATTGACGTGGACCAGCTCGCTCACCGACCGCGCGCCGAGGCGTTGGCGCTTGAGGCCGGTGAGCGCGCGACGGCCGGCGATGCGACTGACCTCGGCGCGGACGTGTTGGAGATCATTTTCGCGGACCGGTTCGGCAACGTCCTGGATCGCGGCGCTGAGAGGACCAGGCCAGGGAAACGAATCGCGCTGCGCCTTGGGCAACGCCGTGATCTCTTCGCCGAGGAAGAAGCTCGTGTCGAGGCCGAGGTTGAACACGTAGCTGTCGATCTCCCAGCGTGCGCGGATGATGCCGCGCGCCGGAATGTCGAGCCAGGTGGCGCGGCGCCGAATCTCGATCTCCTGGCGGTAGGGGAGCCAGAATCGTCCTTCCCAGAGCGCGTTGTCCAGCACGATGCTGACGTCTTCGAGCTGCGGGTCGAGATATGCCTTGGGCGTGAAGTTGAACGCCATGCGTACCAGCTCGGCGGATTCGACGTCCACGAACAGCGTGCCGACGATCGCCGCGGTGCTGAAGTTCTTGGGCCGTACCCGCAGCGCGACGACGCGCACCGCACGCTGCGACAGCACGATGGCCGTCGTGTCGCCCAGGGCGAAGTCGTACCGGTCGGTGCCACCGGGCGCCAGCGGGTGCGGCACGTCGCGCACTTCATCGCCCTCGCCCAACCGGATGGCGGTTCCGAAGTTGTTCTGTACGATCCCGAGGTGATCGCGGTGGTAGTTGATATCGGTGGGGAGCTCGGCGCGATCGCGCCACCCGATGATGCGCTGCTTGCTGAGCTGCGGCGCCTTCCAGTACACTTCCAGCTCCAGCTGATCCGCCTTGACGAGCCGCGGCGGTTCGGTGAGCCCTTCGCCGAACTGCCCGAGGAAGAAGAGAAACCCGTGAGCCTTCGCCTGGTAGTCACGCAGCACCGTATCGACCGCGGTCTGCGCGCGGCGCGCAATGGCGCGCTGCGCCAGTGCCAGGGCGGAATCGGTGTTCCACTCCTGAGCCGGCGCACGGATGGGCGTTGCAAGGGCGAACAGCAGCACGGCAGACCAGCGCATGGCGGCGAAATTTAGGCCATGGACCCACGCCATGCATTTCTGGAGCGTGCCAAAAGCGGCGGGATCGTGCCGGTGATTCGCGAGGTGGTCACCGACGCCGATACGCCCGTGGCCGCCTTCGCGAAGATCGCGCGGCCGCCGTTCGCGTTTCTCCTCGAATCACTGGTCGGCGGCGAGCGCTGGGCCCGCTACACGTTCCTGGGCACCGAGCCGCGCGAAGCGTGGCGCTATCGCGGGCCACAGGTGGACCGCTGGACGCCGGCCGCGGGGTGGCAACCGGCGGGCCAGACAGCGGATCCGATCGCGCACCTCGCCGACCGCATGCGGGCCCTTCCGAGCCTCGCGCTGCCCGGGCTGCCGCGCTTCATGGGCGGTGCCGTCGGGTTCCTCGGCTACGACGTCGTGCGCAGCATCGAGCGCCTGCCCGCGAGCCCGACCGACACGCTCGGCGTGCCCGACGCGGTCGTGATGATCGCGGACTCGCTGGTGATTCTCGACAACGTGTTCGGGCGCGCGATCGTCGTGGCGAACGTCGAGGTGCCGGCGAAATCGTCGCCCGCGCAACGGCTGCGGTTGTACGACGTCGCGCAGGAGCGGCTCGACACGTTGATCGGACGCCTCAGCGGCCCGCACCAGCTGGCACCGCTGGCCCTGGACGACGGTCTGGAGTTGCGGCCGCCGCCGCAATCCAAGTATCCGCGCGCCGCCTTCGAACGCGATGTCGCCAAGATCCGCGAGTACATCGCCGCGGGCGACGTCTTCCAGGCGGTGCTGTCGCGCCGCCAGGTCGTGCCCGGCGCCGTCGAGCCGCTGCGCCTGTACCGGTACCTGCGCGCCCTCAACCCGGCGCCATATCTCTTCTATCTCACCCTCGATGATGTGACGATCGTCGGGAGCTCGCCGGAGGTGTTGGTCCGCGTCGAGGGCAACGAAGTCACGGTGCGGCCGATCGCCGGCACCCGCCCCCGTGGCGCGAGCCCCGAAGAGGATGAAGCGCTCGCGACGTCCCTCCGGGCGGACGCGAAGGAGCTGGCGGAGCACCGCATGCTCGTAGACCTGGGACGGAACGATGTCGGGCGCGTCGCGCAGTACGGCACGGTGCGCGTGACCGAATCCCTGCAGATCGAGCGCTACTCGCACGTCCAACACCTCGTGAGCGAAGTACGGGGCCGGCTCAGGGACGGCTACGACGCGCTCGACGTGTTGCGTGCCTGCTTCCCCGCCGGCACCGTCAGCGGCGCCCCCAAAGTGCGCGCCATGGAAATCATCGACGAGCTGGAACCGGAGCGACGCGGCCCCTATGCCGGGGCGGTGGGCTACGTCGGCTGGGGCGCGACGAGCATGGATACCGCGATCGCGATCCGCTCGGCGCTCGTGCTCAAGGATCAGGTTGTCGTGCAGGCGGGCGCGGGGATCGTCGCCGACTCCGATCCGGCGCGCGAATTCGCGGAAACCGAAGCGAAAGCACAAGCGGTGCTGCGGGCGCTCGCGCTGGCCAAAGCAGGCGATTAGTTTCGGGGCCTGTGTTCAAGCTGCTGAGCACTTCCGGCGAACAATCGATCGACCTCCAGCTCGGGCGGAAACTCGTGGTGGGGCGCGCGGTCACGAGCGACGTCCCCATCTACGATCCCACGATCTCACGCCGGCACGCCGAAGTCGTGCTGACCGAGAGCGGCGTGCTGGTCACTGACCTCGGCTCCTCGAACGGCACGTTCCTGAACGGCGCCAAGATCACGGAAGCGGAAGCAGGGGCGAACGACGTCGTCACGTTCGGGAAAGTGGCGTTTCGGGTCAAAGAAGTGACGGCGCCGGTCCCGCGGCCTCAAGTCGTCGCCGCCCCGCCCGACTTCCCCAGCCCCCAACCCGGGGCCAAAGGCGGGGGGGGTGTGGTCGGCGGTACGATCGTACGGCAGCTGCCGGTCAGCGGCGGCGTCCCGGCGATCGTCATCGACCAGCCGCAAGGCTCCTCCCACCTCAAGGTCCATGCGCAGACCCAGGAAGAGCGGCGCGAGAAGAAGCTGTCGCTGCTGCTCGAGGTGTCGAAAGAGTTGTCGAAGCAGCAGGAGCTCGACCGCCTGCTCGACAAGGTCGTGGACTTCACGTTCCAGATCATGAACGTGGACCGCGTCTCGATCCTGCTGCTGGACGGCAAGTCGGACGAGCTGATTCCGCGCATCTCCAAGAGCCGGACCGGCGACGCGAGCGCCGCCAAGCACGTGCCGCAGTCGATCGCCCGGAAAGCCGTGGAAGAGCGGGTCGCGATTCTGTCCGACAACGCGGCCGCCGACGAGCGCTTCAAGGGCAAATCGATTCTGATCCAGAGTGTGCGGAGCGCCATGTGCACGCCGCTCATGGGCTCGGACCAAAAGGTCCTCGGCATCCTGTACGTGGACAACCTCACCGCGACGCATTCGTTCGCCGACGAGGATCTCGAGTTTCTCATTGCCTTCGGCGGTCTCACCGCGATCGCCATCGAGAACTCGCAGCTGTCGGAGCGGATCCGCCGCGAAGCGCTCGTGCGGTCCAATTTCGAGCGCTACTTCTCGCCCAACATCGCGTCGTTCATCGCCGAGCAGCAGGACGCGGGCAAGCTGCCGAGTCAAAAGCAGCCGGTGGTGGTGTTCTTCTCCGATATTCGGGGCTTCACCCCGATGTCCGAGACGATGAACCCCCACGAGATCGCGGGCCTCCTGACCGAGTATTTCACGGAGATGGTAGATATCGTGTTCGAGCATTCGGGAACGCTCGACAAGTTCATGGGCGACGCCATCATGGCGCTTTGGGGGGCGCCGATCGCGCACGCCGACGATGCCGACCGCGCCATGCAATGCGCGATCGATCAGCTCGACACGCTCGAGAAGATGAATGCGAAGTGGAAGGAATCGGGGCGGCAGCCGCTGGCGATCGGCATCGGCATCAACTTCGGCGAAGTATTTGCGGGCAACGTCGGCTCGAACCGGCGGCTCGAGTACACTGTCATCGGCGATGCCGTGAACACCGCCAGCCGGCTGTGCTCATCCGCCGGCGCCAACGAGATTCTGATTTCGGAGCCGTTCTACAAGGCGCTCAAAAAGCCTCCCAAGGTGGAGGCGCTCGAGCCGATTCAGGTCAAAGGAAAGACGAAGAAGGTGCCGGTCTACCGCGTGAAGCGGTAAGGCCGCCCGAAATTCGCCAGCAGGTCCAGCGCCAGCCGCAGCGGCAGCCCCATCACCCCAAAGAAGTCGCCTTCCACCCGCTCGATCAGCGGCGCGCCGAGTCCCTGAATCGCGTAGGCGCCCGCCTTGTCGAGCGGTTCGCCAGTCGCGACGTACTCCTCGAGCGTCTGGCGACTGTTGGGCCGGAATGTCACGCGCGAGACGTCGAGCGCCTGCTCCAACCGCCCGTTCTCGACGACCGCAATCGCCGTGAGCACCTCGTGGGTTTTGCCCTGGAGCTGCTCCAGCATCTCGACCGCGTTGGCCGGAGAGGTTGGTTTCTCAAAGATCTTGCCGTGGAGCACGACGGTCGTGTCCGCGGCAAGGATGACCTCTCCGGGTGCGCGGTGCACCACCGCCTGCGCTTTGGCGCGCGACAACCGCGTGACGTAGGCGTCAGGTTTCTCGCCGGGCAGGACGTGTTCGTCCACGTCGGGCGGGATGACGCGGAACGGAATGCGCAGCATTTCTAGGAGCTGCTTGCGGCGCGGCGAGCCGGAGGCCAGGACGATCGGTAACACGCGGAAAAAGATAGCGCGGGCTATGTTTCGGCGTGTTCTGGATCGCGCTGTTCAGCCTGCAGGGTCCGCCGGCGACCGACATCTACCTGGCCGATCTCCGCGTCGCGCAAGGCCGCGTCACGGTCGGCCCCCCGGTCAACGTCACGATGAGACCGGGATACGACAATCAGCCGTTCTTCCTGCCGGATGGTCGCGCGTTCCTCTATACGTCGATCCGCGAGGATAGTCAGGCGGACATCTACCGGTACGACATCGGCACGAAGACGAGCGTCCGGGTCACCACGACGCGCGAGAGCGAGTATTCGCCCACCCCGCTGCCGGATGGCAAGGGCTTCTCAGTAATTCGGGTCGAGGCCGATTCGACGCAGCGCCTGTGGGCGTTCGACCGCGACGGGTCACGGCCGCGCCTGGTGCTCGATTCGATCAAACCGGTGGGTTACCACGCCTGGAGCGACGCCCACACGCTGGTCCTCTTCGTCCTCGGCTCGCCTCCCACATTGCAGATCGCGGACGCCGGCGTCCCGGCGGCCCGGGGCGCGGTGTTCGCCAAGGATATCGGCCGGTCCTTGCAGCGAATCCCGGGGCACGCGTCAGTGAGCTTCGTGCAGCGCGACTCGGTTGCCGGTCCCGCACTCGAGGAGCTGGACGTCCCCAGACGGCGTGTGAGGATGCTCGTGAAGGTTCCTGCGGGCGCCGACTTCTTCGCCTGGACACCAGATGGAATCGTGTTGACGGCGAGCGGAACGAAGTTGTATCAGTGGGATTCGCGACGCGGCGGAGCCTGGGAGCAGGTGGCGGATCTTGCCGCCGCTGGTCTCAGCAGCGTGACGCGGCTCGCGGTGAGCCCCAAGGGCGATCGCCTTGCGATGGTGGCGGTGCCGCGCTAAGCCGAAACGCAATGCGTAACATTACAAAAGTAGGGGATCGCCTTCTTGACACTGCGCCGACCCCCTCGGTATCTCCAGACTGCAATCCCCCAGACGCACCTCCAGTCCCTCCGACGCAGGAGGATTCCATGAAACAGCATCTCGCTGGCAGCACGCTCGCGGTCGCGCTGGTTCTGACGGCGTGTGACCCCACGACTACGGCGCCGCCGCTCCGGCCCTCATTCGACGTGGGCGGCGGGCAGGGCATGAACCTGCAGCCCGGCGCCTTCGGAGAGAGTTCCGTCGGCGCGTGGAGGTCGCACGAGGGCCTGCCCGATGCCAAGGGAAACGCCGACTTCGCGCTCTACCTGCAGAAGTTGACAGCAACATCGACCAATGCCGCCGCGTTCGCCGGTATCACGGGCGTAGAAGGCCTACTGATGTCGGACCTCAACCTCTCGTGGTTGCGCCGCAACGACGGCTGGTGCGGTGCGGGCGCGCCGCGCTGGAACGTGGGCGTCGATGGACCGAGCGGAAACCATTAACGATCTTTCTCGGTTGCGCCCACGCTGACCACTCCGGCCCGGCCCCAAACGGCTGGACGAGCGATGCCTTCACACCATCGGTGATCGCGGGGCAGCTCACCAGCCTCCTGGGGTTCAGCGCAGCGGACTCGGCCGACATCGTGGCCGGAACCGTCACCAG
>Ga0193723_1000515_pt1 | contig 15239 bp, 9 predicted proteins | sample H2m2metaG_FD_143042 | JGI IMG/M metagenome (GOLD analysis project Ga0193723, IMG submission 143042) | Soil microbial communities from a riparian zone of the East river system, Colorado, United States - H2m2 | ecosystem: Environmental > Terrestrial > Soil > Riparian zone | place: USA: East River... | reverse complement strand
GAATTGGCCACACCCAGTGGCGGACCCCTCGAGCGGCTTCGCCTCACGCTCGGGGCGCAATTCGAGTTTCTCGCGGGACATCCGGACATCATCGCGCTCCTCGGCCAGGGAACGCGCTCAGGTGGCGGGGCGGCTTTCGCCCCAGCCATCAACAGGCTGGTCGTGCTTTTGGCGGAAGGCCAAGGCTTAGGTCAGGTGCGGGACGATCTCGACCCGCACCTGACTGCCGCCCAAGCTCTCATTCTGATGGTAGGCTACCTCAGCATGGAAGCCGTGATAGCCACGAGTGCTCGCCCCCTGGGGGCCGACGAGCCGTCGCTCCGCGCGCGCTGGCGCGAAGCGGCGGTGGACTTAGTGGTTGCCGGCGTGAGCGCGAGCTAGCACCGGCGCTGCGGTCTCGAAGATCAGGTGCCCCGCTTCAAAGCGGGCCCCGCGCAGAGCCAGGCTCAGCACATCTCCCAGCTCCTCGACCAGGTGCACGTCGAGCGTCTTCCGCACTTCTTCCGGTAGATCGTCGAGGTCTGGCTCGTTCTCCTTCGGCAGAATCACCGAAGTGATCCCCGCGCGCACGGCGCCAAGCACCTTTTCCTTCACCCCGCCGATCGGCAAGACGCGCCCCCGCAGCGTGACCTCGCCGGTCATCGCGATGTCGTGCCGTGCCGGCCGGCGCGAGAGCGCCGAGACGAGCGCGGTCGCCATCGTGACCCCAGCTGAGGGGCCGTCCTTGGGAATCGCACCCGCTGGGACGTGGATATGGATGTCCGTATCCATGAATGCGCCTTCCGGAATCCCCAGCAGGTCGGCGTGTGACTTGGCGTAGGTCAAGGCAGCGCGGGCGGACTCCTTCATGACGTCGCCCAACTGGCCCGTCAGGACCAACTCGCCCTTCCCGCGCATGACGCTCGCTTCGACGAACATGATGTCGCCGCCGACGGGCGTGTAGTACATCCCGGTCGAAACGCCGACTTGATCTTCGCCGGCCATGCGCTCGGGATGGACCTTGGGCCGGCCGATGAGATCCGGCACGTCCTTCGGACCAACGGTGATGTTCTGCGCGGCGCCGTCGGCGATCTTGCGGGCGACTTTACGACCGAGCTTGCCGATCTCGCGCTCGAGCTGCCGGACACCCGCCTCGCGCGTGTAGCTGGAGATGATCTCGCTCAACGCTCCATCCGTGATCGTCAACTGGCCCGTGCGCAAACCGTTCTCGGACAGCTGGCGCGGCATGAGATACCGCTTGGCGATTTCCAGCTTCTCCCGCTCGGTGTAGCCCGCGAAGTTCACGGTCTCCAACCGATCAAGCAGCGGAGCGGGAATGCTCTGCAGGAAGTTCGCGGTCGCGATGAACAACACCTCCGAGAGGTCGAAGGGCACTCCCAGATAGTGGTCGGTAAACGAGTCGTTCTGCGCCGGATCGAGCACTTCGAGCAGCGCGGCGGCCGGGTCGCCCTGGAAGGAGACGCCCAGCTTATCGACCTCGTCGAGCAGGAAAATCGGGTTCTTCGCGCCTGCCTGCTTCATTCCCTGGATGATGCGGCCCGGCATCGCGCCGACGTAGGTGCGCCGGTGGCCGCGAATGTCGGCCTCGTCACGGGCGCCGCCGAGCGAAATGCGTACATACGGCCGGCCCATCGCACGCGCGATGGATTTGGCGATCGACGTCTTGCCGACGCCCGGCGGTCCGACAAACAGCAGGGTCGGTGCGCGTGCGGCGCGGTCGTCCTCGTTCCCGGGGGCTTCTTCCTTCGTCTCTTGCTGCTTCCGCAGCTGCCGGACCGCGAGGAACTCGAGCACCTGATCCTTCACGTCCTGCAGACCGTAGTGATCCTCCTCGAGGATTTCCGCGGCCCGCTTCAGGTCGAGCGACTCTTCGGTGCGCTTGTTCCACGGCAGCTCGGCGACGGTCTCGAGGTAGGTGCGGATGACCTGCGCCTCCATCGATTCGCGTCCGGCACGCTCCAGCCGCCCCAGCTCGCGGTCGACTTCCTTGCGCGCGGCCTCTGGCAACTCGAGCGCGTCGAGGCGCTTCTTGAGGTCGTCGGCTTCTTCCGCCTCTCCTTCTTCTCCGAGCTCTTTGCGAATCGCTTTCATCTGCTCGCGGAGTAGCATCTCCCGCTGGCGTTCGCCGAGCTCTTCCTGGACCTGTGATTTGATGTCTTCCTGCGCATCGACGACGGCGATCTGCCGCTGTACGTGCACGAGCACGCGGCGCAGCCGGTCCTCGACCGCGAGCGTTTCCAGCAGCTGCTGGCGTTCCAGCGACTGGATGTCGAGATGACCGGCGACCAGGTCGGCGAGGGCACCGGGGTCGGTCACGCCTTGCAGCACCTGCTGCACCACTTCCTTGGGAAGTCCAGCCTTCTGGCCGAGCTCCGAGGCGCGCTCGCGGACCTCGCGATGCAACGCGACGAATGCGGGATCTTTCTCATTAAGAGGAGGAAGGTCTGACGTTTCGCGGACAGTCGCCTCGAGATACCCGTTCGTCTCGCTGTAATGGACGGCGGTCCCGCGGCTTTCGCCGTGCAGGACCAGCTGCACGCCACCGAGATTCCGCTGAACCTGACTGATCCGCGCGATCGTGCCGGTATTGTAGAGCACGCCGGGCGTGACCTGATCGATGTTCTCTTTCTGGGCAACCGCAAAGACCTTGCGGTCGGGGTGCTTGAGGGCTGCTTCTATGGCGCGTAATGTCGCAGGACGGCCCGCGCCAATCGGCGTCGCGACGCCTGGAAACAGCACGGCGTCGCGCAACGGCAGGACGGGCAAACTCATCCGATCTGACATGGATTCTCCGATAGTAAGTTTCGTGAACGGTGGTCTGGGACGCAGCACGCACCGTCCGTGCCACGAAACAACGCCGTCTGCGGCAGGTCCGTTCCGAAAGGTGCCGCCAAAGCGGCGCGCAACTGCCAACACGACGCGCTTGGACTCTGTTGCAAGGCCGCAAGGTTGCGGCTAAATCTTAGTCCACGAATGGATTGCAAAACGGCATGAGCGATCTGTTGGCGCAGCGGCTCAGTCAGGCCCTTGGCTCTTCCTTCACGCTCGACAGGGAGATTGGCCGCGGCGGCATGGGCGTCGTCTATCATGCCCGCGATGAGCGGCTCAAGCGGGCGGTGGCAGTCAAGGTGCTCCCGCCCGAGCTCGCGTTCCGCGAGGAAATCCGCATGCGTTTCCTCCGGGAAGCGGAAACGGCGGCGCGTCTTTCCCACCCGCACATCGTTCCGATTCATTCCGTCGGGGAAGGTCCCGAGGGACTCGTGTACTTCGTGATGGCCTATGTGGACGGTGAATCGCTCGCGGCACGCCTCAAACGCCGCGAGCGACTCCCACCCGAAGAAGCGCGGCGCATCTTGATGGAAACGGCGGACGCACTCGGCGCCGGACACGCCCTTGGCATCATCCATCGCGACGTCAAACCAGACAACATCCTGCTGGAGGGAAGCCGCGGCCGGACGGTCCTCACGGACTTCGGCATTGCCAAGGCCCTGACCTCGACCACAGGGCCCGGAACGCTGACGGCAACCGGTGTAGCGATCGGCACGCCGCACTACATGAGTCCGGAGCAAGCCGCCGGCGATCGCGAAATCGACGGACGCTCCGACATCTACAGCCTCGGCGTCGTCGGGTATCAAATGCTCGCCGGCGAATTGCCGTTCTCGGCGCCCACGGTCCCGGGCATCCTGCTCAAGCAAATCACCGAGCAGGCACCCAATCTGCAGGATCGCACGCCGACCTGTCCGGACGATCTCGCGTCGTGCGTCATGCGCTCGCTCGAAAAAGAGCCGGAAGCCCGCTGGCCGACCGCGGATGCACTGCGGCGCGCGCTCGAGTCGCGCAGTGCGCCGCCCTACCGTCCGTCGCGCCGCCCGAGCGTTAGCCTGCTCGGCCGTCCGGCGACCCGCCTGGGCGGGAGCGTGGGGGGGCCACCCGCCAGAACGTCGGGCGGTGGCCGGCTGGAGCGGCAACGGCGCTCGTCACGGCCAAGCACCAAGCGGGATCCCAAGAGCGACCTCACGCCCAGCGGCGAACCCCGGATGGTCGCGAAGTTCCGCGACAGCTTCGTCTCGTGGGCATCGGTCTGCGGTGGATTGATGTTTATCGACATGCTGATGGGCAATGGGCTGGGACCGCTGTCGCTCATCCCGACCGCCATCTGGGGAGGCTTTGGCCTCCTGCCGCAATTCATGAAGCTGTGGCAGAACGGGTATTCGTGGCGCGACGTGCTCAACCGGCCGGCAGCCCCGGACGGGCACGAAGCGCTGCACGGCGCACGCCGCGCGTTACCCGCCCCCAAGGCGGACGAGTTCGGCCGCCACGTCGATACCGTGCGGTTGGCGCGCAATGACCGGGAAGCGATCCTCAAGATCATGGAGCGCGTCCCGGCGTCGGAGCGAAAGCTGCTTCCAGACGTCGTCGCCACCGTCGACGGGCTGCTCAAGCGAGCCGAAGATCTCGCGCGGATGTTGCACGGCATGAGTGCCGATGTCGATGACGGCGCATTGGCGCGGATCGAAGTGCGGATCGAAGCGGTGAAGCTTCATGAAGAAGGAACGGAACGGGAACGTCAGATCAGCCTGCTCGAGCGGCAGCGCCAGGCGTTGAGTGATCTCCTGACGCGGCGCCGGCGCGTCGAGGAACAGATCGAGTCGTGCCTGCTGGCGATGCAGAATGTGCGGTTCGATCTCCTACGCCTGCGGTCCGCTGGCGTGGCGGCGGTGCTCAGCGATTTGACGAATGCCACGCAGCAGGCACGCGCGCTCTCCCGGGACGTCGATCACGCGATCGCGGCCGCGGGCGAGATCCGCGACGTGCTCAGTGCTTCTCCCGCACCGCGGCCCCGTTCCTCGCCGTAGAGTCCTGCGTCGACCAGCAGTCCCGTACGAGTGCGGGGCCGTCGTCCCGCTGCACGGCGAAATCCAACAACTCCACGAAGCTCGCGGCAGCGTCTTCACACCTGCCAGCGCGTAGCGCGGCGACCGCTGCCAGCTCGCGGTAGCGCGCCGAGCCGGGGCGCCGGCCCACAGCGAAGCGGAGCAAACTGTCCGCCAAGGCGGGCGGGGCGTCCAGCGCGATCTGTCCCAGCGCCTGGCTCAGGAACTCGCCGGGGAAGGGATGGCGAAACGTGCCCTGAGCGGCGCCGAGCGCCCCGCGCGCTTGCGACGCGGCCTCGCCCCAACGCGATCCCCGCGCGGCCAGCAGCGCGAGCGCCGCACGCACCTGTCCGGTATCGGCACCGGCGGCGAGCGCTTCGCGCAGGGCCGTAGCGGCCAGCGGCTGGTTGCGGGCGGCAGCGAGCAGCCCGCGCATCTGGAGCGCGTCGGACGAAGCGCCGCGCCGGGCAGTCACGGCGCCCAGCAAGGAGTCGGCTTGGGCTGTATCCCCGAGCGCCAAGCGAATACCGGCACTGCGAATGCTCCACTCGGCTACGTCCGGTTGGGCGCGGTGGGCGGCATCGAGATAAGGAAGGACCCCGGCGTCGCTGCGGCGCAGGCCGAGGATGCGTAACAGTGCGAACGGCGCGGTGCCGACGTCGCCCCTGCCGAGCTGGATCAGAGAATCAAAGACGGCGTACGCGGCAGCCCCGGGGTCGAGGAACCGGCGCGCCGCGACAAACTCGAGGCGCGGCTGATTGTCGCTATGCTCGAGGTTGGCCCGTTGTACCAGACGCGCAACGCCCGAGTCGCCCAGCAGCATGCGGCCGAAGTACTGGTCGGTGTTGTCGATGCTCAGCCACTCCCGGCTCATCGCGTTCAGCCGACCGCCTGGGCCCAGCAGCTGCGTCAGCCACCCGCGGTCGTAGTTGATTGGTCGCGGCGACGCCAGCACGACGAGATCGGCGCTGCCTCCGAACCACACGTGCACGTGCGGAAACACCGCGCGCAGGTTCCGCACGATCCCGGCGACAATCGGAAGTGGCAGCTGGTAGAGCTGAATCCACTGACAGAAGACGCCGTCATCGGAGAGTCGGGCCCTGGCAATGCGGAAAAACTCGGGGGTGTACAACGTCGCCACCCCGGCGACCCACGGATTCGACGGCTCTGAGACGATAACATCGTAGCGCTCGCGGTCGAGCTGGAAGGCGCTGCGCGCGTCATCGATGACGACGCGCACGGCGGGCCGGGCAAGCACGGAGCCGTTCACCCCGACAAAGAAGCTGTCCATCTGCATCACGGACGGCTCGAGCTCGACGACGTTCAGCCGGGCGACGCTCGGCACGTCGGCAAGGACACGAGCCGTAACGCCGGTGCCATAGCCGATCACCAGCGCGGACGTCGCTCCGACCCGGGCAACCGCGGGCGCAAGGCCAAGCATGACCTGCGTGTCCATGTCGCCGCGATCGGATCCGTCGACCTTGCCGCTCACGCGCAGCGATCGCCCGCTCTCGCCTTCCCACACACTCACGGTCGCGTTCGGCCCCTCCCGGAACGCGAGCTGCCGCACGCCGCGATGCTCGAGAAACCGTTGCCGCGCGGCTTGGTCCATGCGCTGGCGCGCGTAGATCGTCGGCCCCAAATCGATCAGCCGGGTGCTCCACCCGGGAGCCGCCACTGCCGCCACCAGCGCGAGGGTCCCCAGACCGGCGGCTGACAGGACGCGGACGCGCAGCCGGCGGTCTTCCGCCGAACCCTCCGCGACTCCGCGCGCGACGAGCCCGGCGAGCGCCAACGCCGCGAGTCCATTGACAGCTAGCCCGACGCGCAGCGTAGCCTGCGTTCCCAGGGCGACCACAAGCACAAATCCGGTGATCACCGCCCCGAGGATGCTGCCGACGGTATTGAGCGCGTACGCCGCGCCGACGTCGGCCCCGCGCGCCGCGCGGCTGCGGGCCGTGAGGTCGGTGAGTAGCGGGAATGTCATGCCCATCCCGATCGCGGGAACCAGAACGACGGCGCCCACCGCGACACCCATCAGCACGAGGCGCGAGATCGCGCTCAGATCGGGAATCTGGAAGACTGCGATGATGTAGGACGGGAGGAACCCGAAGAATACGAACAGCGCCGCAGCGCCCACGCCGGCGACTCCCTGGGCGAGCCCCGCGGTCGCGGCGGTCTCGGCAGGGGGCTGCGCCGCGCGACGATGATGCTGCCCAGGCCGATGCCGAGCAGGAACACGAACAAGATCAGCGTGAACGCATACGTCGATCCGCCCACGATCATGATCAGCACGCGCGTCCAGGCGATCTCGTTGAGCAGCGACGCGAAAGCGGTGAGCGCAAGAAGCGCTAAAGCGAGGTTGTGAAGGGCGGTGGAGGTTGGTGGAGGTTGGTGGAGGTCCTGGCCGGTCGACTGGGATAGTTCCACAACCTCCTGCCGACGACCGAACCGGATCGCAATCACCCCAATTGCCAGATTGAGCGTAGCCGTCGCCCACAGCGATGCGCGAACGCCGACGAACTCGATCAGCAAAAAACCGGCGAGTGCCGTCCCGGTCATCGCGCCGAGGGTGTTCAGGCCGTACAGGCGTCCGAGCGACGGCTTGAGGAGCCCGCGATCTTCGCCCATGAGTGCCCGCGTCAGGACAGGCAGGGTCCCGCCCATGAGCGTCGTGGGAATCAGGAGGACCAGTGCCGCCAGGCCAAACCGCAGCGCCACGCTGGCGCCTCCGCCGAGCGCCAGCGCCCCGGCTGTGCCGATGTACACCCAGTGCGCGAGACCGAGGACGAGCGGCGACAGGATGCCGAAGATGCCGATCGCGATCTCGAGCCAACCGTACAGCACCGCCGGTCGCGGCGTGCGGTCCGCACGCCGTCCCAAGGCCCACGCCCCGAGACCCAGGCCCCCCATATAGGCGGCGACGACGGTGGTGACGGATTGGATGGTGGAGCCGAATGATTGATAGAGGACGCGAACCCAGAGCAGCTCGTAAATCAGACCGGTTGCGCCCGACAGAAAGAATAGAACGCCGTATGTGAGCGCCGGCCTAGAACGCATGCAGCTCGCGCATGGCCTGCGCGAGGTCCTCCACCTGTGGAAGGATGTAGTCCTCGAGGGCGGGCGCATACCCGACGAACGTGTCGGTCGAGGCGACGCGCTTCACCGGCGCGTCGAGCCAGGGGAAGCAGCGATCGGCGATCCCGGCCGCGATCTCGGCGCCGTAGCCCCAGGAGAGCGCGTCCTCGTACGCGACGATCACCTTGTTGGTCTTCCGAACCGAAGCCTCGATCGTCTCCCAGTCCACCGGCGACAGCGACCGCAAATCGATCACTTCCACACTGACGCCGTCCTTCTCCTCGAGCTCCTTGGCGGCGACTAGGCTCCGCTGCACCACAGCGCCGTACGCGATGACCGTCAGTCCGGTCCCCGCCCGCACGACCTTCGCTTTCCCGAACGGAATCATGAAGTTCGGGCCGGGATTCGGAGCCTTGTTGTAGGTCTGGCGGTAGAGGTGTTTGTGTTCGAGGAAGATGACGGGGTCGTCGGAGCGGATGGCGGTGCGCAGCAGCCCGTTCGCGTCCAGGGCGGTGGACGGACAAATGACCCGCAGCCCCGGCACGGACGTAAAGACGACAGCGCCCGTCTGCGAATGATAGACGGACCCGCCCTTCAGATACCCACCGTACGTCACGCGCACCACGACCGGCGCGCTGAACGCATTGGCGGACCGCCAGCGCATGGTCGCGAGCTCGTTGCGGAGCTGATGATAGGCCGGCCAGATGTAGTCGAAGAACTGGATCTCCACGACCGGCTTGAGGCCCCTGGTCGCCAGTCCGACGGCTCGGCCGATGATGTTTGCTTCGGCCAGCGGTGAGTTGTACACGCGGTCGCTGCCGAACTGCCGCTGCAGGCCCCAGGTGACCTTGAAGACCCCGCCCTTGCCTTTGACGTCCTTCAGGTACTGCTCGCGGCTGACATCGGCGACGTCTTCACCGAAGACGAGAATGCGCGGATCGCGCGTCATCTCGTCTTTCATGCAAGCGTTGAGCAGATCGACCATGGTGGTCGGCTCGCCCGTGAAATGCGGATCGTCCTCGGTGTCGAATCGCTCCGACGTCGGATCGACGTCGGGCGAGTACACCCACTGCAGCGCGCTCTCGGGCTTCGGCTGGGGTGAAGCGAGCGCGATGTCGGTGGCCACCTGGACTTCTTCGTCAATTTGCGCCTTGATCGCCTCGATCTCGGCCTCGGTCGCAACGCCTTCCTCTATGAGTCGCTTCGGGAACGCCGTCACGGGGTCGCGTTTGGCTTCTTCTTCACGCTCGCGCGGTGGCTTGTAGAGGATCTCGTCGTCCGAGAGGGAATGCGAGTACGGGCGAATCACGTGCGCGTGGACGAGCGCGGGCCCCTTGCGATGGCGGCACCATTCCGCGGCGCGGGTCAGCGCCTCATACGAGGCGATCGGGTCGCACCCATCGACTTCCGCGATCAGCAGGTTGGGGAAGTTCGCGACGAGCTTCGACACCGACCCACCCGCCGTCTGCACCTCGATCGGCACCGAAATGGCGTACTTGTTGTCCTCGATCACAAACAGCACCGGCAACTTGAGGTTGCTGGCGCTGTTCAGCGCTTCCCACCATTCGCCTTCACTCGTGGTGCCGTCTCCGGCGGAGCAGTAGACGATCTCGTCGCCGTGGATGGGCTTGTCCTTGACGTCGCCGATGCGGCTGTACCGGAGCCAGGCTTCTGCACAGCCCACCGCCTGCAGGAACTGCGTTCCCGTCGGGCTCGATTGGCTGACGATGTTCAGCTGCTGGTGCCCCCAATGGGACGGCATCTGCCGGCCGCCGGAATTCGGATCATCGGCGGCGCCCACCGCGGCGAGCAGCATTTCCGTCGGCGTCATGCCGATGGTGAGGCACAGGGCGCGGTCGCGGTAGTAGGGATAGAACCAGTCGTACGCCGGCCGCAGCGCCTTGCCCGCGGCCACGAGCACCGCTTCGTGGCCCGCGCCCGAGATCTGGAAAAAGATCTTGTTTTGGCGCTTGAGCTGGATCTCCTTGTCGTCGATGCGCCGCGACAGGAGGATCAGCCGGTACATCTCGAGCAGATCGGCCTTGGAGAGCGCCGTTGCTGCTTTACCCGGTCGTACGGCGGCGGGCGCGGCGGGCGCGGCGGGGGCGCGGGAACGTGATGCCATAGCTTTGGAAAATAGCCTACTTCCGGGATGTCGCGGGAGTCAGCAGCTCGGTCAGGTGCGCAAACTGATCGATGGCGAGCCGAATGGTGCCATCGTTCCGCAGCAGGAACTCCTCGCGCGCATCCGGCCCCCAACGCACTTCCGCAACGCGGAGCGCGAGCGTCGCGGCCAGGCGGCGCTCGAGCAGGTTGTCGGTCGCCGCCGTCACGCCGAGCCTGCCACGCACGCGCGCAAGAAACGGCGGCACCAGTTTGGCGCGCCATTCGCTTGCGGCACCCAGCCAGGCGGCGCGCGCCGCGGGCGTCGCGGGCAACGTCTGCGCCACGCTGTCCGACACCGCGTCATCAAATCCCGAGTCGGCGGCCGCGCTCCACCATACCGGCAGGGGTGCGGAGATCGGCAGGAGGATGTCGGGCGCGATGCCGCCGCCACCCCGCACGGGGCGGCCCGCGTCGGTCTTGAACACGTCCGCCGTGTCCGCCTCCGCTCCCGGTTTGCCGGCGAAGCTCAAGTACTGCTCGTAGCCGAGCCCGTGATAGCGACGCTGAATGACGCGGCCGCTGGGGGTGACGACGTGCCCGATCGTCAGCCACATCCCGTCGCCATTCGGCAGCAGGAAGAAGGACTGGATCAGCGCCTTGCCGAAGCTGCGCCGCCCCACGAGCAGCGCGCGATCGTGATCCTGCAACGTGCCCGCCAGTGCCTCGGCGGCGCTCGCGCTGCGTTCGTCGATCAAGACCACCAGCGGCAGGTCGCGAAACTCGCCATCGCGTTTCGTGACGTACGTGGTGTCGACCCCGCGCTTGCGGCCGCGCGTGCGAAAGATGACGGTGTTCTTGGGCAGAAACTCGCTCGCGATCTCGACGGCGTAGGTGATGATCCCGCCGGGATTGGCACGCACGTCGAGAATGACCTGCTTTGCGTGCAGGCCGCGCAGCTTCTTCAGCGCGGCGTGTAGTTCATCCGGCGCCCGCCCCAGAAAGTCTTCGAGCCGCAAGTATCCGGTAATAGAGTCGGCCAGGCGGACGATCGACACCGTCTGCACGTCGAACGGATTCCGTTTCAGCGTCAGACTGAAGGTGTCAGGCTCGAGCCGCGGCCCACGCTCCAGCTGCAGGCGAACCTTGGACCCCTTTTCGCCGGCCAGGCGCAGCTCCAGCGTCCGCATGTCGAGTCCCGACACCGACGTGTCGTTCACCGTCACGAGGCGATCGCCCGCGAGGACGCCGCCCTTTGCCGCCGGGCTACGCGGCGCGACCGCGAGTACGGTCGCCACGCCTTCGACGTCCTCGAGGGCGATACCCACGGAAACGAGCTCGCCTTGCTCCAGCGCGGTGCTCCGCTGGGATTCCAGCCGCGACAGGTAGTAGCTGTGGGGATCGAGGGAGCGCAACACGCCGCGGATGGCGGCAGCGACGAGCTCGGAGTAGCTGACCGAGTCGGGGTAGTTGATCCGGATGTGGTTGAGCACACCGGAAAAGGTCTGGAGCTCCTCGTAGGCGGAGCGCTGCGACGTCTGCGCGGCGGCGGCGCGTGACGCCAGCACCGACAGCAACGCGGCGAACCACACGGCGCTTCTCATTCTTGTTTCAACGCGACCAGATGCCGCTCGGCATCGGCGCGCATGGAGGCCAGGCGCTTGGGCGCGAGCGCAAGGAACCGGTCGAACAGCTGTCGGGCATCGGGGATTCGTCCCAGCTCCTCGTCGATACGGCCCAGCAGGTAATACGGCGGTGCGTAGCGCGGATTCAGCGCCATCGCGTGCCGTGCCGTCTCCTCCGCCTGGGCGGCCTGGTTCCCGTTGAACAACGAAACCGCGTACTCGAATAGTACTGCGGGATCGTCGGGGCTGACTTCGGCGGCCCGACGCCGCTCGACCAGGCACGAGTCCTGCTCGCCGGCCTCCTGGTACAGCACAGCCATGTAGGTGTGTGCCATCGCCAGACCGAGATCGTTCTGGGCCGACTCCTTGAAGAGCTCCATCGCCCGGTCCAGAACGCCCGCTCGTTGCTCCACAACGGCCCACGTAAAGCGATACTCGTTCGTGCGCAGGGGGATGTGGACGATCTCCTTCTCCTCCATCTGATCGCCGCGCTTCACGAGCGTATTCAGATCCATCATCGCGTTGAACCACCGATGGGCATGCGCAGCTGCCAACGCCCGATACCAGAGAATGAAATTCGGAACGCGCTCGGGATTGCCAGCCTCTTGAAACCGCACCTGTGCCAGTCGCTCGAGGCGCTGATACGCCTCGTTGTACCGTCCAAGGCCGAAGTCCGTCATCCAGGCGAAATACAGATCGTACGCCTGTGCGGCAGGACTGGTGAGATCGTCGAAGTGCGGGTCGTCGAGGTAGTACGCAATCGACAGCACTTCCTGGCTCACGAGGGGATTGATGCGAAACGCGCGCTGGTAGAATCCTTCGGCCTCCGCGACGGCCGATTTCCACTCGCGCGGTACGCGTTCCTCCGCGACCTCACGCGCCAGGGAGGAGCGACGCGAAAATGGCAGGTGGTACAGGGCGAGATAGCCTTCCGCCAGCCGCGGCTCGAGTCGGACCGCGAGCCGCAAGAGGCTGTCGGTCTGGGTCCAATGGTGCTTCTTCCAGTGCGCGAGCGCGAGATAGTACTGCAGGTAGCCGTCGTTGGAGTCGGCGCGCACCATGGCTTCGATCTCGCCAATGCTGCGCTTGAGAATCGGCGGCTCCTGCGCGGCGACAGATCGTGGCGCGAGCAGCACTGCCGTGAGAGCGACGACGACCGTCACCTGACCCATCACAAAGCACGTCCGATAGGATTGCCGCAATATATTCCGTCATGGACGAAGCCGCTAAGCAGACCATCCTGCGCCACTTCCCCTATGGACTCTACGTCGTGACGGTCGCCGCGGGCGGCGAGGACCACGGCATGACGGCCAACTGGGTGATGCAGGCAGCGTTCGATCCGCCCATGGTGGTCGTCGCCGTCGAGAATACCTCGAAGACGCTCGGCATGATCCGGGACTCCCGCCATTTTGCCGTCAATGTCCTCCTTGATAGCCAGCGGGAGCTCGCGGGCAAGCTGGGGCGGAGCTCGGAACAGGCGCCGCAGAAGCTCAAGGGAATCAAGACGAAACCGGCGCCCGTGGCCGGCGCGCCGGTGATCGCAGACTGTCTAGGGTGGGTCGAGTGCCGCGTCGTGGCCACGCTCCCCTCGGGCGATCACACCCTGGTGCTCGGCGAAGTCGTGGGGGCAGGCGTGGAGCACGAGGGGAAGCCGCTGACGCTCCAGGACGCAAGATTGAAGTACTCGGGGTAACGCGCGCTCATTTCGGCAAGTGCTCGAGCCGCTGTTCGGCATCCTGACGGAGATCCTCCAGACGCAACGGCGCGCTCGCAAGAAATCGCTTGTACTGGTCGCGCGCCTCCTCCGGCTGGTTCAGGGCCTCGGCGATACGGCCGAGGGTATAGTAGGGCGGGGAGAAGCGCGGATTCAGACCAATCGCGCGGTACAGCGGGTCGAGCGCCTCTCCGGCGTGCCCCGCGTTGAACAGCGAGATCGCCAGATCGAATAGCGCCGCGGGATCGTCGTGGTCGACTTCGACCGCGCGCCTGCGCTCGAGGAGTGCGTCCGCCGGACGGTTGGTCTGTTCGTAAATACTCGCCAGAAACGTGTGGGCCGCCGCCAGTCCCAAGTCGTGTTCGAGCGCCTGCTGATACATGGCGACGGCGCTGTCCGTATGGCCCGCGAGGTGATGCAGGGCGGCGAGCATGAACCGGTAGTCGTTGTCCCGCAACGGAACGTGGATGATCTCGTTGCGCTCTGTCTTCTTGACCGTCCGCTCGAGCAGGGCCCGGAAGTCCGCGATCGCGGCGTCGTACTGCCAGCTATGCGCAAAGGCGAGCCCGCGGTACACCAGGATGACGTCGGGAACCTTATCCGGATGCTTCGCTTCGTCGAACTCGTTCTGCGCGAGCTTGGTCATGCGTTCGCTGGCTGAGCGATAGCGGCCCAACGACAGATCCACCCACCAGGCACAACACCGGAGATAGGCCAGCCACTGGGCTGGTGTGTAATCGATCGCCCGCGGTTCATCGAGCTCACGCGCGACGGTCATCACGTCCAAACTGACCATGGGATCGGTCCGGAACGCGCGCTGGTAGAAGTCGGCGGCCTCCGCGACGATGGGCTTCCACTGGTCGGACACGTGATCCCGGAGCACCTCGTCCGACAGCGATGTGCGACGAGCGAACGGAAGGTATGCGAGGGCGAGGTAGGCGTCGGCGTAGCGCGGCTCGATCCGCGCCGCGAGCCGCAGCAAGCTGTCGGTCTGCGGCCAGTGGTGTTGTTGCCAGTGTGCCAGCGCCAGCTCGTACACGCGGTGCGCGTCGTTCGTGTCCTGACGGGCCCACTCTTCCACCGCCTTCAGGTTTCGCACCAGGCGCTGGCTGTGCACCGGGGAGACTGCGGCGCACAACATCAGGATCGCGAACGAGACTCTGATCGTCATGGTTTCTTGAGGCGCTCCAGCCGTTGCTCCGCGTCCCCGCGGAGCTGATCGAAGCGTAGCGGCGCGAGCGCCAGGAACTTTGTGTAATGCTCGCGCGCCTCATCGGGAAGCCCCAAATCTTCGGTGACTCGACCCAGCAGGTAATACGGCGGCGCGAACCGCGCGTTCAGTTTGATCGCACGGCGGAGCGGATCGTCCGCCGCCACCGTTTGTCCGGTGTTGAAGAGTGACACCGCTAAATCGAACCATGCGGTGGGATCGTCTTCGGCGACCTCCGTCGCGCGATGCCGCTCGAGCATCGCGTCCGCGGCGCGACCGCCTTCATCGTACACGACCGCCAGGTAGCTGTGCGCCATCACGAGCCCCAGGTCGTGCTCGAGCGACTCCTGATACCGGGCGATGGCACTGTCACTGTGGCCGGCCAGGTGATGGAGGCGCGCGAGAATGAAGCGATAGTCGTTGTCCTCCAACGGCACGTGCACGATCTCGTCGCGTTGCGCCTTCTTGAGCGTGCGGTCGAGCAGCCGGCGAAAGTCCGCGATCGCGGCATCGTACTGCAGGGAGTGCGCCTCGGCGAGCCCACGGTAATTCAGCAGGAAGTCGGGAACGTCTTCGGGGTGCTTTGCTTCGTCGAACTCGCGTTGCGCAAGTTCGACGAAGCAAAGCACCCCGAA
>Ga0193723_1000514_pt1 | contig 15290 bp, 12 predicted proteins | sample H2m2metaG_FD_143042 | JGI IMG/M metagenome (GOLD analysis project Ga0193723, IMG submission 143042) | Soil microbial communities from a riparian zone of the East river system, Colorado, United States - H2m2 | ecosystem: Environmental > Terrestrial > Soil > Riparian zone | place: USA: East River... | reverse complement strand
CTGGGCCGAGAGCGGGATCGTGGAGGTTGGAGGACGCCGGCTTGTCGATTGAAGTGCGCGGGCTCGTCCCCTCCTCATGTTTTGTGCAGTCGAGTGAGGAGCTGACCATCTTCGCCCAGATCGAGCCAGTCGGCAGCGGTAGCAGAGACCGGCTTTTGCTCCGTCTCCCCGACTAGCCCGTGACCGACGCACTGCAGGAGCTGGCTGACCGCATAGCCGGCTGCGAGCTCTGCCCCCGGTTACGGCGCTACTGCAGCCAGATCGCGACTGCGCGGAAGCGGGAATTCGCATCCCAATCGTACTGGGGACGCCCTGTGCCTGGGTTCGGGGATCTTGAGGCTCGGCTGCTGATAGTCGGGCTCGCGCCGGGCGCTCACGGAAGTAATCGGACCGGCCGGGTCTTCACTGGAGATGCCAGCGGCGTCTGGCTCTACGAGGCGCTTCACCGGTACGGGTGGGCTAACCAACCGAGCGCCTGGACCCGTGACGATGGCCTGACGTTGACCGATTGCTACATCACAGCGGCCGCCCGGTGCGCGCCGCCCCAAAACCGTCCGACAGCAGAGGAATTGGCGCGCTGCCGCCCCTACCTCCAGGAGGAGCTCAGGCTCCTCACCAAGGTTCGAGTTGTGTTGGCGTTAGGTAGGATCGGGTGGGAGAGCTGGCTCCGAGCCTCGGGTTGGTGGGCTCGGCTAACTCCTGGGGAGCGGCCCAACTTCGGTCATGGGGCGGAAGCCGTCCTCCCCGACGGCATGGTGCTCGTCGCTTCGTTTCACCCCAGTAGGCAGAACACCAACACGGGGCGGCTCAGCCGCCCCATGTGGAACGGTGTCTTCGAGCGTATCAGGACGATGGTGCCTTCCGCCCCCCTACAACCCGCTTGACCAGGCGCCCAGCCGGAAGAACCGTCGAGGGCCCCTCCACTTCGTTGATGATCGCGACTTGCTCGATCGGAACGGAAGACGGGTACTGAGCGTTGAACTGCTCGAGCGTCATGTCCCGGTTGAGTTTCACCACGTCGATCTTGGCCGCTTGAACATTTATCTTGGAACCATCCCGTAGCTCACCGAAACTCCGGATAGTGCTCTGGAAGACGTGGTCGTAGGTACTCAGCTTGCCGCCCGGCGTGTAGCCCATCAGACTGAAGGTTTGTCCCCCGTAAGAAACGAACGAGACAATCCCCTCAATGGTGCCCTGATCGGTCTGAGCCTGGAAGTAGCTCGAGGTGGCAGGCAGCCCATTGATGCTGGTATTGGAGGTTTGACCTGCCTGGACGCCCTGCTGAGACAGGAATTGCTGAGCCGCCTGCTGCGGTGAGGTCTGCCCGGCCAGGCTCAGCTGCATGATCGCGTCCTGATTAGGGCTCATGGACGCGACCGAAGCCGCAGTGTTCTGCACCTGCCACCCGTCCGGGAAGTGCAACTGGAAACGCATCTTCGGATGGTAGAACTGGGTCCCCTCGAAATAGCCCTGCTGGGGATCTTCGCCGTAGGTCATCCCCTTGACGCGCTGGAGGTACCCGTCCCGGTTGACCTTTGCCTTGTTGAGATCCGTGTGCACCGAGTCCAGCAGAGTCTCGATGTGCTTGATCCGGTTCCCTGGGTTGGGGTGAGTCGCCAGCCATTCGGGGAGCTTGCCGTCACCACCGGTCTGACTGATCCGGTCGAGGGTTGAGAACACCTTGGGCATTTCCCTCACGTCGTATCCCTGGTTCAGCGCGTAGCGGAACCCGGCCTGGTCGGCCTCATTTTCCGCGTCGCGGCTGTACTTCAGGAATAGAACCTGGAGGCCAGCGCTCGCGACCTGCCCAAACTTCGCGATGTCGGACGAGAGAATGCTCCCGATTCCCAGCCCCAACTGGGCCAGTTGGGACTTGCTGATCATCTGCACCGAGTGGCGGTTGGTGACGTGCCCGATCTCGTGCCCGACCACCGTTGCAAACTCGGCTTCATCGTTGATCGTGCCCATGAGGCCGCGGGTCACATAGATGAAACCTCCCGGCAGCGCGAACGCGTTCACCGAAGCGTCATCCACCACGTGGAATTCCCAAGGCAGATTGGGTCGCTCGGAGGCGGCAGCGATAGGCTTGCCGATCTCGGCGACGTATGCCTGGGCATTGGCATTGTCATACAGACCGATCGTCTGCGCCACCTCCTGCGCACCCTGCTTGCCCATCTCGATCTCCTGAGACTCGGAGACGAGCGAGAGCTGGCTCTTTCCGGTGACGGGGTTGCGCGCACAACTGCCCACGCCCGAGCCCAGAATCAGGGTAGGCACGAGCAGACCGATATAGGCTAGGCGACGAGTCATAGGAGCTTCCTCGGGTTCTCGTTCGATCGCCGGATCATTCGTTCCGTAGCCGACTTAGCGCCAGGCGAAGGTGCAACTCTACCATACAGCGCGGGCCTGGGCTGTGATCCCCGTCGCTTGGGAACGCGGAGACCCCGCCGTGGGCGGCCGGCGGGGCCCGTCGGATGGCGAGATCAGGGCATCGTCATCATTGCATGCGGCATGCCGGTAAATCGTCCCGCGATCACGCCGACGACCATGAACAGGACGATGGCGGCGAGAATGACCACGGCCGTGTAGGGAAGTGCCTTCTCTTGCGGTGCCCTCATGAGCACAGGAAGGCCGAGATAGAGCAGGTACAGGCTGTAGAGACCGACAATTCCGAGAAATCCGAGCAAGGGGATCAACACGAAGACGCCGGCCACCCACGCGGCGGTGCTGGAGTATGCCGCCACCTTGAGCGCCTGGATCTGATTGCGCTGACCGTTGAACGTGGGAGCGAGCGCGTCGATGATGAGGGCGAGGAGATAGGTGCCCGCCAGCATGAGCACATAGCGGACGAGGGCACCGGTGAGCGCCGAGCCCAACGGGACCCTATAGGTGCCCATGGGGAGGGGAATGCCGAAAACGGTGAACCCAATCAGCTGGGCTATCGGCCCGATGGCGGCGAGGGGCACAATGTAGCCGGTGTAAAGTGCTGTCGGCGTGGTCTGCTCTGCGTCGATGACCTCCCACTCGGTACGGGGCGAAAGCAAGATTCGCTTGACACGATCGACGAGGTTCATCGCGTTCTCCTTGAGAGCGGGGCGGGCGGGCTCCAGCAATGAGTGGGTATAGTGCGGCCGGAATGGCCGGTCGTCTAGAGTGGCTGACAGAGGTCACCTGGACTGAGAGATGACGGGATTCGCGGGGCGCCGTGCGTCACCGTAGCTTATTAGCCACGGAACCGAACACGCCTCGCACCCCAGATGGAGCGACTAATGACCCCACGACGCTACGGAATCCTGCTCCCGCTCGCGGCCCTGGTGGCCTGTGCCGGGGGCAGGACCATGCGGGTGGCACCGGACGACGGCAGCGGTGACGCGCCCGTCGCCCTATCTCCGACGCCCGAGCCGGGGCCCGACGAGGTGCCCGGCGATACCTTGACGAATACGACGTCGCCAGAGCCAGATAGCCTCTCGACGGAGGCGACTGGGGAGAAGGGTTACGCCACCTACGACAGCGGGGGCGGCCTCGAGCTTAGACGAATCGGGCAGTGGACCCGGACCGGCGTCGGCGAATCGCGCCGCCTGATCATCCGGGACGCCAATGCCTGGGCTGCTTTCTGGTCCGAGCTGGGTGTGGGTGCTAGGCCGGCCGTTGATTTTACGCGCGACGTGGTCGTGGCGGTGGCCGCCGGACAGCGTCCAACTGGAGGGTACGAGATCGCGGTTGATCGGGTGCGCCAGGTCAACGGTGAGCTCACCGTCGAGGTGGTGGAAACCACCCCGGGGCCCAACTGCATGACGACGACATCGCTGACACAGCCGGTGGATGTCGTTGTGGTGCCTGCGCCTACAGCCCGGAGTTGGAGCTTTGTGGAGCGAAAGGAGGTGCGGGGCTGCTGATAGACGGCCTATCTTCGTGCGGTGACCGAACATCCGCGCTTGCCGCCGAGGCGGCCTTGAAACGGCCTGGGGGAGCGGGTAGTCCGATTCCACATAAGTTGTTGCCGCAACATAACTTACCTGAGACTTGACTTGCTCCCCGAGCCGGTCGTAATTCACCCCAGGACCTACTCTGGGGTCCACCTCACGCCATTCCAGTGGACCACCGAGTCTCCGGGGAACGAAACTTTAGATGTCGTCCAATCAGAGCCGCGCCGTTACGCCGCTTACCACTCCTTCCGGCACCACCCCAGGCTTCGACGAGACTGAGATTCTCACCCCGGCCGCTGGAGCAGAGCTGGCGCCGCCGGTGGCCCGAATCGTTCCCCGAGTCGAAACCGTGCACGGCGAGCTCCGAGTGGACGATTACTTCTGGCTTCGGGACCGCGGCGATCCCAACGTAGTGGCCTACCTGGAGGCAGAGAATCGCTACACGGCGGGTGTCATGCGGCATACGGAGGGGTTGCAGGAGCGGCTCTACCAGGAGATGCGGCAGCGCATCAAGGAAACCGATCTCTCGGTCCCGGAGCGGCTGGACGACTACTACTACTACAGCCGCACAGAGGCCGGCGGCCAATATCCGATCCTTTGCCGCCGGCACGGCGAGCTCGGGGACGAGGAGATTCTGCTGGATCAGAACCCGCTGGCAGCGGGGCACGGCTACTTCCGTCTCGGCGCGAGCGCGGTAAGCCCGGATCACCGACTCCTGGCCTACTCGGTGGACACCTCGGGAGCCGAAGAGTTCACCCTGTTCATAAAGGACCTCGGCACCGGAGCGCTGTTCCCCGAGAGCATCGTGAGCACGTCCCATGACGTGGCCTGGGCCAACGATAGCCGCACCCTCTTCTATACGGCCCTCGACCAGGCGCACCGCCCCTGTCGCCTGTACCGGCACCTTGTGGGAACGAACCCAGCCGAGGATGTGCTGGTGTACTTCGAGCCGGACGCGTCGTTCTTCCTGGACATCAGCCGCACCCGGAGCCGCGCCTACCTACTGCTGGACCTCTCGAGCCATTCAACGTCCGAGGTGCGGTTTGTAAGCGCGGATCGCCCGGAGGACTCCTTCCGCATAGTGCAGCCGCGTGAGCCTGGCATCGAGTACACCGTCAGCCACAACGGCGACCGGTTCTTCATCACCACTAACGACGCTGCCCCAAACTTCCGGCTGGTCCAGGCACCCGTGGCTACACCAGGCCGGGAACATTGGTCGCCGGTGCTCCCCTATCGTCCCGAGGTGAAGCTGGACACGACCGACGCGTTCAAGAAGCATCTGGTCGTCTACGAGCGCGCGTCGGGCTTCCGGCAGATCCGAGTGCTCGATCTGGCGGCGGGCGAGGAGCACCTCATCTCCTTCCCGGAGCCGGTGTACACGGTTCGTGCCCACGCCAATCCGGAATTCGACACGACCCTGCTCCGGTTTACCTACACGTCGCTGGTCACGCCCAGCTCGGTGGTTGATTATGACATGGCCGGGCGCACCTGGACTGTGCGAAAGCAGATTGAGGTGCTCGGCGGGTACGACCCCTCGCTGTATCGGAGCGAGCGTCTCTCCGCCACCGCCCCGGACGGGACGGCGGTGCCGATCTCCCTGGTCTATCGGATCCCGCTTCAGCACGAGGGACAGCGTCCCCTGCTGCTCAATGCGTACGGTGCGTACGGCATGAGCTACGACCCCACGTTCTCCTCGAACACGTTGAGTCTGCTGGATCGGGGTTTTGTGGTGGCGATAGCCCACGTCCGAGGGGGCGAAGAGATGGGGCGGCCATGGTATGAGGGCGGACGTCGGCTTAACAAGCGGAACAGCTTCACCGATTTCATCGCGGCGGCAGAGTATCTCATCGACAAAGGCTACAGCAGCGCGGACCGACTGGTTATCAGGGGCGGGAGCGCCGGCGGGCTGCTGATGGGCGCGGTGACAAACATGCGGCCGGAGCTGTTTCGTGCCGTCCTGGCTGAGGTGCCGTTTGTGGATGTGGTGAACACCATGCTCGACGCCTCGCTGCCGCTCACCGTCATCGAGTACGATGAATGGGGTAACCCGAACGACCGCGCCTCATACAAGTACATCCGCTCGTACTCCCCGTACGACAACGTGGAGACACGGCGCTACCCCCATATGCTCGTGACTGCCGGTCTCAACGACCCGCGGGTGGCCTACTGGGAGCCGGCCAAGTGGACCGCCAAGCTCAGAGCCCAGAAGACCGACGACAACAGACTTCTGTTGCGGATCAACATGGGGGCAGGACACGGCGGAGCATCGGGCCGGTACGACTACCTGCGCGAGATCGCCTTCAAGTACGCCTTCGTTCTCGACGTCCTGGATCTACCAGAAGGGTGATCTCGGCCAGCGCTTAGCCAGCATCGCATCCAGACCCAACGTCCGCCCGGCGGCACCGATCGCCAGCGCCAGGGATATGGCAGCGAATGCCGCGTCGTTACTCGAGGGCGTCCAGGGCCAGGCCCCTTTGGCGAGCATGTAGTTGAGGGTGAGCAGCAACGCGACCGTGGCCGAAAGCCGGGTCAGCAGCCCGAGGATCAGAAACACTCCAACCAGGAATTCTCCCCAGGTGACCAGCGCCGCGAATAGCTGCGTATTCGGAAGCACGACCTCCTGCAGGAACCCCCGGTAAAACGGGTGGCTCTGCTCCAGGGCTCTCTGCTCCAAGAAGGCTGTGAGCCCTGGGGTGAAATCCGCCTGCAGTTTGGGCACGGCCGCGATCAGAAAAACCACCCCCAGATACACCCGTAGCAGCACCAGTGTGGCTCGGGCCAGGATGCCCTGAAGGATCTCGCCGGGAAGCCTCATGGGCCAAAGTTACGCACGTCACTGCACGGTTGGCGAGACAAGGCAGATTAGGGACGTCTCGATAACCTGGAGGGAAGCGTGAGAGTGTCCCAGATCATGACGCCCGACCCGGCTTGCTGCACGCCCGACAGCACTTCCAAGGATGCGGCTTTGCTGATGAAGGAGCACGATTGTGGCTCGATCCCGGTGGTGGAAAGGCTCGAAACCTTGCGACTGGTCGGGATATTAACCGATCGCGATCTTGCCATCCGCGGCCTCGCGGCCGGCAAGGGGCCGAACACCCCGGTCCGCGAGCTGATGACAAACGACCCCATTTCCGCTGCCCCGGGTGACGAGGTCGAGATCGTCCGTGAGGTGATGGTCGCTCAGCAGGTCAGACGGGTCCCTGTCGTGGACGAAAACGGAGGGGTGGTGGGCATCGTGGCCCAGGCGGACCTCGCACTGGAGGACGGAGCAGCAAGCGACCAAGAGGTCGGCCGTATCGTCGAAGCGATCTCGGATCCGAGGCGCGAACTCGCCGAGTAGGAGGAGCCGGCGCCAGTCAGGGTCGTTGCAACATTAGCCACGGGCGGCCTCCATCGCGGCGAGGAACAGCCCCGCCCAGATAGCGGCGTACGGCAGCACGAAACGCTGCCTGCGGAACAGCATCTCCGGATAGCGGACCGGTTTGCCGGCAAACTTGCCGCGCGGTTTCGAAGGGAAGAAGAAGGTCTTGTACGTCTCGGTAGTGGCGACGGTGTAGCCGGTCGCGGCGAGTGTCACCAGCAGCAGACTATCGGTCAGGCCTGCGAGTCCACCGGCAAAGAGGGCTGCCAGCAGGGGGCTGCGGAAGAACTTCAGGATTTGAAACCCTTCTGAGGGAGCATCCTTCCAGGCACCGCCACAGGCGCTGATCCAACCACCCAGGCCGCCGACCAGCAACACGGTTCCGATCGAATGGGTGCCGGCGGTGATCCAATCGAGATGGGCCACGAACCCGATCAGCCCGAGTAAAAGTAAGGTGTACAGCGTTCCGGCAATCAGTCGTGCCCTCCTACTCCTGACCACCTTGCCGAAAACGTGGAACTGCATCGGGATGAAATATTTGGACTGGTCCTCCTCGCGCAGGAACGTCTTGTAGATCTCCGCGAGGGCGCGCTCCACCGCGTAGATGACACCGAACAGCACCACGGCGCTCCCGGCGTGACGTGGATCCAGCCCCGTAGCCACCTCGATGACAGCGCCCAGCGCCGCGCCCAGGATTGGGCTGCGGGCATACTTGCGCCACGAGAATCCCTCGTGGGGCGCGTCCTTGTACATCCCCCACGTGGCCGAGTGCACGCCCGCCAGCAGGCCGATCAACGCCGACAGAAGAGTGGTCATGGAACGGTCTCCAGCTCGGGGTGAGCCGTCACGTTCTTGTAGGCGGCCTCAATCAGCTCGAGACCACGCTGCGCGCGGGCGAGGGACATGACTGGCTCGGTCCCGGTCTGGAGGGCGGCGACAAAGTCGCGGAACATCGCCTGGTAACCATTGATGTCACGGATGCCGGGGAACAGAAGGCGGGACTTGGAACCGGTGATCAGGACGAAGAGGCCATTCGACTCGAAACTGACCGACCCACGCGTGCCGTAGATGTGGGAGAACCGGAGACCCCTGAGGGGCGATGGGATCTCCCACGAGTGCGTGAGGGTGCCGATGGCTCCTTCCTCGTACTCCGCGACCACGAGCATACTGCGCTCCTGCGCCCGCCAGTCTCCCGGCCGGAAGCCGTGCACCGCCTCGATCCGAAGACCGAGATTGGCCAGCAAGTCGATCCAGTGGATACCTCCCTCGAAGAGGGCACCGCCACCTGCCGAGATCGGGTTGCTCCGCCACCCGCCGGGTGACTGATGCTTGGCCGCGTTGAGCTCGACGAAACGCACCTCCCCCAGCACGCCGGAGCCGACGATCCGGCGCAGGATGCAGGCGAGCGGCTTGTAGCAGTAGTTCTCGGCAACTAGCACCCGGCGGCCGCTGCGCACCTCCGCGGCTCGCACCACCTCAAAGTCCTCGACTCGAAGAAAGGCCGGCTTCTCCACAATCACGTTCTTCCCGTGCTGGAGCGCGACCACGGCCAGCTCGAGGTGTGAATCCGGTGGCGTGGCCACCAAAACGGTATCGATCCGGTCATCCACCAGCGCCGCCGCGTAGGATCCGAACGATCCTGCTCCCCCAAACCGCCGAGCCACCGCCGTCGCTCTGGCAGGGTCCCGGCTGGCATAGAAGCAGTGCACCGCCGATCGAAAGCGTCGAAGGGTGCGGCTATGGGTTCGGGTGATCCCCCCGCAGCCGAGAAAGGCGAGGTTAACCGGCCGATGCGGCATAGGACGCAGGCTCCTGAATGAGAGATGAGTGCCCGGCCAGCCGGTGAGCGGCACGCAAGGCGTTCGCGGCGATTGTCAGGCTGGGATTGACCGCGGCCGAGGTCGGCATCACGCTGCCGTCCACCACATACAGATTTTCCAGACCCCGGAAGCGGCACTCGGGATCGAGCGCCGACGTTCGCGGATCGGCGCCCATACGTACCGTGCCCACCGCGTGGGAGAAGGTGTCGATGCGGTGCCGGACCAGAGCCCAGGCCCCTGCATGGCGGAGAACGGCGCTGGCGCGCTGGACGAGAGCACGGCCGGCCGCCCGGTCGCGTTCGCTGTACCGATGGGTTATCTGGAGTCGGGGCAGGCCAACGCGGTCGGTGGCAACGCCGTCCAGGAGAACCCGGTTCTCGTACTGCGGCTGGTCTTCGGCGATCGTGAGAAGACCGGTGAGGTGGTCCACCCATCGCGCGCAGACCGGGCCGATGACCGGGGGGAGCTGGGCCCTGACCAGGCCGACCGGCGGCGTGGCGAGCTGCTGTATGCCCCCGAGTTTCCCCCGCGGATACCGGAGCGCGGTGTCCCCGAAGTAGAAATCGTGGATGGCCAGCTGCTTGTGAAACCCTCCGCCGGGATTTGGTGGCTGCGGAAAGACGCCGAAGACGATCTTGTTGTAATGCCGCATGAGATATCGGCCGACAACATGGCCTCCGGGATTGAGCCGCCGAAGCCCGGAAGCAAGCAGTAGCTGAGGGGTCGCGAGAGCGCCCGCGGCCAGCACCACCACGTCGGCGCGGCACACTGTCGCCTCACCAGTATCACGGTCCCTGATCTCGACCCCGGTGATGCGGCCTCGCTCGGCGTAGAGCCGGGTGGCTACCGCATTGACCCGCAGGTGCAGCCCGCGCCTGACCAGCGGTCCAAGGACCGCGGTCGCGAGATCGTTTTTCGCGCCGACCGCACAGGCGAACCCGTCGCAGCTGCCGCAGCCGATGCAGGCGCCGCGGTCGGGCCGGACCCGGTGATTGATCGCCAATGGGAGTCGAAAGGGCCGATAGCCGAGCTCGCGAGCGGCGCGCTCGATCCGCCGCGACACCGGCGCCAGCTCCGCGGGAGCCTCGGAATAGGCGGCGCTGCGGGAGGGCTCCGTTGGGTCCACTCCGGTATCGCCGGCGACGCCGAGAATTTGCTCGGCTTCCGTGTAGTAGGGCTCGAGCTCGTGGTAGGTCCACGGCCAACGAGCCCCGGAGGCGCCCGCGATCTCGGGGTCCTGCTCAAAGTCCTCGGCGCGGAACCGGAAGGCGACGCCACCATAAAAGACAGATGGACCACCAACGCAGTGAAATGCTCCGGCCTGGGTTTCTCCCGTTTCGGTCATGACGCGGTAAGGCGATTCACTCGAGTAGTGCGAGGTCATCTGCCCCACCCCGTCGGGGGCCCAGTTCTCGGGGCCACGCGCCACCCAGTCGCCTCGCTCCACCAGGAGAACCGACCAGCCCGCCACGACCAGCACCTGCGCGGTCATCGCGCCGCCGAAGCCGCTGCCGATGACTATCGCATCGTAGCGTTCGTGGCCTTCAAACCAGATTCGATCGCTCATGCACCGGCCTCCGAGAAGTGTGATTCGAATCTTCCAGGAGGCCGTTGCCCACTCGTGGCGTTGAGCGTGACCCAACCGGAGGCGGCCGGGTCACGGGTCTTGAAAGCCGTTAAGCTGCTTGCCGTTCCTGAGAGCGACTCTTACGTTGGACCGACTGCCTCCGCGCGCCTCGCACCACGGTAGCCATGATCCAGTTTCACACTCTAGGCAGGCTCGACCTGCGTGGACCCGAAGGTGTCGAGTTGCGCTCGGTCCTCCAGCAGCCCAAGCGGCTGGGGCTCCTGGCCTATCTGGCGGTCGCCACGCCGCGCCGGTTCCACCGGCGGGATACGCTGCTGGGGCTCTTCTGGCCTGAGCTGGACCAGGAGCACGCCCGGGCCGCGCTCCGCCGCGCCCTGTACTTTCTCCGAGCGCAACTCGGTCCCGAGGTGGTTGCGGGCCGGGGAGATGACGAGGTCGGTGTGCCGGAGGAGTCGCTCTGGTGTGATGCGACGGCGCTCGAGCGAGCTCTCGATCAGGGGGAGCCGGAGCAGGCGGTTGGACTCTATCGGGGAACGTTTCTGGAAGGGCTATACGTCGCCGGGGCGGCGCCCGAGTACCAGGAATGGCTGGACCGAGAGCGGACGAGGCTTCGCGCCTGCGCCACTACGGCCGCCCGCACCGTCGCCGATCAGAGAGAAGCCGAGGGACGACTCGCCGACGCGGCGCAGTGGTGCCGACGTGCGTTGGAGTTGAGTCCTGACGACGAGAGCGCGGTCCGCCGCCTGTTGACGCTGCTCGACCACATCGGAGACCGATCTGCCGCGCTACGGGTGTACGATGAGTTCGCCCGCCGCATGGCTCAGGAGTTCGAGCTGGACCCGTCGGCTGAAACCCGTCAGCTGGTGGAGACCCTTCGCCGCAGGCCAGTCCCCGCACCTCGTCGCGAGGTGAGTGCTCCGACTGCCCACCCCGATGCCGCTGCAATGGTCGCGGTACTTCCCTTCTCCGTCCGGGGCGATGCCCGGCTGGCCTATCTGAGAGAAGGGATGGTCGACCTGCTGGCCACCAAGCTCGATGGCGCAGGTGAGCTTCGGACCGTGGACCACCGCGCCGTGCTTCGGTTCCTCAACCACGAACAGGCGGCTCCCATTGCCGGACCCGCTGTCGCCGCGCACTTCGAAGCCGGCAGCTACCTCGAGGGAAGCATCGTGGAGGCTGGCGGCCGGCTTCAGGCTGGAGCTTCGCTGTATTCCCTCGATGGACAAGTGCTCGCGAGCGCAAGCGCGACGGCGGCCAGCGAGGGCGAGATCTTCGAGCTGGTGGACGAGCTTGCTCGCCAGCTGCTCGCTGCCCGGGGCGGCACGTCGGGCACCCGTCTGACCCGGCTGGCCGGGCTCACCACCACCTCGCTCGACGCCCTCAAGTCCTATCTGCTCGGCGAGCGGGAACTTCGGGCGGGGCGCTACTTCGACGCCATGGAGGCGTTTCAGGTCGCGATCGACGCCGATCCCTCGTTCGCGCTGGCCTATTACAGGCTAGCCGCATCCGCAGCGGGGTGTGCCTTGCCCGATCTGGCCCGGGAGCTGGCGGACCGCGGCTTCGAGTACCGGCAACGGCTCTCCCTGCGCGATCAGCTCGTCTTCAGTGCCCAGCGCGCCTGGCTCCATGGCGCGGTGGATGAGGCTGAGTCGCTGTACAACACCATCATTGGAACCTACCCCGAGGATCTCGAGGCCTGGTTTCACCTGGGTGACCTTCTGTTCCACTCCAATCCACTCCGGGGCAGAAGCTCGGTGGAAGCACGCGAGCCGCTGGAGCGGGTGCTGCGAATCGAGCCCGATCATGTCGGCGCCATGGTTCACCTGGTACGGGTGTCGGCCATTGAAGGACGCAAGGGCGAGACGCTCGACCTCATCGAGCGCATTCTACGAGCCAGTCCGGATGGCGATCAGGCGCTGGCAATGCGAGCCCTGCGGGCGTACACCACGGGAGACCGGGCAGCCATCGAACAGGTATCCGCGGAGCTGCACACCGCGCGGGCCGTCACCGTGGCCATCGCGTTCTCGGATGTGGCGCTCTATTCGGGGGATCTCGCCGGCGCGGAAAGCCTGGCCCGAAGCTTCATCCAGGTGGCACGGTCGCCGGAGCTCCGCGCCCTCTGCCATACCCTGGTAGCGCACGTCGCACTGGCAGGAGGCCGGGACGACCTCGCGCGGGATCAACTGGGGCTGGCCGAGTCGCTCGACCGGAGCTGGGGCCTGGAGATGCGAGCCCTCTTCTCCATTCTCCCCTTCCGGCCGGCAGCAGAGGCGGAGCTTCGGGGCCTGCGTCGTGCGCTCGAGGACTGGGATCCGGCCGGGGTGGCGCCGAGCATGTTTCTGATCTTTGCGATGCACAACGATCTACATCCGGCTCTGCGGGTATACCTGCTGGGATTAATCGACCTACGGCTGGGAGAGGTGGCTTCCGCCGCCGAGCAGGCAGCATCACTGGGGACGCTGGCTGGTCCAGCCGAAGGACTGGCCGCCAGCTTGCTGGTGGAGCTGCAGGCAGCGATTGCGTGGGCGGAAGGCCGACCCGAGGATGCGCTCCGAATCCTGGAGCAGTCGCACCCCCGGCTCTGGTTTCAGCTCACGGTGGCGTCGCCGTTCTTCTCCCTCGCGTCTCAACGCTATCTACGTGCGGAACTGCTGCGCGAGGTGGGGCGCCGGGAGGAAGCGGCCGGATGGTACCGATCGATCGCCGAGCGCTCACCCTATGAGCTGATCTACGCCGGCCCAGCGCAACGGCGCCTGTCGGAGATGAGCGAGCTGGCCCTCAACCGTTGATCGTCCGCATGCCCGCCTCGTGGTATCGGTCGCCAACGGCAGCTCCCTTCGGCGCAACCTCCTCGATCTCCTCGAGATCGGCACTGGTGAGCTGCACATCGAGGGCACCGATGTTCTCCTCGAGATAGCGGCGCTGCTTGGTTCCGGGGATCGGCACGATGTCCTTACCCTGCGCCAGCAACCATGCCAGTGCCAGCTGCGCAGGGGTGCATTGCTTCCGCCTGGCGATCTCCTCCACCCGCTCGACCAGATCGAGATTTTTCTGGAAATTCTCGCCCTGGAACCGTGGGGAGTTGCGCCGGTAGTCATCCTCGGGCAAATCCTCGAAGGTGCGAAACCGCCCGGTCAGGAACCCCCGGCCCAGCGGGCTGTACGCCACGAACCCGATCTCCAGCTCGCGACAGAGCGGCAAAATCTCGTCTTCGGGATCACGGGTCCAGAGCGAATATTCGGTCTGCAAGGCGGAGATCGGATACTCCTCGTTGGCCCGGCGGATCGTCGCCGGCGCCGCCTCCGACAGGCCGAGATAACGGACCTTACCCTCTCGAACCAGGTCCGCCATCGCCCCCACCGTCTCCTCGATCGGCACTGTGCGATCTACCCGATGCTGATAGTAGAGATCGATGTGATCGACGCCGAGCCGCTGAAGCGAGCCATCGCACGATTTCCTGACGTATTCCGGGCGGCCGTTCACCCCGAGAAAACTCCCGTCCTCTCCGCGCTGGTTGCCGAATTTCGTAGCGAGAACCACCTGATTCCGCCGGCCCCGGATGGCTTTGCCAACGAGACGCTCGTTGGTGAAGGGGCCGTACATGTCGGCGGTGTCCAGAAAGTCGATCCCGAGATCGAGTGCCCGCTGGATGGTCGCGATCGACTCGGCGTCATTGCGCCCGGTGTAGAACTCCGACATCCCCATACAGCCGAGACCGAGAGCCGATACCCTCAGGCCCTGCCGGCCAAGCGTGCGATGTTCCATCGAGAATCTCCGTATAATTAAGTCACCAGTCGCTGGTCGTCAGTCGAACATCATCGGCAGTCATGACTGGTGACTGGTGACTGGTGACTTGCGACTCTCTAGAACGAATACCCCAATCCCGCTTCGAGGCAACCGCAATGGGTACGGATCGGCAGTTGAACCGGATTTGTGTGTTCTGCGGGACGAACACCGGGTCGCGACCCGAGTACGGGGCCGCTGCCCGGGAGCTCGGCCAGATATTGGCCGAACAGGACATAGAGCTGGTGTATGGCGGGGGCAGTGTCGGCATCATGGGCGAGTTGGCGGATTCCGTCCACGAGCACGGTGGTCACGTCACCGGCATCATCCCTCAGCAGCTCATGGAAAAGGAGGAGGCTCACACCGGGCTTCGTAACCTGATCGTGGTCGCGTCGATGCATCAGCGGAAGTCGCAGATGGCGGATATGTCGGATGGATTCATCGCGCTACCGGGAGGGATCGGCACCCTGGAGGGGTTCTTCGAGATTCTTACATGGGGCCAGCTCGGCATCCACGCGAAGCCATCGGCGATTCTCAACGTCGCGGGATACTTCGACGGGCTGACCGGGTTCCTGGACCACGCGGTGCGGGAGGGGTTCCTGACCGAGGTCCACCGGCATGCCATTATGGTCGAATCAGATCCAGGCCGGCTGCTGCAGCGGATGCGCGCCTACATTCCGCCCGAGGGTGCCCCGCTCATGGGCAGGACACATCGGTAAGGTTTAGCCCCGCCCTTTCCGCTGCTGAACTGGCTTTAGCGGGGGAGCTGGATCCCTGGTGGCGAACTCAGAAGGAGGCGGCCTGCGCCCGAA
>Ga0193723_1000513_pt1 | contig 15294 bp, 21 predicted proteins | sample H2m2metaG_FD_143042 | JGI IMG/M metagenome (GOLD analysis project Ga0193723, IMG submission 143042) | Soil microbial communities from a riparian zone of the East river system, Colorado, United States - H2m2 | ecosystem: Environmental > Terrestrial > Soil > Riparian zone | place: USA: East River... | reverse complement strand
CTTCAGCGGCACGATCGAGCCGCGGCGATAGCCGCCATCCGCGGTGATCAGCACCTTCGCGCCGGCGTCGTTGATCCGATCCCGCAGCGACTCGGCCGAGAAGCCGCCGAATACGACCGTGTGCACAGCCCCGATCCGCGCGCACGCGAGCATCGCGACTGCCACTTCGGGCACCATCGGGAGATAGATCGCGACGCGGTCACCGCGCTTTACGCCCAGACCCTTCAGGACGTTCCCGAACTTGTTGACGTCGGCGTGCAGCTCTCCGTAGGTGATGCGCCGGACCTCGCCTGGAGGCTCTCCCTCCCAGATCAGCGCCACGCGGCCGCTCTTGCCGGCGCGAACGTGCCGGTCGAGGCAATTCACCGAGGCGTTGAGTTTGCCGCCGAGGAACCATTTGGCGTGCGGCGGCTTCCACTCGAGCACGCGATCCCACGGCCGGCTCCATTCCAGTTGCTTCGCCCAGTCCGCCCAATAACCTTCCGGGTCCCGCCGCGCCCGCTCGTAGGGCGTGGTGTCACGCACGTGGGCCTGGGCTTTGAAAGAGTCGGGAGGCGGGAAGCGCCGCTGCTCGTCAAGGAGCGTTTCGATCCGGTCAGTCGCCATGGTTCAGGATATTAAGGAAGAGGGGCACTCTAGCAAGTTGCACCGCGCCGCTCGCATTGCGGCAAACGGCAAGCGTGAGCGGCCTCACGTGTCTGTGCCAAACAGTTGAGGCGGCGCGTCTTAGAGAATGTGGCATTGGAGTGGCATATGGAGGCAGCGGAGGAATTATGTCACCAATGCCCGTGGAGAACACACTGATGTCGACGCGTCCGATGGAGAAGTCGCTGGCGGCTCCGGAGCGGCTCGATCTCGAGTCCCGCACCGCGTTTCGCCGGGCTGCCGGGGAGGTGCTGGACCTGCTTGCCGAGGGGGCCGGCCGCCTGGTGATCGATCTGTCGGGCACGCGCTCGGTCGACAGCGCCGGACTCGGCGCCTTGATGCTGATCCAGCGCAAGGCCGCGGAGCGCCGCCAGACCGTGTGCCTGCGGGGCGCCAACGAAGAGCTGCGTTTCCTTCTTGTGCTCACCAAGTTGGACGACCTCTTCGAATTGGAGACTGGCGTTTCCTGAGATAAATTGGCGCGATGGCGCCACGTAAGGTCCTGTTCGTCGAAGACGAAGCCGCGCTACAATACTCCTACAAGCGGTACTTTGAAGGTAGATACACCATGGCCTACGCGCCGAACTGCCGGACACCGACGGGATTGCGTTGCTGCAGCGCATCCGGGAGACGCGGCCCACGCTCCCGGTCGTCGTCACGACGGCGTACGTGAGCATGGAGCCGCTGATGAACGTGCTCGACCTGGGCCACAGCCGCTACCTCGTCAAACCGTACGAACTGAGCGAGCTCGCCGCCGCGATCGATGCTGCTGGCTGAGGGACTGCGCCACCGTTTCGGTGCGGTCAGGGCCCTCGACGACATTTCGTTCGCGGTCCAGCCCGGCCAAACGCTCGCGGTGTTCGGTCCCAACGGCGCCGGCAAGACCACTCTCCTCAAAGTTCTTGCAGGTCTGATTCAACCCCAGCGTGGGCGGGCCCAGGTGGACGGCGGGCGCCGCGCCATCGGCTGGATCGGGCACCAGCCCCAGCTGTACGCCCAACTGACCATCCGGGAGAATCTGCGCTTCTGGGCGTCTCTGTACGACGTCCCTGAGAGTGAATTCGCGCTCCGCAAGGACGATCTGCTGCTGCGCCTCGGTCTGAAGGATCACGAGCATCGCCGGGTTAGCGAGTTGTCGCGAGGTTTGGTACAGCGAGCCGCCATCGCGCGGGCGCTGATACATGACCCCCGCGTGCTGCTCCTGGACGAGCCCTTTACGGGCCTCGATAGAATGTCTGCCGAGGAGTTGCGGGAGCTTCTCAGCGAGGAGGCCGCCGAAGGAAGGGCGGCCGTACTGGTGACCCACAATGTCGAGGAAGGGGCGGAGCTCGCGACGCATATCGCCTTCATGCGCGCGGGCCGCTTCGTGCATCTGGCGCCGCGCGCCGGGCGCGGGCCGGCGCAAGTGGGGGAGGACTATCGCAATGCGATCGCCTAGACTCCTGCGTCACGCCTGGGCCGTGGCATCCAAGGACCTGCTCGTCGAGTTTCGCTCGCGCACCGCGATTCTCTCCGCCGCGGTCTTCGTCGTGCTCGTGCTCGTCGTGTTCAACTTTGGACGCGACCCCACGGCGGTTTCCAACGTTGACCTGGCGCCGAGCATCCTATGGGTGACCTTTACCTTTGCGGCGATCCTCGCTTTGAACCGCGCCTTTCAACTCGAGCTCGAGAATCAATCACTGGACGGCTTGCTGCTCGCACCCATCGAGCGGAGCAGCATCTACCTCGGCAAGCTGATCGCGAATCTCGTCTTTGTGGCGACGATCGAGGTGATCGGTGTGCCGCTGCTCGCGCTGTTCTTCAACGTGCCGGTGCTCCCCTATCTCGTGCCGCTCATCGCGCTAATCGCGCTTGCGACGGTGGGGTTCGTCGCCGTAGGGACGCTGTTCAGCGCGATGACCGTGCGAACCCGCTTTGCAGAGCTGTTGCTGCCCGTGCTCTTGTTGCCGTTCATGATTCCGCCGCTGAGTTGGGCGGTGCTCGCGACCGGACGCCTGCTCGCGGGCCGTCCCTTGAGCGAGATCGTGGGCTGGCTTAACATGCTGGCTGTCTATGACATCGTGTTCGTGACGCTCGCAATTTTCTTGTTTCCCTTCACGGTGAACGAATGAGAATGCTGCGGGTGGGGCGCTGGATCACCGCCATCGGTCTGGTGTTGCTCGCCGGCGTCTACGTGCGGGCGCTGTCGTTTACGCCGATCGAACAGTCGCAAGGGCTCGCGCAAAAAATCTTCTACCTGCACGTGCCGGCGGCGATCTGGGCCGAAATGGCGATGATCCTGGTCGGTCTTTCGAGCATCTTCTACCTGTTCACGAAAGACCCGCGACTGGATCGGTTCGCCGCATCATCGGCGGAGGTCGGCACGATCTTCTGCGCCATCGTGTTGACGACCGGTCCCATCTGGGGCAAGCCGATCTGGGGCACGTGGTGGACGTGGGACGCGCGCCTGACCTTCACCCTGTTCCTTTTCCTCCTGTACGTCGGCTATCTCCTGCTGCGCAGCGCCGTCCCCGATCCCGCCATGCGCGCACGGTACGCCGCAGTCCTCGGCATCTGTGGGATGTGCGAGGTGCCGTTTATCCACCTGAGCGTCTACATGTTTCCGACGCTCCATCCCATGCCGATCGTGCTGCAACCGGGCCGGCCCAAGCTGCCGGGCAGCATGCTGACCACCTGGCTCTTGTCACTTGGAGTCTTCACGCTGTTATACGTGGGGTTCGTGGTGCAGCGCTACGCACTGAGTTACTTGCGAGAGCAACTGGAAGCGGTCAGCGAGGGGGGGGCAGGGGGGGGCTATGCCTGAAAACGGCAACTACATGATCGCCGCCTACATCCTGGTCGGCGTCATCCTCGTCGGCTACGCGCTGTCACTGTACCTGCGCACGCGCCGCAGCCTTCGCGCGTAACTCCGCACGCGCCTCCGGCAGCCGGTCGTGTCCATCCGGAACCTGCGTCGCCCAGAGGTTGAGCGCTTCGTCCGCTGCCCCATGATCGCCCGCATCGTAAAGCGCCTGGGCGTTATGCCACAACGCCGTGGCGCCGCCGCCTGCGGCGTACGCGCGGGCGAAACGCGCCGCCGCTTCGGGAAAGCGGCCGGTCCGCTGATACAGCGTGCCCGCGGCCATCGCGGCATCGGCGCGCTCCTCGAGCGCTAGCGCCTGTTCGAAGGCGCCGAGCGCCTCGTCTTGCCGGAACACCATCTGCAGCGCCTCGCCGAGGAGCATCCACGCGTCGGCATGATCGGGAAAGCGCACGCTGGCGGCACGCGCCGCCTCGACGGCCCCCCAGCGATCGTCGAGCGCACGGGAGAGATGCACGAGTGCGGGATACGTATCGGCAAACCCGGGTGCGAATTTGCACCCGAGCTTCAGCCAGGCGAGCGCGCGGCGCGGCGCGTGTCGTTGGGCAGCGGCGGCGCGGCGCGCGCAGAACCGACCAAGTGCGGCACGAACTGAGCGAAACATTGCTTGATAATGGGTTGTGCCACGGTGAGATTGCAACGCCGGGGGGGCGGAGGCGAATGACAGCAGTCGGATCGCTACAGGGGCGCCGCATCGTGGTCACGCGCGCGCGTGAGCAGGCCGGCGACCTGGTGCGGGCGCTGCAGGAGCATGGCGCCGAAGCGGTGATCGCTCCCGTCATTCGCATCCAGCCGCTGGACAACCTCGGCGCGTTGCGCGCGGCGCTCACCGGCCTGTCCGCCTACCGCTGGGTCGTGTTCACTAGCCAGAACGCCGTGCAAATCGTGTTCGACCGCCTCGTAGCGTGGGGCCTGACGCCTCGCGTCTTTTCGTCCACCGCCGTCGCCGCCATCGGAACCGCGACCGCAGACGCGCTCACCGTGCGAGGCGTGGTCCCGGCCGTCATTCCCGCCGAGTTCGTCGCGGAGGCGCTGGCGGAAGCCCTGATTCAGCGCAGCGGGGGGGGCAGCGCGCTCACCGGCGCCCGGGTGCTCATCCCCAGCGCCGAGGATGCGCGCGAAGCGCTGGCAGCCAGTCTGCGGCAGCATGGCGCGACCGTCGAGAACATCGCCGTGTACCGGACGGTGCCTGTTCAGGCGGACCTGAGCGGGCTGGCGAAGGACATCAGCCGCGGCCGTATCGACGCAGTCACGTTCACGTCCTCGTCGACGGTCCGCAGCTTCGTCGAGCTGGTGGGGCGTCCCGCCGCAACTTCCGGCCGCTTCGTCGCGGCGACCATCGGTCCGATCACGGCCGACACGGCGCGGGAGCTAGGCATCCGCGAGATCATCGAAGCCGAGCCGCACACGGTCCCCGGCCTCGTGGAGTCGCTGGCGAGGCGGTTCGGATGAAGCTCGGCACGCGCGGCAGCCAGCTGGCGCGGTGGCAGGCCGAATGGGTCCGGGATCGTCTCGCCGCCCAGGGTGTGCGCGCGGAGATCGTCGTCATCAAGACGCGCGGCGACGCGGAAGTGGACCGGCCGCTCCACGAGCTCGAAGGGAAGGGGTTTTTCACCAAGGAGATCGAGGACGCGCTCCTGGACGGACGGATCGACGTGGCCGTGCACTCGCTCAAGGATCTGCCCACCACGTTGCCCGCGGGCTTGGCGCTGGGAGCGATCCCGGCGCGACACGACCCGCGCGAGGCGCTCGTCAACGGCCGGTCGCTGTCCGATCTCCCCGCCGGCGCGCGCGTCGGCACGTCCAGCCTCCGGCGCATCGCCCAGGTTCGGTTTCTGCGGCCGGATCTCGAGGTCGTGCCTCTGCGCGGCAACGTGCCCACGCGCGTTCGCAAGGTGGAAACCCACGACGGCCTGGATGCGGCGCTGCTCGCGATCGCCGGACTGGAGCGACTGGGTCTGGGCGCCAAGGGCGCGGCGATCGACCCGTTCGACGTGATGCCCGCGCCGGGCCAGGGCGCCCTCGGTATCGAGATTCGGGACAACGATAAGGCGACGCGGAAGGCCTTGCAGCCCTTGCATAACGCAGCGAGCGCGGCGGCGGTGAGCGCGGAGCGCGCACTGCTGGCCGCACTCGGTGGAGGGTGTCAAGCGCCGGTTGCTGCGTGGGTGGAGACACGGGACACGGGAAACGGGAAACGTTTGTACGGACGCGTGACAGAAACGAACGGTGCAGTCCAACTCACGGCGTCCGCCACGCTCGAGGGAAAGCCCGAAGCTGCCGGCGAAGCGGTCGCGCGCTTGCTTGAGAACGAAGGCGCCGCGAGCTTACTCGCCCGATGAGCTCAGCCCAGTTCCCAATTCGCCGTATGCGGCGCCTGCGTCGCACCGCCGCGCTCCGTCGCCTCGTGGCGGAGACGCATGTCGTTCCTTCGCAGCTGGTGTGGCCCCAATTCGTCGTGCACGGCGAAGGAGTGCGCCGCCCCATCGCCACCCTGCCGGGCGTGGCGCAGCTCTCCGTCGATCAGCTGGTGAAAGATGCCGAGCGCGCCGCGTCGCTCGGAGTGGGCGGCGTCATCCTGTTCGGGATTCCGGCGACGAAGGACGCGACCGGCTCGGAGGCTTACGACGATCAGGGGATCGTCCAGCAGGCGATTCGCGCGGTGAAGCGCGCGGTCCCCGATCTGGTCGTCATCGGGGACGTCTGCCTGTGCGAGTACACCGATCACGGCCATTGCGGCGTGATCCGCGACGGCGACGTGGACAATGATTCGTCCGTGTACTTGTTGGGGAAGACCGCCGTCATGCAGGCGCGCGCCGGAGCGGACCTCGTGGCTCCGAGCGACATGATGGACGGCCGCGTCGCCGGTATCCGCAGGGCGCTCGACGCCGGCGGATTTGCGCACGTGCCGATCATGTCGTACGCCGCGAAGTTCGCGTCCGCGTTCTATGGGCCGTTTCGCGAGGCGGCCGGCTCGACGCCGCAATTCGGCGATCGCCAGACGTATCAGATGGCGGTGGCGAACGGTGACGAAGCGATGAAGGAGATCCAGCTCGACCTCGACGAAGGCGCCGACATCGTGATGGTGAAACCGGCGGGACCGTGTTTGGATCTCATCCGGCGGGCCAAGGACCGCTTCGGCTCGCCGCTGGGCGCGTATCAGGTGAGCGGCGAGTACGCGATGATCAAAGCGGCCGCGGAGCGGGGCATGCTCGACGAGTCACGCGCGATGTGGGAGTCGGTGACCGCGATTCGGCGGGCCGGCGCGGATATCATCCTGACCTACTTCGCGCCGACCCTCGCCGAAGAAATTGGCTAACGCAAATCAGTCGCGCCCGGCGGTAGCAGCAGATACCGCCACAATCCCGCAGCTGCTGCTGCGCCGACCAGCGGGCCAATCCAGTAAACGGCCTGCGCGTGCCAGTCCCACGCGACCAGCGCCGGACCAAACGCGCGCGCGGGATTCATCACGGCGCCGGTGAGCGCTCCGCCGCCACCCAGCGCGCACACCAGCACCACCAGACCGATCGCGAATCCAGCGACGCGCTGCGCCTGGGACGACACGACCGTGCCGTAGACCGCGCTGACGAGGAAGAATGTGAACAGCGCCTCCAGCGCCACCGCCGCCCAGAATCCCATCGACCCCGAGACCTGCGGCGTGCCAAGCGATGTCATGCGGACCGCGCCGGCGGGAAAGGTCGCCTTGATGAGCAGCGCGCCCACGACCCCGCCGAGGAGTTGCGCGAGCACATACTTGCCCAGCGTCCACCCGTCGATCTGTTTGCCGAGCCACAACGAGAAGGTCACCGCGGGGTTGATGTGGCCACCCGAGATGGGCAGCATGATCGTGACGATGACAGCGAGTCCGACGCCATGGGCGATTGCGATGCCCAAGCCGGCACTCGGGCTCATATTCGCGATGACGCTGCCAGCCCCGACTAGAACGAAGAGCGCGGTACCGATGAATTCCGCTGCAGGAGCCCGGAGAGTCCGGTAGTTCACGTGTGACCTCGGGTTGAAAGCCGGGCCAATCTACCGGTTGCCGCTGTCGGGCCGCAACACCAGCGCGGCGTTGATTCCTCCAAAACCGAACGAGTTTGAAACGACGGCCTCCGGAGAAGCCGTCCGGCCGCCTCCCCCACCGCCACCCGGGAGACAATCCAGGTCGCACCGCGGATCGGGGCGTTCGAGGTTGATAGTGGGAGGGAGCCAGCCCCGCGCTAACGCGAGCGCGCAGATCGCCGCCTCAATGGCGCCGCTCGCGCCGAGCGCGTGACCGTAGTAGCCCTTCGTGCCGCTCACCGTCAGCCGGTAGGCGTGATCGCCGAACACCTGCTTGATCGCCGACGTCTCCGTGGGATCGTTGAGCTGGGTGGACGAGCCGTGGGCATTGATGTAGCCGATGTCGGTCGGCGCGACATCGCCGTCGGCGAGCGCGAGCTGGATGGCGCGGGCGGCTTGTCGGCCGTCCGGCCGCGGCGCGGTCATGTGATAGGCGTCGTTGGTGTACGCGTGACCGACGACTTCGGCATAGATCCTGGCGCCCCGCGCGATCGCGCGGCTGCGCTCCTCGAGGACGAGGACGGCGGCGCCCTCGCCCATGACGAAGCCGTCCCGGCTGGCGTCGAAGGGGCGTGACGCGCGGGCGGGATCGTCATTGCGCGTGCTCATGGCGCGGATGATGCTGAACGCGGCGAACGTGAGCGGCGCCAACGGCGCTTCGGCACCGCCGGCGAGCATGATATCCGCTCGGCCGTCGCGCACGACGTGGAACGCCTCGCCCACCGCAATCGTCCCCGACGCGCAGCTCATCGCATTCGTCGCGTTGGGACCGGTGAACCCGAACTCGATCGCGATATTGCAGCTCGCCGCGCCGCAGAACACCGCCAGCGCCAGCGATGGATCGAGCCCCCTCGGTCCTTCGGCGAGGTAGCGCGGCACCTGCGACTCGGCGAACGACACGCCACCCAATGCCGATCCCATCATCGCGCCCACACGGTCGGGATCCTCTCTGTGAGGCGCCAGCTCGGCGTCAGCCAGAGCCAGACGCGCGCTGGTGACGGCGAGCTGCGAAAAGCGATCCAGACGCTTCGCGCGCTTGGCATCGAGATGATCCTGCGGCCGGAAATCGGGAATCTCTGCGGCCATACGGCTGCGGAACGGCGTCGGATCGAAGCGAGTCAAGGTTCTGACCGCCGACGTACGGGCCTGCAGTCCGGCCCATAATCCATCGGCCGCCGTACCGATCGGCGTGACGGCCCCGACACCCGTGATGACGACCCTACGCAAACCTTTCATGACGCTCCTTCGGCAGCGCGTTTGATTCCAGCGAGTGTCCGCGAGGCGATGCCGTGAATGAACACGGGACCAATGACGAGATTCGCGGCAAGGCGGCCGACCAGCGGCCAACGTGGACCATCCCACGTGTGCACGATCTCCACCTCCACGTCCCCTTCAGAACCTCCACCGGCCTCCACCAACCTCCACGCCACCTGCATCCCCCGCGTGATACCCCGCACGTGACGGTACCGGATTTCGCCCGCCGGTCGGTCGACGGTCATTTCGGATACCCACCATGTCGGATACTTGAGGGCGCCGAAGGGGCGCCACGCGGCCATTTCCACCAGGCCGCCATCGAGCAAGCGGACCCAGCGGTAGTGCGGCAGGATCGCCGGCCAGCGCGCCACGCTGCTGGCGACGGCAAATACTCTGGCGAACGGCGCGTGAACGCGAATCCGATCGACGGTGCGCATCACTGGCTCAGGCCTGCGTACCCACCTCTATAGTAGAGAAGCGGCCGCCGGTCGGTGGCGTCGCCGCCGATCACGAGGCCGATGAACACCGTGTGGTCGCCGCCGGGGACCGCGCTGAGCTTCTCGCACTCGATGTGCGCGACGACCCCTTCGATCACGGCGATGCCGCGCTCATTCTCGCGATAGCTCACGCCCAGGAACCGGTCCGGCTCCTCGCCGGCAAAGCGCCGCGACAACTCCTCCTGCTCGGCGGAGAGGATGTTGAGCACGAAGTGCGTGCCGCTTTCGAGCGCGGCGTGCATGTCGTGGGCCTTGTCGACCGAGACGAGAACGAGCGGCGGATCGAGGGAGACCGAAGCGACCGAGCTCGCGGTCATCCCGATCGGCTGGCCTTTGGGTGAACGGCTGGTCACCACTGTGACGCCCGTGGCGAAGCGGCCGAGCAGCTGCCGGAACTGCGGCGGCTCGACGCCGCGTGAAGCATGGCCTGGAAGGCTCACAGGACCAGTCCTGCCAGGACGCGGGGCGTCAACACGGCGCGCGCGGGAATACAGTTGCCGGTCGCGCGCACGAGCAGGTCGGCGAGCTCGGGTCGCCGCAGCATTCGTCCCACGACGCGCTCGATCAGCGCTGGCCAGCCCACCGCGATGCCGATCATCCGCTCGAGCAGCCATTTGCCGGTGAACTCGCGCCGCCGGGCGCGGGCGTACTGCCGCAGGCTCACTCCCGTCGCGAGCGTATCGACAATTGCCGCCGCGGCGAGCTCCGCCCCGCGCAACGCGCTGTAGATCCCCTGGCCTGTGAAGGGATCGAAGAAGTCGGCCGCATCGCCGACGAGCAGGGCGCCCCCCCCGCTGCCGGTCGCCACCGGGCGGCGGGACCAGCGCGCGAACGGACCGGTGGCCAACACCCGGCGCACCAAGCGGCGAGGATCGAATCGGCCCGCAATCGCCGGAAAGCGATTCAGCTCGGCGAAAAAGCGGTCGCCGCGGTGTGCCTCCGCGAACGGCACGACCAGCGCGACCGTCGTCACGCCGTCACCGATCGGGCCGAGGCCGACGTACCCGGGTCGCCCGACGTGCATCTCGCCGAGATCGTGCACTCCTGGGACGTCGGCGACGTGCGCGGTGAACGCGATGCGGCGCGGTCCTGCTGTGTGCACCATGCCGAGCCGCCGCGCGACGACGGAGCGCAGCCCATCGGCGCCGACAACCACATGTGCACGGAGCGCATCCAGTATCCCGCTTCTCACATCCCGCGCAATCACGCCACCCACAGCGCCGTCATCGTACAGCACCTCCTCGACCTTCACACCCTCCCGAACCTCCGCGCCCGCGGCTTCAGCCGCGGCGCGTAGGATTGTGTCGAAGCGCGTCCGCGGGAGCGCGAAGCTGAACGTCTCGAAGCGGCCCACGACGCCCGTCCCGCTAGGTGCGACCACCTTCATCCCGGTCAGTTGTGCCGGCGATGCGGCGGCGACCGCGGCGAGGACATCCTTGCCCAGGCGCTCGAGCACGCGCGTCGATTCGGGACTCAGATATTCAGAGCAGGGTTTCTCGCGCGGGAAGCGCGCGCGATCGAGCAGCAGCACCCGCATTCCCGCGCGGGAGAGGAGCAGCGCAGTGGCCGATCCTGCCGGCCCAGCGCCGGCAACGACAACATCCCAGCGTCGGCTCACGCGATGAGTGCCGCGCAGGCGGCACCCGAGAGCGTCGCTGCCAGGTTCACGGCGTCGTTATCCATCCACCGCACTTTCCCTTGTACTGTGGCACCGAGCATTGAGTCCACCAGCAGGCCGATCACTCCCGCCACGGCGATGGCCACCGCGCCTCTCTGTCCCAACACGTACGACAGCCCAGCGATCAATCCCGCTCCGGCAATTCCACCTGTCGTACCGAGGAGCGACACGCCCCCGTCTGTACCGGCGGGCACGGCCTTTCCGGTCGTGATTAACCGAGGCGGTATGCGCGAATGCCTGCCAATCTCACTCGCCCATGTATCCGCGGTTGCGGCGGCCAATGCCCCGGCGAACGCAATCCAGCTTCCGGCCAGTGCGCCGAGTGCGGCGATGCCGCCGTTCGCGAGCACCTGCCGCTCAGTGCGTTGGCCTCCGCCCTCCGTGAGCAAGCTTCCGGAAATAAAAAAGGCGAGGAGCAGCATGAGTCCCCGCCATCCAAATCCCCAGACCGTCGCCAGGCCAACCGCGAGCGCCGCCGCCGCGCCGCGCCCGGTAAGCCATTTCACTCGCCGAACAACTCACGCAGCACGCGTTTCTTGAGCTCCGCCGGCGCTCCCTGGGTGCGGCAGCGCGCGCGCAGGAACTTCAGGAACAGCTCTTCGAAATCGTACTGCTCGCCGCACGGCGGGCAGTCCTCCAAATGATCCCGGATCTCCCGCTCGAGCTCGGGCGTGAGCTCGCGGTCCAAGAATTCGTAGAGATGTTCGACGCACTCGCGACAATTCATGCGGGACTTCCTTTGATGTATCCCATCTCGACGGCGTAATCGTAGAGCTTGCCCTGCAGCAGCTGGCGCGCCCGGAACAGCCGCGACTTCACCGTGCCGACGGGTATGCCGAGAATGCCGGCGATCTCCTGATACGACATCCCTTCCACATCGCTCAACACCAGCGTCTCACGAAACGCGACGGGCAGCTGATCGATGGCTCGTAGCACCTCATCATCCACGATGCGGTCGAAGAACGCCCCCTGCGGGTCCTCGTCCTGCACCTCCGGGAAGACGGCGTACGGCTCGATCTTGTCCAGGTCTACGGTTTCGGGATGCCGGATGCGGCGGCGGTATTCGTTGATGAAGGCGTGCCGCAGAATGGTAAGCAGCCAGGCCTTGGCGTTGGTTCCCTTCTCATACTGGTCCCACGCGCGATAGGCCTTGAGCATCGTCTCCTGCACCAGGTCGTCGGCGTCGGAGGGGTTGCCGCTGAGGCGAAGGGCGACCCGGTAGAGCACGTCCAGGTGCACCAGCGCCTCACGCTCGAAACTCTCACGCTTGAGGTCAGGAGTTGCGTTCGTCATAGGTTTCCACAGAAGGCTCGTGAAGCATCGCGAGTTTCGCAATAGGGCGGCCTAGAGTAGGTTTCGCGCTCCGTGGTGCACAGCATTGTCCCGCTCGCCGTCCTCGAGGCGGTCAAGAATCTCGATACCCCCGTCGAAGATGGGCTCAGCGAGTTCGCTGACGAATTACTCGTCAAGCGCTTCGGTCTCTCCTCCACCGTCCAGATGCAGCTGGCCGAGTTCGAGCAGCTCGTGCGCAAAGACGCCCGCGTCGAGCCGTCGCACGTTGAAGCGCTGCTGCGGCTGGTGGGACGGCGGCCCGATGCCGATCTCGTGTTCGCCGATGCGGGCAGGCGCGCCGCCCGCCGCGCCGTGAAGCGGATGTCGGGCGTCTTCCGACTGTTCGGCCATACCGGGGCGCGGCGCGCGGCCCGCGCGGTGCTCGGTGCCGAGCTGGGCTTCGAGCAGCGCCTGCCGATAGCTCGCGTGACCGACCCCATCGCGATCCAGGCCACACCCGATGGCGCCGCCTGCGGCTTTTACGGCGCCGGGCTCGTCGAATTGCTGCGCCTGCTCGTCGGCTACGAGGGCGCGATGTTGCACGTCGCCTGCCGCGCGCACGGCGGAGCCGCGTGTGAGTGGCGCGCGGCCGGGCCCGACCCGCGACACCAATGACGCTGCTCGACGGATTCGATTTTCCCGCCCTGCGCGAGCTGCTCGGCAAACTCGGTGCAGACGGCTGGCTGTTGTACGACTTCCACGGCATCAATCCCGCCGCGACCCGCGTCCTCGGCATCAAGGGGATGGGGACGCGCCGCTTCTTCGTGTTGCTGCCGCGCGAGGGCCCACCGGTCGCGATCGCGCATCGCATCGAGCTCGCGTCCTTCGACGGCTTTCCCGGCGAGGTTAGGGCCTACGCGGCGTGGCGCGAGCTGCACGACAAGCTGCGCGCCCTCGTCGCCGGTAAAACCGTTGCGATGGAGATCTCGCCGTCCGACGCGGTGCCCTATCTCGATCGTGTGCCGTATGGCGTCGTCGAGCTGATCGAGGGGTTCGGCGCGAAAGTCGTGTCGTCGGGGACGCTGATCACGCGCTTCGCGGCGCGGTGGTCGCCGAGCGAGCTCGAGGGACACCGGCGCGCGGCCGAGGCGATTGCCGAGATCGCGTTGACCACGCTGCGCTGGGCCGGCAGTGAGCTCGCGCGCGGAGCAGAGGTTCGCGAGACGGGGATGCAGGCGCGCGTGATGGAGGCGTTCGGGCGCGCGGGGCTCGTCACCGACCATCCGCCGATCGTCGGGTTTCAGGCGAACGCCGCGAATCCGCACTACGAACCCCTCGCCGGGAGCGATCGGCGCCTTGCTGCCGGTGACGTGCTGCTGCTCGATCTCTGGGCGGGCGTGGCGCTGGGCAGCGTCTTTGCGGATCAGACGTGGATGGGGTTCGCTGCGCGGGAGCCGAGTGCTGAGGTTCGCAAGGTGTGGGAGACGGTGCGTGGTGCGCGGGACGCGGCCGTAGCGTTGCTCCGGGATCGCTGGAAGAAGAAAGAAACGGTAACCGGCGCAGCGCTCGACGACGCGGCGCGCGGCGTGATTCGCGCGGCGGGGTTCGGAGACTACTTCGTGCACCGCACGGGACATTCGATCGACCGCGATCTGCACGGATCGGGACCACATCTCGACAACTTCGAGACCGCCGACGAGCGGGCGCTGATTCCTGGCGTCGGATTCTCGGTCGAGCCTGGTATTTACCTCCCGGGACGTTTCGGCATTCGCAGCGAGATCAACGTGTACGTGGCTGAGTCGGGCCCCGAAGTGACGCCGCGGCAGCCGCAGCAGGATCTGTTGCTGGTTTGACGGCCGCGATCACAGCGGTCGCCCAGACTCCCGCTCCCACGGCCGCGTGCGCGGCCTGAAGGGCGCCAGGAAAACCGAGCTGGATCATCGTCGCCGCGATGGCAATCTGTAGAACAACGATCGCGAGCACTCCCCACGCGCGACGATCCGCTGATCGTACGACCAACCAGATCAAGTAACCCGCCAGCGAGTACGCGAGCAGCCGGTGCGTCCAGTGAATCGCTGCGAGCGGGCCAGCCGTCGGGATGAGCTGCCCGTTGCACAACGGAAACCCGCCGCACGACGCCATCGCGCCCAAGTTCGCCGTAAGCGCGCCGAATAACACAGTAATGAAAGTGAGAGCCAGCAGGACGGCTGACCCCGGGCGCAAGCCCGGGGAACGCTGAACGCCGCACGCCGTCACAATCAGCGCTGCCAGCAGGAGCATGGCTGTCGCGAGGTGGAGGATGACCATTGCCGGCGTCAGACCCGTCTTCACGGTCACGGCGCCGAGCAGAATCTGAACGATCAGCAGGATGAGGGCGGGCCAGGCTCGGCGCCAATCGAGTGCCACCAGACCGATCAGCAGGATGGAAACGACGGCCGCGACCAGCCGGTGACTCCACTCGATGACGGTGGGTATCTCGTTGAGGGGTGGAAACAGATGGCCGTTGCACAATGGCCAGTGGTCTCCGCACCCCATCCCCGAGCCACTGATGCGCACGACGGCTCCCACCACGATGAGGAGGTAGGCGCAGGCAGCCGCCACCCAGGCGAGTGTGACGAAGCTTTTGGGCATGGGTCGTACGATAGGCCCTAGAATACCTGCGTTTCAAGCCGATGGAACTTTTAACATGAGGCCCCTTGCGAGACCCGGCACCTTGCGGCAGAATCCTCTTGATGTTGCAGAACTGGCTGGTCCCGCCGGCCGCGCGCAGGAAGGCCGTCACCTCGTTCGCGCAGCCCAGTCGTGGGTCCTGAAAACCGCAGCAGAAGGAGGAAGTGTATGACCGACAATCGTTGGTTCGTTCGTTCCATTTTCACAATCGGGCTCGTCCTGCTCGGACTGGTGCCCGCCGTCGCGACTGCGCAGGAAGCGACGACAGTGTCCGGGCTGGTGAAGTCCAGCCCCGGGGGCACGCCGCTTGTCGGCGCGATCGTCAGTATCCCCTCGCTGCGCGTGAATGCGACCAC
>Ga0193723_1000512_pt1 | contig 15306 bp, 18 predicted proteins | sample H2m2metaG_FD_143042 | JGI IMG/M metagenome (GOLD analysis project Ga0193723, IMG submission 143042) | Soil microbial communities from a riparian zone of the East river system, Colorado, United States - H2m2 | ecosystem: Environmental > Terrestrial > Soil > Riparian zone | place: USA: East River... | reverse complement strand
TGGGCGAAGCCGAGGATGGCGTTGAGCGGCGAGCGCAGCTCGTGGCTCATGCTCGACAGGAATTCCGACTTGGCGAGGTTGGCTTTCTCCGCCGTGCCCTTGGCCAGCGTGAGGGTCTGCTCGACCAGGCGACGCTCCGTCAGATCGCGGGTCAACTTCGCGAAACCGCGGGCGTTGCCGGCCGGGTCGCGAATGGCCGTGAAGACGACGTTCGCCCAGAACACCGAGCCATCCTTGCGCAGGCGCCACCCTTCGACTTCGAATCGTCCCTGGGCCGCCGCCGCGTCCAAATCGTGCTGCGGCGTGCCGAGCGCGACCTCTGCCGCCGGATAGAACAAGGAGAAGTGCTTGCCCACGATCTCTTCCGCGGAGTAGCCCTTGATCCGCTGCGCGCCGGTGTTCCAGCTCACCACGCAACCCTCGGAATTCAGCATCACAATGGCGGCGTCGGTGACGCTCTCGACCATCAGCCGGAACCCTTCCTCGGTCCAGCGCAATTTTTCTTCGACCTGCTTGCGGGCGGTGTTGTCGGTGCCGATCAACAGGTACCCGATGATGGCGTCCTGCGCGTCGCGCAGCGCCGTGACCGATACGACGGCCGGGAAGCGACTGCCGTCCTTGCGGATGTAACTCAGCTCGTAGATGTCCTCGATGCCGCGCGACGCCTTGAACACCAACGCCTCGAACCCCGGCGTGATCGTGGTGCCCAGCTCGACGCTCAGCGCCTTGGCGCGGGCGATCACTTCGTCAGGATCGGAGATGTCGGCCGGCGTGATCTTGTTCATCACCTCCGCGGCCGTGTAGCCGAGCATCCGCTCGGCGCCAACATTGAAGATCTGGATCACGCCCTTCGCGTCGGTCGCGATACTCGAGAAGTTCGCGCTGTTGAAGATCGCGTCCTGGAGGGCGCTGGTCTTCAACTTGGCGACGGGCCGTGGGGCGAGGGGCGTGATGATCATGAAGAGACCTCCGCTGGTTCCTTGGCGGCATCCACGGCGTCCGCGTCCCGGATCTTGTGCGCGAGGTTCCGCGCGATCTGTCCCGCTTCCGGCGCCGTCGCCCCGGCGCTCATGCGCTCGTACGTGGCCTCGGTCTTCGCGTCCTTGGCGAGCGCCGGCCGGTCGTCGCTGTCATCCCCGGGCATCTCCACCCGCAGCTCTTGCAGCGCCATCTGCAGACCCGCCGCGATCGGGAGGGCGAGCAGCGCCCCGATCACCCCCAGCAGGATGCCGCCGGCGAGCAGCGCGAGCACGATGGTCGCCGGGGAGAGCCGCAGCGTATGCTCGTAGACCCTCGGGATCAGGACTCGATTCTCGAACTCCTGGTAGATGCACAGGGCGACCAGCACGACGATGCCGGCGGGCACGCTCACTGACAGAGCGGAAAGCACGGCGGGAGCGGTGGCCAGCAGCCCCCCGATAAGGGGGATCACGTCCACGACCGCCGCCAACAGCGCGAGGGACAGCGCGTTAGGCACGTGGAACAAGACCAAGAGCACGAAGGTGAAGACGCCGATGGCCACGGACGTGATGAGCTGGCCGCGCATGTAGCCGCCGACGATCGCCTCGAGGTTCTGGAGGATGCGCGCCAGCCGCATGTGGTAGTCGCGCGGCACGACGGCGTAGAGCGCCCCCTGCGTGCGCTTGCCGTCGGCGAGGAGATAGAACGTCAGAAACAACGTGGTCACGGCCCATCCGAGCGCCGTCAACACGCGGGGCATGTAGCCCACGAGTCCGGTCTCGAGGTGGGCGAGCCCCTGCTCCAGGCCTGCGTTCTGCACGGCGCGGGCGAGCGGGGCCGTGAACTCGCGCTGCTGCAGCAGGACAATCAGTTGGTCGCGATGGTGTGGGGCGTCGCGCACGATCTGGGCGAGCTGCTCGAGCAGCGGAGGAACGCTGAAGATCAGCAGCACCGACGTGACCAGGAGCAAGGCGACAAAGAGCACGGTGAGCGCGTAGATGCGCTTCAAGCCACGGCGCTCGATCCATTCGACCAACGGATTGAAGGTCCCCGCGAAGACGAGCGCCACCACCAGCAGCACCGCGATCACGTGCAGCTGGAGAAACAGCCACACACCCGAGATCGTCGCCAGGATCCACACGATCGAGCGCGGGGCGATCTCGAAGCGGACCACGGACTTAGCCGGCGCGGGCGGTTGCATGAGGCAACCTACCCGAGCGCTCCATGCGGACGATATCGGTCGGACGGGTGATCGGGGGGCTAATTCGGAAGGACGGATAAAGCCGGAGGCCGTCTCGCGACGGCCTCCCGGTGCTGCGTGCTACGGTCCTGCCACTAGGGCTGGACAATCGCGTTGCCCGCCAGAGTGACCTGGGTCTGCGCGAACAACCGGCCGTTCACCGATGCGCCGGTCTTCAGCGTGATCTGCGTTTTTCCCAGCACGACGCCTTCAATGTGCGCGGTCGTGCCAAGGCTCACGATACCCGCGACCTGCCAGACAACGTTCTGCGGCAGTGCGCCGCCGCTCATCACAACCCGCTTCGCGGAGGCCAGCGTGAGACCGCCCGCGATCTGGAAGATCCAGGTGTCGTTGGCGCCGCCCGCGAGGGTGACGTTGCTCGAGATGAGAACCGTGTTCGACCACTTGTAGAGGCCGGGCGGCAGAGTGAGCCCGCTGATGTTGCCGGCGCCCAGCTCGGTGTGATCTGGCGTTGTCCGTCCGGCGGCATCGACGTAGGCGGTCTGCATGTTGCCGATCGCCGTGGTCAAGTTCGCCGGCGTCGGCACTGCGTAGTCGGCGGCGAACACGCTGCCAGTCACCTGGGCCGACGTCGCGGCTGCCGTGCCTGCAGTATGGACCAGCGCAAGTCCTGTAATGAAGCTCGCGGCCGCGGGGCTCAATCCAATATCCCCGGTAATCGCGGACGTGGGAACGTTTGACGTGGCGGACTTCGCCAGAATCACGAAGCTGCCGGCGCTCCCAAGAACCACAGGTGCCGGACCATGACCTGCGCCAGTGCCTGGGCCAACGCCCGGGTCGACGGGCGACACGATCGGGGCTGACGGGCTGTCGCTGCATGCGGCCGCAACAGCGACCGCGAGTAGGGCCGTCAACCACAGGCCTCGTTTGGATCCGTTCTTCAATGTGTTCATTTGTTTCTCCTTCACTGCCATTGAACCTGCAGGCGGCTCGGGATCCATTGCTCGTTGTTGGAACTCCCTCACCCGCAGTCTGAAAGGTGCCCCGGTGTACCGCGCGGCAACATCGCTTCATGTGATGAGGTGAGCCGTAACGATTGGTGGGGACGGGCGGATTGCGGCGTGTCGAACGAGCTAGCTACTTAGAGGCGGGCAGCTCGAACTGGGCTGCCCGCCTCGGGCTTCGCTTCGCTTCTGAACCTCAGCGGGTGTGTCCCGATTGCTCGCGCTCGCGCTGCTTTCTTTCCGCCTGGCGGGCACGCTTGTCTTCGTCCTTCACGCGCTGCTCCGCGTCCTTCACTCGGCGGTCGGCAGCCTGCCGCGCCTGCTTCGCTTCTTTCGCGGAGAGTCCAAGGCTCTGGAGTGTCTCCCCGATGCTCTTGCCGCTCTGCAGCCCCGACAGGATGGCCGCGGTCGTGACATTGGGGCGGCGCGCGCCGAGGTTATCCGCCAGCACATTGGCCGCGATGAAGTTTCCACGGCTGAGCTTCGGATTCGTCTGACGGGCGCGCTCGAAGGCACTGTGGAGCGCTTCCGGCGTCGTGTTCAGCTTCGCCGCAATCCCGCGGAACGCCTTGAGATCCCCCGCTCTGCGCCGTTCGGCCCGGGAGCTATCCTCCGTTGCGGACGCGCTGCGCGCGTGCGCCGTGCGCGCCAACTGCTGCGCCGCGGCGGTCGCGGTCCCGGCCAGCATGGCGAGCGTCATGAGCCCCATGCCCGCGTACCACATCATCCGTGTGACTTTCATGGAATTCCTCCTAGTCGCCTCGCGGCGGTGAACCCCCCAGATAGGACGAACAGAATCCGCGTCCCCGACGCGACGGCTACCACCGCGCCGCTGGGCTGGCGGACCGGCATGGGCGTCACTTCAACCGTCTCGCGCATCGGATACAGCTGACGGTGGACCGTGACGGAGAGCACCGCGAGCGTGATCCTGGCGTCCGCCTGACTCTTGGTGACGGGCCGCCGCCAGTGCGCGACCCTGAGCCCCACCCGAGATCCGACCGGGATCACCAGCCAGTTGGCTGCATTGCGCACGTCGGCGTTCACGATCGCCGTCAGGGTCTCCCCCAACGGATCGCGGTGCCAGGAGCGAGAATCCACGATCGTCGCTTCGATCAGCGTGCCCGCGACGAGCGTCCGCTGCAACGCCCCATCGCCCGCCTCGTCGTTCCCGGTATCTCGCTCGGGTTCCCTCGCGGCGACAGTGGAGCACGCCATGAGGCCAAGCATCAGCATCCCCGTGAGCACCGGTCTCGACATACTCCTCCGTATCGCGGAGAAGAAAGGAGGCGACTCGGCCGCCCCCCCCCTCCCCACCAGCCGGCAGCCCTCGCTGCCTGGCGTAACACCCGTCTACGCACCGCGACGCCGACTGCCGAAGCCGACGCCCACCAGCAGCAGCCCCCCAACGAGCGCGACCCCACCGACCCAGACGGGAATCGCCCGCTGCTCTTCGACGGAGGCCTGGAAGTCGCCGACACGCACGACGCTGCGCCCGGAGCCGTAGCTGAGGCCTCGCAGCACGATGAAAGCGCCCAAGCCCACGAGCACGATGCCCAGAATCACTTGCGGCTTCATGATCAGTTTCCGGTGAAGGTGACGCGCTGGTTGAGTGTGAGGACGATGTGCGTCCCTTCGGGCAGCCGGATATCGCTGTCCTTGGTGGCCACTGCGTAGCCTGCGCCGGCCGCCGCGCCCACGACGGCGCCGATGACCGTTCCCTTCGTGTTCTTCCCGATGACCTGGCCGACGATGGCGCCTGCGGCCGCCCCCGCGCCCACCTTGGCGGCGTCGCCGGTGGTGATGCCACGCCCCTGGCGCTCAGTGGCCAAGGCATCGATGCTCGCGTCGATCGGATAGCTCTTGCCACGCACCGTCACGCTCGATATGGCGAGCGTCAGCGTGCCCGAGCTGCTAGGACCCCGCGCCGCTTTGACGTCGGTGATCGTCCCGGACACCAATGCGCCGGCCGGGATGGCCACGCGGCCGCGGGAGTCCAGCACGTCGCTGAGCACCGAGGCGCTGAAGGAATCGCCGGGCTTCGCGTTGCGCGAGCTGATGGTGTCTCTCGTCACGGCGGTGAACTGCCGTCCTGCGTCGAGCGTCCAGCTTGCGGGCGCCGAGACCTTGTTCGCTGCCTTCTCCGCCGCCTGCGCCGCCTTGTCCTGGCAGGCACCGAGAGCCACGACGCTGAGCACCGCGGCCACGTTAATCCAGTATGAACGCTTCAAGGCACACCTCCGTTGTGAGACTTCACGAAAACTCATAATCCAATGACCCACTTCATGAGCCGGCCGGACGCAAACGGCGTCTGGAGCTCGACCTGATTAATGAGGGCGAGGTTCGCCGCGGTGATCGGCGAGGATCGTTCCGCGGCCATCTGCGCAATCGTCGAGCTCCGGGCCAGCGTGAGGATGTCCACGTGGCGCGGCTGGACGTTCAAGGCCGCGGGATCGGTCAGCGAGCGGAAGCTCCGCTCCGAACCTTCAGCAGCCGCCTGATACGTGCCCCAGCGAGCCTCGGGTGCGTACGCGACCATGCCATACACCGCGCCGCCGTACTCCACGAACAACACCGTGCCGCGGAGCGTGCCGTTGTCGGTCGCCGCCACGAAGGGGGCGCTGACTCCCGCCAGCCCGCCCGCGAGGCTCACGCGCGCCGAGGAACCGCTCGTGATCCCCTGTTGCGACAGGAACGCCCGCGCCGCCGCGTCGGCGCTCGGCTCCGCCGCTTGCGACAGCTCGATCGCGGCGTCTCCCTGCGGGCTCACGGCGACCACCGCCTGGGCGCCGTTGTTCAACGTCCACCCCTGGGGGAAAGAAATCTGGAAGCGGAGGTCGGGGTGGAAGAACTGGCTGCCCGTGAAGTAGCCCTGGCGCGGGTTGATCCCGAAGACCAGCCCGTCCAGCAGGTGCTCGTAGGAGTCGCGATTGATGCTCGTCCCGGAGAAGTCCTGCGGCAGCGCCGCGATCTGTGCGTTGATGGCGGCGACGCGGTTCGCGGGGCTGGGGTGCGTCTCGAGCCACGTGGGGAGCCGGCTGCCGCCCTCGGCCGTGCTCAGCCGGTCGAGCATGCGAAATACCTCCGGCATCTGGCGGGGATCGAAGTCGGCGCGGCGCATGTACCGCAGGCCGAGCTGGTCGGCCTGGCTCTCGTCGTCGCGTGAGAACTTGAGGTACAGGATCCCGAGTGCCTGGTTGGCGGCGCCCGCGTACTTGGCGACCTGCGAGCTCGCCATGCTGCCGACCGCGAGGCCCAGCCCGATGAGCTGTTGCTTGCTCATCGCCGCGGCGGTGTGCCGGGCAGTGACGTGCCCGATCTCGTGGCCGACGACGGACGCCAGCTCCGCCTCGGATGTGAGGTGGGCGAGGAGTCCGCGCGTCACGTAGACGAACCCGCCGGGGACGGCGAAGGCGTTCACGGCCGGGTCGTCGACTACGCGGAACGTCCACGGGAGGTTGGGCCGCTCGGAGGTGGCCGCGAGCCGGGCGCCGAACTGCTGGATGTAGCTCTGCCACACCGGATCAGCATACAGCCCAATGCTCTGCACGACCGCCGCATCGGCCTGCCGCCCCATCTCGATTTCCTGAGCTTCGCTGACCAGCATGAGCTGATTGTTGCCGGTCGCCGGGTTGACGGCGCAGCCACTCACGGCGAAACCCACTACGAGCGTGAGGGAGGCCCTGATGTTGGTTTTCATCGTGATCGGATCTTGCACGCGCGGGCCTGCGAGGGACATCGGCCGGCAGGATGAAAAACGACTTAAGCTCTCGGGAGCCGAACGGGTTAGCTACTTGGGTGCAGCCTACGCAAAAAACCGGGCCCGGTGACCCGCGCGGCAAACACTCCCCGCGGTTGTCAGGCGCGCCTCAGAAGACCTTCCGGCCTTGGAGCAGGCGAACCGCGATGACGATGACCGCGACGACGAGCAGCAGGTTGATCAGCCCGCCCACGGCGTTCACACTGCCGAGCACCCACAGCGCCAGCAGAACGACCACCACGGTCCAGAGGAGTCTATCTCCTTTAAGCGATGCCATCGGATTCCTCACAAGCCACGAACGTGGCGGGTTCGGGGAAATTCAGTCTCTCGCAAGCAGAGCAAATGCCGTGACTCGCACTGGGGAGGCGAGAGTCGTCGCCGAGGTGACAGCCGCACCATGCGCAGCGGACGGGCATCTATCGTCCGTTCCCGTTCCCGCCGTAGGCGGCCAGCCACTCAACGCCCTCGGCCTGCCCCGCCACGGCCAGAGGCTCGGTCACCACGTACGCCGCATCGAGCTCCTCCAGCTCGGCTTCGATTTGGCGATTGATGGGATGATCCCGACCGCGGATGTCATCGCTCACGATCAGGATGTGCGTGGCGTCGGACTCCAACACGAGCCGTCCCGACCAGGTGCGGGCGCTGCCCTGTGCCTCTAACGTCTCTTCCTTCAAGAGCGTGCGGATCGTGCCCAGCCTCTGCGACGCCTGCGGCGGCACGATCTTGTATGCGTAGGCCCAAAGATCCTTCATGGGCATAAACCTGCCTGCGGGGGGCGCAGGCAAACATCCTCCGACCGGATGAAAAGTGACTTAGCTACTTAGGTGCAGGCGGGATCGTCAGGCTGAGGTGGCGGCGGGTCGTTCGGTTCCCGAGCTGGAGGACTTGTGGGCGTGCGCGGCGATCTGCAGGCGGCTGTGGAGGGCGAGCTTCTCGAGAATGTTGTGCACGTGACTCTTGACGGTGTACGTCGCAATGTTCAAGCGCTGGGCGATCTCCTTGTTGCTCAGGCCCTCAGCGATCAAGCTCGTGATCTCCCGCTCGCGCTTCGTCATCTGCACGGCTTCCAGCACGGCCGCAGTGCTGCGGTGGACGGCCTGATCTACAATATGGGACAGGAGCGTTCCGGTGAGGGACGCGGGGACCACATCCGCTCCGTCGGCAACCGAACGAATCGTTTTCACGAACTCCTCGATCGTCGCGTCCTTCACGATGAACCCGTTCGCCCCGGCCTTGATGAACTCGATGATGTCTTCCCGTGCCGGGAGCAGGTCCATCACGATGACCTTACTTTCGGGAACTTCCTTCCTGACGCTTTCCACCAGCCGATGGCTGTCGTGACTCCCCAGGGTCGCGTCTACGAGCACGACGTGCGGCTTGACCTCGCGGACCTGGAGCAGGCCGGCGTTCCCCCCTTCAGCAGCGGCGACAACCTTGAAGTCCGGCTGCTCGTTCAGCAGAGCGGCGAGCCCTTCGCGCACCAGACGATTGTCTTCGATCACCAACACCAGGATTCTTTTCGCCATACAACCAACCTCCAAGGCCTGGGCGTCACTCCCCAAATGCGATTCTATCGTGGAGGGAGCGCGGCCAACATCGGGGAAACCACTTAAGAAATGGGGGGGATCAGGGAAATCCCTGACCCCCCTCGCTTCCCCCCCAGTCGGCTGCTACTCGTCCCCTGGCGGGCCGGCGTCGCCCTCGAGCAGGCCGATCTCGACCGCGAAGCGGAACAACTCGGCGCGCGTCTTGAGGGCGAGCTTGTGACTCAGGCGCTTGCGGTGGGTCTCGATCGTCTTGACGCTCACGGCCAGGCGGTCGGCGGCTTCCTGATTCGTGTGCCCCTGCGCCAGCAACCGCAGCACTTCCCCCTCACGGGGGCTGAGGCGCCGCGACGGCCCGCCGGCCGGCGACGTGCGGGAGGTTTCTTTGCCGGCACGCGTCATACTTGCGAAGGTGCCGCCGCTGTGGACGAGGCGGATCGCGGCCAACAGGTCGACATCGCGCGCCGCCTTGACGATGTAGCCGGACGCGCCCGCCTGGAGAGCGGACCGCTCGAGCGCCGGATCGTCGTGGCCGGTGAGCACGAGGATGCGCGGCCTCGGCTGCAGGCGAGCCAGCTGCTCGATGATCGCGGTGCCGGGTGCTCCCGGCATGACGAGGTCAATGAGGACGACATCGCAATCGAGCTCGCGCGCCCGGCTCACCGTCTCAGCGCCGTCCTCAGCCTCGCCTACCACTTGCATGTCTCGCTGGGTGTTGATGAGAAGCTTGAGACCCGCCCGAAGGATGGCGTGGTCGTTCGCGATGAGCACCCGGATGCGCTTTGCCAGGGCAGAGAGTCCACGTTCGAGTGGGGATGCACGTCAAGACGAGACGGCACAATACAGAGCGAGTCGGGGGGGGGATATCGGGAAAAACCCCGTTGGTGGGGTCGGGGGAATCCCCGACACGGGCTCGACGCTGCGGCTACTCGTCCGCTGGCCGGGCGGCGTCGCCTGCGAGCAGGCCGACCTCGATGGCGAAGCGGAACAACTGGGCGCGGCTCTTGAGGCCGAGCTTGTCACTCAAGCGCTGGCGGTGGGTCTCGATCGTTTTCACGCTCACCCCCAGGTGGTCGGCGGCTTCCTGGTACGTGTGCCCCTGGGCCAGCAACCGGAGCACTTCGGCCTCACGGGGACTCAGCGGCTTGGGTTGCCCGCCGGGTGGCGAGTTGCGGGAGACAGGGCGGATCCCATGGCTCCGTGCCTCCTCGCCGGGACGCGTAAGGTCTACGAACGTGCGGCCGCGATGGACGGCGCGAATCGCCATCAAGAGCTCGATGTCCGCCGCTTTCTTCACGATGTAGCCGGACGCGCCGGCCAAGAGCGCCGCCTGCATCGACGCCGTATCGTCGTGCATCGTGAGCACGAGCACGCGAGGAGGAGAGGCGGGACTCGGCGCACGCCGGACCAGCTGCTCGATCGTCTGCATGCTGCGGCCTCCCGGCATCGAGAGGTCGAGGAGCACGACGTCCGGCGAGGTTGTGTGGGCGCGTAGCACGGTTTCCGCGCCGTCAACAGCCTCACCCACCACTTCCATATCGGGCTCGGCGCCGATCAGCAGCTTGAGGCCGGCGCGGAGGACGGCGTGGTCGTCGGCGATGAGGACGCGGATTCTGGACATTCGGCTACGCGCCCCTCAGGGGAATGTGGGCCGTGATGGTGGTCCCTGCTCCCGGGTGCGAGTCGACGGTGACGGAGCCACCGAGCAGCGCCGCGCGCTCTCGCATGCCCCGAAGGCCGAGGCGCCCACCGTTTCCCGACTCGAAACCGGCGCCGTCATCCTGCACGCGCAAGTCGACTGCCGTGGCGTGGCGCACGAGCAGCACGCTCACGCTCTGGGCGCCGGCATGCCGCGCCACGTTGGTCAGCGCCTCCTGCAAGACACGGTACACGGTGGCCTGCAGCAACGCTGACAGGCCGTCCGCGTCGAGCCCCTCGGTGCGCACGTTCACGGCGATCCCGTGCGCCCGGGCGAACTCCTCCGCGTGGCGGGTCACTGCGGCCGCGAGTCCCAGATCGTCGAGCACGCCCGGGTGGAGGCCCCGCCACAGGCGTCCCACATCGATGAGAGTTTGGGCGGTCGTCTCGCGCAGCCGCCGCGCGAGCTCGACGGCCTGGGCGGCTGTTTGGGACCCCTCGATCGTCCGCAATCCCACCAGCAATGCCGTCAGCGACTGCCCCGTCTCGTCGTGGAGCTCACGGGCGATGCGCCGCCGCTCGTCGTCCTGGGCGGTCATCACCTGCTCGATCAGCCGATTGCGCAAGTCCTCTTGCCGCGCGCGCTCCGTGATATCGCGGATCACCCCCACGACGCCGATCACCTCGGCGCTTCCCTCCGCGCGCAGCGGCGCGAATGACACCGCTACCGGCACCGGAGCGCCATCGCCCGCCCGGAAGCGCAGGTCACGCCGCGCGTTCCCGGTGCTGCCTTGTTGGCGCAGGGCCTCGAACGCTGTGTGCTCAGAGGGCGGCACGAACCGGCGCAGCGGCGCGCCGATGACGCGCGCGAGCGGCGTCCGCACGATGGCGGCGAAGCGCCGGTTGCAGTAGGCGATCAGGCCGTCCGGGGTCAGTGTCACGGCGCCCTCGTTCATCTGATCGAACAGAATGCGGTAGGCCAGCTCGGCGCCGGCGAGTGTGATGACCTGTTCCCCGCTCTCTCTCGCGACGACCAGCGCATCCACCTCCCCGGTCGTGATGGCCCGCACGGTGTCTTCCGCGACTTGGAGCCGGTTCCGGAGCTCCCGCACTCCCGCCCGTGGGCGACGCGGCGCCTTGCGTTTCTTGGTCACGCCTCAGGCTCACCCGGAAGCACATCCAGCCCGAGCAGCACCTTTTGCTGGTTCGAGAGATCGCCGATGATCTTGCGGATCGGCGGCGGCAGCTGTCGCACCAGCGTGGGGATCACGATGATTTCGTCGCGGCGCGCCAGGTGCGGCTGCTTCTGCAGGTCGACGATTTCAATGCGGTAGTGGCCGGCGAGGTGCTCCTCGCATAGGCGCTTCAAGTTGGCGAGGGCGGCGATCGATTTCGGCGTCTGCCCTGCCACGTACAGCCGCAAGCGCCACGTCCGGCGTGCTCCGTTCTTCATTCGCCCTTGCGCCTGCCCCCGCGGCTCGGCGGTCGGTCGCCTGCAGGCCCGTGCCGCTGCTCGGCACCCCGGGCTGACCCGATCGCCACGCTCCCATCGACCCGGCGGCTGACGTCCACGAGCTTGATGCCGTCGTCGGTCATCACGAATTCGCGCACCTGATTCGAGTGGGCCATGCCCCGGGCCTTGACGACTTGGATGGTCCGATTGCGCTCGCCGTTCGCTTCCCGGTTGTCGAGCACCATCCAGACGTCCATCAACGACGACACGCCCAGGTCGGTCCGCTCGGCCGCGCGGCCCCCCTCGGTCAGGGACGTGAACAGCGCCGTGATCTGCCGGACCTTCATGAAATCGATGAGCCGCGCGAGCATGGCCTTCACTTCGGTCTCGCTGCCGACCGCGATCATGTTGGTGACCGGGTCCACAATGACCACCCGCGGCTGCCAATCCTCGATGAGCCGGTGCATCGCGACGAGGTGCGCTTCGAGGCCCAAGGCCGTCGGCCGCTGGGCGTGCACCCGCAGCAGATCCCGGCGCATCCAGGGCTCGAGATCGACGCCGATCGACCGCATGTTGCGCGCGATTTGGCTCGCGGCCTCCTCGAAGGCGAAGTACAGGCAGCGCTCTCCGCGCCGGCACGTGGCCTCGGCAAAGTGCGCCGCCACGCTGGACTTGCCGGTGCCCGCCGTTCCGGACGCGAGCACGCTGTTGCCGCGGAAGTACCCCTTCTTCGCGAACATCGCGTCCAATCCGACCACTCCCGTGGACACGTGCGCAGTGCTCACGTGGTGCGCGAGTCCCAGCGACGTGATCGGCAGCACGGAGACGCCGTGGTCATCGATGAGGAACGGCATTTCGTTGCCGCCGTGCGCCGAGCCGCGGTACTTGAGAATCCGCAGGCGCCGGGTGGCGCTCTGCTCCAGCACCCGCTGATCGAGCACGATGACGCAATCGGAGACGTATTCCTCGAGGCCGTGCCGCGTCAGATGATCGCCGTTCCGTTCGCCCGTCACGATGGCGGTGACGCCCTTCGTCTTCAGCCACCGGAACAACCGGGCCAGCTCGGCGCGCACCGTCAACCGGTCGGACAGGCCGGAGAAGAGCAGCTCGATGGTGTCCAGCACGACGCGCTTGGCGTGGATCGAATCGATCGCGTGGCCGAGCCGGATGAACAAGCCCTCGAGATCGTATTCCCCGGCCTCCGTCAACTCGGTGCGCTCGAGGCGCACATGATCGAGCAGCAGCCGGCGGCGCGACGCCAGGCGCTTCAGGTCGAAACCGAGCGACTGGGCGTTTTCCACCAGGTCGTCTTCGGTCTCCTCGAACGACATGAAGACGCCGGGCTCGTCGAACTGGAGCGCGCCGCGCACCAGGAACTCCATGGCGAGCAGCGTCTTGCCGCACCCCGCACCGCCGCACACGAGCGTGGGCCGGCCGCGAGGCAGTCCACCGTTCGTGATCTCATCGAGCCCCGGGATCCCGGTGGGGGCCTTGGCCAGCGGGCGCCTGCCGTTCCTCGCTCGCTTCGGCGCCCGTTTGCGGCGGCGCACACCTGCAGTCATGGGCAAAAGGTTAACCCTCTTCCGGACGTGAAGAAAGAACCCCACAACGCCACGCGTTGTGGGGTTCCGTCAGTTTCGCTCGAGCGCTCTAGGCCCGGGCGGGGGAACCCCGGAACGCGTGGTACGCGACCAGGACCACGATCGCGCCGGCGGCGGACACCAGCATGCTGTAGAGATTGATGCCAGTGACGCCTGAGTGGCCGAACTGATTGAAGGCCCAGCCCGCGACGACTGCTCCGACGACGCCGAGGAACAGGTCTCCCAAGATCCCTTGGCCCCGCTTGTTGACGACCAAACTGCCGATGAAGCCGCCGATGATGCCGACCACGATCCAGGCGATGATGGACATATGCAACTCCTTGTGAGGCGCGGACTACTTCGCGATCAACAGGACCGCGATGATCACCACGAGCACGAGCACGAGGGTGGTGACGGTGATGGTGTGTGTGTCAGAAACGACCGCGGACCCCGACGCGCTGCGATGCGCGAACGCCGGCTGTGCGCGGGGGAACGCGGCCGGCAGACGTGGTCCCGCCAAAACGGTGGTCGCACGCGCCTGCGGCGCCGGAGTGGATGCCTGCTGGGCCACGAGCGGCGTCACCGCAGCGACGCCGAGCAGCGCGACAATGCTGAGCCAACGCTTCATACGAACCTCCCGAGAAGGTGGCGTCGAGCCTCGTCCCAATGGTTCGGGACGAGGCTCGACGGAAATCAGCGCTGCGCCTTACGGCTTCTTAATCACGCGGATTTGGGTCCCGCGCCGGTTCAAGGCACGTCCCTCCACCGTCGCGTTCGGCGCGATCGGGATATTCTCCCCGTAACCCACAGCACTCAGCCTGTAGGCCGGCACGCCCTCGAGGATGAGTTCGTTCCGGACGGCAGCGGCCCGCCGCGCCGACAACAGGTAGTTGTAGGCGAACGTGCCGACGCTATCGGTGTGACCGGCGATCTCGAAGTAGACGACCTCGGGGTGCGCGATCATCGACTCCGCCACGCGGTCCAGGATCGAGTCGGCCCGAGGCGAGATGTCGCTCTTGTCGAAGGCGAAATGGATTTCTTCCAGCAGCAGGGTGTCTGTGAGCACGATGCAGCCGTACGAGTCCATCTGGACTCCCGCCGGCGCGATGCCGTGCACACACTTGTGCGGTGGGGGCGGCGGCGGCTGGACGAAGACGCGCACCGTGTCTACGCGCACGCGCTGTTGCTGGCACGCGGGACAGGGCGCCGGCGCTGCGCTGCGGCGACGGCCGGCGCCGAAGTACGAGAAGCCGATGGTCGCCAGGCTGTTGTACGCGGTCTTGGCCCCGGGCAGATCCTGATAGTGCTCGATCCCCATCCGGCCTTCGACCCGGAGCGCGAAATTCGGGCTGAGCATGTTCCTGAACCCCACGCCGAGGTGCGTCCCCCAGGTCGGGTGGGTCTTGCGGCCGTTCTCGCCCGTGATCCGGGTGAGCTGCTGCCCGAGCGTGAGGAAGGGACTGAACCTGGCGTTCAGGTTGAACGTGTAGGCGGTGGCGACGAATGGCGTCACGTACTTCACCCCGGTCGCCTTGGCACCGGAGATACCAATGCTGAACCCCCAGTGCTCGGTCACGTTGTAGCCCACGCGCACCGCGAGGGCGGGGGCGAGGCGACTCGGCTTGGGGTTGGTGCCGTACCCCCGGCTCCCGAGAAAGCTGCGGAGGGCACCGTCCGTGTACAGCAGTCCGGCACCCGCGCTCCACTCCCAGCTGTCATCGCGGTTCATACCCGGGCTCTGGGCCGCCAGAGGCTGCGCGAGCGCCACCATCGGCAGCAACGCCGCCAGCGTCCGCACGCTCTTCAGAATTCGGTCACGCATTGTGCTCTCCCCACTCTCTCTAGAGTCATTGCTTCCGGTGGCTGCGGGAGACGGCGACCGGAATGGTCTCCGGCTCCCGCGCCAGCGTGCGAACCCGCTACGGCAGGGTGATGGTGTTGTTGGTGCCCAAACTCACGGCTCCGTTCCGCGCCAAGGCTCTCCCGAGCATCGTCGCGTTGTCCACCAGCGTAATGCTCGTGAGCGCGACGACATTGCCCCTGAACGTCGTGCCGGTACCGAGGGTCGCGGAGCTGCCGACCTGCCACCACACGTTCCTCGCCAAGGCGCCACCGCTCAACGCGATGTTCGCGGTGGTGCCGGTGGTGAGCGTGGACCCAATCTGGAAC
>Ga0193723_1000511_pt1 | contig 15327 bp, 15 predicted proteins | sample H2m2metaG_FD_143042 | JGI IMG/M metagenome (GOLD analysis project Ga0193723, IMG submission 143042) | Soil microbial communities from a riparian zone of the East river system, Colorado, United States - H2m2 | ecosystem: Environmental > Terrestrial > Soil > Riparian zone | place: USA: East River... | reverse complement strand
CATCATTATAATTTTTACTTGATGGGAGCTTGCAACCGACTGACTTCCAGCCATCTCTGTAGCCCGTTATCCATTCAGATGTATGAGCATCTGTGAAATAGTGACGGCCACCCCTACAATCAGCTTTTCCAACGATAACTCCATCATTATAATTTTTACTTGATGGGAGCTTGCAACCGACTGACTTCCAGCCATCTCTGTAGCCCGTTATCCATTCAGATGTATGAGCATCTGTGAAATAGTGACGGCCACCCCTACAATCAGCTTTTCCAACGATAACTCCATCATTATAATTTTTACCGGGTGGAGGAGTCGATGTTGCGGCATTTACTGTGTGTGCAATGAAGAATGTTGGACCTATTGCTAGAGCAGAGACGAGCACTGCTATTATCAATGCTTTGCTCTTTGAACCAAAGTTCATCATCATTACAAATCCCTAGAAGCTAGTCATATTTAAGGTATTGATAACATAATTCTGTAGTTCTAATAAGATTAGCTACCGGAGAGGAATAAATAAGAGTTTCATTGATGAACTGCTGGATAGAAGAACAAATTCTGATAGCTTATTTAAAAGACCTAGAAGTTCTGGAGATATGACAGAAGGACGATTCAGCACAGATGTGATAATAATAGAACGAAAAAACGATCCACACATGCAGTTTAAAATTTCAGTTAATAATACTGGCGCTCATGGAAATATCCTATATTCTAATAAAATAATTAATGCAACAGAACAAAGGATAAGAACTGATGAGCCAAATGGAAAAGATAATAATATAACTAAAGATGACAATGTGGCAATAATTCTAATCCTTCAGGCTGATAACCAAGCGATCAATACTCTAGATTCAAGTATGAATATTAAAACCTAATATAGGCAAATTATGTTAATAATATAGTGGCTAAAATCTGTCTTTATCCATAACACGGCTAGTAGCTGCAGTTATTATTCCAGTATCTCTACTGTTCTCTATTATTGATAGCCGGGCCACGTTAGGAACAACCATAACAGCACCGTCTGCTTTGTCTATTTCCGATCCAAACTGCATTAGCTACGATCCGTCAATAAGGTCTATAAGGATAACATGCAAGTCTATACATTTAAGCGATATTGAGCACCAACTGAAAATCGAGGATGGAGATGATATCTTAGACAAGAAAGAGGACGGGACTTGGTTGTTGAATGCAGGTTTAATAATTGAGAAAGGAGCCGTACTAACTATTGATTCAAAAGATACCAAGTGGCTAAAGATAATTGCAGATGGAAAGATTGCATATCCAATAGAAGTTCTAGGCAGCCTAAAGATAGATTCTGTAAAAGTAACTTCATGGAATCCACAAACAAATGATTATGCTACAAGTGAAGGAAATAGAGTACTTAATGAGAAGCTTGGCAGGTATGAAGTGGAAGAAGGTTTTCCAAGACCATACATAAGAATTGAAGAAGAAGCAACAGGGACAACAAACATCACAAACTCAGAAATTGCTTATCTAGGTTATGAAGCAGGACTTGGCGGTGGTGTCACTGGTCTTACATATCTTGGTGGAGATAACAGCGTATTGAGGAACAATAACATACATGACCTATACTTTGCATTTTATTCAAAAGGAGTAGGTGGTATGGTCATTGAAAATAATCACATTCATAATAACGGTCATTATGGATTAGATCCACATACTGGAACTCATGATATGTTAATTCGTAACAACACCATTCATGATAATGGTTCAACAGGTATAATTTGTTCATTGAATTGTCATAATATAATAATTGAAAATAATACAGCATACAATAATAACGACGTAGGGATAATGTTCAGTAGAAATATGACAAACTCAATTGCTAGAAACAATATTGTATATAATGAGACTCAAGGTATATTCATGTCAAAATCACACAACAACGAGATATATAATAATACAGTCTATGATACAAAAAATGCAATTTATTTAAAAAATATGTCTTCCAATAATCTCATACATGATAACGTCATAAAGAATCCCAAATCGTTTGGTATCCAAGTCAAAACTGGAGCATCTGCAAATACGTTCTATTCTAATACGATAATAATAATAATACCTTCAAAAGAAAGCAAAGCCATCATAGTCGAAAATGAAACGTCAAAAGATAATATCTTTAAGGATAATAAGGTGATTGGTATTAGTAGTGGTCAATAACAAACTATCAGATTTGATAATTGGCTGTTTGTTTGTTACTCCTACACTTTTTGCAATAATAGTATGTTTTAGGAAGCTATTATAAATATGCACATTCCATGTAATCTGACATATTATTTAGATTTTGGTGGTATATGTTGTAGCAATACTATGTGTAATTAAATATAACAAGCAGAAGTAGTAATTAACGACAATAATAGTGATAAAGCATGCGAAAATAGTAGTAGAATAGATAATTGTTTAATGTCTATTTCCTTACTATGACTTATTGTATAGCTTATACGGTATCATCCCAGCAGAATTGAATAACAATAACGATGTTTTGAAAACTAAAAAAAATATTATTATGAATCCATTTTTCTATTCCAAATGCAATGATAATAACAAATCTATCATGAAATATACATTCAAAAATACTAAAAGACTGAAGCAATCAAATGTCATAACTGCATAACTGCAATTTACAATGGAAGCTGATATAGACTATGAATATGATCGAAAGAGAATAGAGCTTGTTAAGTTTACCTACCAGTCTGATAAAACTGTTTAACGCTTCAGACGAGATAAAAAGTCTCTCATATTATTATAGTAAAATATCCTAGAATCGCGATGTAGCAGCCAGTTGCTGAAGTAAGAAATACCAAATTTATTAATACAAATAGTTGCAGAGCATATATGCGGCATTATCATTATCCAAGATACTATTCTAAGTATATGATGGTATTAGCTTTATTATCAATAACAATAATTATCTTTATTTTGATGATTGGGATGGTGATTTCTACTCCTTCTCAGATTAGCTTAATACATACTACTTATGCCAAGAATAAATCTGTTAACAGTAATGTAAATAATTATGGTGGTGGTGGCGACAACAATAATATTGCTAATCAAGATCAAAGCAATATAGCTGCTATAAATAATAAAGTAGTGATATTGACTTTTGGTGACATTCATAAAAGTCAATATATGACTGCTAAGCCAATACTAGACCAGTACGGTTTCAAGGGTAGTTTCTTCGTAACTTGCGACATGATCGGTAAGGATTCCCAGATGGACTGGCAGGAAATACTCACATTACATCATGAAGGTCATGATATTGAAGCTAAAAGTGCTGATGATCTTATCAAACTACCAGCTGATCAATTGAACTTTCAAGTTAGCGAATCAAAGCAATGCCTACTAGATCATGGAATCAATAACCCTTCTACGTTTGCAGTACCTCAAGGAAATGCAGTTGATAATTCTACTGTTATAGAAAGTATTGCAAGATATTATGATTTTGCCATCAATGGATTTAGCCCTTTAATGATACTGGATTGTAATGAGCATCGTGACAGCAAAAATAGCGGTAGGTATCATACTGGTTGTTCGATATTTTCTGATAATGGTCAATTGACTAACTTAAATAGATATTCTATTAGAGAATGGAGTCATAACGCTAATGATAAAAAATATGATTACAATAGCACTGCAATATTTAATAAATTTGTAGATGTTGTAGACAGTCAATTCAAATATAATGATATTAAATATGGAGTAATAAATGCGATTCCTTTGATCGCATACCATAGTATAGATAATGATAGAACTTCTTCTAGCACAGATATTGATTTGTTTGCTGCAGAGATGAAATATCTGTATGATAATGGATTTAAAGTGTTAACTATGCATAATATAGGATATAATCAGAATAATAATCATATTTACGTTAAAGCCCCCGGGACAACAGAATCTGGTACGCCAAACCCTAATTCGCTATCTCTCTATCCAGGTTTCTAACCGAAAAGATATGGATTGCTTTTACTAAAAAGATATTGTACCCGACATACCCAATCGTCGTATTGCAAGGTTAACCCTATTCACTGTTCCTATCCTTTTTCTCTTTCTTTCTTTAACCACATGAGACAATAGCTGTGTCGTAATCATTTATAGATCTGACTTCTCCTACCGCAGCTAAACTCCGCACTTTATTGACGCAAGCTGTCTTTTCACAATCTAAATTGAGATTTACTGTATAGGAAGGAAATACATTTGCGTATAGACCATTGCCTACTGTAGCCAATATAGCTAACGTCCCACTCAACGCAATAAGAACCACATGCTTTGTATTTTGTTTGTTCATATTCATACACAATTATATGAGCCATAGGATACTATTGTAGCCTAGTAGAACATGTGTGTGATACGTATCTCAGATTGTCTATAAGTATAGTATCCTTATGTCTAATAATGCATATTTTATTCGATCGTAATGCTAGAAGTCTTCAAGAGGGCCTAGCTTGCCTTCGATCAAATATATAAATCGTAGAAGAACGTAACCCATCTGTATTTGAAAAGTTCGCTCTAGTGCAAGCGTAGGTAGGTGTCCAAATGAAGCACCATTATTATTACTGAAATTGGTAACCGAAATAGTTTTTGCTCAAATATAGAAGATCAAAAGAAGTTTTTTTGAGGATTTCCTTTATCTCTTCGTTGTCTATTAGACTATCAATAATCTCTTCTTCTGTAGATTTATCAGACAAGGCAATTACATCAAGTGCTTTGAGTTTCCAAAAGATGTTGAGAGCGTCCTCAATTATTCTTTGACCTCTATAGATTTGCTCACCAATAATTTTGACAATAGTTAAAGATTTATCATCAGAAATTGCACTGAGAACATCTGCTACATGTGTCATATCCTGATATCTTCGTTCCTAAAAATAAGTGATACAAAGATTATCGAAGCAGACTAGCCTTAGATTGCCCAGGTATCTCATATAGAAACAAAATGACTTGGTATATATTTAATATTGAGGTACATTTAGCTAACTAACATCCTATATTGATCTGTGAATACAAGATGTTATTTTGTGCTAGTTAGAGAACTGTACCAAAACAAAAAAGGTATGCCATAAAATATCAATATCTGTTCATAGTATGGATGTAAAGACATGTACATAGTTAAGGGAGAGAGAATTGCAGGTGGGATTGCTATATTTAATTTTAAGGCACCAAGGGGCATAACAACCCACAACCCACATATTTTGACTTATAGATATCGATGGATGAGTCTGTTGTAATAAATCTCCCCGTTAACAGAATATGTTGGTTAACCAGTATAAAATAATTCATTGACCTTAGCATAGTTATAGCAGTTTATTACCAAAAAGACATTCTCTGAACCAGTGTGTTGCACTTCTTTTATTGGTTCTCGACTCTTATCATAGTGGACTTCCTGCCATATACCAATTTTCTTTTGGTTTTTCATCATACGTAACAATAATGTGTTCAGGTTTCGTTTTTAGTATTTGTATAGCTGCATCTGTTATTGCTCTAGCAAACGCATCTTTTTGCTCTTTCGTTCTACCAGGATATAGTGATATCGCAATAATGGGCATATCATGAGGAGTAGTAATTGACCTATTTATATTAAGACCACAGAAAATTTCCTGTGGATATATACTGATTCAAAACACAAGAAGCCACTATGCAGGGTTGCTCCACTATTAAAATATGAAAAAGAATATCAGATTTGGATTTACTATGAACCCTGTGGAAAGAAAACTAACCTTATGAGGTAACTAGCTGGTCATACAGGTTGTTTTTTTTCTATAATCCGTAAATAAAAATAGTTAATTCATGCCTCTGTTTATTTTAGCTATAGTGTCTTCAAGATTCGGTTGATGACGGTATCCTTTCACATACATACAAAGCAATCTATCTTGTAAATCTGTCAATGGAGCAATAGCAAGATATACATTGTCACCAAGATCTACTAATTTAAAATGAACAGCCCCACTTTGAAGAATAAGACCTGTCTTAACTTTCTTTCTTATTTTTATTGCAGGAAGCAAATAAGTGCGATAAAAGTTATTTGATTCAATGATAATAGTACTATCAAAATAGCTGTATTTGTTATATTCTCCCGCAAGTAACTTCCCATTTTTGCTATCTACCACAGCTACATATCTTACGCTTTTATCTGTAAATAGTGTGCCCAAACAAATTTTCTTCAGGAGTCCGTATTCTTCGTTTGACAATAATATGAAAAGCTGAATCTGAAGTATATATGAAATGGTTGTCTTTATACTAACATCTAGGACAGTGTGTTTTCAATGAAACTATTTGTTAGTACAACTGACCATCTTACTATAATAGTATACTAGAATCTAACTACGGAAAATTTGCCTTGTTTCTGCTGAAAACTCTGACTAGAAAATCAATTTTCTCTTCCTTTGTTATAGATCCAATAAGATCTATTGCTGCCGTATGGCATTCTGCAGGCTTTTGTGTTCCTTGATTTCCATGTATTTTCTCAAGGCTATAATATATGTAGTTTAAAGTATGGGTTATATGTGCTGTAATAAGCTCTGTCTCTCCGCTGCCAATATAACCATCTTCCACTAAAATTACTTTCTCCTGCCTATTAAAGAATGTAAGCTGTAGTCAAACCTGTAATTCCGCCATCTATAATCACAACATCTGTTGAACAAACAATCATACTATAAAATGATGCTCATTAAATGACGCATCATCTGATCTGCACCAGCCACTTACTATTTCATTGCTATCTGATCTTCTAAAAATTATTATGAGTCACTATTACAGGATATATCGGTTCGATCCTTAACGACTTTATTGCTGGGAAATCGTCAATCAGCTTCTTGCTTTCAATCTTTACACATTTTATACATAGATCAACTGAAAATATTTCTGTGTCATTAAAATCTTCAAAAGTCAGTTTGTAATAGGCATCTACGTCACAATGTTCACATCTTTTCATATGCTTTACTATCTTTTTGCACCATATGCAACGGTATCAAGTAGAAAGTTAGATTTACTTCACAAATTAGTAAGTATTTAGAACCTGGGACTTAACGGGGCTTGTTTATACATAGAATTCTGCCTCACACAACTCTAAAAGTGTTCAAAGGAATGATAAAATTATATACTCTACAACTCAAGTGAAACTCATAAACAAAGGAAATGGAAGTAGAGGAGTACCAATCTATTTGGTAATTTTCTTACTCTTTGTAGATCAATGACCCTTATTGATTATTTTTTGAATTGACAATCAATCTCCACTTGTCTACAAGACTTTTTCTATAGGTATGATTAAAATCAGATCTGTCTCATATTTCGGATATATGTATAACTTTGAATTATTGCCTGAATTAATCAGCCCTTGATGAAGCACTAGGAATAATCACAACATTGTTTATAATATTCTACTTTTCAAGAATGAAGAACCTTTGACTAGATATTGAAACAAAGTATTAGATCTCATTTCCGTCCCCACACAGAATGTAGTTCAAAGGTTGATTTTAGGATTGCAACAATTTACAAGCACCAAATAGTTTTACTTTAATTAATGTCTATTTCTTATTATTGGCAACCCATTGTTCGTATATTTTTATCAATTCATCCACGTCAGTGCCATTCTCTGAATATGTAAGTATCACACCAAATTTGCCTTTAGCGTCATGGCCTCTTGCAAAATATCCCCAGAAGGAATCAGGAAGCCTCTCAAAATTAGATCTTCCTCTACTCACGTTCATAAGATTTTTAGATACCGTATCCACCACTTTGATAGCGTCGTCAGCTTCTATCATATTACGGAGTAATAGGAAATAATTGCATTTAAACTGCTTTAAACATTAAGAATACAGTTGTATTGCAAACAAAAATCGCTTCAGGATAAAGAGACATCTACCCATCTCATTTCTGAATTGCTTGCTCGTGACAGGTCTTATCTTGACAGTGTAGCGTGAAGTTTTAGAAGCTGTTGAACTTTTAACGACGACCAGTGCCAATAACCATTTTTAATTTTTTGTAAAAATACACAGCAGGCAAGTTGTAATAATAATAACTGTCATTCATATATGAGTAAAGGCAAAAAATCCCTTGTTCTTAGTACCTTGCTATTTTGAACGTAAGACCAACGTCACGTGCTTTTGGATCCAATATCAAACAATTTGATGTATCTGTTCCATAACTATACTAAAAAATGGCTTCTAAAGCGGGCTTGTAATATTTATATTAAAGGAATACCATAATAATAATACTTATTATTTATAATATGAAAACTTCAATCATATGTTCAATATGTTACAAGAAAGAAGGTCATGCAGTTACGGATCCTGAATCTGGTGAGGTTATCTGCAGTAATTGCGGTATGGTAATGGTAGAGGCTATCTCTGAAAATCGTTCTGAATGGCGTGCATTCAAAACTGAGGAAGCGAACCAAAGAAGTCGTACAGGAACACCTACTTCCCTAGCACGTCATGACATGGGTCTTGCTACAATCATAGGAAGAACTGATAGGGATGCTAGTGGACGAGGATTGGATGCTTCTATGCGTTCTACCATGGAACGATTGAGGACCTGGGATTCTAGAATACAAGTATATTCTCCTGCCGACAGAAACCTAAGGCAGGCTTTTGGTATGCTCGAACGAGTAAAAGACAAGCTTGGATTGTCAGCTACAATAATTGAAAAGACTGCATATATCTACAGAAAAGCTCAGGAAAGAGGCTTGGTGCGAGGAAGAACTATTCGCTCGGTAATGGCAGCAGCAATATATATTACATGTAGAGAAATGGCTATGTCAAGAACATTAAATGATGTAGCATTTCTTAACAACATCAAACGCAAGGGACTTGCTAGAACCATTAGGCTGCTGATATTAGAACTTGACATTAAGATCCCGATACTGGATCCAATAAAATGCGTTGTAAGAGTTGCAAACAAGGTTAACCTAAGTGAAAAAACAAAACGTCAAGCAATGACTATCATGCACAACGTTACAAAAAGTGGAATATCTGCTGGTAAAGATCCTATGGGTCTAGCGGGCTCAGTCCTTTACTTATCTTCTAAGAATTCTGGCGAAAATATAACTCAAATGGATATTGCAGAGGCAGCAGGAGTAACAGAAGTGACTATCAGGAACAGATTCAAGGATCTTAGAAATCGAATAGACTTAAATTAAAATACAAACCAAACAGTGGCGTTGCTAATGCAACATACAAGACATTACCACCACATACGGAATCTCATTCGCCTCGAAGGATATAAAATTGTACTGCTAAAAAACATTGTTTTTACTGTTGTCTGCGTCTCTTGCTTTCGATTAGGCCCATTAACTTGTAGCCATATTCAAGGTTATGTCTTACATGATTGATTCCATGTGTATCGTGTGGTATAAATTTACCATCGAGAACGCTTTCAATGTATGTTTTGATCTTTCTTATTGAAATAATAGCATGTTGAAGCTGGTTATCTGTAAGCTCTCTTCCAAGTTCTTTTTGAACTTCACATCGGAATTCTTCTTCGTTTCTTATTAATTCACAATATTTCTGTAACTTGCCGTGGTTAAGGCAAAGATCACTTATTTTTTTGGTATCTGAATTAGGTAAGTTGGCAACTGACTCTACTAGCTCCCTTTTGTTCCTACTAGTAATCTGATTAAGACTTTCTATAAGTCCTTCTTTCTCTTCGTCAAAATCTTCGTTGAGGTAAGATAGAGTACTTGGAATTTGAAGAAGTATCTTCGCCATAGCTTCTGATTTTCTAATTTGATAGTATCTTTCTGCACCATAGAGTCCTACTTTTTTACCTTTAGTATCAGTTCCTCGCTCAAGAATCGAGATAACATCAACAATAATTCTAGGATAATCCACCATCAAACTATTTTGGAAGTTTTGATAGTTTTCCATGATATCCTTGTAAATATCAAATGTTACATCAGTCTCCATTCTTGTTACAGCAAGCTTTTCTTCTTTTTGTTCTATGCCCTTTGTAGCTATCGTCAGAAAATCACATAATTCTGATTGAGAAAAAATGTGCTTATTAACCACACAAGAGTCGGCGACTATTTTAATGATTGTAATCCATGGTATGTAATTATTTGCAGTGAATTTAATCTGTAAATCTTCCATGACCTTTTTATAAGTTTCCTCACTTTCTTTAAGTTTTAATACATCAAGAAGTTGGCGTATCTTATTTCTATATCTGGATAAAGTATCAATACCATCATTATATTCATCTTTATTTCTTGAAAAATGCTTCTTATTGATATTGTAATCTTGCTTCATCGTATCATACCTCCACTAATAGTTCCAGTGACACCTCTTGCAAAAACCATACTTCATATGCAAATGAACCCCGTTCAATTCTTACAAGACTTGCATCGCTCGTATTTACTGGAAGTGCCTTTGGGAGGTATTCTTGCATATCGTACTAATATATGGCCTTTGACTTATTTAATGTTACTAGCACTTGGTAATAAATTATTATATTATCTAAAGTATTAAATTTAAAGATATCATTATAGTAACAAAGTCCTAAAAATATTTTAATGGATAAAATTATCGTTTGTTTAAATAAACAAAAAAAAGTTAGTTGATCTGTGTAAAACAAATGCTACCTGGTTCTTTTCGGGTAGGTTCTATTAATTCCGACAGGATCTTTTCTAGGCTCTTGTACATGGCCCTTCTTAGCTACAAATAATGTATTGACACTTGCATAAGGAAGATTGAGTCTGATTTTTGGCCTTATTTCATCTCCCAACTTTGGAAACCAAACGTCGATAAGACCTAATCTTACCATTCACTGAAGTTAAGTTAGTTTAGGTAGATGAACAAATGAATCCATCCCATTACTAATATCGTCTGACTCATTTTTATCCTACTGTAATTTTCCCCGTCATGTAAGGATGAATTTTACAGTGATATGGATGTTCACCGAGTCCAATTTTGCTTGCTGGGATACTATACTTTTGACCGGAATTCAAGATATCTGAATCGAATAGTTTACCTACGTTAGGGTCTGTGGGACCACTTCCACTAGTAGCACTATGAGGTACAGTATCATCATTAGTCCATATAACTAAGGCGTTAGTCTTCGCCTTTACGACATCAGGATTAAAGCTTGGATTACCTTGTATTGAGGATCCTTTTAGGATGACTACTGCAGCCCTGGCGGTGAATTTAGATTCATCTACTACTGACACTTGTTTATTTTTATTATCATTATTCTGAGTAGCTGATTCCGTAGGTGCAAGATCTGTCCTGTCTACTGAGTTTATTATCCCTGGAGTCGGCGTGAACTTCGCAAACAAGTAATATGATAGAATTCCGGTAATCGCTCCTAGTACAAGGAGTATAATAAAGGCGACTCTTCCAACAGAGCTCATAACTTTATGTGTTCTAGCTCATAAACCCATATATAATATGTGCTTATATCAATAAAGTTTACTGAAAAAAATTGTGATTCATGTATACAATTTCACAAAAAAACACTATTTGATATAATCCTAGATGAAAGATATCTTATAGATAAATATATGAACAAATATTATAACATATTATGTAGTTTAGTTTGGTTAGCTGGAGCTACATTGTTACATGCAATAAGTGTGGATATATATCTGCAGAAAAATTATCAGAGAAAAAAGCAAAGGAGCTTTTGCATTCCCATGTAGGTGGACTGAATCATTGTACTATTGGACATATTAAACTCATGAAGGTAAGAACTTGAACATTTCCTTCCGAAAATCCATCTGTAAATGTAGCTCACTGTGTTGGTCAAGGAATATTACTACCAAGTATAGACAAAAAACCCGATCCCACATGGAAGGCATATGATTTGGGACAAAAAGGTAGTAGAGGAAACGCCACCTAGAGCGGCCTATACTTAACTAAATAAGTAGCAGTAGAGATAGTTCACAAGTCTTTTAGAAAAAGTAAAATCTTTCTATTGTTCACTAATATAAATGGGATTAGATCTAAAACCACTTATAACACCATCTGCTGCCTCTATAGCTGAACTATCAAATAATGTAATTGCTGTCGACGCCTACAATGCCATCTATCAATTTCTTGCAACCATCAGAGGACCTACGGGCGAATTACTTACAAATAGCAAGCGTGAAATAACAAGCCATCTAAGCGGTCTTTTTTATCGTAATGTCAATTTACTAGCAGATAATATAAAATTGATATATGTTTTCGATGGTAAGCCTAGTCCCTTAAAGTCAAAAGAGATTGAACGAAGGCGCCAAATAAAACATGAGGCTTATGAAAAATATCAGGAAGCACTGATAGGGGGTAGATTTACAGATGCACGAAAGTACAGCCAGGCTACATCTGTTTTAACGGATGAAATGGCAGAGGATTCAAAAAAGATTCTAACTTTACTAGGAATTCCTTATATCCAGGCCCCATCCGAAGGTGAAGCCGCTGCCGCCCTCCTAACAAAACTTGGCATTGCATTTGCATGTGCAAGTCAGGATTATGATTCAATACTGTTCGGTACTAAGAGACTCATACGTAATCTCACAATCAGTGGGAAGAGAAAAGTTCCAAACAAGAATTTATACTTAGATGTTGAACCGGAAATTATCGAATATAAACATGTACTTGAGCAAACTGGATTAACAAACGAACAACTAGTCGATGTTGGAATTTTGATAGGAACAGACTATAATCCAGGAGGTTTTGCAGGCATTGGACCCAAGACCGCTTTGAAGTTAATTAGAGAATATGGCGATTTGGAACATATTGATAAAGTTAAAGACTTATTATTGGACATTCCATATCAGGAAATACGTAATATCTTTTTAAAACCAGAATTTCCAGATGTAGATAACATTCAATTCAATGAGGTGAATCACAATGGTATCATTGATTTTCTATGTCTAGAAAAAAATTTTTCTGCAGACCGTGTGAACGGATCTCTAGAGAAACTAGAAAAATCAATTGCGAATCGTAGTCAATCATTAGAAAAATGGTTTTGATATTTTGATATTTAACCTAATTCAATTTACGCCTTTTCTTTTCAGTATTTTTTTCAGCATTAAGTCTTTCTAGTTCATATTTATTTAGATCAGCAAATTTTATTTCATTAGCAAGGACTGAGTGAACCTGCTTTATTTGCCTAAACATTTTCTGGCATATACTACGATAATCAGGATGTCCCTGAGGAATAGTTCTAAGTTCGATCATATGGCATGCTTCACGCAAGTTGAGTTTCATAAAATATGGATATTTATATGCAAAGTTAACGATATACTGTCCTTGTTCAGGCATTTTCTTTGAAATAAGTTGGTAGACCTCATTACACTTATACATACAATCATTAAAATCTTTAGCAATGCCCAAGTTAATAACCTCAGTAGGAATGTCATATCCATGTCTAGTCGAGAGCAGCTGTCTTTCCATTGTAAGCATTCTATGACGATGTAGATCACGGAACATCCCAAAATTTGTAAACATTTCAAATGTATATTCTACCATCTCAAAGGCCCTCCCTGGACGTTGTCTACGATTACTCCGAAATTTTGAATACGTTTGAATTATTTTATATCTGTCTTCTGGTTGAAGAGATCTTATGTATTGTGTAAGGCTTTCAAGAGACTGGCCTTCCGCATATTCATACAAAATAGCGGAGGCTACTTTTATCTCGGCTTCAAAATTATCTTCAAAATTAAGTAGCTTTACGTATTGGGGATTTTTATCTGGTTTAATATTTTTTATATAATCTTGAATAAGTTCTAATATCGCATTCTTAGTATCTGCAAGATATGCCTGAAGCATCTGCCCATACTTGTCGTTTGCTCGCTTTACAAAGGCTGGAATGACTGCGCTTAGCTCTATGTGCAGCTGATTTGCCAGTGATTTTATCTCCTTCAAATTTGAGGCGAACATTGTGGATAGCAAATATTCAAATGCCCTGCCATTTCCTGTAATGCCTAAATTCGTAAGGGTAGAAGCAGGCAAAAGCCCACGGAGGACATCTAATGCCTTAGCTTTGATTGTTGCATTATAAATCCGCTTTGCGGAATCAATGTCTTTATCGGCTTTCAAATTACTATAAAGTGTGTCACGTTTTGAGATCGAATCAAAAAAGGAAAAGTTATCTATTGGTGCTAATTCTGAAATAAATTTTCTTGCCGGCTGAATATTCTTGCTATATATTTCAAAGGCGTAATCGCAGGCCTGTATATATCGGTCAGCATGAGGCGATGCCATAATATCCTCTTCTTGACAATATTTGTATTGACCGTTGATCTTTTGGTCAAATGCTACATAGCGAGAAGATTTTTCAAGGTACGATAATCCAATCCTATGATCTTCTATTTTCTTAGCAGCAATATTTGAAAGCCATTCCATCGCAACTTGTGCTTCTCCTAGTTCAGCTACAGAATCATCACCATATTCTAACAAAACTCTTTCATAGAATTCTTCTCCTCTGTTTGGATTTCCTGCAAATTCGTCTAGGAATATACGCCGCATTGTTTTATCTGTTCTAGAATACCTTGACATTAATGCCCCTCTATCTACCTGCCTAGGTGTAATTATTGCAAAAACTGTTCCATCAGTATTGGAAAAATGTGCTTCAAGCGCCGATCTTTCTTTCTCAGAGAAATTATCGCGAAAAGTTCTATTAAAGTTCATAAATATGTATATACAGTCGTCACGGATAAAAACTAGTAGTATCTAAAAACTAATGGGCTCGCCTAAATTCTTATTTATATTTTCCAACGTGCTTAGCTGATATTACATCTATATTTCGAGCGAGATCACCATACCTCTCTTTACCATGCATCGGCGTAGTTAAAGTCAGTCAGTCCAGCCATTAAGGTTATATGAGTAGATAAACCTGATAAAAGCAATTCTAATAAAAGGGTGTAAAGTTTAAGTGTTCACCTTAGAGTCTCACCGCATGCATGGCAAAGCTGTGTTGTAGACATTTTTGCGCCGCATTCAACACAATACTTTGTCGAACTTTTAGGATGCTCAGTCTTGTCAATAGATTTATTTTCCACTGACATAATTAATTTAACGCCGTATTGAATATTTAAATGCACCCACGAATCTCAAGCAAATTGAAACTCATCATGTGAAAACCTTCTCATTCAACATATCCTGAAGTTTTCGCTCATCCAATAATGCTTTGAAGAATGGAGGTGAAGGGATAGATCGGTAGACAGATTATATGCAATAGGCAAAATTCGTATTCCTAATTCCTAATACAACATTCTAATATAGCAAATCGAAATACTTACTACTCGCTACCCTGCTTTAACCCCCATCTATCTCTTACTTTATCTTCTAGTTTAGAAAAAACAAGTCTGTCAAATAAAAGACCAATTGCAAAAATAGTTAT
>Ga0193723_1000510_pt1 | contig 15336 bp, 5 predicted proteins | sample H2m2metaG_FD_143042 | JGI IMG/M metagenome (GOLD analysis project Ga0193723, IMG submission 143042) | Soil microbial communities from a riparian zone of the East river system, Colorado, United States - H2m2 | ecosystem: Environmental > Terrestrial > Soil > Riparian zone | place: USA: East River... | reverse complement strand
GGGGGCGGCAATACGGCCAACGGTTTTGAAGCGCTCCTTAGCAACACCACCGGCAGCGCCAACACGGCCACCGGTGATAGTGCGCTCGTTGAAAACATTACCGGCAACTACAACACGGCCACCGGTCATAGTGCGCTCATTGAAAACATTACCGGCAACCACAACACGGCCACCGGTTATCAAGCGCTCTTTAACAACACCGCCGGCGGGGAAAACACGGCCACCGGTTTTGAGGCGCTCTTTCACAACACCTCCGGCGACAACACGGCTAATGGAGCGTCCGCCCTTTTCCACAACTCTACCGGCCTAGCCAACACGGCCAACGGTCAGCAAGCGCTTTATAAGAATACTACTGGCCAGGCCAACACGGCCAGCGGTGTTCAGGCGCTCTTTAACAACACCACCGGCGGCGCCAACATCGCCCTGGGCGTTGTTGCCGGCCAGAATGTCACTACGGCCAATAACGTTATCTGTATCGGCGCCGAGGGTAACAACGTGGATAACGCTTGCTATATCGGCCAGATCTTTGGCGCGACTTCTTCCATGGGAATCGCCGTGTTCATCAATTCAAACGGCAGACTCGGCACGGCCCCATCGTCCCGGCGGTTTAAAGAAGAAATCAAGCCGATGGACACAGCCAGCGAAGCGCTCTTTTCACTTAGACCCGTTACCTTCCGATATAAGAAGGAAATTGATCCGGCGGGCACAGCACAGTTGGGACTAGTAGCCGAGGAAGTGGAAAAGGTGAATCCTGACCTGGTGGTGCGCGATAAAGAAGGGAAACCCTATAGCGTCCGGTACGAGCAGGTGAACGCGATGTTGCTCAACGAGTTTCTCAAAGAGCACAAAAAGGTTGAGAAACAGGAGGCGACGATCACGCGATTAACGAACGATTTCCAAACGATTAGCACACAACAGCGGACTGAAATTCAACTCTTGAGCGCCCAGCTTAAAGAGCAGGCAGCGCAAATCCAGAAGGTGAGCGCACAGCTTGAAGCGAGCAAACCTGCGCCGCAAGTGGTCAAGAACAATCAGTAAAGCTGCGGACAATCGGGCGGGGGAGTTAAACATGCGCAGGAAATCGTGGAGCCGATAACCGATTGTCAGGCGATACCCTACATAAAAATTAGGCTGCGCCTGACTAGACAAATCCGGACGGGTGTCCGTAAAAGGATCTCACATTAAACGGATCTGAATCAGGCGGAGGACTTCTTCCCCGCTGCGTTCTTCGTCTCCTTCCGGACCCGCCACCGAAATCCACGTTGCGGGGAAAAAGAAAAGAAAGGAAGAACTATGAATCCACTGATTCAGCCCAAGACAATAACTTCACCACTTCTCATCACACTCACGCTCCTGTGCTTTGGGTTTTTCTCAAAAGCACAAGCCGTTGTTCCGCCGCCGGACGGGGACTATCCCGGGTTCAACACGGCAGAAGGGCAAAACGCCCTTTTTAGCCTCACCACCGGCGCTGCGAACACAGCAGTTGGCTGGTTTTCCCTCTGGGGCAACGCCACCGGCGAGTTCAACACTGCCACCGGCGCAGGGGCGCTCTTATTCAATAACGGAGACCCTAGCATGGGGGAGGCATCCGAAAATACGGCGTTTGGCGCGGCGGCGCTTTTATTCAACACCACCGGCTCCAACAACACAGCCGTTGGAGTGGCCGCCCTTTTAAACAATACGACCGGCGTCGACAACACGGCCAACGGTGAAGGCGCGCTCTATTTAAACACGACCGGCAGCTTCAACACGGCCGTCGGTTTGTCAGCGCTCTATAGCAATACCGCAGGCGGCGACAACACGGCCACCGGTCAGTTTGCGCTCTTTTTCAACACCACCGGCGACGCCAACACGGCCATCGGTGATTCTGCGCTCTATAGCAACACCATCGGTTTCGGCAACACGGCCATCGGTCCTGATGCGCTCTCGGGGAACACCACCGGCAACGACAACACGGCCACCGGCCTTGCAGCGCTCCTTACCAACATCATCGGCAGCGGCAACACGGCCAACGGTTATCATGCACTCTTCATCAGCACCGGCAGCGGCAACATCGCCTTGGGCTCCGAGGCCGGCCTCAATCTCACCTCGGGTGATAACAATATCTATCTCGGCAGCCTTGGCGTCGCTACGGAGTCCAACACCATCCGCATCGGCACTGCGGGCACTCAAGACCGCGCCTTTATCCGTGGCATTCGTGGGGTGACAACCGGAAATAACGACGCCATACCCGTGCTGATAGACACCGCTGGCCAGCTCGGCACGATCAGCTCTTCACGGCGGTACAAGAAGGACATTAAAGCGATGGAGCAAGCGAGCAAAGCCATTCTCTCGCTCAAACCGGTCACCTTTCACTACAAGAGCGACACCAAAGATACACCACAATTTGGTTTGATCGCCGAGGAGGTGGCGGAGGTGAATCCGGATTTGGTGGTGCGCGACGAGAACGGCGAGATCTACACCGTGCGCTACGATGCAGTCAACGCGATGTTGCTCAACGAGTTCCTCAAAGAGCACGAGGCATTCATCGAGGAGCACCGCAAAGTGGACAAAGTAGAGACCACCGTCGCGAATCTTGTGGCAACGGTGAAAGAACAGGCGGCACAAATCCAGAAAGTGAGCGCACAGCTTGAAGCGAGCAAATCCGCACCGCAAACGGTTCTGAATAATCAGTAAAGCTGCCGAACACTCGCGTCGGCCATTTTCGGGTTGCGGCGAATTGTCTTGATGGGTTCGCGAGTTTTTTCCAAACTCGACGTCGCTAAGCCGATCTTGAATCAGGCGGAGAACTTTCCCCGCTAGGTTCTTCGCCTCTTCCAGACCTGCAATCGCAGAATTAAATGCGGCGGGGAAACAGAAAGCAAATATCCATGAACCCATTCATTCAGCTAAAAAACGTAACTCCAGTATTTCTCGTCGCGTTGGTTTGCTTCGGCCTGTTGCCGACAATGCAGGCCGTCAGCCCTGCCCCGGATGGCGGCTATCCCGGCGGCAACACAGCCGAAGGGCAGGCCGCGCTCTTGAGTCTCACCACCGGTGGATTCAATACGGCAGTAGGTTTTTTGTCACTCAGAAGTGAAACCACCGGCAGCTTCAACACGGCCATTGGCGCTGGAACGCTCCTTGCAAATGTCGCAGATAGAAATACGGCCACTGGTGCAGGGGCGCTTTTAAGCGACACTGTCGGCAGCGATAACACGGCCAGCGGAGCATTTGTATTGTTGAACAATAGTACCGGGAACAACAACTCGGCCGCTGGGTTTGAAGCGCTTTTTAGCAATACCACCGGCAGCGATAATACGGCCAATGGCAATGCTGCCCTCAGCACTAACACCACCGGTAACAGTAACACTGCTACCGGTGAAGGTGCGCTCTCACATAACACCACCGGTACCGGCAATACGGCTGATGGTCTTAGTACACTCTCTGCCAACACCACCGGATTTTTTAATACTGCCTTGGGCGTTGGAGCCGGCTTTAACGTCACTACGGCCAGCGGCGTTATTTGTATTGGTAGTAAGATTAATGGCGCGAACGTGGACAACACTTGTTTTATTGGGAGTATCCGCGGCGTGACAACGCAAAATGCAGACGCCGTACCGGTTCTGATCGACTCTGCCGGCCAGCTCGGCACTGCAAGTTCCTCGCGGCGTTACAAGACCGATATTAAACCGATAGATAAGTCTAGCGAGTCGATCCTGGCACTTAAGCCGGTAAGCTTTCGCTACAAACTCCACGAGGACAGAACGCGGCAGTTCGGCTTGATCGCTGAGGAAGTAGCCGAGGCGAATCCCGAGCTTGTGATTTATGGGGTCGACGGCAAACCCTACACCGTGCGGTATGAGGCGGTGAACGCGATGTTGCTCAACGAGTTCCTCAAAGAGCATCGCAAGAATGAGGAACAAGAAAAGACAATCGCAGAGCTAAAATCTGGAATGACGGCCCTCGCAGCAACGGTGAAAGAACAGGCCGCGCAAATCCAAAAAGTGAGCGCCCAGGTTGAAGTGAATAAACCTGCGCCGCGAGTGGTCGTGAACAAACCCTAAAAGTTCTTAGGTAGATTGGCCCTTGTGTGACAAGCATACCGAGGCGAATTTGGGAAGGTGTTCGCCCCTCGCGGCGAGCGCCTTCTTGCTACGAATCATACAATCAAATTACATTTGCTGCTGATATGAAAAAAATGTTTATCCTTTCGATGCTCATCTCTTTCGCGATGATTTGCTCCTGCCAAAAACAAGATTCAGCCGCTGAACAACAACCTGCTCAACGCAAAACGGAAGTGGACGCACGCGAGACGGCGTTAATTGAAAGACTGAATGCGTTGGATGAAAAAGTAAACGCGTTGGATAACAAAGTGAAAGCGTTGGCCGAAAAAGAACAGACCACTTTGAACGCCGGGACGACTGCTACCGGCGTTCAGGGTCAGACTCCCGACCCTGCACAGGTGACAGCCGAAAGAGACAGGGCAATTCAACAGTTTCGCGCCCTGCTTCCCACCCCCTCGCGCGTAAGAGCTGGAGATCCGGCAAAACAAGAGCGACCCGCCGCACGACAGCTTGGGCCGGAAGACTTACAGCGCCAATGGCAGCAGAATTTGGACAAAGCGAAGATGTCTGGCCAAGCGGCATCTCCTGCGGTAGAGGCTACTTCGCCAATTCCGTCACCTACGCCGGAGTAAATCCCGGGGCGCTAGTGATGGTGTGAATGGACGGACGACGAAGGGCGATGGTTGCGGGCGCTACTTTTATTGATTGTTTAAGACCGTTTGCGTAGCAGGTTTGCTCGTCTCAAGCTGGGCGAGTCCGCGCCGCAAACAGTCCTGAACAATGGCTAACGCCTTTTGCCCGGCCAATTTTCGAGATGGCGCTGAAGGCGTGTCGCTTCACTCGCATCGTCGCGCGCGAAGCGACCCTAACGGATTCGAACCCACTTTGAAGTTTTCGCGGCTTTGCGCAATTCTGCCATAAACATGCCGCGGCAGGGCCTGCCCCACAATGCGCTACGGCTTCACCACGCGGATGAAGGCGCTGAGAAACTTGCCGTCGATATTGGGGGCTAGTGCGCCCACGTCGATACCTTTGGACGTGAGAAACTGGCACGCATCTTCGGTACGTTAGTTAAACGCATGGGACTAAGGTCCAATATACGGCTGTCGGGAGTGTTAGTAGAAATGTCTTGGATTACGCGTTACCCGACGTTTCAACGCATCTTCGGCCGGACTGATTGAGTCCGGAAGCCGCAGCTTCGCTGAGACACGCCTAACGTGATCTCCAACTCCAATGGCAACGAAACAGGGATTCCTTTCGCGGGTGATTGGGCATCTGGCGGTTGAGGAACGAACGGAAGAGTTCGCGCAGCTTCAGGCTCTGCTTTCTCGCTCCGCATTTCCGGAGGACACGCAAGAATCAGCCAGCAGCATGTTTTCTTTTGAGGGAGCTGACCTTTTCTCTCCGGAAAGGGTCGCGCGCGTGCAGAGCGAAGCCATCGAAAGGCTGGCGCAAACGAGCGCCGCGCCCGAGTACAGATTATTCGTTAGGCAAGTCCCCGTGCGGAGCACGCAGTTGCACGGCTCGAATCCATCTTGGGCGAGTGGCGCAGCTCCGGAGCGAAGTCTTGGGCCATTCCTAAACCGCGACGGCCGACGCTTCTGGTTCGACTTCTTCCGGATCGAAAAGCTGGTCGCACTCTACGTGCAGGGCGTTCCCGAACCGGCGTTGCTCTTTAAGATCAGGACCGGTTTCCAATTCATCGACATCAATCTTCCGCTCGCGGCCGAGGCTGCATCTCGCTATCGACTGCACGCCGGCAGCATCTGGATTCATTCCCGCCTTCTCGCGTCGAACGCCCCGCTCAGTTTCTTCACCGGCCTAACGATTCGCAGCGGTGAGATCGCGCTCAGCATGGCGCCACAGGTGATCGATGGCCGGCTCACGATCGCGCCAAACACAACAGTGCGCGTGCAGTTGCAGCTCCAGCAGCCAGCGGTGAGCGACGCCGACCCGGCGAGCGCGTATGGCAAAGATGCGCGCGCTGCGCAACTGGAGCTCCCGCAGGAGTTCACGTTCCACTTTGCCGGCGGCAATCATGCGATTGATACGCTCGGCCGCGCATCATGGCGCATTTACGGACACGAGACAGCCTTCAATTGGCGACAGCAGCAGGCGACCTCCTACGAGCCATTGCTCAATCGCGTCCTGATTCCGATCACAGCGTCGACCGAAACATTCGAAGTCGCCGAGAATCAATCGCCCTTCCATACTCTGAGCGGCGAAACGAAAATCGCAGCGAGTTTTTGGGCCTTACCCACGGCCGCCATCGACGTGGCGCATCCATCTCCTGCGGAGGGGATCGGTGCGTTGCTTGTGCGCGGCGAGAATGGGCTGACATCAAACTGGACCGCGCTCAAGGGCGGTCCGTTAAATCTGCTCCACCCGTACGTGATGGCGGCGCCAGGCCGCATCGCGATTTCCGATCTCAGCGCCGGAAATGCGTTGTGCCAGCAAGATTTCGAACTCTGGAAGGACAAGCTGAACCCGTACGGCACAACCGCAAAGTTTCAGTATCTCTCAGCGGCGCCCTTCTTCTTCGACACCATCGCCAACGGCGTCGAATTGGTCTCGACGCTCGGAAATGCTGACGTGCGTGCGGATCGACCGGTCACGGCGAAGGGTGAACCGATCGAGATTCGTTCGAAGAAATCGCTCCTCATCATTGCGGCGACAACCAACTTCCGGTTCCTCTACCTCTTCGACGACAACATTCTGGTCGATAATCTCGACCTTGCGAAGAGACCGCCGCAGTTCCCGAAACCGCTCTCGTTAGTCCTGAGCAACGCGCTCTTCAAAACGACGGCCGTCAATGGCTGCCTGCTTTTCGGGACGCTGGCGGAAGACTTCGTCAACGTGGAACGAGGGTCGCTCTTCCTCACCCTCGGATTGCAAGCCTATCTGCCGACGCTGCCCGATCCCTATGCGGCGAACATCGAACAACTGAAATTCCAATTTCGCGGGAGCGACGAGCGCTCTCTTTACCTCGCGAATCAGGCAAACATTTGGCTGCTGCTCATCTGCCGGGTGAAGTGGGACCCGGTCGCGCCAGAAGGGGATCAGGTCGAGGTCTCGTTTCATTTCGCGCCGCTCCCGAATCACCCGCCTTGGACGGACAGCGGGCCGACTAACGACCTCGACTTTGTCGCTTTGGCCGGCGGCGATTCCAACACCGGAGTCGAACCGCAGTTGCCGGTTCCGCGGCCTGAATTCAAATTATCAGTGTCACCGCCGCCACCACCACCGTATGGCGACATTTGGGAAAGGGCGATGGCAGGTTTGCAGCGGGATCAATTCGCCCTCCTCGATGTCAGCACCAATGCCGATCTGCTCGGCGTGAGCTTCGGTTCCATTGGCACCGAGCGCCTGGCGATGCGCACGACGCTGCTGCCCGCGGAATCGGGATTTCCATTGCAAGTGAAAGGGATGGAGGTGGTGAGCCGCGGGATGAACGTTCGCGCGTTTACCGTGCCGCAGATTTCCTGGGAACCGGTCATCAATCTCACGCCTCCGGCCCCGGACAAGCCCGATCCGTTTAATCCGACGCCGCCGACGATCAAGGACCCTCCGTTCGGTCCAAATTATTACCCGGACGACGGTGGCCCGACGCGTCTGATCAACAACAGCGCGGACCAGGTCGCGCTTGCACCGATTCCGCTGAGCGATTTTTTGGTCGAGAATTTTGCCGACAAAAAAAACTTCGCGGCGCTTTCGCTTTTCACGCTGCCGTTTGGGCTCCGGGCCCTGGCGTTGCTGCAAAAAGAATACCCTTTCGGGGGCGGTGCGCCGCGCGGCGCCGATCTCCACTTCAACGCTAGGAATTGGGACAGCGGCGTGACCGGCGCACGGCAGTTGCGGGTGGATGGCGGCAAGTCGGTGCGCAAGGGCGAGAGCGACATGTTCATGGGCAGCACTGTCCAGGTGGATAATATTCTCGATACCTCCGGCACGCCCACCGGCACGACCACTCTCGGCCAGAGCGTGAGCGAGATATTCAACAACGAATTCCTGCTCAGCCCGTCCCCGCAGATTATGCGGCAGCGTGGCGTGCCACTCTCGCGGATGGATTTGAGCGGCTACGGCGCGAGCATTTTCAGCGACTGGCGCAACCCGAAGGCGGGAATGGCTGAGACAAGCCAGGCGAAGTTCGACGTCTTCGTCGGCCGTTGCGCGCAGGAGATCATCCAGGTAAGAACGATTCTTTATCCTTTCGCAGCCAAGTTCGTGCGCACGATCTCGCTCTTCCGAGCAAACAGCGGTTATTTCTACCGTTTCGACAGCGGCTGGATTGCTGAGAGCGATGGCCGCTTCGATTTCACCTACTTCGTTTACATCCCCGGGACGGATGATGATGGAAACCCCGTCCTTGTGCCCGTTGCGCGCGATGCCGGTTATTCCATCCATCCCGGCATCGTCCACGGTGTATTCCAGATAAAAAATATTCGGGAGACGACGGAAGTGGAGCGTTTCACGGGAACGATGCAGATCCCGAAGGGTGGTCACTACGTTGATATCAATGGCCAGGAAGTGGAGAACAAGACCGGCGCAAACTTTCCGATTGTTTACAATCTCCAGCCCGTTTTTTTCGATGCCGACATCGAGATTGAGAATCCGGTCAGCGGGTTCGTCACCAAGGAAGTCAGCGGCGCGCAAAGAAAACTTGTGCCCTCGAAGCGCATCCTCGGTTTCGTGCAGCTCGCGCCGCGCGGTATGCCTCTCACGGTCGATGCTTTCAAGGATCTGATGGCCCGCCAGGGCGGGAACATTGGCGGGCCGATTGATTGCGTCATCGACATTGGCGGAAGCGGGCAACAGATGCGGCTCAACCGTTTCGACGTCAGCAATTCGTTCGCGGCGGATGGCGTCCATCCGGCCTTCGCCGCCCCGGGTCGCGGCAGCGTTCTCCTGCCCAAAGATGGTTCATGGAGTCTGGTGAAACACGAGGCCGGAACTGGCCAGGTGAGTCCCGTTCCGCCGGATTTGAGCGCGCCGCTCATTCGGATAGGCAAGGTGACCAAGGTCGGAGAGACTTTAAAGATAGACCCGGACCCGGCGACCCAACTACTGCGCATTGCCAACCCGACTGAGCTGCTCCGCAAGCCGGCGAGTGACACGATCAACTACGGCTTCCTGCAATCGACCGACACGCAGAAGGCGCTATTCCTCACGCCAGCATTTCAAAAAGACGTGACTACACTTTTGAGCAAAACGCCGCCGCTTTTCGCCGACGCATTCCGGATCGTGAACTCGAAAGGGATTTTCCCGAACATCGGCGACGCGGTCACGAATTTCGGCGATGTGATTTCGCTGCTCAAGAACGGGAACGAATTCAAAAAAACGGCACTGAAGGATGCCGGGACCGACGTGCTGGAGTTGATGCAGATCCACGACGGCGTCGGTGCGGCGAAGAAGGAAGGTTACAAGCTGCTGAAGAAGATCGGCGGTCCTTTCGACCTACCGACGACGCCTCGGGATTTGATTAACCTCGGCGGTATCCGCATCTACCTCGATTACAAGGCCGACAAAATCCAGGGACCCAAAGATCCAGCGAATCCCGATGCGCCGGCGCCTACCAAAAACGCATCAGGCGGGCTCGATTTCGATGTGAACTCTTTCGCGGGCGATGTCGCGGATCAGTGGAAGAGCCACATGAGCAACGTGTCGGTGGTGGTGGATCTCGGGCCCATCGATCGCTTGATGACGATCAAGGGCAATTGGGATGCGAAGAAGGGCGCGGAAGCGCAATATGGCGGGAGCGCGACCGATCCCACCTTCCCCTCACCGCAAATCGAGTTCGCGGAGGAATTGCGGCCGGTGATAGAGATCCTGCAAATTCTGCAAGACCTCCAGAGCGCGAATTACAAGGATGCTTTCAAGAGCGGGCTCAAGCTGGCGATGAGCAACAAAGCCGGGAGTTGGGAATACAAACTGGAGGCGGCCAAAGAAATCCCGGTGGTGAAGTTCCCGATGCCACCGTTCGATAACGACCCGAACGCGCCTCTGAAATTGGAGGCGGGCTTGCGGCTCGGCGCATATTTCAACGCCGCGCTCACCATCTCGAGCGACCCAAAGGATTTGCTGCCGAGCGCCGGAGCCTTTCTTGGATTCTATGGCCGCCTCTCGGTCATGTGCGTCTCGCTTTCCATCGCCACGGTTTATGCCGTCGGCCAGGTGACGCTCGATATCGCGGCCGACTCAAAAGTAGGTCCAACGCTACGGATGAAATTCGGCTTTGGCGCGCAGATCGTGGTCGGCCTGCCGGTAGTTGGAAACGTCAGCGTGCTCTACATGGTTGGCGTTGAGATTTACACCGACTCGACGCAGCTCAACATCTCGGCCTTCATGCTTTACCAAGGGCACGCGGAGCTGGCGGCTGGTCTCGTTTCGGTCACGATCACGATCGAAGCGAAAGGCACGATCAAGCGCGCAACCGATGCCGCTCTTCCCGGCGGTGGTCGCACTGATCTCGAAGCGCAGGTCACCTTCGGTTTGGACATCAGCATTTTCCTCGTCATCGACATCAGCTTCAGCAAGTCCTGGAGCGAGCAACGGCAGATCGCGTGAGCCATGCATCCGAATAGGAGATTGTCGATTCTAACGTTTCCGCAGCACTTCGGTGGCGGCACGATGGCGCTCAACATTGTCGTTCTCCCGCGGAATCAGAATCCGCTGGAGCCGGCGATCGAAGCTACCCCTCCGATTCCGGATTCGCGTCCCTTCGCGGACGCGGAATTTTCTTTCGAAGCGCACATCGTGAGCAGCCTGGCGGGCTTTCCGAACAACCGTTCGCCGGCTCTCGTGAGGGCAGCCCCGATCCACCATCCGCCAAATGTGCGCGCGTTGTTCGAAGCGCTCCGCCAGCACTTTAAGATCAGCGACAAGCTGACCGTTTCCGACAAGGCAACAGATGCGGCGAGCTCAGAGTTCCCCGTGCGAAAATATCTGCCTTTGAGCTATCGCCAGGCGTTCAACTTCACAACGCCGCGCACCCGCGCCGCCGTAACGGACGACAGCTATCGCTGCGCGGTCCGCAATGCCGAAAAGGTTCCGGGCTTTAAGCGCGACACCGACGACGTTAGCTGGGGCAAAGTGTTCGCCTACGCGCTCCGGCAGCCGCGGCTGGCGCGCGAGCTCGGGATGATTTACGCGACTACGATCGAGGTCGAGGCCGCGGCATTCGAACACGGCGGCTGGCTCTATATCGATCTCGCGGACCGAAGTGCTTTCCGCGAACAGCAGCAGGCCGATGATGATTTTCTAAAAAAGTATGCGGCGAGAATTCCGCCACTCAAGCCTAACGAATCCCGCTCGCTCTTCGCGCCGATTTTGTTTCCTGTTCTTTTCAAAGCGAACGACGGCGATCCTGAACCGTTGCCCGACGGCACTTTCGATCAACTGTTGATCGAGACCGCGGAATACGACGACGGGTTTGCCAAAATCGTGCATGCGCACCAGCCGCGGAGCCGCAACCTGCTGGCGGAAACGGCCGAAGAAGGCAAGCCGGTCAAAGATGCCGGCATTCGTTTGGGTTGGGATGATGAGCAGATTCTGATCTGGTATCTGCGGCAGCTCGCGGCCGACAGTTCTGTCAAGGGCCCGTTCGATAAACGACTCGATGCGCCGCTGGGCGTTTTCGGTTACGCCATCGATGTCCGCGAAACGGCCGAAGCGGAGAAGCCCTGGCAGACGTTGAACAAAGTCATTAGTCGCGAGCCGCTTTCTCTCTCGGCCGGTCCGCAGGAACAAATTACGCTCGGCGATTTCACCGGCGAGCTGCCCTACCAGGTTTACCCGATACAGCTGGATGGAAATCTGAAGGGCGATTACTGGCTCCCGATGTATTTTGCGAATTGGACGGGGCACAGCATGGTGTTGCCGGACAAAGACGCGGCCGACATTTATCAAACCAACTCGGCGCAAGTGAAGGCCGACCCGGAAAATCCGGCGAAAGATACCGGCACAGGTGTGACCGGTCCGGCGCAGAACCGACTCAACGATGTTTACACGGCCAGCGCAATCAACACGCCGCTGCGTTATGGACATCAGTATGATTTTCGGGTTCGCTTGCGCGACTTGAGCGGCGGCGGCGCGAAGCCCGATGCGAAACCCGCAGTGGAAAGCCAGTCGTCCATCGGACGTTGTCATTTCAAACGTTACGTCGCGCCTAACCAGCCGCGCATCGCGAATCTTCCCACCAGCACCGACGCGCTGGACGATCCAGACAGTCTCTTGATCAAGCGCCCATTCATCGGTTATCCCGCGGTGGTTTATACAGACAAGTACGCGGATGCGGTCACGCTACTCAAGAATGCCTCGCGCGACATGTTGTTGCGGACGCCGCCGGACAGAGAGGCGTTCGGTATTCACGATCCCGACGTCGATCGCATCGAGATCACAGTCGAGGTGGAAACGCTCAAGATGGATAACCTGCAGAGCGTTTCCGGGAAGGAGAACTACGTCCTTCTTTACACCACCGAGAGAAAATTCTCGGCAGTCGCCGCGGAAGATGATTACGCCGCGACTTTGCAAATCCCGCTCGAGTATCGCGACGTCAAGGTCCTCCACACCGGCGACGAACTCAATTTACGGGACGATTTTAGATTCGTCGGAAACATCAACGACGTGGCCGAAATCTACGTCCCAACGGCGCGGACGGTGCGGCTCACACTGCGCGCGGTCTGCGCGAAAACAGATGATGACCCGGCTTACTACGGATTGATCAACGAGGGCGATCACGAGCAGGACAGCCGTTACGGACACGTCATCGAGCTGCGGCTCCGTCGCGCGTCAACCGACGAGCGCGATCTTTTTGTCGATACTGCCCCGGCGCAAAAACTGCAGGGAATTTATCTGCAACCGGATGAACCGCTCGTCGCCGACGGGAAATTCCAGACCGTTTTTTTCGGCAAAGAGGTCTCGCGCCCGCCGGATATCGTGCAGAGGCTGGGGAAGCAGCTCGAGCTCGAAAACATCGGGCTTACCCTCGTGCCGAAAAAAGGCGAGCGAGCACAATTCGGCTGCTCAAGTCGCATTCGGCACACCCTCGCGCCCGACAATTCTTCTCTCACTTTTTCATCCAAGGGTGATCTCCCCCATCACTGGCTTTGCGCAGTGCAGTTGACGATCGATCGCGACTGGACATGGGATGGGCTCGACGGCCTCAGCTTCGTTATTGAACGGACCGTGCATTTCACCCACGACGCAGCGAAAGAGGCGGAGACCAAAATCGTGGGCGAAATCGAAGTGAAGCGGACGGTGTCCTTCGAAGCGCTGCACGATCCGCAACGCAATTACACCCGCGTGGTTTTCATCGATGCGGTCGAGCCGAAAAACCATCGTCCCCGACTCGACGATCCTAACGAACCGCGTTTCCCCGACACAATCGAGGTGAGCTATTCCATCACCACGAACTTCAAGGAGAACATTGTGGCTGATAAAAAAGACGGGGCGGAACAGTCGGAGATCACGCTTCCGATTACCACTCCGCCGGCGCAGGTGCCGAAGATCGCCTCCGCTGGTATCGCGTTGTCGCCTTATGTTCGGAACAAGGAAAATTATTCCACGAGCGAGCCGCGCCGCCGCTACCTCTGGATTGAATTCAGCGAGCCGGTCAAGGACCCCCAGGACGCTTACTTCGTCCGCTTACTCGCTTATGCGCCGGATCAACTGATCAGCGATAGCCGGCCCGAACTGTTGATCGCGCCGGAAGAGCCGCCGCTACCGATCGATCCGGAACCGATCCGGGTTGTGATCGAGGGCTCGACCAATGATCTCTCCGGTCTCAACGCCATGCAGTTGATGGAAAAGGCAAACGATAGCGACGTGCATTACCTCCTTACGCTGCCGCCCGGTCTACATGCGAATGCCGACGAGATGTTCGGCTTTTTCACCTACGAATTTCGACTCGGTCACTACCTGGACATTAAGGAGGAGCTCGAGGCGAAGAAAATGGTCTGGACGACCGCCCAAGGCCGCTTCGGTCGGCGGCTGTACACCACCGGAATTCAACATCCGGCGCCAACCCTCACTTGCACTGTCAACCGCGACGAAAACAAACTCTGGGTCAGCGCGCCCTACGCAGTCGCGGTCTCGAATGGCAAAAACGTCACCGCCGATCCGCCACGGACCCAGCTCTGGTGCCTCCTCTACGCCCAGGCGCGCCAGGCTGATAATCTCGATTCGCGCAACATTCTGCTAGACGACAAACAGCTCGACTGGCGCCTGGAAATCGAGGATGTGCCCGATCGGAATCGATTTCTCGAGTACGACGATCGGCAGCGCCGCACCTTGCGGGATCTCACGATTCGGAATTTCAAAGACGATCTGAGTTACGCGAAAGGGGCAGGCATCTACAAACTCGCCAAGGCTGCCGCGGCAAACAAAGACGCGACCAGGCGAGGAACCGTTGCGTGGAGCAACAGCGAAGTCAGCCAGCTTCTCGCGCTCCTTGGTTTGCCGGAAGATTCTGCCTTGAGCGTGCTCGTGGTAGAATTCCTTCCCGTCATCACGAACATCTACGACGCCGTAAGCGATCTCGACAAACGAGGTGTGAACGACAACCTTCGAGGCGCAGCGTCGCATCCGGACGTGCCCGCGCCGGGAGTCGCTTCCGAGCGGATGCAGCAACTGCAAATGCAGCGGGATGTGGAAAGTCCAAGCCCGGCCAGCGAAGAACTCGGTCAACGCCGCATCCTGCGCACATCACCACTGACAGAGGTGCCATTCGTTTGCTGTCCGAGCAGCTAGCGTTGGATCATCAGCAAGCACGACCATCTGCGGCCCAGGACGGGTCTGCCTGAGTATGAGGCGGCGCAGCTTCACCGAGCTCCGGCATGCCGCGGAAATCGCCTTTATTTAGCCGAAACGACCGGTGATGTAATCTTCGGTCTGTTTTTCGCCGGGGTTTGTGAAGATTTTCACGGTCGGCCCGAACTCAATTAGTTTGCCGAGATAAAAGAACGCGGTGAAATCGGAAACGCGTCCGGCTTGTTGCATGTTGTGAGTAACAATCACGATTGTGTACTGCGTCTTCAGCGCCTGGATCAGTTCCTCGATTTTCGCGGTGGCAATCGGGTCCAGCGCCGAGCAGGGCTCGTCCATCAACACTACCTCCGGTCCGACGGCGAGCGCGCGTGCGATACACAAACGCTGTTGCTGGCCACCGGATAGTCCGTACGCGTTGGTTTCCAACCGGTCTTTGACTTCGTCCCACAACGCGGCTGACCGCAAACTTTTCTCGACTGCTTCATCGATGCGCGAACGTTTTTTGACACCGGCGACGCGCAAACCG